>Ga0209253_10006132_pt1 | contig 10412 bp, 9 predicted proteins | sample FrelakmetBRP12BR_FD_187145 | JGI IMG/M metagenome (GOLD analysis project Ga0209253, IMG submission 187145) | Freshwater lake sediment microbial communities from the University of Notre Dame, USA, for methane emissions studies - BRP12 BR (SPAdes)... | ecosystem: Environmental > Aquatic >... | reverse complement strand
CGGCTGATGCCATCCAGTACGGCGATACAGCCAGTGCTGGTCGGCGGCAATCAGGCTGCGTTGCAGCTAAGCGCTGAACTTCGTGAACGCGGCATCTGGGTCGCGGCGATCCGTCCGCCGACGGTGCCGCAAGGAACAGCACGCTTGCGTATCACCTTGTCTGCCGCGCACAGCGTAGCCGATGTGACGCGCCTGATAGAGACTTTGCATGAACTTGCACGTTGACGGCTATGACTATACCGGTATGGGCGGCAACTGTGCGCCGCTGCTGCTGATCCACGGTTGGGGCATGCATGCCGGCTTGTGGACGAGTATCGCGGAACAACTGGCGCAGCATTTTTGCGTCTTTGCCGTGGATTTGCCGGGGCATGGGTATAGCTCAAGGATAGTGAAAAACGGCCCGCCCTTTACACTGGATTCGATCGTCGATGAGTTATCCGCGCGATTCAGCGAACCATTGGCCGTGTGCGGCTGGTCGCTGGGCGGGCAGGTTGCGTTGCGCTGGGCGATGCGACAGCCGCAACAAGTGAGCCGCCTGGTGCTGGTGGCAAGTACCCCGTGCTTCGTGCAACAATCCGACTGGTCATGCGCGATGGCGGCGGAGACGCTGGCGGGATTTGATGCTGCGTTGCGGAAAGATTACGCGCAGACGCTGCGCCGCTTCCTTGCGCTGCAGATGCGCGGCAGCGAGCGTGAGCGGGATCTGCTGGCAACATTACGCAGTATGCTGTTCAGCCGCGGTGAGCCGGATCTGGAAGCCTTGCAGGGAGGGCTCGATATCTTGCGCGATTGCGATTTGCGCAGCGCTTTGCCGGGTGTACAACAAGCCGCGCTGGTGATCGCCGGTGAACGTGATACGCTCACGCCGCTGCCGGCATCACAATACATGGCAGGTCATTTGCCGAATGCACGATTGGCGACCATCAAAGGCGCGGCACACGCACCGTTTTTGTCGCATCCTGACGAATTTCTGGAATACGCAGTGAATTTTTTACATGAATGAGCATTTGATCGACAAGCGGGAGATGCGCCGCGCATTCAACCGCGCCGCACCTGACTACGATACTGCTGCAGTGCTGCAGCGCGAAGTATGCTCGCGCATGCTGGAACGGTTGGATTACATCAAGCTGCAACCGGTACGCATACTCGATGCGGGTAGCGGTACCGGTTGGGGGACGCGCCAATTGGCGCAGCGCTTCCCGGCAGCGCAGACGATCGCGCTGGATATCGCCATCGGCATGCTGCAGACCGCATATGTCCGTTCAGGCTGGTGGCAGAAGCTGTTCGGCGGGGTCAAACAGCGTCAAGTGTGTGGTGATGTGGAAGCCTTGCCACTGGCGGGTAACAGCGTCGAGATGATATGGTCGAATCTGGCTCTGCAATGGTGTAATGATCTGCCGGCGACTTTCCTGGAATTGCATCGAGTGCTGAAAGTCGATGGGCTGCTGATGTTCAGCACCTTCGGGCCGGACACATTGAAGGAATTGCGGCTGGCTTTCAATGGCGTGGATAGTCGCAATCATCTGAATCGTTTCACCGATATGCACGATATCGGCGACATGCTGACGCATAGCGGATTTGCCGAGCCGGTGATGGACATGGAATACATCACGCTGACTTATGATGATGTGCGCGGGGTGTTGTACGATCTGAAACACATCGGTGCGCATAACGCCACCGCAGGGCGCGGAACCGGATTGATGGGTAAGCATGCCTGGGCGCGCCTGGTAGAAAATTACGAACGGCAGCGCCGAAACGGCAAATTACCCGCCACCTATGAAGTGGTCTACGGCCATGCCTGGAAGCCTCAGCCGCGCTTGACACGCGACGGTGCCGCAATCATTCAGACCTCATTCAAACTGGGCAGATCAAAACCACCCTTGGCAGGGGGGCTGAAATTCTCATCCCCTGACAAGGGGAGATCCGGAGGGGTTGCATGAGTTACTTCATCACCGGCACGGATACCGGCGTGGGCAAGACGTTGATCAGTTGCGCGCTGCTGCATGGTTTTTCCGCGCAGGGAAAACGAGTGGCCGGGATGAAGCCTGTAGCGGCGGGTTGTGCCGGCGACGATATTCACGAAGATGTCCGGCAATTGCGCGCCGCAAGTAATGTTCAGGCCAGTCTCGGCCAGATCAATCCGTATTGTTTTGTACCGGCTGTCGCGCCGCATTTGGCCGCACAGTTCGCCGGCGTTAACATCAACTTCAAACGTATTCTGGAATCGTTTGCTGAACTGGCAGGCCAGGCCGATGAAGTGATCGTGGAAGGCGCGGGTGGGTTTGTGGTGCCGTTGAATGCCGGGCAGGACAGCGCGGATCTGGTGGCGCAGTTGGGTCTGCCCATCATTATGGTGGTGGGTATGCGGCTGGGTTGTCTGAACCACGCGCTGCTCACGTTGGAAGCGATCACCGCGCGCGGATTGACGTTGGCGGGTTGGGTGGCGAATGTGCTGGATGCGAACATGGCGATGCTGGACGTGAATATTTCAGCATTGCAGCAGCGCATCAGTGCGCCGTTGCTGGGCGTGGTTCCGCATCAGCAGTGGCCGGAAGCGGTTGATGCCGCATCTTGCCTGAATCTGAGTTTGCTCTTGAATTCAAAATCGACGGAGAAATCAGAAAAGCATGACTGAATTCAGTATCATCGCGGTTATTTTTGTCGGTCTGCTGGGTGGAGTGCATTGTCTGGGCATGTGCGGCAGCATCGTTGGTATCCTCACCGCGCAGTTGCCAGAATCGGGCGCACGCTGGCCGTTCCATTTGGCATATAGCGGCGGCAGGTTGGCTAGCTATACGGTTGCGGGAGCGCTGGTCGGGGCCATCGGCCAGGCCGGTTTGTTGTTGCGCGATGATGTGCCCGTACAACACCTGTTGTTCACCTTGTCGAGTTTGATGCTGATCGCTTTGGGTTTATATCTCGCCGGTGTTTGGAGTCTGGTGCGGCGCATAGAAAAGTTCGGCGGCGTGTTGTGGCGGCATATTCAGCCGTTGACGCGCGGCCTGTTTCCGGTCGCGACACCACTGCGCGCTGTTTTGCTTGGCACGCTGTGGGGGTGGCTGCCATGCGGTCTAGTTTACAGCGTGCTGGTCACCGCACTGGCCAGTGGTCATCCGCAAAGCGGTGCTGTGATCATGCTGGCGTTCGGCCTGGGAACCTTGCCTAATCTGCTGGCGATAGGTTTGTTTTGGGAAAGTATCAAGCACTGGGTACAATCGCCGCGTGTGCGCATGACAGCCGGTTTGCTGGTGGCTGGATTCGGTGTGTATGGGCTGGTCAAGGTCGGCTACACTTTTTATGTACACGGTTGGGCGGGGAGTTGTCATGTTGCTGCGTAATATATGTGTCTTATTGGTGGTCACAGTCTTGGCTGCATGTGGAGACCAGAAACTGCCTTCGCCTTTTCACGCCAGTGATGTCAGCTTGCCGTTGGCCGGAGCGAATTTCAAGCTGACCGATCACGAGGGCAAGCAGCGTACGCTGGAGGATTTTCGCGGCAAGGTCGTGGCTTTGTTTTTCGGATATACACATTGCCCGGATGTATGTCCCACCACCTTGGCCGATCTGGCGCAGGTCTTGGACATGCTGGGCAAAAACGCGAACAGGGTGCAAGTGTTGTTCGTCACGGTCGATCCGGAACGCGACAAACCGCAGATGCTGGTGAAGTATATGTCAGCCTTTCATCCGTCATTCCTGGCTCTGTATGGTGATGAGCAAGCCACACAGCAGGCGGCCAAGGCGTTTTATGTGACCTATCAGAAGCAGCCGACCGCATCCGGCTACAACGTGGATCACAGCGTAGGTACGTTCTTGATCGACCCCCAAGGCAGGGTGCGGCTACGCGCTCCACTTGAACAGCGCGCCGCATGGCTGGCTGATGATGTTCGGCTGTTGCTCGCTGGGGTATGATGAATCATTGCGTGGCAGAGTAAAACTATTTCGGACTCTCCTTGCAAGAAGTTCACTGCTTTATATTACGGACATAAATAATTGGGTGGCAGATAACAAACTGCCGTCCAGGCCGGAGATGTAGATGCTTCAAAAAAAATCAATGTTATTTAGTAATTCGTATCCGGTTTTCTTTCATGGCTGAGGCCAGGGGGGATATTCCAGCCAGCAAGGTGTGGGCGCTGCTGCGCGAGTCGCGCTGGCTGCTGTTCACCGCTGGGGCACTGTACTTCACCGTTGCGTTGTATGGCTATGATCGCGCCGACCCGGCCTGGTCGCATAGTGTCAGTGGCGCGCTGACAAGTAATCCAGGCGGCGTATTGGGCGCGTATCTTTCCGACCTGCTGTTTTACTTGTTCGGCTTTTCTGCCTGGTGGTGGGTACTGTTCATGTTGCAGAGGGTGTGGGCGGGGTATCGTCAGTTGCGCGCCGACAGCATCTTTTGCAAGCGGACATGGTGGGTTTCGGTTGCCGGTTTTGCAGTGTTGTTGCTGGCCAGCAGCACGCTCGAAGCGATACGTCTGCATACGCTGAAAATTTCGCTTCCGCTGGCGCCGGGCGGAATGCTCGGTGCGGTAACCGGCGACGCGCTGACCGGATGGTTCGGTTTTACCGGAGCGACGCTGCTGTTGCTGGCCCTGATCGCCACCGGCTTCAGCCTGTTCAGCGGATTGTCCTGGTTGCGTTTCGTGGACTGGTTGGGGACGTTGCTGGAAACTACCTGGCAGTGGGCACGACTTGCCTGGCAGACATACCAGGACCGGCGCATCGGGGCACAGGCAATGAGTGAACGCGGCGCTGTCGTTGAGGTAGAAAAAAAACGCGTCGAGGAACATCAGCCGATACACATAGAAATGCCGTTGATCGAGGTGGCCAAATCATCCCGCGCAGCCGAAGAAAGACAGGCCCCGTTGTTCGCCGACATGCAGGACTCACCGCTGCCACCCTTGCATCTGCTGGATCAGGCTGCACAGCAAGTGGAGGTCGTTTCTGCCGATACGCTGGAATTCACTTCGCGTCTGATCGAGCGCAAGCTGAAGGATTTTGGCGTGGAAGTGAAAGTGGTGGCCGCTTATCCTGGCCCGGTGATCACCCGCTACGAGATCGAGCCGGCGGTCGGCGTGAAAGGCAGCCAGATCACCAATCTGGTGAAGGATCTCGCGCGCGCCCTGTCGGTGGTGAGCATACGCCTGGTGGAAACGATACCCGGCAGGGCCTATATGGCCCTGGAACTGCCCAACTCGAAACGGCAGATGGTGCGCCTGTCCGAGATACTCAGCTCGCAAGTGTACGCCGACATGGGCTCCATGCTGACTATCGCGATGGGCAAGGATATTTCCGGCAAGCCGGTGGTCGCCGATCTGGCCAAGATGCCGCATGTGCTGGTGGCGGGCACGACCGGCTCGGGCAAGTCGGTGGCGATCAACGCGATGATACTGAGCCTGCTCTACAAGGGCACGCCGCAACAGGTGCGCCTGCTGCTGATCGATCCCAAGATGCTCGAGTTGTCGGTGTACGAGGGCATCCCGCATCTGCTGGCGCCGGTGGTCACTGATATGCGCCAGGCTGCTTCCGCGCTCAATTGGTGCGTGCAGGAGATGGACCGGCGTTACCGGCTGATGTCATCGCTCGGCGTGCGCAACATTTCCGGATACAACCAGAAGGTTCGCGATGCCGTGAAGTCCGTGCAGCCGCTCACCAATCCGTTCACACTGACGCCGGAGAACCCGGAACCGCTCGAAGAGTTGCCGCTGATCGTGGTGTTCATCGACGAACTCGCCGACCTGATGATGGTGGTCGGCAAGAAGGTCGAGGAGTTGATCGCTCGTCTGGCACAGAAAGCGCGCGCATCCGGTATCCATCTGGTGCTGGCGACCCAGCGTCCTTCGGTGGACGTCATTACCGGGTTGATCAAGGCCAACGTGCCGACGCGTGTGGCGTTCCAGGTTTCGAGCAAGATCGATTCGCGCACCATACTCGACCAGATGGGCGCGGAAACATTGCTGGGGCAGGGCGATATGTTGTATCTGCCGCCCGGCACCGGATTTCCGCAACGCGTGCATGGCGCGTTCGTGTCCGACCAGGAGGTGCACCGGGTCGCCGAATATCTGAAGGCGCAAGGAGTGCCGCAATACATCGATGGTGTGCTCAGCTCACTGGAAGAGGCATCTGAGAATGTCGAAGGCGGTCCGAGTCTGGATGCGGAAGCCGATCCGTTATACGACCAGGCTGTCGAGATCGTGCTCAAATCACGCCGCGCTTCGATCTCGCAGGTGCAACGCCATCTGCGCATCGGTTACAACCGCGCTGCGAGGCTGGTGGAACAGATGGAAGCGGCGGGCATCGTTTCGGCGATGCAAAGCAATGGCAATCGTGAAGTGATTGCACCCGCAAGGCAGGATTGAGGATTCAGGATCGAGCAAAAACTCTGCCCCGCATTTAACTTAATCCCGTACCCTAAATCCCATAAAAGACATGATGAAATATATTCAAACCGCTCTTCTGCTGTTGACTCTGCCTTCATTTGCGCACGCAGCGGCCATCGAGAAACTCAAAACCTTCATCGCCGCGACGCACTCCGCGCAAGCGGACTTCACTCAAGAGGTGCTGGATCAAAACGGCAAGCACATGCAAAGCGCATCAGGGATCATGCAGTTCCAGCGTCCCGGCAAATTCCGCTGGGTCTACCAGAAGCCCTACGAACAGCTCATCGTCGGCGATGGCGCGAAATTCTGGTTGTACGATGCAGACCTGAATCAGGTGACGGTGAAGAAACTGGATGCAGCTCTGGGCAGCAGCCCGGCCGCATTGCTCTCCGGCAGCAACGAGATCGAACGGGGCTTTACCCTGACAGAAGACGGTAGCAGGGATGGCCTAGACTGGTTGCAGGCGATACCCAGGACGCAGGACGGTGGATTCGAAAAGATACGCATGGCATTCGATGCGCAAGCCGGCTTGGTCATCATGGAGTTGAACGATACGTTCGGGCACAAGACCGTGCTGAGGTTTTCAGCGATGCAGCGCAACCCGAAGTTGCCAGAACAGCAGTTTCATTTCACTCCGCCCAAGGGCGCGGATGTGTTGAGCGAATAGCACCTCTGCGTTACATGTCCATCGACAGTCTGTTCGATACTCCTTCGCCTGCCGCCCCGCTCGCCGAGCGCCTGCGCCCCAAACACATCGATGAAGTCATCGGCCAGGAGCATTTGCTGGGTGAGGGCAGGCCGTTGCGCTTGGCGTTTCAATCCGGCAAGCTGCATTCGATGATCTTGTGGGGGCCGCCGGGAGTCGGCAAGACCACACTGGCGAGGTTGATGGCCTCGGCGTTCGATGCCGAGTTCGTGCCCCTGTCGGCAGTGCTGTCCGGCGTAAAAGACATCCGCGAGGCCATCGCGCAAGCGCAGCTGATGCTGCAACAGCATGGCCGCCACACCATATTGTTCGTGGACGAGGTGCATCGCTTCAACAAGTCGCAGCAGGATGCCTTTCTGCCTTTCGTCGAGCAGGGCCTTGTCACCTTTATAGGCGCGACCACCGAAAACCCGTCATTTGAAGTGAACAACGCGCTGCTGTCGCGCGCCCAGGTATATGTGCTGCATGCGCTGTCGGCGGAGGAGCTGGGGGCTTTGTTCGAGCACGCGCGGAAGATCGCTTTTCCGGAATTGGTGCTCGACGACGATGCACGCGAGCGCATTGTCGGATACGCCGATGGCGATGCGCGCCGCTTGTTGAATGCGCTGGAGCAGTTGCAGACTGCCGCCAAGACCGCTGGGGTGGGCAAAATCGACGCCGCGTTCTTGGACAAAACGCTGGCGCAAAACCTGCGCCGTTTCGACAAGGGTGGCGAGGCATTCTACGACCAGATCTCCGCGCTGCACAAATCGGTGCGCGGCTCCAATCCGGACGCCGCGCTGTACTGGCTGGTGCGCATGCTGGACGGCGGCGCAGACCCGCGCTATCTGTCGCGGCGTATCGTGCGCATGGCATGGGAAGATATCGGCCTGGCCGACCCGCGCGCGATACAGCTGACGATGGATGCGGCGCAAACCTATGAACGGCTGGGTTCGCCGGAAGGCGAGCTGGCACTGGCGCAAGCAATCCTGTATCTGGCCTGTGCGCCGAAGTCGAATGCCGGCTATGTCGCGTATAATGCCGCGCGCGCATTCATCGCCCAGGACGGTTCGCGTGAAGTCCCGCTGCATCTGCGCAACGCGCCGACCAGGCTGATGAAACAGTTGGATTACGGCAAGGGTTACCGTTACGCGCACAACGAAGAAGACGGCTATGCTGCGGGAGAGAATTATTTTCCGGATGACATGCCGGCGGTGAGTTTTTATCAACCGACAGAGCGCGGGCTGGAAGCGAAGATAGCCGAGAAGCTGGCTCATTTGCGCGAGCTTGATGCGGCAGTGAAAATAAAAAAATAATGATATGTTGGGTTATGCCCAACCTGTGTTGAAGCGGAGAAGCAATGTTAGATATTCAGGCATTACGAAATGATTTGGGCGGTGTGGCGGCGCGGCTTGCGACGCGCGGTTACGCGCTGGATACCGCGAAGTTCGAGCAACTGGAAGGGGAGCGCAAGAACATCCAGACGCGCACGCAGGAGCTGCAGGCCAGGCGCAACAGCTCGTCCAAATTAATCGGGCAAGCCAAAGCCAAGGGCGAAGATGTGTCGGCCATCATGGCCGAGGTGGCGAATCTGGGTGATGAGCTCAAGCAGATGGAAATCCAGCTTGAGCGAGTGCAGCAGGAGTTGAACGCGTTTCTCTCTGTCATCCCAAACACGCCGCACGCAAGTGTGCCGGTCGGCAAGTCGGAAGCAGACAACGTCGAAGTGCGCAAATTTGGCACGCCAGCAAAGTTTGGTTTTGAGGTGAAAGATCACGTCAGCATAGGCGAAGAGCTGGGCGGATTGGATTTTGAGACCGCCGCGAAGATCTCTGGCGCGCGCTTCTCTTTGCTGAAAGGGCCGCTAGCGCGGTTGCACCGCGGGCTGGCGCAGCTCATGCTGGATACGCATTCCGATCAGCACGGCTACACCGAGACCTATGTGCCGTATCTGGTGAATGCGGCATCGATGCGCGGCACCGGTCAGTTGCCGAAGTTCGAGGAAGATTTGTTCCGGGTGCCGCGCATGATGGGGGAGGAAGGCGAGAAAAACTTCTACCTCATCCCCACCGCCGAAGTGCCTGTGACCAACATGGTGCGCGACGAGATCGTTCCGCTGGATCAATTGCCGCTGAAGTTCGTGGCGCACACCCCATGCTTTCGTTCCGAAGCCGGCTCTGCCGGACGCGATACGCGCGGCATGATACGCCAGCACCAGTTCGACAAGGTGGAGCTGGTGCAGATCGTGCATCCGGAAAGATCCTACGAGATGCTGGAAGAGTTGCTCGGCCATGCCGAAACGATCCTGAAAAAACTGAATCTGCCTTATCGCGTGGTGAAGTTGTGCACCGGCGACATCGGTTTTTCTGCCGCGCTGACATACGACATCGAAGTGTGGCTGCCGGCACAGAACACTTACCGGGAAATTTCCTCGTGCAGCAACTTCGAGTCGTTCCAGGCACGCAGGATGCAGGCGCGCTTCCGCAACGCGCAGGGCAAGCCGGAACTGCTGCATACGCTGAACGGTTCGGGTCTGGCGGTGGGGCGCACATTGGTGGCCGTGCTTGAAAACAATCAACAGGCTGACGGCAGCGTGCTGATTCCCGAAGCATTGCGTCCCTACATGGGCGGTATCGAAAAACTTTCCCGCTAAATGCGTATTGTTCATCTGCTTGGCATCGCCGGGGTCGAGTCGCATGAGTGCCCTGCCGCACGGCGGTGGGGGAGCCGGCTGGAGTGGCCGATGCTGCTGGTGGCGCTGTGGATCCCGATCCAGTGGTATCTGGAAGAAACGCAGGCCATCGCTCCGCAGCTGGCGGAGATCGCAAACTGGCTGATATGGCTTGCCTTCTTCGGCGAAACCGCGCTACTGGCCGTGCTGGTCAGAAACAAGCGCGAATATCTGCTGCGCAACTGGATGAATCTGGCCATTATCATCGGCGGGTTGCCCTTCGTTTGGCAGTTCACCCCCTTGGTCGGCTTGATGCGCAGCTTGCGTTTGGTGCTGGTAGTGGTGTTGCTGGCGCGCTTGTCCAGGACCATACGCAAACTGCTTTCATTGCACCAGCTTGGCGCCACGCTGGCGATCGCTTTCGTCACGATGGTACTTGGCGGCGTGATTATTTCGCGCATCGACCCTTCCATCGGTACTGTATGGGACGGCATGTGGTGGGCCTGGGTCACGATGGCCACGGTGGGCTATGGCGACGTGGTTCCGCATAGTGCGGCCGGGCGGATGTTCGGTTCGTTGCTGATTCTCTTCGGAGTGGTGCTGCTTTCACTGCTGACAGCGAATCTGGCTGCGTTCCTTATCGGCGGCGATGTAGAACGAGTCGAACAGGAAGAAAAAGAGG
>Ga0209253_10006131_pt1 | contig 10414 bp, 3 predicted proteins | sample FrelakmetBRP12BR_FD_187145 | JGI IMG/M metagenome (GOLD analysis project Ga0209253, IMG submission 187145) | Freshwater lake sediment microbial communities from the University of Notre Dame, USA, for methane emissions studies - BRP12 BR (SPAdes)... | ecosystem: Environmental > Aquatic >... | reverse complement strand
ACGCTCTAAGCGCCTCTGGGGGCAAACTGATGACCATGAGTTTGGATCGCCCAGCCCGTGCGCGGCCATCCACGGATGGCCTGCAGCCGCGATCGCCCTTCGTCGGATTGGTCATGCTCGCAACCTTGCTCTGGCTATTCTTATTCCTGTGCGGCGCTGCGAGCGGTCAACCGCCGGACCGGATCGTCATTGGGTACGAACAGAACGTGGAGCAATCCGCCACACGACTGCTGGATTACCTCCGACGTACGCCGCCTGTTGATAGCAATAGGCTGAACCAAGCCATAACAGACAGAGATCTCTTCAAAATAAATTGGGACCTCTTGAATAACCCCAGATCGAGCTCGCTAGCACGGCCCGTTAACCCCCAGCCGCCCGCGGCCACCGGTTTGATCCAGGAGTGCCAAAGTCGTCGCAATGACCCTTCTGTCGACCCAATATGTAAGGTCATTCTGCAAGTGACTGCCCAGCCGCCTCGTGGTAATCAATGGAGAGCTCCGCCGGCGGGGGCCGTTCAGCCGCCGGGGACCCCTTCACCGTCCCAATTTCCCGCGACTATGACTCTGACCGGACGTCCCAATCCGGCCGCTGTCAGCACCGGGGTCGACTTTATCGCGACGGTGACGGGCAATAGGCCTACTGGGGATGTGAGCTTTACGGAGGGTCCTAGTGGGACCGTCATCTGCGGTGCGGTTGCTCTAAACCCCGGGTGGCACCTTGCGGGAGCAATCTGCCACACGAATGCGCTATCGGTCGGACAACACAACATCGTCGCAACCTATGGCGGGGACGGCAATAACCTTGGCACGACCGCCCCTTTGATCCAGGTGATCACCCCGCCAATCACCCCGCCGCAACATGGATCGATCGAATTCGTTAGCGAATCCTATGAGGTCCGTGAGAGCGCCGGTTCAGTCACCATTCAAGTGCGGCGTGTTGGCGGGGCCGATGGGGATGTCCAGGTGGACTTCCAGACCGACGACGGAAGCGCGATGTCGGTCGAGAGCGCGACGACGCGCAAGGACTACGACTGGGTAATGGGAACGCGTTCCTGGACCGACCAGGACAGCAGAGTCCAGACCATTACCATTCGGCTGGTCCGCGATGATTTCGAGGAACTGGACAAGGACTTTTACGTCACGCTGTCCAATCCGACCGGTGGAGCGACGCTTGGCAGTAACCGCAGGGCCCGAATTCTCATTATCGACGATTCGAAAGAAAAAAAGCGGCGTTCTTGCTATCTGAATCTTGAACCGCGAAGCGTCGTTCTGCGCGCTGGTGAGAGCATTACGTTCCGGGCCACGGCAGTATTGAGTGATGGCACTGAACGGCCCGTGACGCCGCAGACCTGGAGTCCGGGGCCAACGAGCATCTACACAGCGCCGGCGGATCCACACTTCGACCAACGCGTTCGCATCACTGCAATCTGGACAAGTCCCGATTGGGGCGAGTGCAGCGGGACGGCCGAAGTGACCGTGCAGGCGGCCGACTGGTCGCCACCGATGAGTCACGCCGGTCAGCTCGGCGCGCGCGGCGAGCAACCCGGGCCTGCAGATTACACATGGTACGCAGTCTGCAAGAAGGCAGTCGGCGAAGTGGTCTATCGCGAGAATCCGGACATCATTGCCGACCATGTAATGGCAGGCCCGTTCCCGGGCCCGCGCAATGCCGAATTCTGGATTCAGCAGAACTGCCCGCGGTGGCGTTGCACGTTGACCGGCGCCTGCGCCGCGGACCCTGCCGCCTCGGCAACAGGAAGGCCGGCGTATTTCGCGCTGTGCTCAAAGGCGACCGGTGACATCGTTATCGGGCAGAGCGAGGATGTCACGCGCTACTTCACGATGTCGCCGGCGCTGCTCGGCGAGCCAGACGCGCGGCTGTGGATCACACGCAACTGCCCGACGAACCGCTGCACGACCGATGGGAGGTGCGCGGTGGCGCCGCAGCCTGCTGCCACGGGTGCTGACGGCTGGTTCACTATCTGCGATCTGGCCACCGGCGCGGTGACTTTCGGGAAGCAAGTTCCGCCCGGATCTCGCGCAATGGTGGGACCGCTCCGCGGTGAGCCCGACGTGAGAACGTGGGCCGCGGCCAACTGCCCGACGAACCGCTGCACGACGGACGGAGTGTGCGCGAAGGCGCCTGTGTCCGCGCCAACCGGTTCGGAGGGTTGGTACGTGCTTTGCGATCTTACGAACGGTGGATTGCTCTATGGGAAACAGGTGCCGAGCGGCACGCGCGCACTCGCCGGTCCGTTCATCGGCGAGCCGGACGCACGGATGTGGACGCAGACGAACTGTCCGTCGCAGCGTTGCACGCATGATGGCTTCTGCGCGCCGGGTGCTGCACCCACATCGACCAACGACGCGCTGCGCATGTTCAGCGAACGTGAAACTGAGCGGCAGGCCGGACGCGGGACCTCGATCTCGATCGGTCCGACATCCGGCGGGCCCTACACGTCGCAGGGACTCATCGATGCGATGCGCGCCGGACAGACGGAGCCGGGCAGCTCTCACACTGGAACGAGCCTGACTGGAAGCGACAGGCCGAACGGTCCAGGGGCTATTGTCCCGCCCGGACCCACGACGCCAGCAGTACCCACGACGCCGACGAAGCCGACGACACCCGAGCAGAAGCAGTGGTATGGGATAGAAACGAAAGTGGTGTACGACTGGGGCGGCAGGAAATGCACGCTTACCGACGCTTTCGAAGGCGAAGCCACGCCGTCCGGGCTTCCCGCACTCACCAACGCGGCGCAGGGGAAGGCACTCGCGCCCGTTCGGGGAGCCAGTGGCCGGACCGTCCTCAGCGTCAATAGTCGCGTCTATGCCGGTCCCATGTCGAGCAAGCCCAGCTATTCCGGCAAGACCGGAGTGCAATGCAACGAGGAAGGCGCGTCGGGCTCTGGCGCATCGCCGCAATCCTCCGAAAAGGCGCAGGACTATATGCTCGAGGCCGTGGCGGCGTATGAGAGGATTGATTATCCGACCGGCTCGGCACCGCGCACGATCACCTGCACGCTCACCGGTTATATGGTGTACCTGATGCGCGCCTCGGAAATACAGGCTGCACTGCGCGAATGGGGACAGGGAAATCTGCAGGTCGTCCGATCGACGAAGGGAACGATCAATGGGCGTCTGGTGTCGACGCGGGTCGTCTCGGGCCCATCGGCTCACATTCCGTACCCGAGCCCCCAGCACAAGATCGCATGTGCACAGTGAACAACCCGCTGTCTTTCGAGGCACACGAATGTCACTAGCGACCCATTGCACGATTCGCCACATTGCGGAGGGGCACGACCAAGGCCGCGCACCCGAACCGATGCGACAAGTGCACGGCGATCCTTCGCAAACCGTTGGCCGTTCGTTGCATGAATCGCGGCAGCGTGTCCGCTCGCGTGTTCGGAGCCTCGCCTCTGTCCGAAGGTTGTGCCAAGTCTTTTTCCTGTCGATCGCGCTGACCGCGAACGCGCAACACATGGGACTTGTCGTGCGTGATGCGAAGTCGCCGCCCGGCGCCGAAGTGACTTCGGTCGCCCCGGGCACGCCCGCAGCCAAGGCCGAGCTGAAAGCGGGCGACGTGATCGTGCAGGTACAAGGCTCCGCGGTCGCCAGCGCCGACCAGTTCACTCGTGCGGCGCATGCGATGCCGCCGGGAAGCGCCGTGATGCTCCGGGTCTCGCGGCAGGGCTGGCAGAGGGATGTTCAGCTGCAATCACCGCCGGTGCGCTTGAGTTTCGGCTTCGCAGTCAAGGATTCGCCGTCCGGAAGCGGCGCCGCGGTAGCGACCGTCGATACCGGCGGTCCCGCCGCCGATGCCGGGCTTGCAGTCGGCGATCGAGTGATACGTCTCGAGGGCCGTGCGATCGCGGATGCCAGTCGGATGCAGGCGCAGATCGAAGATGCCGCCAACCGTGGCAAGGCACTCGCCTTGACCGTCGAGCGTGGCGGTTGGGCCAAAGAGGTCGCGCTCGCGCCGAAGCCCGTGAGTCCGGCGCAGCCCGAGGGGACGGGCGGCCCGCTTGCGGCGTCCGGCACTCAAGGTGCCGCCGCAACATCGAGCCTCTCCGCCGAAATGGACGAAGCCAATCGATACTACGAGGCTGGAAACTGGCGCGAGGCCGAGGCCGCGTATCGGCGTCTTCTGCAGACTCTTCCCGACGATCCACGGGTTTGGGGCCGCCTGTGCCATGTGCTCGTCATGGAGGAGCGCTTCGCCGATGCCATCGAGGGGTGCCAGCGGGCCACCCGATTTGCGCCAGCGGAAGCGAGCATATTCCAGAACATCGGGTACAGCTATTCGCGGCTCGGCAACTACGGTGAGGCGATTGCGAGCTATCAGAAAGCGATCGACCTCGCCCCCGATTGGCCGGCGCCTTATGCGGGGACTGCGGCCGCGTATTACACGCAGCAAAACTGGCCGAAGGCCGAGGAGTTCTATCGGCAGACCGTTACACGCGATCCGAAAAGTCGCGTGGCATGGCAGGCGCTGGGCGACGCCGCCGGCGAGCAGGGCAAATCGGCGGATGCGATTGCGCACTACCGCAAGGCGCTGGACCTCGAACCCGCGAATGCGTCGTTGATGAAAAGCCTGGGCTGGCACCTCTATCGCGAACGCCGCTACGAGGAAGCCGAGACGGCGCTGCTCGACGCCAGTCGATTGAGTCCCGCCGACGTGACGACGCTGGTGTGGCTCGGATCCGTCCAGGAAAAGCTCGGCAAGATCGCCGCAGCGAGGCAGGCGTGGCAGCGCGCGGCGGAACTCGACCCGGCCGGCCCGATCGGTTTGAATGCGCGCCAGAATCTCGCGGCGCTCGCGGCAGCCGCATCGCCACCGGTCGGGTCACCATCCGTCGGATCGCCCGTACCGGTGGAAGCGATGGGGCTCCCACCGGGATCGTCCCCCGCGACGCGACCGCCAGCCGCGCGCACCGAGACCTTGCCGCCGCAGGGTGGTCCGCTCAAGGCGACGATCGCGACCGGCGACTTCCTGGTCAAGGCCGTGAACGCGAGTCAGTACATCGGCGACGGATTGCGCGAAATGCTCCTGACGGCGCTTCATGGCACCGGCCGTTTCGTCGTCCTCGAACGGATGGACATCAAGGGCCTCGCGGCGGAGCAGGTGCTCTCGCGATCGCCAATGGCGCGTCCGAGCGGATCGATTCCCGAGGGGCAGATGGAAATCGCCGAAGTGATGATCTACGGCTCCGTCACCGAGTTTGATCCTGAGGTGAGCGGGGGCGGCCTGTCGCTCGGCATGCCCAATGTTCCGATTACGCTCGGCGTGCAGTCGAAGGTCGCGCACATGGCGATCGATGTCCGGCTCGTCGACGTTGCGTCGGGCCGCGTGCTGGCGACGGGACGCGTGGTTGGCGAGGCCCGCTCCGCGCGTACGACGGTCGACGCAAGTATCTCGGCGCGTGGCGTCAAGATGCCTGTTACGCTCGGTGGTTTCCAAAATACGCCGATGGAGCGGGCGATCCGCGAATGCATCGAGAAGGCTACTGCCTACGTCATTGGCAATACACCGCCGAACTACTTCCACCACAGCTGAGTTAGCGTCGGACCGTGGGCAGGACCGACCCTAACTGGGGTGAAGGGCTTGTTAACGTTGGGGAGGATGTTGCGCACCGAGACGCTGAGGGTGACAGACATGACGCTTCACGATTGCGGCGTACTTGAGAAAGCTTGAGCAGCGCTTCATCGGTATCGATATGACGGTGACCATGAGCCTACAGGCTAGCCTAGCGCGCCATGGGCAATACGAGCTGGGACACGACAATCACTACACCACAGACCGCGGTGTTCGGCGATGCGCTATACGGGGTAGAACGATGTGAGCGTGCCAATGAGGGGGCGGTACGGAGCAATATCGCTGAGCTTATCGGCGAACTGTTTCGTCTGCGGATGTGATGGGCGGTGACGCAGCCGGTGGCAGGGCACGAGAAACCATCCAATTGGCGCTGATCTGCGCGCCGATCCGTAGGAAGACGAGCCATGCGGTCGGTTCCAAGTGTGCCGCGAAACGCGGTGGGTGCTAATCGTCCGCAAGAGTTCAAACGGGGAGGCGTGATGCAATCGACGATCGTGTCCGGCGTAGAGCTAAGTCAAATTGCTCGATCGCGGAATCCCGGAATTCTGCCGCGAGCGCGCAAGGCAACCGCCTGGGGTTTCCGGATCTGTCGCCGTCCGACACGATTTCTGGCGACAATGATGGTGGCCACGTTGTCTTGTCTTGGGGCCATCGCGCACGCAGGCTCTTTGGAGGAAATTTCCGTAGTCTTCCATCCGGCGATATTCAAGCAGCTTAGCGATGAGTCGGAACTCAACGTCACAGCTGAGCTAATGCGGCGGTTTGGTCTTGGCGATCCTCTCCGCCACGAGAAGAGCGGCGCGATCACGTTTGCTATCCCGTCCGACCTTTCGCGCGAGGACGCACGAAGGCTGACCCAAGCCATCGAACGGTCACCGGGTGTCTTGGCTGCTGCGGTAAGCAGTACGCCAACCGTGCGCCGGCAAATCGAAGCTGTAAGAGCATTCGCCCAGACTAGCGAAGACCGCAATGTCGTCGGGCTCATTATCAAGTATCGGGAACATGAGTTGGTGACGCTGTCACGGAACAACGGCGTGCTTCCGGCAGAAGAGCTGGCGCGGCTGCGCGGCCTAATGGGTACGTCACTCGTTGGTAGCCGGGCAATGTCAGGGGATGCATTTGTCGTCAACTTTGACGAACCCGTAACGCTTACCAATGCGCTGCAGATGGCACGACTACTCGACAATGACCCGAATATCGTGCACACAAGCCCCAACGAAATCGTACAGGCGCATCTGGTGCCGAACGATACCAACTTCAACCTGCAATGGTCACTGACCAATCCCACCGGTGGTATCGATGCGCCCAAGGCGTGGGATCTTACGACCGGATCAGCAAACACTGTAGTTGCAGTGGTCGACACTGGCATCTTGGCCCACCCGGAATTCGCTGGCCGCATTCTTCAGGGCTACGACTTCATATCAGACCCACGCCGGTCCAATGACGGTGACGGCCGCGACGCCAGCGCCACAGACGCCGGCGACTGGGTGCCTGCCAATTACTGTGGAACTGGCACACCAGCAAAGAACAGCAGCTGGCATGGCACACACGTTGCCGGAATTATCGCGGCGACAGGGAACAACGGTTCCGGGATCGCGGGCCTCGATTGGAGAACGCGGATTCTGCCAGTGCGTGTCTTGGGTCGATGTGGGGGCGACACAGCCGACATTGTGGATGGAATGCGTTGGGCGGCGGGGTTGCCCGTTCCAGGTGTGCCCGCGAACCCAACACCCGCTCGCGTCATCAACATGAGCCTGGGCGGAAACACGCCCTGTTACCTGAAGCCCGCCGAACAGGAAGCCACGATCGAAATACTTGCGGTGGGCGCGGCGCTGGTGGTGTCGGCAGGTAACTCCAACGATGATGCGGCCAATTACTCGCCAGCCGGTTGCTTTGGCGTGCTAACCATTGGTGCCACCGGCCCAACAGGGGATCGGGCAAGCTATAGCAACTATGGCGATTTGACTCTCGATCTTTCGGCGCCCGGCGGCGATTCGGGCGCGGGAATACTTTCGACGTTTGCAACGGGCACACAGTCCGACCCCGGAAATGCAACTTGGGCCTACAAGCAAGGTACCAGTCAGGCGGCACCGCATGTCTCAGGGACCGTTGCGCTGATGTTAGCGGTGAACCCCTCACTCACCATCGCGCAGATTCGCGACATTTTGCGTGGTACCGCAAAACCATTTGCAGCAGGCACAATTTGCGCGCAGAGGGGAGATTGCGGTTACGGATTGCTCAACGCCAGTACGGCCGTCGACTACGCTCGCACGTTTGTTGGCGTGAAGTGGAACTTTACCGATCACTGGTTCAACCCGCCCGAAAGTGGGTGGGGTATTCAAGTCACAGCTGAAGGCCAGATGCTGTTCGTCACTTGGTATACGTACGGGTCCGACGGCCTACCGCGATGGCTTACCATGCAACTTTCCAGGCAGGGTCAGGACATCTTCAGTGGCGACATCTACGCAACCACGGGTGTTCCCTACATGAACATCAATGGACGCGAGGTGACGACGAGCGTCAATATAGTAGGCACGGCGACCTTGTTCTTTTATGGACATTTCGAGGGAGCTCTGATCTACACCCTCGGCAACGTCACTACCGTCAAACCAATTCAGCGCCTTGAGTTCGGATCGCCACTGACGTTCTGCTCCTATACCACGGCCTCCCGCGCTGGCGACACTAACTACCAGGACATGTGGTGGAACCCGCCCGAGTCCGGTTGGGGAATCAATCTGACGCATCAGGGCAACGTAATTTTCGCAACCTGGTTTACCTATGACACAAACGGCATTCCGCTGTGGCTGTACTTAGTCGCCACAAAGGAGTCTCAAAATAGATTCTCTGGACGCATGAGCGCGACGACCGGCGTGCCGCTCAGCCTTGTCAATGGATCCAAGGCCCTACTTTCAACTACGGATGTCGGATCGGGCAGTCTGACTTTCATTTCCGGTGAACAAGCGCGATTCGACTACAACGTCTTGGGCAATACCGGCTCGAAGCCGATTGTGCGGCAGGTATTTGCTAGTCCGGTCACGCACTGCGAGCCATACTGATAAGGGCGGGCTCCAATTCTGCGGCTCCTAGCCCGCGAAGTGAATCCACCACTCGCGGTGAGCGTCGACGGGAAAGCTCCGACCGTTGCGTTGTTGCATCCCCAATGCACCGCGTCAATTAACTCGCGCAGTAGCCGCAGTATTGCTCGCAACTCTTGCCGCTCCGCAATCGTCGCCTTAGGGTTGCCCGTTTGTCGTTGAGCCGACTATGCCAAGCGAAAAGTTAACCCGGATACTGCTGGCGAAGAGTTCCTATACATGAGAGCAGATTGCCAACCTCTCGGAATCCGACGGTTGGGCTTGGGTATATGCCAATGCGACCCCCAAGAGGGAGACCGACAGAGGAATCTTGGTGGCTATCACGCCAAGCGGGTTGGCATCAGGTGCCAAGCGACGCGTATCCGGAAGGTGCGGGTCAAAGCGCCCTAGGACGATGCGTTTTGGGTTCCCCAAAACCCAACCGTAAAACTGGAATGATGTTCTACCGCTCGGGAGCAACTCGAGGGTCAAACCGGCGGTCTATGCATCGTGAAAGTACAAGCGCTTGCCGGGAGGGGGCGGGCGCTTGGTGGCGCGGGTGAGCGTGCCGCGGGAGAACGTGAACTTTTCCAAGGCGGCTCCAGGAACGGATGGCATCGCTATGCCATCGCTATGAATCGCTATGGTAAGTCCGGTATCGTCCGGTGTCTACCGTGAGGCTGGTTTTCTCTCTAGTGCAGCGGCCCCTTGGCCTCGGTCGAGGGCGCTGCGGGGGCAGGTGAGGCGTGGTGCATCACCATCCGCCAACCTGACGGCGTGCGCATGAACACGTTGGTGCAGATCGCGGCCCCGCGCGGGCTGCCGTCGCTGCCGAGCGTCACGTGCTCGACGGCGCTCTGCATGGCGAGGCCGACCGTCTCGATCATCACGATCTGGTCGAGCTTGAAGGTGAGACGCGCGTCGCTCGCGAACAGCTGATCCCAGCCGGCGCGCACGGCATCGTAGCCGACGAGACGCGTGCCTCCGGGATGCACGCAGACGATCTCCTCGTCGTCGGCCCAGGTGGCCATCATCGCGTCGATGTCCTTGGCCTCGAACGCCTGGTAAAAGGCAAGCGCCGCGTCGGTGGGCGTCGTGTAGATCGGCGGGGTGCGGACTTTGACCATTGAATGACGCGACTTCGGGTCAGCGGATTCCCGGTCTGCCATCCGCCGCGAGGGTGTCCGGAGGCAACGCCGAGAGCGCCAGATCATACACCGTCAGCGGACTGAGGTCGCGCATGCACTTGAAGTGGCCGAGCGGGCACTCGCGCTTGAAGCAGGGGCTGCAGGCGATGTCGATCCGTGCGATTTTCGCGGCCGCGGACATCGGCGGAGTGAACGCGGGCGACGATGAACCGAACAGCGCGACGAGCGGCACCCCGACCGCCGCCGCCGCGTGCATGAGGCCGGAATCGTTGCTGACGACGACCGCCGCCAGCGACAGGAGGTCGATCGCGGTGCCGAGGTCGGTGCGGCCGGTGAGATCGCGTATCGTGCGTCCGGCAACGCCGGCGGCGCCGACCACGGCTTCGGCAGCGGCCTTGTCGTTCGGCGAGCCGACGATCCACACCTGCATGCCATTCCCCAGAAACTTCGCCGCGAGCTCGGCGAAATGTGCCGGGGGCCAACGCTTCGCCGGGCCGAATTCGGCGCCGGGGCAGAGAATCGCGACGTGACGCCCGGCGTCGAGCGCCAGCGCCAGCACCGCGGCGGCGCGGTTCGCCGCATCCGGAACGAGGACCGGTG
>Ga0209253_10006130_pt1 | contig 10414 bp, 8 predicted proteins | sample FrelakmetBRP12BR_FD_187145 | JGI IMG/M metagenome (GOLD analysis project Ga0209253, IMG submission 187145) | Freshwater lake sediment microbial communities from the University of Notre Dame, USA, for methane emissions studies - BRP12 BR (SPAdes)... | ecosystem: Environmental > Aquatic >... | reverse complement strand
AAATCGCGCGCCGATTTCCTCAGCATTTCCTGTTCGTCGGTTAGACCGAAGTCCATTTCTCGCCTCCCGTTCAGAAATCCGAACGACTGACCGCAAGTCCCAAGTCACGTATCAGTCAACTGGCCCAGGGCAGCCCTAACCCCCTGGCGGCTATGATATTGCGTTGAATCTCAGAGGTCCCCGCGCCAACAAGAGCAGAGATGCAATCCAGATAGCCAGTGCACACCCGGCCGTTCAAGGGAGTCCATCTGGTGCCCTTCTCCAGCTCACCATATGGCCCCAGGATGCCCATCGCCGCACTGGCCAACTTCTGACTCAGTTGAGTGATAACCAGTTTGAGCACGGACGCTTCGACGTTTGTTGGAAGTCCCCGGTCGATCATCCAGGCCGTCTGCCAGAAGAACATGTAGGCCACATCAATCTCGATGGCCAACTCCGCCATTTCATTGCGCATCAATGACTCGGAGGTCGAGGTCTGCCCATTGCGCTTCGCCTCCAGGCACCAATGCAGCAGTTCCTCGAAAACCCGTTTGAACCCGCCTATGGGGACAACCAGTCTCTCAAACTCGAGGGCAAACATAGCGTAGTACCAGCCCAGGTTCCGCTCCCCAACAATATTCCTCTTGGGCACTCTCACGTCGTCAAAGAACACTTCGTTGAACGAGTGCAGTCCGCAAATGTTGGTCAGAGGGCGAATACTTATTCCTTCTGACCGGTTATCCACGATGACCAGCGAAATCCCCTTGCGCGGAGCCACGCTGCTGTCCGTCCTGACCAGCATCCAGGCATAGTCGCATAGGTGGGCCGCGCTGCTCCAGGTCTTCTGTCCGTTGATCACCAGGTCGTCACCATCTTCCACGGCGCTGGTCTTAATGGAGGCCAGGTCAGAACCGGCGGCGGGCTCACTGTAGGCCAGCCAGAACCTTGAATTCTCCTTTGCGATCCTGGGCAGCCATTCCTTCTTTGACTCTTCGTTGCCAAAGCTAAGAATGGTGGGCCCAACGATCAGCGTGGCAATCCCGGGACCGGGCGCTCTGTGATAGCTCAACCGTTCGTGGAAGATGGCCTGTTCGATGTGGGAACGCCCTGCTCCGCCATACTCCTTCGGCCACGAAATGGTGAGCCAGCCTTTCTCTCCCAGCCTGCGTCTGAATTCCTCACCGGCGGGAGTCAGTTCCTCAAAATCCGGTATGGTGCCGTATCCGCCGGGCCAGTAGTGGCTCTCCTCCGTCCAGTTGGCCGGCAGCTCCCTTCTTATGAAGCCATCGACTTCCTGGCTGAACGCCTCCTGCTCACTGCTGAACCGGAAATCCATATGTTGACCGCTCCCGCCGGGTCGCCCGCCAAGTCATTGCTGACGGGGTAGTCCCAGCCCTCTCATGGCGACAATGTTCTTCTGAATCTCGTTGGTGCCGCCGCCAACGCCTATGGACAGGCAGCTCAGGTATGTTCGCTCCATCCTGGCTCTGGCAACGGCCAGCTTTGAGTCCTGCCCCAATTCACCATAGTGGCCCAGAACCCGCATTCCGGTCTTGGCTGTGCGTCTCAGGAGGTCACTTGAGAACAGAAGCGACATGGAGGACTCGTAGCTGGGGTGCTGGCCCTTGGTATACATCCACGCGATACGGTAGCACATCATGCGCAGAACCTCGTTCTCTACCACCAGTTCTGCCAACTCGTCTTTTATCAACTGGTCGCCGCCATCGCCAGTGCCGGACCTTCCGGCTTCCTTCACGTACTCTATCAACTCCTCGATGAGACGCTGGTTCCCGGCGGCCGTGCCGATCATGGAGCGTTCATAGTCAAGCGCCATGGCCAGCTGGTACCAGCCATTGTTTCTCTCCCCGACCAGAGCATCCTTAGGCACACGTACGTCGTCAAGGAAGACCTCATTGAATGAATGCTGGTTCAGGATGTTTATGAGAGGCTTGACGGTTATGCCGGGGGTCTTCATGTCGATGATGAACATGCTGATGCCCCGATGCTTGGGAGCACTGGGGTCGGTTCTGGCACCCAGCCAGCAGTAGTTGGCATAGTGGGCGAAACTGCACCACGTCTTCTGCCCGTTGATCACCCAACTGTCGCCGTCCTCCACGGCTTTTGTTTGAATAGAAGCCAGGTCCGAACCGGAGTTGGGCTCACTGTACCCCAGGCAGAAGCACGATTCTCCCTTCGCCACTTCAGCAAGGTACTTCTTCTTCTGCTGCTCACTGCCAAAAAGCAAAATCGCGCCACCCACCCAGTTGGCCGATATCTCCATCTCAATGCCTACCGGAGCCCTGTGATAGTACAACTCCTCGGCCAGGATGAGACGTCTTATGTGGCTCATCTGCGAGCCCCCGTACTCCTTTGGATACGCCGGCGCGAGCCAGCCCTTCTGCCCCAATTTGCGCTGGAACTCCCGCAAGAGGGCCCATGACTCGTCGGTTTCTTCCCACAATCCAGGGTCCAGTTCAATCCACCTGGCCGGGATCTCCGCTTTGAGCCACTGCCTCACCTCTTCGCGGAATGCCTGTTCCTCTACCGAAAACTTGAAATCCATGCCAATCCTCCCTGCCTTGAGGGTTTCTATCCATCCTTGATGATGCCGAAATAGTCTCCCGTCCGGTCTTCGCTGAACACTGCCCGCAAACGAGTGCCGGTATGCCAGGTGCAGGGCACGTTGATCCGGCTCGGATATGTCAGGGTGCCGGTATTGCCCAGATCCCCACTTGTAACGACCATCGCTAGACTCCGTTCGACCAGCCCGAACCTTGGTGCCGGCGCCAACGGCCAGTACTTGGTGTCGCTATACGTATGCCGTCACACACACCCGTCAGTCAAGGCAGTCGCCCCAGGGCATGCGCTGGCTGGCAATGACATACTTGGCTACCCCGACTTCGGCTTGCGCCCGATAAACACCTTCAGCGTGGAAAGCGCCACGGGCTCCCCCTTCTGGTTCTTGACCGACTCCTTCAGTGTGATGACGCCACCCAACTCGCCTTTGTCCTCCTTGCCGACAACCTCGAGTTCCACGTGTATCGTATCGCCGATCTTGGTCGGTGCGGTGAATCTCACTTTGTCCATGCCATAGAAGGCAACGATCGCCATGTCGTAGAGAGGGAGAAGTCCGTTGGCTATGGACAGCACCAGCAGACCATGGGCTATCCTTTCTCCAAAAGGGCCCTTCTTCGCGTATTCAACATCCGTGTGCAGCGGATACCAGTCGCCGGTCAAAGCGGCAAAACTGACGATGTCAGTCTCGGTGACTGTCCTTGCCCTGGTCACTACCGTTTCACCAACCTGGAAGTCCTCAAAGTACTTCATGTGGTCTCCTTTCAGAGTTCGTTCTCTTCAGGGCCTTGAAGACGGCAGTCTGGCAACTCGCGTGGTTTGACCGATCCTCCCACGAACCCGAGGTCAGCCCAGCAGCATCGCCGACATTCTATCCCAGCAAAGGAATCGGTGCAAGCTTCCTCAGCTGCGATTCTCTCTCGAAGACAGCGGTTGCCCCCATGCCTCCACCAATGCACATGGCGACCACACCATATCTTAACTTGCGACGTTACATTTCGTGGAGCAACTTCGCGGTCAGATAGACTCCGGTGCAGTCCAGCGGGTGACCCAGCGCTATCAAAAGGAGTGCCTACTCTGCAGATCGAAAAAGGACGATCTCGTGAAGTGCCGTCCCCGTTTCCTTGTTGGTTCTTCCCTGGCGAGTCACACTTATTTCGAAATTGGACTGCAGCCTGAAATACCCCGGTCTTAATCGCAACAGGTACTTCGCAGCGAGCCTGAGAGGCAGACTGAAGCTCTCCAGCATATCCTGGCTCTCCAGGACATCTTTGACGCTGAGTTTCACCTCAAGTTCATTCGGGACCTTGATAACCAGATTCTTGGGATAGCTGTGTTTGGCTTTCGGGCTGTATTCGAAATCTGTCTTGATGAAGTCGAATTCTCCGGTGCTGAGTACCGCTTCTCTCCCATCAGCCAGCATCAGGACCTTGACCGCATGGTTGTCCATCTTCTTGTTGCACTGGATGAAGGCAAAGGATACCGTGAAGTGTGGCGAATAGACCCTCCCCCACATCCAATAGTCGATTATTCTCGGGAACTGGAAGTCCAGCCAGTTGTGGTCATGGTACCCAACGCCCTTGACCTGTACCGTCTGGTTCCCATCTGTGATCGTTCCCTCTACGGAAGCCTTGGCAAAAGGAACTACCCAGGCGAAGTAGCCCATGTTGCCAAAGTGAGACACACCTTTTCCGGGTTTCCAGCCGTCTACCTCGGCTCTATACGTAAGATGGCAGCCAAGGTCTTTCTCTTTCACATGGACCTCATAGACAGGCAGCCCTCCCGGCGATTGTGTGACCGTCAGGTAATTCTCCCCAACCTTGATGTCAGCCTTATCACGAGAAGCCTGGAAGGCTGATTTGCGGTAAGGCACGAATATCTGAGTCCTCTTCCCATCCGGTCTGAGCAGGACGATTTCGACACCGGTCTTGCCTGCCGCCCCGGGGTTGGGGTTGGCAGCGTAGAAGAAGACCACGACGGTCTGCCCGGTTTCCATATGCGCGTCGAAGTACCACCACTCGGACATGCCCTTCTTGAGCATGTCGATATGAAGGCCGTCCTCTTCGGGTTTCAGCGGTTCTATGGTGCCGTCACGTCTGCCGGGCCCTGTCCACGCTTCTTTGACCAAAGGGCTAATCTTGTCAGTCATGGTTTGCCGTCTCCTTTTCGTCAGATGCCTGGGTCTAAGACGACTTTCGATCGTCCTCGGGCTCAGCGTAGAAAAAGGGATCTGACGCGGTATTGGGATCCAGCGCTTTCTTTATCTTGCTCAGGTATTTTGGATAGTCGCCGCAGGCCGGGCCAAAGCGCTTGTTCATCTCACAGCCGAAAGCCGCAATCGGGATTCCCATCGCTTGCTCGATCGCCGCGTTGCAGCCAGCTTCTATTATCTCTCCGGACGCCCTTACCGCCTCGGGGTTTCCAGAGGCATACAGGTAGATACCTTCCAGATACCCGAGATGAGAATTCTCGAATGTGCCGCCGCAACCCAAATCACCGCCATCGTCGAGGAATGTTCCCTTTTCTATGTACTTCTTCTTGGCTTGAGCAATCCATTCTGATTGAGTCACGCCCATATCCCAGGTGTCAAAGGAACCCAACATGGTGGACATCCCTTGAGAGGGGCGGAACGTGGCCTGCGTGTTGACGGCATTCCGCACCAGCAGCCAGAACAGCCTCGAGTCCTGCACCAGCTTCTGCTGCTTCCCGATGGGGATGCTGTGGACCACATCCTGCAAGAAAGGAAAACGGCGCAGGAGTGCCAGCGGATCTTTGACGTGCTTCAATAGTGGCCCGGCGACACGCAAGACTCCCGGCGTTATCTTGAGGTACATCGGTATTCTTACGCCGCCCGTTTCCTTCATGATCTCCTTCATGGCTGCCATCTTCCACTTGAATTCAGCGTCCGAGTAGCCGATGACCGAGTTGACCAGCACATGGTGCATTAGTTTCTGAAAGACGCCGCTTTCCAGCGCCACCTTGAGCTGCTCATTGTTCTCGGTCATGCCCAGAGCGGTGAAGAACATGGGGGTGCGGAAACAGGCGTATTCAATTTCAGCCTCACCGAGCTTGTAGCCGGCGTCCTTCATGGCTTGGGCTGACGGGAAAGCATGCACATTCATCGTCATTCTTTCCGGCAGCTTATCGAGAAGGTAGACCGGAGACTTCCCATGGACTTCCCATTTGGCGGGTCCATTCCACTTGTACAATTTCACCGCGCATTTGGTGAAGACTCCGAGTCCTCCGAAGGTCCCCTGGAAACCACGCATGACACCTCGCAGCGAAGGCCCGGGACCATCGGCGGTGAACCAGCCGGCGCCAACACCGCCGCTGCCAAGGGTCAGCACTTCGCCGGTAGGCAATACCCACTCCACGCCCAGAAGATTGCGGCCGCTGTAGCTGGTCGACGGTCCGCTGGCGCCGTAGCCCCACGCGGCTGCGGTGGACGCCAGAACAGAATGATTGGAACCTGAGGAAACGGTGTGAACAGTCAGTCCATGCTTGAAGATCTCGGTCTGTAGATCAATGGCGCGTACATAGGGCTCTACGATGGCGACCTGGTTCTTGACATCAATGTCGATGATCTTGTCCATGCGCTTGAGATCGAGGATTATCACGCGATCCCTTGAGGCAGCGCAAACGGCGTGAAATCCCGTCGACAGAGGTTTGGTCATGAGATGGGCCGTGTTGCAGAAGCGCATGATTTCCTGAACCTGCTGCGTGGTCTCGGGCATAACCACGGCGACGGGACGGGGGAGCCAGGCCGAGCCGTCGGTTACCACGGTCTCCGGATTCATGTAGAGGGAATAGGTATCCATCATGCAGGGAGCGGTGGATACCCACTCCCGGCCAACTATGTCTTGAAGTGACTTGGTCTCTTTCTCCGTGATCATGACGTCACCTTCTCCGTCACTCCCGTTTCCGCCATTGCATCAAGTCAAAGCCCCCATTTGCCATTGTTCAACACCCTGTTGGGATCAAATATCCCCTTGATCTTCTTCAACACCTCGTAGTTCATGGGGTTCTGCTTGAATACTACTTCGCCGGCCGATCCATACGGTCGGCTGAAAAAGGCCCCACCCGCCGCCAGTCTCATCACCGATTCCTTTTCCAGCTTCCGCATAAGCTCGACGTCTCTTGGTGCTCCGGGATCAAAGGGGCACATGAGCTCCACGTGGCAGGCGTGGTTCTGGACGACGGGCTGGACATAGAGTCCGATAGACTCTTTGTCCACGGCGAGGCTGCCGGCCAGATCCATGAAGATATCGACCAGCCCCGGCGCCCGGTCCAGGGTCGTCAGGAAGAACACGGAAAGACAATGCCCTTTCAGCCGATGGCGCCAGTCGATTTCGCCACAGGGACGAGTGGCCGTCTCCAGCAGGGCCTTGGCTGCCATCGGACCCTGGGACGTGGTCAGACTCAGTTTGTGCTTCCTGGCGATGGATTCGATGTCCTGGCGCTGATACTCGACCCGTTTCCGGGGCATTCTTTCGAATCCGGCAATGTCTTGCAGACAGACGTATGGCGGCAATGAACTGCGTGTGGCTTCGAAGCCCCCGGTATTCTGTGCGGTCATGAGCATGGCCGCTGCGGTGCGATTGAGAACAAAGGATTGCTCTCCCAACCACTGCTTCTGAACATCGTACACAAAAGGAATCAGCCCTGAGAGCGAATCGGCACCGATAAGGAAGGCCTGTTCGACGGTCGGTCTGAGCTCGGCGCGCACGGTAATCCAGGTCACGATGCCCATGGTGCCCTGAGAACCCTGGACCACACGGTGAAAGTCCGTCTGGGACGGCCCCAGCGGTGATTTCTGCGCGCCCCCTGCCGCCCGCTGCTGCTCCAGGGTCCCCGGACCGCCGGCAGCGCCGGTGCGGAACAGATCTCCGTTTCCAAAAATGAACTCGGTGCTGGCCACCGGATCGCTGATGTCCCACTGTCTATTGGGCCAGGTGGTCGGTTCCCGGTCCATCATGGATGCGATGATGCTCTTGCCACTGCGGGGCGACAACGGCATGGGGATGGTCATTCCCTGTGGCTCAAGGGCCTGCAGCAGTTCCCCGTAGGTGACGCCGGGCTCGATCAGGCAGACCCTGTTTCGCCGGTTGATCCAGGGGATCTGCTTCCAGGGTGACAGGTCTACTAGAATGTTATCTTTAGTTGCTGCAAACCCACCCTTGCTGTGATTGCCCGCAGACGAGGCCACCGTCAGATTCAGGCCGGATGCGTTGGCCAGCCGCAAGAGCTCCTGAAGATCATCCACTTTGGGAGGGCGGACTATGTAGGAGGGCTTCACGGCCGGGTCTATGATGGCGTTGGATACTTGGAACGCGGCGATATCCTGGGGATCGCTGCTGACGGCACCGTCACGGAAGACGGAGCGCAGGCGTTCGCCGAGTTCAGGACCGGGGATCAATCTTCAACCCTTTCATTTGACATCCGCCGCCTCGCACACCAGATCAATGATATCGACCACCGGAAGCAGTGGCTTCTCCAGATGCCGCTGGGGTTTGGACAGGTTTGCCCGGCAGTGATGGCAAGCGGTGACCAGGCATTCGGCCCCCACGTCTTTCGCTTCTTCCAGCCGGTCGATGGCTGCCGAGAGCGCCAGGCCCGGATAGGCCAGTGGAACTCCGCCGCCTCCGCCACAGCAATACGAGTATTCCCGAATCCGGTACATTTCCACAAAATCGAGGCCTTTTATAGCCCGGAGTATCTGCCGCGGAGGCTCGTAGACTCCATTCACGCCCCGGTTGATCTCCTTGGGAGGGTCGGTGTAGGTCATGCAGCCGTGAGTCACCTTGCACTCCCCTTTCCAGGTGAGAGGCGGTTCGCTCTGGCGGCCAAGGTAGCAGGGATCATGATAGGTCACCTTCCGCCTGACCGGCTTGGGCAGGCGCAAGCGGCCATCCTTGATCAGACCGGCCAGGAACTCGGTGGCGTGCAGCACCTGCGCTTTCGGAGCGCGGGCATACTCGGGATACTTGGAACGCAAGGCCCCCAGGCAGGAACCGGAGACGGTGACCACCGTCTGGGCCTTCGTCTCGTCGAGCAGATCCACCACGCGGTTGGCCACCTTGGTGAAAACGTCTCTGTGTCCCGTCCAGTAGGCCGGCAGCCCGCAGCTCGTTTCGCCGTCCCGCAGAATACCGAAATCTACGCCTGCGTGTTTCAGGAGGCGGGCAAACTTCCGGGCGACATCAGCGGCCCCGGGATCACCACAGTGCAGGCAGCCGGTGAATAGGAGGACCGGCGCCGTCTGGTCCGGCAGCATCTTCAGTCCCAGGTCTTTGGCCCAGCTTGAAGCTGGCTCCGCGCTCTTCCCCGCTGGATTCCCGTACTCTTCCAGATTCTTGATCATGGCCTGATGGGCAGGCGGGGCGAATCCTTCTTCCACTATGTGCTCTCTCAGCGCCATGTTCACCGAGTGGCGTTCCGCCTCCATGATGAATTTGCAGGAAACGTCACAGAGCCCACATGCGGTGCAGGCGAAGGTGATATCTGCCAGTGTCTGATCGACCTCAATGCGGCCGTTGACCAGGGACAGAGCCATGATGTTCTTGCCGGACCCGGAGTATCCGTGGAAGTGGAACTGGCGGCTGGAAGGGCAGCCATCTGAGTACTTGGGATTCAGCACTGTCGGCAGCGGCACCATCTTGCACAAGGAGCATCTGAAGCATTTCTGCATCTCTCCTTCCAGCTCTTTCAGTCGAGACAAAGCCATCCTACTGCTCTTCCTGGTGCTGCATATCCTGACAACAGAGGTGGTCGACCTGCATCCCCAGCCTCCACTTAAGAACTAGTGCTCCAATGAGAGGTGTATGCGGGCGCTATCTTGACTGGTATCCAAGCCCAACTCTATCACATCATTTTGGCATCAGCAAACACTGGGGGATCCATTCCTTCTCCGGCTGCTTCCCAAGATAGAACCTTCAAGACAGCTTTGGCTTCACTTGAGATTGTTCTTGGGACTGATTACGCCTGGCAAAGGCATAATCACCATCCTACGTCACTCCACGTTGGATGTCCCGTTATCAGGCAATCGGGAAATGGAAGAGAGCGATATCTCACAAAGTGGGTCTCCCCGCATCATACTTGTCAAAATGCTCGCCGCACCACTGAGACGGCAAGCCGCCAACCATGACTCGAATCGAATCGCGCAGGGGCACTGATATACTCCAAGGATTCCGGCTTTTTGTACTTCCTCAAGCGTATGGCATCTCTTGACAGTCACCATAGCGGAGTCTGCACCTGTCACTCTGAATTCTCCTTCGAACCAAGGACTAGGAAAGTATAGTTCCAGCGCAATCTGAAAGATCGCGGCAACGTCATCAGGGCTTTCAATCGTCCGGCAATCTACTGCCCGCAGTATGCGTTTCATGTCCGTCTTGGCCATAGACCTTAATGTGATTTGATTGAATCTGTTGCCCTCATCAAATCCCAGTTCCTGACTGACTTTCAAGAACCACCTTGCATCGTGCGAAAACCAGTTATCACGCAGAATATTCTCTCGAACTTCTGCAGTCAGTTTCTTCCTCAATTCATCGGGTTGCAGACCCATTGGACCCCTCCAAGACGACCTCAATGTGGCAACCAGTGGAGTTGTCGAGAATCATTATGGTTACAGCGACCTGGCCGCGATAGTTATACCACTTCTCAAGTCACGGTTGCCAGCTTCTGAGTCCGTAGCAGCCCCCGCCTTGTAGAGCTTCAGGCTATTTCAAGGGCGCACTCCGAAGTCATGCTTAGCCTCGGCGCGGGGGTTGGCAGCAGGTTACTCGGTCTTGCCACTCCGCAGTGGCCCCATGCGCCTGACTACCGAAGGACTGCACGGAGTCTCTCCAGGGTTTCAGAATGAATG
>Ga0209253_10006129_pt1 | contig 10417 bp, 13 predicted proteins | sample FrelakmetBRP12BR_FD_187145 | JGI IMG/M metagenome (GOLD analysis project Ga0209253, IMG submission 187145) | Freshwater lake sediment microbial communities from the University of Notre Dame, USA, for methane emissions studies - BRP12 BR (SPAdes)... | ecosystem: Environmental > Aquatic >... | reverse complement strand
CACCAATACGGGCACCGAGACAGCGCATAACGTCTGCATTACCCTTGTTGTCCATAACAGCAGGGATGAGACCATTTTTCTCAACGGCGCCCCCTCAATCACCCGGTGTGTCGGTGACATTGACGGGGGAGCATCGAAGAGCGAACCGATCACTATCAACGCAGATTGTGGTGCATTTGCGTCAAAGTGTATCAGGCAGACGCTGACGTTACAGACCCAGGCAGCGTCAGATGAGAAGACCGTCCGGTTTGCGGATCAGACCATTGCAGTATAGGACACATTCCGGCCGGTCTCTTTTCTTTTTTTAAGGTTCAGGAGGTGTACGGCAGGGTGATTTTCCCTTGCATCTCTCTAAAGCGTGCAACAACAAAAAAAACTGCAATGATGATGGTGGAAAACCGGCATATAGATCATACAGGCCATGCAAAAAAGTAATGGGAGGTGAGGCCCTGGACGCCGGCAGGGAATTTCAGACCGCTGCACGTCCTGTATCTGCCCCCATGAACCCGGTGATGCCGCGAGTTGGTGCAGTGCCCGCAGCACCGGTTGCACCATAGCGCTCGCGGATGGCGTCCCTCATCTCCTTAAAGAACTGCCGTGCGAGCTCACGAAGCTCAGTGTTGATTGACTTCAATGCCTCTCTGTCCCGGTTCTTAAGTGCGGCCTCGAGCTCACCGCGCTTGCCGGCAAACGTGTCCAGCGTGTCCTGCATCATGCCTGTATCGATGTTGTGGTCATTGAGAATCCCGATTATGTCTTTTGCATGCTGGACGTGCATGTCAAACGCCGCCAGTCGGTGCGTGGTATGGCTTGTCCAGAGGTCATCTTTCAATGTCGGATCGATTGCCTGTTCTTTTGCATTCATTCCCTGGCCGTTTTGTGCCGCGGCTGCCGGCAGTGCCAGCAGGCTGACGAGGCAGAACGCAAGGAATGCTCCTTTTATGATGGTTGTTCTGTTCATGGTGTTTCTCCAAATTCTGGTGTGTGGGTGTTCCCTGCACCCTGATCCACGGTTGTATGCAGGAGCTTAAGTATTCACAAAATGGGTGCGGTATATAAAAGGAAACCGGAAGTGTGAATGTTGAACCGCGGGGTTAGGCAGATATGGTCTCCTGCAGAGCCTTATGGTATCTTTTCATTGAATACGGCCACGCTTCAGCCAGCCTTCGTGACAAACCGGCAGAACTCTGCAGGCACGGCGATCTCGAAGCGTGCCCCCTTCCCCGGTTCCCCGGTCTCATGTATCGTGAGCCCGGTGATGGACAGGATCTCGCGGGACAGGAACATCCCGAGGCCGGTGTGCTTCCCGAACCCCCTGAGAAAGATGCGTTCCTTGTCCTGTGCAGGGATGCCCGCGCCATTGTCGGCATAGACAATCACCACACCGCTGTCAGCATCGAAATACCACAACGAGATGGTGGTCACGTGCCCGCCGTGCCGGATCGAGTTCTCCATGAGGTTGTAGAAGACTTTCTCGACCAGGGGATCGGCATAGACCTCGAGGCCCCTGATCACTATATCAAGGGCAATCCCCTTCACCTTCAGCGACTCTGCCGCCCGCCGTATAACTGCTGCGACATCCTCCCATGCCGGCGCTTTCACTCCAAGGTCCTGGTAGTCCCGCGTGAACTCGATCTGCCGCTGGATTGCCGTGGCAATCTCAAGCTCCTTGCCGGTATACTCAAGTATCACCGGGTTTGCCTGTGCCTCCTCTTTTGACAGGTCAAGGAACGTGAGCAGTGCCATCAGTTTGTTCAGGATATCATGCCGTGTCACTGACGAGAGTATATTGAGTTTCTGGTTTGCCGCCCGCAGCGCACGGTCGCTCTTTGCCCGTTCGATGATATCATGTTTCAACAGCTCATTTACTTCGGACAGCTCCTTTGTCCGGTCTGCCACCCGGATCTCAAGCGTGCGGGTTAACTCCTCTAACTTCTCCTGTGCGGCGCGGCGCTCGGCAATTTCCTGTTCAAGGCCTGCATGGTTGATACGGATCTCCCAGATAAGGAGTGCCACAACCGCCATGATCAGGACAAAGACGATCCGGTCCACGAGTTCAGACAGGCCGGGGCGGACGTGTCCGGCAAAGCCGCCAATCAGGAGGGCACCGGATATCAGCACCGCGGCAAAGAACGGGGAGGAACGGCGGGCGAGCCAGATCGACATGAGGAGGGGGACAAGGTACAGTCCCCAGATGACAAACCCGGGCCGGATGATACTGTCGGCAGCAAAAATCCCCGCGCACAGGCAGAGCATGGCAAGGATGATGAGCTGGTCCTTCTCCTCCTCTGTCTTCCCGAAGCCTACGACGTCCATAACCCCTGCCGGCCAAATTCATCCAACAATAGTCCGTGAAATCATAAGTACCTTGCCGGCTGGTGCAGGGCGGCCCTGAGCTCACGGGCCGGCATGGCGCGGGGAATGGGACACGGCATCCCTGCATCTGCTGCCTGCACCTCACCCTTAAAGGCTGGCACGACAACCTCTCAACAGGGTACTCCCATGTTATACCGGACCGTCCCAAAAACCGGCGACAGGCTCTCGATCCTTGGCTTTGGCTGCATGCGCCTGCCCGCAACAAAAAGTGGAGGCGTTGACGAAGAACGTGCGATACGGCAGATCCGCTATGCCATCGACCATGGCGTCAACTACGTGGATACAGCCCCCGTATACCATCTCGGGAAAAGCGAACAGGTGCTCGGAAAAGCGCTTGCCGACGGTTACCGCAATAAAGTCCGGATCGCAACCAAACTCCCGCCCTGGTCAGTCCGCGAACGTGCGGACATGGACCGGATCCTCAACCTGCAACGAAAAACACTCCAGACAGACCACATCGATTACTACCTGCTCCATTCACTCGGGAAAGAGAGCTGGGAGAAGTTAAAGAACCTCGGTGTGCGGGAATTTCTGACTGCGGCAAAAGAAGACGGGCGGATAATAAATGCCGGGTTCTCGTTCCATGGAAATACGGCGACGTTACAGGAGATTGTGGACGCATATGACTGGGAGTTCTGCCAGATCCAGTACAATTACCTTGATGAGCAGAACCAGGCAGGGACCGCGGGCCTGAAGTACGCCGCACAACACCGGCTCGCGGTCATGGTCATGGAGCCGCTGCGGGGCGGCAACCTTGCCGGGCCGGTGCCGGATGAGGCAAAAAAAATCTGGGATGAATCACCGGTGAAACATTCCCCTGCAGTATGGGGGCTGCGCTGGGTCTGGAACCACCCCGAAGTCACGGTCGTCCTCTCGGGCATGAACAACGAAGCCCACATCGATGAGAACCTGCAGGCTGCAGAATCCGGGCTCCCTGATTCGCTGACCCCTGAGGAACTGGCACTCGTCAACAGGGTAAAGGATATGTACCGGAATCTCATGAAGGTCAGCTGCACGGGCTGCGGCTACTGCATGCCGTGCCCGTCGGGTGTCGACATTCCCGGCTGCTTTTCGGCATACAACACCTTCCACCTCTTCCCCCATGACCGGAGCGCGAAATTCCTCTACATCGGGAGGCACGGCGGCGTTCTTGGCGCCCGGTCGTATGCAGGGCTGTGCCGGCAGTGCGGCAGGTGCGAAGCGATCTGCCCCCAGCACCTCCCGATCCCTGCCCTGATGAAGGACGTATCAAAGGAGATGGAGGGCAGGGGCATGGCATTCAAAGTCAGGATAGCGAAAGGGGCGCTCTGGTGCATGGATACGGCAGGGCGCATCAGACGGAAACTGACGGGGAAAACGACCTGAACGGTCCAAAACCAGGGTTGATACTTCTGCATGACCATGATCCTGCCATCCTGTGAACCACGCGGTGTCTGATCAAAGCAGGATCCGGGCAGCGTTGCAAGACCTCATCATCACAGACCTCCGCGGGGCCAACGATGCCCTCCGGACAAACCCCCTGCTCTGGGAAACTGGCGCAACCCAGGTGCTGGTTGCCATTCCTGTCCTGCTGCCCGCCGCCCACTACCTGATCCTTACCACCATCCCTGCCATCATGCCGGGGGGGGTCTTCATCGCAGAGCCGGCGTTTTCGTGGATGGTGGTATGAGGCGGAACCGCCAGGGATTAAAAAAAGCCCTCATCTATACCAATCAGGGGGATCTCATGCCAGACCTTTCAGGTTTTTCAGGACACCGATCACTTCTTCGATATCCGGCACTGAATGGACCGGGTAGATCTTCACCCACACCACCTTCTGCTGTTCATCGACGATGATGTTCGCCCGCTCGGAAAACCCGTTGTCATCCCTGAAGATACCGTACGATTGCGCCACCTTGCCATGCGGCCAGAAATCGCAGAGCAGACGGGTGTGGGTGATATTGATGGTCTTTGCCCATTCCCGCTTGCATGGTTTTGAGTCAACACTGATACCGACCGCGACGGTGGAAAGCGATGCGAATATGTCCAGTTTATCCTCAAGCGATCTCATCTGGGCAGCGCAGAATTCTGTCCATGCGAGAGGGTGGAAGGACAAAAGCGTACGCTTCCCGGTATTTTCATAGAGGCTGAATGTTGCGTCGTTCTGGTCCTTTAACGAAAAATTCTTTGCCGGATCCCCGGGCCTGACCAACCGTGCCTGTCTCATAAAAAATCCCTGTTATTTCTGGTATTTCCTTCCGGAAGAAAAAGCCTTCCCGAGAACGGGTCCCATCGTGTAATACTCGGACCGCACCGCGTCAAACCCGAGCGGCCGGATCTTTGCGATGTCGGGTTTGCCATCGGCGCCGAGCACCAATTCATCGATCTTCACATCAAGGATCTCACCGATGAAGAGGATGTGTGCCCTGATATCGAGCTTGTTTGTTACCCTGCACTCGAGCACAACCGGGAACTCTTTGATAAACGGGGCATCGACAAGGGTTGACCGCACCGGCGTGAGCCCGGTTTTTGCGAACTTGTCATTCTCCTCGCCGGATGCGATCCCGAAATAGTCTGCCTCTGCCATGTAGGTTTCCGAAGGAATGCTGATGGTAAACACCCGCTTCTCCATCAGGTTCCGGTAGGTGTACCGCGTGGGGCGGACCGCGACAGCGATGCTGGGCGGGTCGGAGGAACAGATGCCGCCCCATGCAGCAACCATTGCATTCGGTCTACCGGAATGGTCGTAGGTTCCGATTACAAAGACCGGGAGCGGATATGCGATCGTGTGTCTGCCGAATGATTGTTTCATGAGGATGGCGTTGCTGTTGTGTCGAATTAATACTTTTTACGCCGCCATGCAGGTGGAACGTATGGGAAGTGAGATATATGCACAAGCCCTCAGGTTCTGGTAACGGGAAATTCTCATGTTTGCAGTCGAGGCGCATGATCTTGTCAAGGAGTTTGGATCCCTCCGCGCCTTACACAAGGTAAGCTTCTCAGTACGTGAGGGCGAAACATTCGGGTTTTTGGGCCCGAATGGTGCCGGCAAGACCACCACCATCCGGATCCTGACGGGCATCACCCGGGCAACCTCTGGAACTGCGACGATCTTCTCGTATGATATAAAAGACGAGACGCTCCGGGCCCGCCAGTCCATGGGCATTGTACCGGAGACCTCGAATGTCTACGACGACCTCACCGCATGGCAGAACATGATCTTTACCGCGGAACTCTACCACGTGGGACGGGCGGAGCGGGAGGCAACAACAAAAGAACTCCTCGAGATCTTCGGGCTGTACGGGCGGCGGGATGAGAAAGTCCACGGCTTTTCAAAAGGGATGAAGCGCCGGCTGACCCTTGCCATGGGGCTCGTGAACAGCCCCCGCCTCCTCTTTCTCGATGAACCGACATCAGGGCTTGACGTCCAGAGCAACCTTATCATCCGCGACGTCATCGCAAACCTCGTGCACGGGGGCGTCACGGTCTTTCTTACCACGCACAATATCGAGGAGGCAAACGTGATGTGCGACCGGGTCGCGATCATCAACCGCGGGGAGATCGCGGCGATCGATTCACCGGAAAAACTGAAAAAGACCATCCAGAGTGTCCAGTCCGTCGAGGTCGCGTTCGACCGCAGCGCCCCGGAGTCCCTCGAAGACCTCCGCACGCTCGCGTCGGTCAACGATGCCCGCAAGGAAGGGGACAAGATCCGGCTCTATACCGAGGATCCTGCAGCCGTGATTGAAGGCGTGACCAGCTATGCGCACCGGCACAGCCTGAAAATTATCAGCATCACGACACACGGCCCCAGCCTCGAGGACGTGTTCATCAGGCTGACAGGGCTTACCGTGAACAATGAACGGAGGTCTGCACGTGACTGATGCTGGTTTTTTCATCCGGCGCATCCCGCTGGAACTTGCCGCTGCGTGGGCGATCGCACGCAAAGACATGCGGACATATTACCTCAAACCCAATATCATCATGTCCGGGCTGCTCTTCCCGCTCTTTATGTTCCTTGCGTTTGCCGTCGGCAGGAATGCACCTCCCGGCACCCTGATCCCCGGGCTGATCGCGATCACCATCCTCTTCTCCGCGTCATCGATCGAGCCGGTCTCGATCCCCATCGAGCGGAGGGTAAAGACCTTTGACCGCCTGCTTTCAGCCCCGATCACCTTCCATACGCTGGTATTTGGCGAGAGCCTGAGCGGGTTTCTCTACAGCCTCGGTATAGCAATGCTCCCGCTCGGTGTCGGGATCGTGTTCTACCAGACCCGGATACTCCACGCGGTGACGCTTGGAGCCGGGCTCGTCCTTTCGGCGTTCTGTTTTGCCACACTCGGCACCCTCTTTGCCGCCTACCCGACAGAAAATGTCGGGGAGGTGATGTCGCTTTTGAACCTTGTCCGGCTGCCGCTGATCTTTGTCTCCGGCGTCTTCATCCCCCTTGAAACCATGCCCGTTGCCGGGCAGTGGGTAGCGCTCTGCTCACCCCTAACCTATGCAAACGACATGATCCGGTTCTCGTATGACGGCACAACGCATTTCGGCCTGCTCCATGATATCGTCTTCCTGGGGCTCTTTATTTTACTCTTCCAGTTCGTGGCAAACCGGCTCTATAAAAAGTTCAATGAGTGAAATCTCCCCAACCTCCTTTTTTAAAAAAAGCCAGGTTCAATAGGTGAGGGGCAGCGGGAGGGGAGTAAGGCCCCCTCGTTACCGTTGTAGAGCGGCCTGCCTATTTTTTCACGATAAGCTTGTGCCCTTCGACATCAATCTGGTACGATGCGGGGTGGTCCAGCAGGTCAAGGGCGTTGATCTTCATGTCAATGAGTTCTGAATAATTAAAAGAATCGTACTTCTTGTCACCCTTTTCGTTCCAGAACACGACGATGCCGTTCTCCATCTTCTTGCTGCTTGCAATTTTCTGCATACTCTCCATTCTCATGATTACAAATTAATAAATTATCTGGTCGGATATCCGCTTGATCCGCTGCGGTGGAATAACATGCCATGGTTCCGGCACGATCATTCCTGCCTTTTTAGGCAAACGCAACTTCGGGCCTTTATGTGACAAACGAGAGGGGAATATTTCCTGCGGAAGTACCCTGCTGCCAGGCGGATCCTGAACAAATAGCGGAATCTGTCATGATTAATTATTTATAATTGGTATGAGAAGTATAAAGCGATGTACAAACTGTCAGGCCATGGAACCAGCAGGGCAGCGCAGGTACATGCCGCATGTGGTAAGCGGCAGCTCTTTTTTGTTTTGTAACGGGGATGTTAATTTTCTGCCGGTTATCCGGTGGAAGTTGGCACAGTGATCTGAACAATTTCGTTGTGGGGTTATCATGGGTATGTGTGTGGAAGAATCGGTCAATGAGTGGTTCGATTCCCTGCCCGGGACGGGCAGGATCTACCGTCTCATTGATGAAGCAAGGGATACTGTGAGGCAAAGAGAGCGGGTCGGTGCAGTGATCGCGCTGGGTGAAAGCAATGATCCCAGGGCTGTGCGTGCGCTTATGGAATGCTGTAATGACGGGGATGCCGGGATCCGGCGGCATGCGATCGAAGGGCTTGGAAAACTACGGAGCGGCCGGGCGGTACAGGTCCTGATCGAGCGCCTGAATGACAAGGGCGAGCATCCTGCAACCCGGGAGCGTGCCATTGCGGCACTGGCTGCGATCCGGAGTTACGGGGCAATCAGCGGGCTGAAGGACCGGTACTCTGATGCAGGGGAGGATCCCGCGATCCGCTCCTCGATTGGCCAGGTACTGGGCATGATGCGTATCCGGTGAGGAGACAAACAGGCCCCTGATCCCACATCCTTTATCATCACATCCTCACCAGTACCTCTTTGAACAGGAATGGATCACGACGAGCTCCTCGAGATCATCCGGTCCCACGCGCCCGATCCAGGCAAACCGATAGCAGTTGTGCGAAAGGAGTTCTCCGCGTTTTATTCCGAAGTGCAGGAAGGGGCAGGTGACATTCCGCTCCTGGAACGGGTGGCCATCGGAAAGAGTCTCGCGGGCTTCTGGATCTCGGTGCCGGAATCCGTGCGGGACCGCACTGTCCTGTTCTTCCATGGCGGCGGCTTTACCATCGGGTCGACCGCGGACCACGTGGGGCTGTGCATGCGGATCGCCCTCGCTGCCCGGGCCCGGGTCTTTTCTGTTGATTACCGGCTGGCGCCGGAACACCTCTTCCCGTCCGCTGTTGCGGATGCAGTCGCCGCATACCGCTGGCTGATCTCCCACGGGTACCCGCCGCACCGGATTGTACCGGTCGGCATTTCCGCGGGGGGCACACTGGTGCTCGACCTGCTCCTGTCAGCACGGGACCAGACAATGCTCCTGCCCCCGGCGGCAGTGTGCATGTCCCCGGTGACTGATATGATGTTTGCCGGCGAATCGATGACAAAAAACAAGGACAATGACTGGGTACATGCCGCCCGGCTCCACGCGATCCGCACCGCATACCTTGCAGGGCATGACCCGGCAGACCCGCTCGCGTCACCGGTCCACGCTGACCTTCGCGGGCTCCCCCGGCTCTACATCCAGGCAGGCACGCACGAGATGTTATTCGACGATATCTCATCATTTGTAAAAAAGGCCCGGTGGGCAGGGGTGCCGGTCCTCTTTGAGCTCTGGCACGATATGTTCCACTGCTGGCAGGTATTTGCCGATCACGTGCCCGAAGGCCAGGAAGCGATCGGCCATATCGGGGCATTCGTGCAGAACGTGCTGAGCCGGTGAACGGTCGGGCGGTTGTGCGTTGCAGGGAGATATCCACGTACCGAAATTGGAGTTCCTCGTATGAGAAAAGCATTCGATATTAACAGAGATTCCCTGACAAATCAAAATCTGCCAGAAGCGGAGCGCCCAGCCCCCCAACGCCGCTATTCAGTCTGTATCCGGAGTATGAGGAAGTATGCCACCGCGGTAATCCCCAAACCAACGAAAACCGAGAAGACTGCGTAGGTAAAATCATGATACTGGGCTATAATCTTATATGCGCCAAATAGCGTTAGAATTATCGTCAGGAATAAGAGCAGGAGGACACCGAATGTCATCAACACTCTCTCTCCTTTATCCATGTTCCTCAGCCATTTTATTTTAATTTTGATTCTTTATATCTTTCCATCTTTGATTCCTGGTAATTTTTTAATCTAAAAATGCATGAAAAACCCAATTATTAAACGCTCACCGCACCGGAATTTTAAAAAAACCTCTCCTGCACATGGTGCACGGAATGCAGGGGTATCTTTATCACAACAGGAATAGTATGGGGGTTTTGTGAAAGTGATCATTGACCGTTCAGACTGTACGAGCTGCGGGACATGCTCGGACACGTGCCCCAGACTATTTGAACTGAACCCAGATGACTCCTTCAGCCAGATTGTCGAAAAATTCCGGCTCAACGGCAACGTTGCAGAAGGTCTGCTTACCGAAGAATCTGAAGCATGTGCCCGTGATGCGGTCGACCTGTGCCCGGTCTCGATCATCAGGATTGAAGACTGATCGCAATCAGCAGGCAGTCGATTCGCGGCACCAGGAGTTCAGGGCAGGTGCATCAAAAAGACGGTCGGGTTTTTAATTTTAAAAAGAGAGGGATTGCCCCTCAGGTGAACACCGCAGACAATCCCGCTCACACGGGGGCGCCGGTCTTTTCGAACACGTACTCCCAGACAACCGCGGCGATCAGGGCGCCGATGACCGGTGCAATAAGGAATACCCAGAGCTGAGCCAGCGCAGTTCCGCCGGCAACGATTGCCGGCCCAAGGCTGCGGGCAGGGTTTACCGAGGTCCCGGTGATTGGGATGCCCACGAGATGGATCATGGTCAGCGCAAGCCCGATAGCAAGGCCGGCAAATCCCTGCGGGGCTGCCTTGGCCGTAGCCCCGAAGATCACGATCAGGAAGACAAATGTCAGCACAACCTCGGCGATGAACCCCGATGCGAAGGAGAAATTGCCGGGCGATGCCACCCCGAACCCGTTCTGCCCGAGCCCGTTGGTCGCGAGATCGTAGCCGGGATGCCCGGTCATGATCACGAGCAGG
>Ga0209253_10006128_pt1 | contig 10417 bp, 12 predicted proteins | sample FrelakmetBRP12BR_FD_187145 | JGI IMG/M metagenome (GOLD analysis project Ga0209253, IMG submission 187145) | Freshwater lake sediment microbial communities from the University of Notre Dame, USA, for methane emissions studies - BRP12 BR (SPAdes)... | ecosystem: Environmental > Aquatic >... | reverse complement strand
GCGGGGCTGGGCACTGGCCGAGCAGGGGCAGCCAGAGGAGGCAATCACCCAAATGACTGCGGTCCTCACTGCGAGGCAGGCCTCGGGGATGGAGCTAGGGACGCCAACGCTTCTTACCGCCTTGGCCGAGGCGTACGGAAAGGCGGGGCGGCGAGATGACGCTCTAGCGCTTGTCGCCGAGGCGGTGAGTGTCATGAACAGTACTGACCAACGTTTATCCGAGCCGTATCTGTACCAGACCAGGGGGGAGCTTCTGCTGGCCATGTCCGGCGGTAATCAGGCCGAGGCGGAAACCTGTTTTCGCCAAGCCATCGACGTTGCCCGCCGCCAGAGCGCCAAGTCTGTCGAGCTGCGGGCGGCTACGAGCTTGAGCCGTCTCTGGCAGAAGCAAGGCAAAAAGAAAGAAGCCCGCCAACTCCTCTCAGGAATCTATGGCTGGTTCACCGAAGGGTTCGACACCCGCGATCTGAAAGAGGCCAAGGCGCTGCTGGAGGAGCTGGGGTGAGGTGCCACAGATCGGTGGCAGGGGAAGAGCGCCTGTGGTGAGGCGAGGAGGAGGGAGCCGCATGGACTTTTTCACCTGCCAGAAGTGCAACACTGGCAAGCTGGTTCCCTTATCCGACTACGGTCCGGTGGGTGCGTCGGAGGTGTTCAAAGCCTGGGTGTGTACGAATCCCGAGTGCGGTTTTTTCATCCGCGCCCGCAAGGGTGAGGTGAGCTACGGGCGGAGGATCGGGCGGAAGTAGCTGGTCAAGACGCAGGGTTCGTCGCGGAGACGCTATGACCTCAGCGTGAAGGTTAGCGACGCGTGCGGCTTGAAGAACCGTATTGATCCCCGCATGGTTGGTGGCGTTCACCCCGGATGGGAACAACCTTCGACCCGTTGTTCCCCGAGGCCAGGGAGGCTGCTCGTGGCCGTCGTCTTCCCCGCAGTGCTCGCAAGGCCGGCTCGGGTGGTCTCCGTTGCCAGATCGGAGGACGTTGCTCCTCAATCGGTCGCACCTCGGTCATGGCGGAGGTGTGGTCGTCGGCGTGAACAACCATCCGAAGCATTGACTCATGGTCCTGGCACTGGAACTTGAGGACGATTTCCAAATAGCAGCGGCCAAGCTGGGCGTAGGGGATCAGGTCGGGATCGGCTGGGAGTGGACGCATCCCTTGGTGGACCCCTTCGGAGGTGATCACCGTCTCACGATCACCACGAAACACCTCGACAGCCACCGGGATCATGTTGCGGCTGCCGCAGACCGGGCAGGCGACCATCGGATCAGGGCCACCCCGAAACATCTGCCGCCCGCTGAAGAATTGGAGGCTACCGTCGCCAATTTTCATAAGGGAATCCTCACGGCAGGTTTCGTATGCTGACACTTACGAGCATAAGCTACAGATAAGCTACAATTCGCGCTGTCGTGCTTACCTTCGAACGCCCCAACTCGTTGAATTCAAAAGTGGAGCCGAGGAGAGTTGAACTCCCGACCTCTAGATTGCGATTCCCTTTCAGTACGCCAACAGCTACCCACAGCTCACCACAACTGCCGAATAAATAACGATTTTGGGTGTGACGTAATCGGCAGCTTTGGTGAACTGTGGGAAGGTACTCTCGTAGAGAACTCGTAGAGTTTCCGCACGGCTCGACTGCAACCGTGGCACAGGAGACGAGAGGAATAGGCACCACCCACCCATTCCCGGCATCCTCAACAACCCAGCCTTTCCTTGAGTAACGCGAGAGCCTCGGCATGCTTGGCCTTTTCCATCCTACGGACATTGTCGAGTTTCCAGTGAAGCGCAGGAAGCTTCTCAATTCCAGGGATATCCAGAAGCCTCCACTCAGGCTCACCGGACTTTATCGATATGAGGAACTGGCGTTCCGCGTCTGATAAACTGAGGTTCGCAGTCTGGATGAGCTTTTCCCTCGCGTTCATTAGATCGTCGTAGCCGAGCGGCTCTCTCACCATTCCGAGGAATTCGTTGTAGCATGCTTGGTGAAAGTCCCTCCTGACCGGGGCGAGAAGTTCGTGCATCGGCCGATTATGGCTCGCGAGATGGATTACAAACGCCTTACGAACGTTGTCTGGGAGCCTGTCGGTTTTGAGAAGGGGGCTGACGTCGTAGATATCTCTGGGGTGCTGCCGGTCCAGCGCGGCGCAGATCTTGCCCCCATACAGCTCAGCGACCGAAAGTGTTCGGGCGGAAACTGACAACTGAAACAGCTCTTCCGCCGCAGGAACAAGATCATGGTCCTCGCACGGAAACAAAGTTCCTCGGATCACCTCGTTCGGCTCGATGACAACACGTGCAGTAGGGTTACTCACAAAGAGCTTGGCAGTCCGGCTCGACCCCCTGGGGCTGCTCTCGTGCACCTCGGTTCCGGGTAGGATCCTGCGGATGGCGCCGGCGATCCGTCCCAGGGCGTTGCTGATGTTCTTGAGGGACTTGTTCCTCGGCTCGATAGGTACGTAGGTCAGATCGATATCGACAGAAAGACGCGGCATGTCTTGCACGAATAGATTGATAGCTGTTCCACCCTTGATGGCGAAGCACTGCTCGGCAGCCACGTGCGGCATCACCCGCAACATGAGAAGGGCTTGGTTGAAGAAGGGGCTATCTTTCATGCTCACGTGCCCGATTCCTCCGGGCCATTGGCCGTACCGGGAATCGAGATAAGGTACTTCGGGTCAAAGCGGCCACCCTTGAGTATGACCCGTTTGCCTTTACCGAAATCCACGCCCGCAAGATCGAGCTTGTTCACCCAAGGCAGATTGCACTCTTCGGCCAGAAACATGAACAGACGCTTAACCTTTACTGAGCGACATTCTTCAAGGAGGGCTTGGACCAGTCGCGGGCGCAGCGTGGTTAGCCCCTCGATGAAGAGTCTGGCCTCGGCGAATGACTCCCGCTGCGGCACGAGGTGTAGGAGTTCCAGGGCGGCCCGCTCTGGAGCAGCGATGGTTAAGGCGAAGCTGCCGAGATCTCTTCTTGTAAGCCCCAGTGATGTTGCCGGGGGGAATAGAGTCGTGGTGAGGTAGGATATGTTGGCCTGCCAGTCGTGATGTCGAAACCAGGCTGGAAGCTTTTCCCCAGAGGCTCCGAAGAGCGAGACAGGCGCACGGCTTTCTCCTAGCGGAAGGAAATGGCTCTGCCCCTGCATCTGCAACGCAGTCTTGGCTGCTGGGTGCGTAGCGAGGTGGAGATGGGTCTGGAGAGCGTACACCCCGCCGGTCCAGTCTACATGGTCATGGGCGCGAGTGTATGCTCCACGCCCGAGGCGATGGAGCCAGTTCGTCTTGCAGTAGGCTTCAGCGAGTTGGCGTGAGACGCCGCGTTGGCTGAGCCAAGACTGCACCGCGACAGTGCCGCTCGGCCACTGTGACAGGAGCTGGTTTAATTTTGCTCGCTTTTGACTAGGCATGTATGTCAAAGTAGAGTGGAAATAAACCAAGGGCAAGTCCCGAGTTTAAAATGCATCTGGATTTGACTAGCAGAGCTATACGAAATGGCATGGAAACAAACCCTTCCTCTCATCAGGCGGCACTAGAGAAGGGACCTGGTTTGGTTTGCACCAGGCCTAACAGAACGGCCCGATACCTCTGGACTGGCCGTTTAAAATCCTTTGGATTCAATGAGTTATTAGTGTCGTGTAACAGTGCCAGCGTGGTGGGTTCGCCATATCGAAGCCCTTGGTGCCCTCCAAGGTAACGGGGGAGGGAAGTCCTCTGATAAAGGACGGCCAAAGGCTGGGGACTCGGGCATCCGGGATATCACGTGAGGATGGGCGGCCGGGTCCATGCAGAAGCGCAGGACCAGATTGCCGAATCCTACTTCTGCGCTCCTTGATTTGCAATCTAGTGGTCGGCTGTAACTGCCTGAGGATGCTCGCCTTTTCGGGGCCTCTCCGAGTTCTCTCCGAGTCGGTGAACCACCGATGACAGCGACATCATCCCCGCAGAACCCTCGCCGCCCCTACCAGAAAAGCGGCGTATACACGCTCAAACGGGCCGTGCAGGTGCTCGGCTCGCGTAGTCTGCCCTCGTTCTCGCACTTCCCTTGGGCGAGCCTTGCGTGAGTGGCGAGAATCGCTGGTCGCCGACCTGGGCGGCACGGATGCCGTGACCACCCAGCAGCTCGCCCTGGTGGACATGGCCGTCCGCAGCAAGCTGCTTGTTGACTCCGTGGACGCCTACGTCCTTGCCATGGCCTCCCCCCGATCAACAATAGGTCGCGATGCCTCTACCCGGTCGTGAGGGAGCGGCAGGCGCTGGTGTCGCAGCTACAGAGCCTGCTGCGCGACCTCGGCCTGGAGCGCCGGGCCAAGGCACCCCTCGACCTGAGCACCTACCTTGCAACGAAAGGCGGTAGCAGCGCGAGCACTCCTGACACGGGGGGAGGGGGTAGTACTCCACCCCCAATTTCATTCGAACACTCGAACGGTGACAGCCACGAAGCAGACGTGGGTGATATCAACCCATGACCATCCTCGAAGCCATCCGCGACCCTGCCCTCTTCGGGTCATTCTTCCGCAACCGCGAGAGCTGGCGGGCATGGGAGGCGTTCCTCGCGGCTCTCTTCGGTTTGAAGCTGAGCAAGCAGCAGCTCGCCACCTACCGGCAGCACACGGGACGTGAGCGGCCACCTGGCAGCCAAGCTCCCGAAGCGTGGCTCATCGTGGGCCGTCGTGGTGGTAAGAGCAGGATCGCGGCGTTGGTCGCCGTCTACCTCGCTTGCTTTCGGGACTACAGTGGAGTGCTTGCCCCCGGAGAGCGCGGCACCCTGCCCGTCATCGCCTCGGACCGCTACCAGGCCCGCACCGTCTTCGGGTACATCACCGGGCTGCTCGATGGTGTGCCGATGCTGGCGCAGATGATCGAGCGCCGGACGCAGACCGGCATCGAGCTGACGAACAGGGTCACTATCGAGGTACACACCGCCAGCTTCAGGGCTATCCGTGGGTACACCATTATCGGCGCCGTCTGCGACGAGATCGCCTTCTGGCGGAGCGACGAGTCCGCTAACCCTGACACAGAGATACTGAACGGCCTCCGTCCCGGTATGGCGACGATCCCAGGTGCGCTGCTTCTGTGCATCTCCACGCCCTACGCGAGACGCGGTGCCCTGTGGGATGCCTACCGTCGTCACTACGGACAGGACCGTGATCCGGTGCTCGTGTGGCAGGCGCCGACCCGAGCGATGAACCCGACGGTGGACGAGCGACTCATAGCCGCCGAGTACGAGCGGGACGAGGCTGCTGCCGCCGCCGAGTACGGCGCCCAGTTCAGGCGCGACGTGGAGACCTTCGTCTCGCGCGAAGCGGTCGACGCAGTAGTGGTTCCTGGTCGCCGTGAGCTGCCCCCTGTGCGCGGCGTGCAGTACGTGGGCTTCGTGGACCCGTCCGGTGGCTCCCAGGATGCCATGACGCTCGCCATCGCCCATAACCAAGATGGACGCGCCGTGCTGGATGCCCTTCGCGAGAGGAAGCCGCCGTTCTCACCTGAGAGCGTCGTGAGGGAGTTCGCTGATCTGCTCAAGACTCACGGCGTTACGACCGTCACCGGTGACCGCTACGCAGGTGAATGGCCGCGGGAGCGATTCCGCGAGCACGGGATCGTGTATGGGGTGTCCGAGCAGTCCAAGAGCGAGCTTTATGCGGCTCTGCTCCCGGCGATCAACTCCGGTCGCGTGGAGCTGCTCGACCTGCCGCGCCTCAACTCCCAGCTGCTTGGCTTGGAGCGTCGTACGAGCCGTGGAGGTCGCGATACCATCGACCACGGACCCGGTGGGCACGACGACATCGTGAACGCCGTCGCGGGTGTGCTCTGGAAGTGTCAACGGCTTGCCGCGGGACCGCGCGTGATCGACGTGACGGTCCGCAAGATCTACTTCGGGGGACAACCAGATGAACCTCCTGAGCGTCCACTCGGCAGAATTCCCATCAGCCGGGAGAAGCTGATACTGTAGTGAATGATCCGGTGAACGCCCCGCCCTTCGCGGAGCAGATCCGAGCCCTCCTCGACCTGTTCAACTTCGAGCAGGTGCACGCCACGCTCCAGACACTTCAAGCAACCAGCTACTACCCGCCAGATACTCCTGATGAAGAGCGCGTTGCGGACTACATGGCCGTCCCGAGCATTGCCGAACTGCGGAAGATGGCCCAGGACGCTCTCTGGGAAGCAACCCAAACCCCGGCACCTGTTACGTGCCGATGCGCCTTGATCTCAGCCACGAAGGACGGAGGCGGATGGCTCAGGCTCGATTGGCACACGTATGCTTACATGTCGTTGGACAGAACTCTCTTCGCTGTTGACGGTCGATACAAAGGCGACCCACTGAACAGCGCAGGACTCCGACCACGGTGGGGTGACTTGGTGTCGTAGGCCGATCCCGACCGGCCTGACCTGGGGTCGGGACCGACCTTTGGTGAGATGCAACCCAATGAACCTGGCGGCGAACCTCCCCCGCGCCAACCGGGCAGGATTCGCGTCAGCCGCGAGGTATGGACGCCGTGGTGGTGAGCAGCGGCGAGCCCCGCGCCTGAAGTCCGTTGCCCATGCCCTGGCTGAGGTTGTCCTCCTTCTGGTCACGCGAAGGGAGGGCTGGTCGGGCTCCGAGGCACCACGGGTCTGCCTGGACCGCCGGTGGCCGCGACTGTGTACCCAAACCACAGAACCGCTCACCCCGGTTAGCACCCACTAACGGCTCCGCTAACGCCGTTTAGCACCGGCCAACAAGTCGGAACCCGGTATTCCTTGGCTTATGGCGTATCGGTGGTCTGAGAGGCAATGGCATCTGCCTTGCTTCGCATCCTGGTTATGACAGGCAGGAGGGGTGACGTGGCCGACCTGCTGCTCAAGCAGGTTCATGGGAGATTTACGTTGGTCGGTGCGAGGCCATGACGCAGAGTTCCTTGACAACCGCCTCTATCCGTGAGCATGCCGATTGCTCGACGGACCGGACCCACACCGGAGGGCTTCCTCCTTGAAATCGCAAGGATGCGACAACCGTGTCCACCCGCTTGTCGTGCGGGAGGGGAGATGTCGTCCCTTAACCCCCCAGGAGGCTGAGCCATGCGCAATACCTACAGGCTGAGTTTCGTAGTGCTGGCGGTGGCATTCTTACTTGGGACCCTCCCGCCAATGCAAAGCGAGGCTGGAACTAAGGCGCAATGCATCAACGAGAAGTGTAAGCCGGAGAAGAAATCCTGCATGGAGGCCTTCGAAGAGGACTTCAAGACCGATAAAGAAGCGTGTGCGAACAAACCGACCAAGAGAGAACGCAGGCAGTGCAAGCAGGCCGCGAAGCGCACCCTGAGACAGAACAAGAGTGCATGCAAAGAGGCATACAAGAAGACGTGCAAGGCGTGCTGTCCGGGGGACCAGATCATCGAATGCAGTGTCACGGTATGTGGGGATGGTATCAGGGTTGCTGGTGAAGAGTGTGAAAAACTGGGGGACGATTCGGCCTGCCCCGGTGAATGTGGAGATGACTGCACATGCCCGCCCCCAAGTACCACTTCGACAACAACCACGACATTGCCGCCGACGACTAACATACTGGATTCAAAAACACAGAAAATTGACTCTGGAGGGGGAACTATCAGTCTTCAGGATGGCACCACCGTTGTCTTCCCTGCCGGGGCAGTCGAGTCCGCCACCAAGATAACAATCGCCAAGATCGATCCCACCGCCTTTTTTGACGGAACTGGCATAGAGAGGATAGTCATTAGATGTGATGCTCCCGTTGAACAGTTCAACACAGAGGTGGAGATACGAGTGCGCCTGCCACAGGGTATAACTGAAGCAGATTCACCAGGGATTTTTGCAGGCATCCTGGACGAAGCGACAGGGGTGGTCACCAGCGAGGCCTCAACTATCAAGACGATTGACGGCAAGGGTGTTGTTGTCATAGCCACCAACCATTTTTCCAACCGTGTTGTATCGATAGTGAAGACGAAACCGCCACCCGCCGAGCGACTCTTTATTGCCTATTATAGCCAGGCAGACACTCAGTTCTGCTGGGCTGGTTGTCTGCAGATGGTCTCGCAGGCGGCCAAGTTTGATGCCAATAGCGAAGTCTTTGACGTTGTTGGTGGATTGGGAGTCTCTCAGAGTGGTCTAAGTCCCTGGTTCTTGGGTACGGGTGCTGGACCTGGTGGTAAGGTTCGGGATTGGGTAAAGAAAAGGACAGATTTGTGGCCTGAACAGAACGTTTGGACCTATTCCCAGATGGGAGACTGTTTGACTTACCTGAAGGCCGAAATTGCGCTGGGGAACCCGGTTATGCTCGGATCAACTATGGGGGTCCCTTATGTTCCCGGCACCCTACTCGAGAAGCAGGAGCACCAAGCAGGTTGGATCAAGGAGCACGCCGTGGTAGTTGTTGGCTATGAGGTCACGACCGATAACAAGACTGTACTCAGCCTCCACGATCCAGAACCTATGCTTACTGACGGACAAAGTGGGATCTGCATCTACAAGGATTGGGACTGGCTTGTCGGTGACATGCTCCCAACTGAGATCCTGGCGACCCTGGCAGTACCGAAGAACGGCCTCGATTCTAACCTTCCTGAAGCGACAGTCAACATCTGCGACCAGTCCCTCAAATTCCAGAATCCCAGCACTGCAAACGAGTACACTTTTGTCTATGATTATGCTAACCCATATGGGTACGCTTTTTTTGATAACGCCATGCGGAAGAACGTAGAGGTATTGCCAGGACCTGTAAAGAATCTCAAACGAAGCGGCAAAATAGAGATTGCAAACTCCTCCATGAGAACGGACAAGACGCTAAGCCTTAAAGTCGAAGCCTCACGCAAGTTGGCTCCCTATGAAAATGAGGAAGCCTCCTACAAATTCAGCAAGGATCTAACTGTTCCGGCCAATTCGCTTTGGTCTTTCGACTGGAAGACGGAGATCGCAGATTCGATCCCAGTCGATGAGTTTCGCAGTAATAACCCCACGCCTACCTCGTATCATTTCACCGTTAGCGCGTACGATGGGGACAAGCTGGCAGACAAGGCGACTGTGGAATTCGCTATAGACAAAGAGGAGATCAAGATCGATTCCATCACCCCAGACAAAGGTTCTATCGGCAGTCAAGTTGCCATTTCAGGAACAGGCTTTGGCACAGTCCGTGGCTCTACTGACTGGAACGTTGTCATGTTCAACAAAGACGTAACTGTACCTGACGTCGTTTCCTGGGAAGAGAAAAAGATAGTAGTCAAAGTGCCTGATGGGGCAACCAGAGGCCCTGTCGTTATCAGGCGGGGCACCGTTGAGAGCAACAAAGACAAGGTTTTTACCATAACGCAGGAAGCTATAAGCACTGGAAACATAACAGCAACACGCTGGGCGGACTCCCCGGATGTCCAGTTGACGGCAAAAGGGACATGGGAGCTAATGGGAATAGAACCTCGCATTGAGTACAACGCCGAGACCTATTGGTACCTCCGTATTAAGAAATATGGCCAGGCTCGTCTCACTATTTCTGTAGAAGCCACTCTTGATAAATATGTGCACCAGGAGTTCAGTGCTGATCGCTCATATACCGTTACCACTTATTACAAGCCAGAGCTTCTGCCGCTCACCATTGATTGGATCCTGCGGCAGAATGGGATGAATGTCATGAATTCCTCAAGCACTGAGACGCAGTTGACCGCTGATTTTCTTTTCGGCGCAGACAGTGCGTGGGTTTCTATTGACGTCGTATTTCACGTACGGAAGGATATCGAATGGTATTCCAAGGAAGGTGTCCTAATCACCAAAGCCGAAAATGTGATGCCGGCCGACGTTTATGTGGCTAGCTTTTATATAGAGCCCGACTTATCAAGTTAGACTTGTCGGGGTTAGAGCGGGCTGCGCTGGCCTCACCCGCGGACAGTTGTTTCAAAACTGAGTCCTTTTGGCGCGGCCCATTCTGAGACTTAGCCCAGCTCCCGACGACGACATTCGAGAGCTCGGCGTGTGCAAATGCAACACTCATTGTAATCCCAGCGTTTCTGCGTTGGGCAGCGACTCCATTGGAGCCGCATCCCCGGGATCGCAGAGCCTGCACCGCGCAGCTCGGTTTTCCGCCAGGCGTTTTTGCTGGGCCGTCTGGTGTGCAGCTTTGAGTGCGGCAGGAACGTGATCTCCGGTGCCGAAGTAGATCTCATCGGGAGTCTGACCGAGGAATGCTGAATGTGGCATCGCCGTATTGTGTTGATCCACCCAGAAAGCGATCAATCGCTTCACACTGGTGAAGCTGTCGAGCATATGCAGGTACAGCCACTGGTGACGTAGTGATCGCCACCATGCTTCGATCACCGAGTTGCTAAACGCGACCTCGACCAGTGCCAGGATCCGGTTCAACACACCTGTCTCTACCAGCTCGTCCACCTGTCCATTGACGTTCTCCACACCCGAGTCGGCTACGACCGTCGGCACGC
>Ga0209253_10006126_pt1 | contig 10421 bp, 8 predicted proteins | sample FrelakmetBRP12BR_FD_187145 | JGI IMG/M metagenome (GOLD analysis project Ga0209253, IMG submission 187145) | Freshwater lake sediment microbial communities from the University of Notre Dame, USA, for methane emissions studies - BRP12 BR (SPAdes)... | ecosystem: Environmental > Aquatic >... | reverse complement strand
CGCGCCCGCGATCGGATGATGGTTGCAATCAGATTCATGCCCAGCACAAAGATGATGAGCACCAGGGCCGTGCCATACTGGATCTGGATGGGCATGCCCGGCACTTGGGTGGAGATGACAAACAAATGGTACGGTAATGCCATGGTCGCGTCGAGCAGCGAATTGGGCAAGTGCGGCAGGAAGAAAGCCGCACCAGTGAAAAGGATCGGGGCGGTCTCCCCGGCGGCACGCTCCAGGCCGAGGATGACCCCGGTAATGATACCAGGTAACGCCTGCGGAAGGATAATTTTACGGATGGTCTGCCAGCGCGTCCCACCCAATGAGATGCTGACGGTGCGGAAGGCCTGCGGAACGGCCCGCAGGGCTTCCTCGGCCGCACTGATGATAACCGGCAGGGTCATGATGGAAAGAGTCAATGAAGCAGCCAGAATGCTGGTGCCGAATTTCAGGAAAAGAACAAACAAGCCAAGACCGAAGAGTCCATAAACAACCGAGGGGATACCGGCCAGGTTGATGATGGCGATGCGGATGAGGCGGGTCAGCCAGTTCTCCCTGGCATACTCGGAGAGGTAGATGGCCGCGGCGATCCCGAGCGGGACAGAGAAGACGGCAGTACCGATGGTCAGGTAGAGCGTGCCAACAATGGCAGGCAAGATGCCCCCGGCGCGCATGCCATCATGCGGCATGGCACTCAAGAATTGCCAGGAGAGGGCCGGTGCACCCTTCCCAATGATATAGGCAAACACGACAATGATCGGAACGATGGTGAGGAGAGCAACCAGCGTGATCAGCGAAGTACCTAGACGCTGGATCAGGAAGCGGTCAGAGGCAAAGGGACGCTTCATGACAACACCCTCTCTGCGCGCGTCTTGGATTTGAAGACTACCGACGAGGCAACGATATTGACCACCAATGAGATCAGGAACAGCACCAGACCAATGAAGAAAAGGACATGGTAGTACGTGCTGCCATTGGCCACTTCGCCCATTTCGGCCGCGATGGTGGCAGTCATGGTGCGTACGGGTGAAAAGATGGAGGAGAGTTTGATGGCCAACACCGGGGCATTCCCGGTTACCATCATTACCGCCATCGTCTCGCCAATCGTCCGGCCGATGCCGAGCATGAGCGCCGTCAATACGCCGGAGCGGGCTGCTGGTAGGGTCACGCGCCAAATGGTCTGCCATTTGGTTGCGCCCAGGGCCAGCGCCCCTTCGCGGTAACTCAGCGGGACCGAGTCCAGGGCATCCTCAGCGATCGAGACGGTGGTCGGCACAGCTATCCCGCCCAGCAACAACGCCCCGGCCAGGGCGGTCAGGCCGGTCGGCAGGTTCAGAAAGAACCGCAGGAAAGGAGCCAGAACCAGGATTCCCAGGAAACCGAGCACTACGGAGGGCAGTCCGCCCAGCAGCTCCACCAACGGCTTGAGGATCTCCCGCATCCAGCGCGGTGCGATCTCGGAGAGGAAAACGGCCGTTCCGATTCCGAAAGGGATGGCGATCAGCATGGCGCCCAGGGTTACGAGGATCGAGCCGGTGATGAGCGGCAGGATGCCGAAATGGTTTTCGATGGGATACCAGCGCGTGGAAAACAGCTCGCCGAGTTTCACTTCGGCCAAGGCTGGGAGCCCTTCGCGCAGCAGGAAGAAAAAGATCAGGAGCACAAAAACAATCGCCGAATATCCGCACGTCTTGACGGCCGCAGTGATAAGGGTCTCGCTCCAGCTGAGGGATTTTTTCATAAGGCTCCTGCCGCACTCTATCCCCTCTCCCTGCCCCCCTTCGGGGGTGCTCGGTGAGGAGATGGACAAGGGTGATGGCTATTTTAAAATTGGCACGAAGCCCAGATTCGCAACGATGGTCTGGGCATCGGAAGAGACGATCCAATCGAGATATGTTTTTACCGCGCCGGTCGGCTGGCCGGCTGTGTACATGTAAAGGTCGCGCGCGATCGGGTAACTTTTATCATTCACGCTGGCAATTGAGGGAAGAACGTAAAGGCTGTTTGCATCCTTGGCCACGGCGACCGTCTTCAGGTCCGAGGGGATATAACCCAGGCCGTCATAACCGATGGCATTCGGATTCTGGCGGATCTCACTGATGATACCCTCCGAAGAAGGCAGAAGAAGCGTGTCGGTGGCGAAAAGCGTCTTGTTATTCTTGTCTCCCAGACGGACGACCGTATCCCGGAAGTAGACGTGCGTCCCGGAGTTGACCTCGCGCGACAGCCGCACGATCGGCCGGTCCTGGCCGCCCACCTGGTCCCAGTTATTGATCTTGCCGGAATAGATATCCGAGACCTGCTGCATGGTCAGCCGGCCGACCGGGTTGGCCGCATTGACGATGACGCCAATGGCATCCCGGGCGACTATATACTCAACCGGGTCAAACCCATTCGCCTTGGCCTGCTTGATTTCTTCGGCTTGCATCTGGCGGGAGGCGTTGGCAATGTCCACCGTTTTGTTTAGCAAGGCAGCGATGCCAGTGCCGGATCCGCCGCCGGTAACTGAAATGCTTATTTGCGGATTCTCGGCCTGGTATTGCTCCGCCCAGGCCAGCGCCAGGTTGACGATGGTATCGGAGCCCTTATTCTGGATATATGCAGATGTACCTGGTTGGGAGGATGCCTGCCCGGTAGCCCTTCCACAGGCTGTCATGAACATCAAGAGGATGAGAAGGGCAAGGCGGCGGAATCGCATCGCCCCGAATTATAAGGCATAAAAGCCCGGCATTACAGGGATAATCGTGTAAAATTGACCACGTGATCAATAATCCTGTTTTTACCGTCCGGGACCTGGATTTTTATTACAATGGAAAACCGGCCCTCAATAAAATCAACATGGATATTCCACCGCGCCAGGTTACAGCCCTGATCGGGCCCTCCGGCTGCGGCAAGTCCACCTTCCTGCGCTGCCTGAACCGCATGAATGACACCATCCCCGGCACGCGCGTCGAAGGGCAAATCCTGCTGCAAGACAAAAATATCTATGCCCCGGACTATAACGTGACCGAGCTGCGCCAGCGGGTCGGGATGGTATTCCAAAAGCCCAATCCCTTTCCTCAATCGGTATATGACAACGTAGCCTTCGGCCCGCGCGTGCTCGGGCTGGTACAAAACAAATCTCAGCTGGATGAAATTGTGGAAAAGAGCCTGCGGGATGCCGTCCTGTGGGATGAGATCAAGGATGATCTCAACACCAATGCACTCGGCTTCTCGCTCGGGCAGCAACAACGCATCTGCATCGCCCGCGTCCTGGCGGTCAAACCAGAAGTGATCTTGTTCGACGAATCTACTTCCGCACTCGACCCAATCGCCACCGGTCATATCGAGGACCTGATCGCCGAGCTCAAGCAGCATTACACCATCGTCATCGTGACGCACAATATGCAGCAAGCCGGGCGTGTTTCTGATTTCACCGGCCTGTTCTGGCTGGGCGATCTGGTCGAATTTGGGGTAACAGAAAGGTTGTTCACCCGGCCCGAGAAGGAACTGACCGAGGCATATTTGACGGGGAAGATGGGATAGTTTGAGCGTAAAAATGAAATTAAACCAAACCCTGCCCCCAGATATTTTGGAATCCATCCGGCGCGCCCTAGTCGAAGATATCGGCTCTGGTGATGTAACCACGGATAGTATTGTCCCGTCGGAAGCCGGTATGCGCGGCCAGATCATCGCCAAACAGGCTGGCACAATTGCCGGGCTGGAAATTGCCAAAGCCGTTTACCAGACAGTGGATGCTCAGGTGGATTTCCAATATCAACTGGACGATGGCGCCCGCGTGGAAAATCGCCAAGTGCTGGCTTTGGTCTCCGGCCGGGCCCGCAGCCTGCTGACCGCCGAACGAACCGCCCTCAACTTCCTGGGCCGCATGTCAGGCATCGCTACCCTGACACGTCAATTCGTGGAGGCAGTTTCCGGGACGAAAGCGGTTATCCTCGATACCCGCAAGACCGCCCCCGGTCTGCGCAGTGTGGATAAACTGGCCGTCAGGCGTGGGGGCGGGCAGAACCACCGCATTGGCCTATATGACATGATCTTGATCAAGGATAACCACATCGACTACGCCGGCTCCATCACTGAAACAGTCAGGCGCGCCCGGGCCGTAGCCAGCGGTCTGGAGATCGAAGTGGAAGCCCGTACGATGGAAGATGTGCGCGAAGCCCTGGCGGTCCATGTCGGTCGGATCCTGCTCGATAATATGTCGCCAGAGAGCCTGGCTGAGGCCGTAAAGCTGACCGCCGGTCGCGCCAAACTGGAAGCTTCCGGTAATGTCACACTGGACACTGTCCACCGGATTGCCGAGACCGGTGTGGATTACATCTCCGTTGGTGCCCTGACCCATTCGGCAAAGGTGTTTGACGTATCTTTTGACTACGACGGGTAAGGGTGTTTGGCGTTAGCCATGGGGAACGCTGTCCATCCCGGTTTAGAGGCAAAATGAAGATTCAGGAAATGTACGAAAAAATGAAATCCCGGCTCGAAAAAATCGTTCCGGATGTGGAACTGCGCATCAAGGCCGAGATTGCGGTTGAGATTGAGGAATTAAAGGCAGAGAAGAACGCTGTCATCCTCGGTCATAATTACATGGAACCGGCATTGTTCTATAGCATTCCCGACTTTACCGGTGACTCGCTTGACCTGAGCCGCAAGGCTGCCCGGACCGATAAAAGTGTGATCGTCTTCTGCGGGGTACGCTTCATGGCTGAGACGGCCAAGATCCTGAACCCTGCCAAGACCGTGCTTCTTCCAGCCGAAAAAGCGGGGTGCTCGCTGGCAGCCAGTATCACGGCAGAGGACGTGCGCAGCCTCAAGGCAAGGTTCCCGGGCGTGCCAGTGGTGACGTATGTCAACACGTATGCGGATGTGAAGGCTGAATCGGATATCTGCTGCACATCGTCCAATGCGATCGCGGTGGTCGAATCGCTGAAAACGGACACGGTCATCTTCCTGCCGGACGAATACCTGGCAACGAATGTCGCCAACCAGACCGGCAAGCATATCATTTTTCCGACCCCCGGTACACGCAACTTTGCTGATTCCGGGCTGGATTACCAGATGATCGGCTGGCATGGCCGCTGCGAGGTCCATGAAAAATTTACGGTGGCAGATATCCTGGCCGTGCGCGCACAGTTCCCGGACGTGGTCGTTCTGACCCACCCGGAGTGCAGTCCGGAGGTCGTGGCTGCTTCCGATTTCTCCGGCAGTACGAATGCCATGATCCGCTACGTGCAGGATACGAAAGCCACCCGCTACCTGGTGTTGACCGAATGCGCCATGGGCGATAATATCGCGGCTGCCAACCCGGAGAAGGAAATGCTGCGGCTTTGCATGGTACGCTGCCCGCACATGAATATCATCACGATGGAAGAAACGCGCGACGCGTTGAAGTTCAACCGCTACGTGATCGATGTGCCGGAAGAGGTACGGGTAAAGGCATTTCGGGCAGTGCAGAGAATGATCGAGATTGGGTAGAAGTCCCTGAGATATCTACCAGATCTGAAGGCCCCAGATACCTCAATCCATCAGGAACATTAGAGACCTCATGAAAAGCACTGACGTACTCATCATCGGCTCCGGTATTGCCGGGGCGACAGCTGCCCTGCGGCTGGCACGCAACCCAAACCGTCATATTGTTCTCATCACACGTGCACCCGACCCGGGCGAGTCGAATTCGCGCTACGCTCAGGGAGGTATTATCAGTCGTGGGCTGGATGACAGCGCCGACTTGCTGGCGAAGGATATCCTGGCAGCCGGGGCAGGTGCTTCGCTTCCCAGGGCCGCCGAAATCCTGGCCAAAGAGGGCCCGGAGTTGCTCCAGGAAATTCTGGTCCAGACTGCCGGAATCGAGTTTGACCATGATTCAGACGGCGATCCGGAATATGGGCAGGAAGCCGCCCACTCACGACGGCGTATTCTTCATATTGGCGATGGAACCGGTCGGGCCATTATGCAGGGTCTGGTCAAAGCGCTCAGACGGATGCCGAACGTTGAACTGGATACAAACTTCACTGCAGTTGACCTGATTACTTATCCTCACCATTCGCGTGATCCACTCTCGGCGTACAAGCCGGTCACATGCCATGGCGCCTACATCTTTGACCGCGCCGGGCACACTATTCATCGCACCCTGGCTGCAGCAACCATCCTGGCCACCGGCGGCCTGGGACGCATCTATCGCAATACCACCAATCCAACTGGCGCACGCGGCGATGGTCTGGCCATGGCCAGCCGGGCCGGGGCGCGTATCACGAACGCCGAGTACATCCAATTCCATCCGACCACGCTAGCCGTACCGGGGGCGGAGGGATTCCTTATCAGTGAGGCGGTGCGCGGCGAAGGCGGCGTGCTGCTCACTCCGGAGGGTCAACCATTCATGGGAAAATATTCACCGGAATGGAAGGACCTGGCTGCGCGCGATGTGGTGGCGCGCGCCATCCATAGTGAAATGGAAGACCATAACTACTCATACGTCCTGCTGGATATTGCGACGCATATGCCAGCCGCCAGTATCAAAAAACGCTTTCCCAATATCTATGCCGAATGCAAACGCGTCGGGGTGGATATCACGTGTGAATCCATCCCGGTTGTCCCAGCGGCACATTACTTCTGCGGTGGTGTGGCCGTGGACGAATGGGGGCGCAGTAGCATCCAGAATCTGTATGCGGTGGGTGAGGTCAGTTGCACCGGACTGCACGGTGCCAACCGGCTTGCTTCGACTTCTCTGCTGGAGGGATTGGTATGGGGCAATCGCGCCGCCCTTGATATCGAATCGCACCTGTCTTCGGACTCCCACCCTACCCCCCCGCCCCTCCAGGAGGTCCCTCCGTGGGACGAGTCTGGCCTGACGGAGGATTCCGACCCGGCACTCATCCAGGGTGACATGCAGACTATCCAGAACATCATGTGGCATTACGTGGGGCTGATCCGCAGCAGTGATCGTCTTTCTCGTGCCATCCGTGAGCTGCGCCATCTGCAAAACGAAATCGAGACTTTTTACAGCGTCACCAGGTTAAGTGACGGCTTGATTGGGCTGCGTAATGCGGTCGAGGTAGCTTTGATCGTGGCCCTGGCCGCCCGCCATAACCGCCAGAGCCGCGGTTGCCATTACCGCGTGGACGCAGTACAGGTAGGGGATCGGTTGCTATAATTTTCAACAGGTTTCCAAAGAATTAATAATTCGGAAGTCTTATTTTGGATTCAGGGGACTTTTTCCAGGATAGAATTGAGTTTTCGTGGTGATTTACGTGCCAGTAATACTGCCCCGATCAGGCACACTATCCCGGCCGCGTCGAAAATAATGAAGCGCAGCAGGGAACTACGCAGGATGGAATGTTCGAACGGTATGAACGCCAGGATCAGGCTCTCCCCCACCACACCGACGATCTGCATTACCAGCGCCTCCCAGAGCGAGAGGTGATGACGCAGCGGCTGCCAGAGCGCCACCAGGTAGGGAACGTTCCACATTACGAAAAGAATGGCAAAGCCGCGCACTGCCGCCTCTCCCGGAATACCGGCTAATTCAAATCCTGGTGCAAATGCACCTGGATTGAACAAAAACACCAGGGCGCACTGCAGGTTCCAGGCCACCACCACGGCAATCAGCAGCCGGGCAGCCCATATGCGGCGATTTAGCTGTTTCACTTATGCCATCCTTAACCTGAGAAGCCAGAGAAAATAATAATTGGACGCGGATGAACGCAGATAAACGCGGAGTTTCTGTAAATGGCATAAAAATGCTCTTTCCGCGTACTCCGCACTTGTCCGCGTCCTATTCCCAAAGTTTCAGGCAACAAGAAAAGAAACCACCGACTAGAATCCGGTGTGTTCAGTGCGGGCAATGATCTCATCCTGCAAGGCCCGGCTCAGGTCGCAGAAATAGTCCGAGTAACCGGCCACACGCACGATCAGGTCGCGGTGCGAGTCGGGATGCTGCTGGGCGGCGCGCAAAGTGGCGGAATCCACCACGTTGAACTGGATGTGATGGCCATCCAACCGGAAATACGTCCGGATAAGCTGGACCAGCTTTTCCAAGCCGGCTTCGTCCCGCAGGGCTTGCGGGTGAAACTTCTGGTTCAGCAGAGTGCCGCCGGTGCGGGCATGGTCCATTTTTGCGACCGAGCGCAGCACAGCCGTCGGTCCATGCCGGTCGGCGCCCTGGACGGGGGAAACGCCCTCGGAGAGAGGTTGCCAGGCATGCCGTCCATCCGGGGTGGCAGAGATGACCGACCCGAAGTAGATATGACAGGTGGTTGGCAGTAAATTGATGCGGTAAGTACCGCCGCGCATGTTCGGGCGCCCATCAATGGCAGCAAAGTAGCTTTCGAATGATCTGACCATCAGCCGGTCGGGAATCTCATCATCGTTTCCGTAACGTGGCGTCTTGTTCAGCAGCAGTTGGCGGACCTTCTCGTGGCCAATAAAATCGGCTTGGAGGGCTGCCAGCAAGGCCTCCATCGTAAGCGTCTTTCGGTCAAAAACATGTACCTGGATGGCTGTGAATGCATCAGTAAGGGTGCCCAGGCCGACACCTTGGATGTAGGAGGAGTTGTAGCGCGCCCCGCCGGCGTGGTAATCCCGCCCAGTCAGGATGCAATCGTCGATCAACAAGGACAGGAACGGCGCAGGCATGTGGTTGGCATAGAGCTTTTCGACAAGATTGTTGCCGCGCACTTTGACATCAATGAAATGACTCAGCTGCTTTTCGAAGGCAGCATAGAGCTCGTCGAAAGATCCGAACTGGAGCGGATCGCCGGTCTGCAAACCAAGCAGATAGCCGGTGCGAGAGTCCAGGCCATTGTTCAAGGTCAGTTCGAGCATCTTGGGCAGGTTAAAGTAGCCGGTCAGGATGTAGGCTTCCTTGCCGAAAGCGCCGGCCTCAACGCAGCCGCTGGTCCCACCGCTGCGGGCATCCGCCACGGTTTTACCCTGACGCACCAGCTCTTGGACAATCAGGTCGGCATTGAAAACGGAAGGTTGTCCAAAGCCGGTGCGGATGATGTGGGCGGCACGCTTGACGAACTGGTCGGGATTTTTTTTGCTGACCTGGATGGAAGAACTGGGCTGCAGCAGGCGCATCTCTTCGACCACATCCAGGATCAGGTAGGTGACCGGGTTAACACCATCCGATCCATCTGCGTTGATACCGCCGGTATTGATCTGGGCGAAATCTGTATACGTGCCGCTTTCGGCGGCTGTCACGCCCACCTTGGGCGGGGCAGGTTGGTTGTTGAACTTGACCCACAGGCATTGCAGCAGTTCCTCGGCTTGGGTTGTTGAGAGAGTTCCATCTGCCAGACCTTTTTCGAAGAATGGCTGCAGGTGGCGGTCGAGGTGACCAGGACAGAACGAGTCCCATGTGTTCAGTTCACTGGTCACCCCCAGGTGAACGAACCAGTAGTATTGCAGGGCTTCCCAAAAATCACGCGGGGCATGCGCCGGGACATGCATGCAGACATCAGCGATATGCTCCAATTCGGCTTTGCGGGCAGGGTCGGTCTCCCGGGCGGCCAGGCCAAGTGCTTTTTCTGAGTGCCGTTCCGCGAACCGGATCAGTGTAGCCGCACAGATTGACATTGCGCGCAATTCCTGTTCCCTGTCATATGCCTGTGGGTCGTTCAGAAAATCGAGTCTATCCAGGCTGCGCTGAATATCCTGCTGGAAATCCAACAGGCCCTTGTGGTAGATCTTGTCATCCAGGACAGTATGGCCGGGCGCGCGCTGCTCCATGAACTCGGTAAAGATACCGGCTTCATAGGCAGCTTTCCACTCCTCTGTCATTTCTGAAAAGAGCAGGTCTCGCATCGAATGGCCTTCCCAGAAGGGAATGACGGTCTCTGCATATTCTTTCCGGACCTGTGAACTGATCGCAAAGGAGGTTTTTTCACGGGTGTTCAGGATATCCAGGTCCTGCAGACTGTGACAGCACAACTCTGGATAAGTGGGGGTGAACTTGGGCGCAGGTCCCTTCTCGCCAACGATGAGCTCGCCTTCGCCTATATAGATGGTTTTGTGTTCCATCAGATATTGGAAAGCCAGGGCGCGCTGAACTGGAACGGAGAGCAACCCAAGGTTTTGCCGGTAGAACTCCGTCATTAGCAAGGCTCGTTCGGCTGAGAGTGTCTCGTGTGCTTCCAGGGATTGTTGCCGGAGTTTGCGAACACGTTCAGTCATTGACATGGGGTACTCAGACCAGGCAAAGCATATCCTTATGACACTCAAGACTGGGAGGCCAGCTCATCCAGGATTTCTTTGAGCAGGCTGGCACTGTTGTGCAGGGGTCATGCGCAGCATATACCAGGGTAACAGAACCTGCTGCCGCCATCTCCTGGAGTTGGCCAAGAATCTCCATTTTCGTCTTCAACTCGACCCGGTACTGTTCCCGGAACTCTGCCCATTTCTGCGGATCGTGGCTGAACCACCTGCGT
>Ga0209253_10006125_pt1 | contig 10421 bp, 8 predicted proteins | sample FrelakmetBRP12BR_FD_187145 | JGI IMG/M metagenome (GOLD analysis project Ga0209253, IMG submission 187145) | Freshwater lake sediment microbial communities from the University of Notre Dame, USA, for methane emissions studies - BRP12 BR (SPAdes)... | ecosystem: Environmental > Aquatic >... | reverse complement strand
GACCCGCGAGCGTACACCAGGCCGCACGGGGCGTCGACACAGCGAGAGCGAGCTTGTATCCGCCGGCCCGCTCATCGAGTCTCGGCGCCGCAATGGACGTGCTCGGTCGCGCTCGGGCCCGGATCTACGACGCGGCGATCGTGCCCATGACGGCCGTGTGGTACCGGGCCGTGCTGGCGCGTCTTCCGCCGGGCTGCCGGCTCCTCGACGTGGGAATCGGCACGGGGGGCGCGCTGCTCGCGAACGCCGACCTGGTCGTCGCCAGGGACGTGCGCGTCACCGGCGTCGACGTGGACGCCGCCTACGTCGAGCGCTGCGTCCGCGAGGTGGCGCGGCGCGGGCTCGGCGATCGCATCGAGGCTCGACGCGAGTCGGTCTACGATCACCGCGGCGGCCCCTACGACTGCGCGTACTTCAGCGGCAGCTTCATGCTGCTGCCCGATCCGCCGCAAGCGCTCCGGCACGTGCGCTCGCTCCTCGTCCCGGGCGGGCGGATGTACTTCACGCAGACCTTCGAGCACGAGCCATCGCCCGGGCTCGAAGCCGTGAAGCCGCTCCTGCGGCTCGTCACCACGATCGACTTCGGCCGTGTGACCTACGAAGCCTCCTTCCGCCGGGCTCTCGCCGACGCCGGCATCGAGATCGACGCGCTCGAGATCCTGGCGAGCGGCCCTCGCCGGTCCGCCGTTCTCGCCGTGGCGCGGGCCGGGGCATGCACGACGACGCCAGACCTGCCATGATCCGGCCGGCACGCTCGAGCCCCAGGAGGAATCGACCCGTGACGGCACCCCGCGTCCCCCTCGCCCGCACACGCCCCGGCCACCGCGAGCGCCGCCTCGCACGGCCCACGGGCGCCGCGCTGATGCTGGCGCTGGCCTCGGCGCTGCTGATCGGCCCGATGGGCTGCGGCTCCGACTCGGAGCCGCCACCCTCCGGCGCGACGGGCAGCGGCGCGCAGCGCACGGCCGCACCCGCCGAGGTCCGCCTCGGCTACTTCGCCAACCTCACCCACGCCCAGGCGGTGCTCGGGGTGTCGAGCGGCGAGCTGGCCCGGGCCGTGGCGCCGTCGACGCTGGTCACGCGGCTGTTCAACGCGGGGCCATCGCTGATCGAGGCCCTGTTCGCCGGCGAGGTCGACATCGGCTACATCGGCCCCGGGCCGGCGCTCAACGGCTTCGCGAAGTCGCGCGGGCAGGGGCTGCGCATCATCGCGGGCGCGGCGGCCAACGGGGTGGCGATCGTCGCCCGACCCGGCGCGGGCATCGCCACCCTCGCCGACCTGAAGGGCAAGCGCATCGCCACGCCGCAGCTGGGCAACACCCAGGACATCTCTGCACGCCACTACCTGGTCGCAGAGCTGGGTCAGCCCGACGCCGACAACGTCATCCCGGTGCCCAACGCCGAGCAGGCCTCCATGATGGCCAACGGCGAGATCGACGCGGCCTGGGCGCCGGAGCCCTGGGGCGCGTTGCTCGTCATGAAGTCCGGGGCCGTCCTGCTGGCGGAGGAGAAGGACCTCTGGCCCGGGAAGGAGTTCACCCTGGCGGTGGTGATCACGACGCCCCAGTTCCTCGCCGCCCACCCCGATCTGGTCCGCAACGTCCTGCGGGTGCACCGCGGGTGGACCGATCGGCTCAACCGGGACTCGGCAACGTACCTGCCCCGGCTGGGCGACGCGCTCAACGCGCTCACGGGCAAGGGGCTGCCACCGGAGGTGTTCGCGACGGCATTCGCCCGCACCCGCTTCACCGACGAACCGCTGGAGAGCACGCTCGCGGCCATGGCCGCGTGGTCCTACGACCTGGGCTTCGCCAAGGAGCGCCCCGACCTGACCGGCCTCGTCGACACGACCATCCTGCGGGAGCTCGAGCAGGCCGCGCCGACGGCAGCGAACCATGCCGCGACGCCGGGTGGCGGTGTCGACGCGGCCCCCGCAACGGCGGGGTGAGGCGATGCGGACGGTCACGGCGTCTTCCGCGCTCCGCGCCGTACCGGCGTCCGGTGGGGCGAGCGGACGGCTCGAGTTCGCCCGGGTCAGCAAGCACTTCGGGCCGGACAGCGTCGAGGCCCTGCAGGGCATCGACCTCGCCTGCCATCCCGGCGAGTTCGTGGTCGTGGTCGGACCCAGCGGTTGCGGCAAGAGCACGCTGCTCGCGATCGCCGCGGGCATGACCGCAGCCAGCGAGGGCACCGTGTCGCTCGACGGGCGCGTGATCCGTACGCCTGGTCCCGACCGCACCATGGTGTTCCAGGAGCACGCCCTGTTCCCGTGGCTGACCGCCGCCCAGAACGTCGGGTTCGGCCTCCAGATGACGGGTGTGCCCCGCACCGAGCGCGAGGACCGCGTCACCGCGGCGCTCAGGATGGTCCGCCTCCAGAACGCCGCCGCCAAGCTGCCCCACGAGCTGTCCGGCGGGATGCGCCAGCGCGTCGCCATCGCCCGCGCCCTGGTCATGGAGCCGGCCGTGCTGCTCATGGACGAGCCCTTCTCCGCGCTCGACGCCCAGACGCGCACGCTGCTGCATGCGCAGCTGCAGGAGCTCTGGTGCGCCGCCCGCAAGACCGTCCTCTTCGTCACCCACTCCGTCGGCGAGGCGGTACGCCTGGCCGATCGGATCGTCGTCCTGCACACCAACCCGGGCCGGATCCGTCGCGAGGTCCAGGTACCCCTGCCGCATCCACGCAACTTCGACAGCCGCGACATCTCCGACATCGTCGCGCTGGTCCGGGGCGAGATCGCCGACGAGGTGAATCGTGTCAACGCCGAGCTCGACGCCGACCTGGTCTAGACGCCGGACGAGCGGGCTGCGCGTCCTGGCGGTCTGGCTGGCGTTGCTGGCCGCCTGGGAGGGTGCCTACCGGATCATCGGCTGGAGGCCCTGGCTGTTCCCGGCCCCCAGCCACGTGCTGGATGCGACCCTCGCCATGCTCGGCGTCAAGACCGGCTTTGGCGAGCCGCTGGGGCCACGATGGCCACTCGCTGCGTCCGCAGGCGGCTCGCTCGGCGGGCTGGTCTCGAGCCCGCTGGTCCAGGCCCTGGCCATCAGTGCCGTGCGGCTGGCGCTGGGGTTCGCCATCAGCCTCGTCCTGGGCACGATCCTCGGCCTGCTGATGTGGCGCTACCCGTTCGCGGACGCCGCGCTGGGGCCGGCGTTCCTCGGGCTCCAGACCCTGCCCAGCGTCGTCTGGGTTCCGCTCGCGATCCTCGTCTTCGGGATCCGGGAGAGCGGCATCATGTTCGTGCTGGTCATGGGGAGCTTCTTCGCCATCGCCATCGCGCTCCGCGACGGGCTCCGACAGTCGCCGCCGATCCTCCGCCAGGCAGCCCTGATGCTGGGCGCCCGGCGCTGGAAGCTCTACCGCCATGTCGTCCTCCCGGCCGGGCTGCCCGCCGTGGCAGGCAGCCTCCGCCAGGGCTTCTCCTTCGCCTGGCGCTCGCTCATGGGGGCCGAGCTGATCTTCGTGCTCCAGCGCCGCGGCCTGGGCTTCCTGCTGAACGTCGGCCGGGAGTTCGCCGACGTGGCACAGGTGGTGGCCGTCATGCTCATCATGGTGCTGATCGGCATGACGGTGGACCGGCTGCTCTTCGCACGGCTGGAGCTGCGCGTGCGGGAACGCTTCGGGCTCGCCTGAGCCGCCCCCCTGCGGCTACCGCTCCCCGGCGAGGTACACCTGCGCGGTGTAGTCGGCGAGCATGCGCTGGGCGGAGAAGCGCAGGCCGGCGGTGCGGATCGAGGAGCGGACCATGGCCAGCCACGCGCGCGGGAGGCCCGCTGCGTCGCGCTCGTGGAAGCGCGGCACGACCTCCCGCTCGAGGATGCCGAGCAGCGCCTCGGCGTGCCGGCGTCCCTGCGCCTCCTCGTCGTCGTCGACCTCGCCGTCGATCGCCCAGCCGTTCGTGCCGTCATAGCCCTCGGCCCACCAGCCGTCGAGGACGCTCAGGTTGAGGCCCCCGTTCAGGGCCGCCTTCATGCCGCTCGTGCCGCTCGCCTCGAACGGGGGCCGCGGCAGGTTCAGCCAGACGTCGCAGCCCGCGACCAGGTAGCTCGCCAGGTCCATGTCGTAGTCATGGAGATAGGCCACCCGCTCGCCCACGAAGGGCGCCCGCCTGGCCCGGAAGAGCGCCTGCACGATGCTCTTCGCCCCGTCGTCCATGGGGTGCGCCTTGCCGGAGAGCAGGAGCTGGAGCGGCGAGTCGGCGCTCAGCAGGCGCAGCATGCGCGGCAGGTCGTACGTCAGCAGGTGCAGGCGCTTGTAGGTGGCGAGGCGCCGCGCGAAGCCGACCGTGAGGGTGTCGGGGTCGAAGGCGCGGGAGGCGAGCTGGACGTAGTCGGGCGCCTCGCCGCGTGCCAGGCGATCGGCGGTGGCATGCTCGCGCACGTACTCGACCAGCCGCGCGCGCAGCGTCCGCCGCACCGCCCACAGCTCGGCGTCGGGCACCTGATCGAGCTTGGCCCAGGTAGCCGGCTCGGTGACGCGGTCCGTCCAGCCGTCTCCGAGGTGCCGGTCGAGCAGCTCGCGCATCGGCCCGGCCATCCACGTCTCGACGTGGACGCCGTTGGTCACGTGGCCGATGGGAACGGCCTCCACCGCGCGACCGCGGAACATCGACTGCCACATGGCGCGCGCGGTGGCGCCGTGGCGCCGGCTGACGCCGTTCACCGTCCGGCTGATGCGCAGCCCGCTCTGCGTCATGCCGATCGGCTCGCCGGAATCGTCCGGGTTGATGCGTCCCAGCCGGTGCAGGGTGTCCCAGTCCGTGCGCAGCCGCTCCGGCAGGCCCGTGAACACCCGGCGGATGTCCTCGACAGGGTAGCCCTCGTTGCCCGCCGCCACCGGGGTGTGGGTGGTGAAGACCGTGCGGCGGCGGGCGGCGGCCAGCGCCTCGCCGAGCGACCGTCCGGCCTCTACCTCGGCCGCAGCGAGCTCGTACGGCGCCAGCACCGCGTGCCCCTCGTTCAAGTGGACGACGCCCGGCACGATCCCCATCGCGTGCAGGGCCCTGATCGCACCCAGGCCAAGCAGCGCGTACTGCGCGAGCCGGGTCTCCCGGTCGCCGACGTACAGCCGCGCGGTGATCCAGCGGTCGACGAGCGGGTTGTCCGCCCGGTCCGCGTCGAGCAGGTAGAGCGGGACACGGCCCACGTCGACCCGCCAGATCTGCGCCACCACCTCACGGCCGCGGATCGGCACCGACACGGTGAGCGGCTCGATGCCGTCGCGGGTCACCAGCGCCGCCGGCAGGCGCTCGGGATCCGTCTCGACCCAGTACTCGTGCTGCCAGCCCGAGACGTCGATGCGCTGGCGGAAGTAGCCGTGCCGGTACATGAGCCCGACGCCCACCATCGGGAACCCCGCGCAGGAGGCCGCCTTCAGCATGTCGCCGGCCAGCACGCCGAGGCCTCCCGAGTAGATCGGCAACGACGGGTGCACGCCGTACTCGGCGCACAGGAAGGCGACGGGCCGCTGCGGGGTGATGCCCTCGACCGGCGAGGACGGCGGCACGCCGAAGATCCGCTCCTCGAGCATCCGCGCGCGCTGGCGGAGGTCGCGGTCGGCGGCCGCGCGCTCGAGGTCGGCGGTCTGCGCCTCCTGGAGCAGCCGCACCGGGTTGCGCTGGCAGAGCTGCCAGCGGTGCGGGTCGATGCCCTCGAACACCTCGTTGCCGTCGGGCGTCCACGACCAGGCGTAGTTGAAGGCGATGCGGGCCAGGGGCGCGAGCAGCGTCGGCAGCCGGGCTGCGAGCTGATCTGCCGCCTGCCGGAGGTCGGATGCTCCCGGGGTGCTCGTCCACACGGCCTCGATCCTCCCTGTCGGGCGGGCTGATCGCACCCTGGCGACGCGGCGCGCCGTGCGACTCGCCCGCTTCCGGTCCGGTTCTCTCCTCCCCTCCGTGCCCGCATGCAACCCTCCGCGCAGGCCGCGATCCGGGGCACGGCTCGGTGCCGCGGCCGGCCGGACCGCGCGGTTGCGCGGACCGGATCCGTCACGTACCCGATGGGCGGTGGCCTTGCTCGCTGGGCTCCGCACGGCGCTGCGACGAGCCCGCATCCGCCCGCCCGGGCGAACGGTCGAGTGGTGGCCGTCGGCCGTGCTCGTGGGCGTGCTGGTCGCAACGCAGCCCGCCGCGAGCGCGGGCCCCGAGTCCCCGCCCGGCGGTGCGGGCAGCCCCGCGCCCCTGCCGGCAGCGGTCCTCGACCCCGCCGGCGACCGGGTCCTCGAGCGCACGGTCGTCCCCGACCCCGTCCGCAGGGTGGGCGAGGTGCGGCTCGTCGAGCGGGGGGACGCGGCCGTGGTGCAGACGCTGCTCTCCACCAAGGTGCTGCCGCGCGTGGTCGGCGAGATCCGCCAGAAGGAAGCCGCCAACTGGCCCGAGGGCACGGCCGGCCACGACGACATGCGCCGCTACGTCGAGGCGGTCGAACGCGCCGGCGACGACGTGCGCGCGCGCCGCGAGGCCGCCGGCGGCGACGACCGCCGCGAGCGGCTGCTGATCGAGTTCGTGGCGACCGCCGGGGCCGCGGGTGTCCACCTGGCCGAGTTCCACGGCGACGAGGAGGACGGCGAGATCCGCCCGACCGCTCGCCGTCCCATCGAGACCCTCGCGCTCGGCCGCCACTACGTGCTCGCGAACATGCGGCTGATCCTGGCCGACGCCTTCGACCTGTCCGGGGCCGACCTCCGGCGCCTCCCGCTGCCCCCGCCGCTCGCCGAGGACGCCGCCAGGCCCGCGCGATGACGCGGACGCTGCTCGCCCGCGGGCGCCTCGCCTGCCTGCTCGCGACCGCGGCGTTGACCGTCGTCCTCGGCCTGCGCGCCGTGCACGTGGGCATCGAGCACGACAACGAGTCGCTCAACGCGCAGGATCCCGTGCGGCAACGGGTGTACGCCGACTTCAAGGCGATCTTCGGCAACGACGAGGACCTGCTGCTGACGTTGACCCACCCCCGGCTGCTCGAGCCCGAGGGGCTGCGCCTGGTCGACGCGCTGACACGGACGATCGCCGGCTGGGACGGCGTGCGGCGCGTCTGGAGCCCGGTGACGGTCGAGGAGCTGGTACCTGGCGAGACGGGAGCGGAGCCGCGCCCGCTGCTGGCGCCACCGTGGAACGTCCCCGAGGCCGCGGCTCGCGCCCGCCTCGCGTTCGAGCGCAATCCCGACTTCACCGGCTGGATCGTGTCGCCGGACCGGCGCACGGCGGGCTTCGTGGTGCAGCTCGAGGAGCGGCCTGGCGACGACACGTACCGCGCACGCCTCATCGCCGAGCTCCGCGGCCTGGCCACGCGGTACGCGGGCGGCGACGTCTCGCTGCACCTGACGGGCGTCCCGGTGCAGAAGCACGACGTGTCCGCGTACGTCGACCGCGACCAGCGCCTGCTGCTGCCGCTGGCGATCGTCGTGCTCGGCGTCACGCTGGCCGCCTTCTTCCGTGACTGGTCCGGCGTCGCGGTCCCGCTCGGGGTGGCGGCGGCGACGGTGATCTGGACGATCGGCGCCTACGCGTGGAGCGGTCACGCGCTGAACGCCATCACCTCGCTGCTGCCGGCGGTGCTGCTGGTCGTGGCCCTCGCGGCCAGCGTGCACGTCTACCAGGCCTGGCATGCCGGCCACGGCCCCCCGGGCGCGGGCGGCCCCGCCCTGCCGGCGGGGCGCACGGACGGCGGCGTCGATCGGATCGAGCGGGCGCTGCGCGCCATGCTCGCGGTCGCCGTGCCCGCCACGCTGTGCGCGGTCACGACGGCGCAGGGCTTCCTGTCGCTGGCCGTCAGCGAGATCCCGGCCGTGCGGCAGTTCGGGCTCTTCGCGGCACTCGGCGTCGCCGTGGCCTTCCTCGTCGGCATGACCGCGGTGCCGGCGGTCCTCTCCTTCCTCCCGCCGCCACCCGGAGCGCCGCGCGAGGAGCACCGCTTCACGCTGCGGCTGCTCGACACCACCTCGCGGCTGGCCACGACCCGGCCGTGGCTCGTGCTCGCGGTCTTCTCCGCGATCACCGCCGTCGCCGCGGCCGGCATCCCGCTGATCCGCGCGAACACCGACCTGGTGGGCTTCCTTCGTGCCGACGCGCCCCTGCGGCGCGACACCGCCTTCGTGGACGGCGCCTTCGGCGGCACGCTGCCGCTCGACTTCGTGCTGCGCCGCCGCGACGGCAGGCCGCTCGACTCGCTCGACGGCGCCCGCCGCCTCGCCGCGTTGGAGGACTCGATCCGGGCCCAGCCGGGCGTCGCCACGGTGACCAGCGTGCTCGCCCTCGTGCGCCAGGTGCACCGCGCCGAGACCCGCGGCACGACGCTCGCCCTGCCCGGGGACGAGCGACAGCTGCGCGCCGCCTTCGACCTGCTCGACGCGAGCGGCCACGACCTGGTGCGCCGCTTCGCCGCCCCCGACCTGCGCACCCTGCGGCTCGCCGTCCGCCTGCGCAGCGCCGGGACGGCGGAATCGGCGCGGCTCGTCGCGGCGATCCGCCACGACGCCCGGCGGATCCTCGGGCGCGAGTACGCGCTGGTGCCGACGGGCGCGCTCTACCACGTCATCCACGATTCGAGCCGGCTGGTGCGCGAGCAGGTGACGAGCTTCGCCACCGCGATCGTCCTGGTCGTGCTGGCCATCGGGCTGCTCTTGCGCTCGCTGTCGCTCACCATGGTCGCGCTGGTCCCGAACGTCATGCCGATCGTGTGGACCGGCGGCCTGATGGGCTGGGCCGGCATCGAGCTCAGCACCGGCACGGCCATGATCGCGTCGGCCGTGCTCGGGCTCGTCGTCGACGATACCATCCACTACCTGTCGTACTATCGCCGGGTGTACGCGGGGGACGCGGTCACGGCGATCCAGCGCACGACCCGCGCGGTCGGCGCGCCGGTCACGGTCGCGTCGGTCAGCCTGATCCTCGGCTTCTGGGTCGGCGCCTTCGGCAGCTTCGCACCGACCGTGCATTTCTCGCTGCTCACCGGCCTCACGATGATCACCGGCGTGGTGTGCGACCTGCTGGTGCTGCCGGCGGCACTGGTGCTGCTCGACCGCCGCCAGCGGGCAGGCCGCCCCTCGGCGCTCGGCCTGGCCGGCCCGCTGCTGGTCGCCGCCGGCCTCGCCTCAACGACCGTAGGCGTGGCGGTGGTGCTTCGCCCAGCCGACCCGGCGTCCCGGCTTCCCCCGCGGAGCGTAGTACGGGTGCACCACGACCGGCCGCCCGTACACGACCCGGGGCGGCGGCACGTACATCACCGGGGGGGGCCCGTATGCGACCGGCGGGGGCGCATACACGACGGGCGGCGGGGCGTAGAGGACCGGCGGCGGGGCGTAGACGACGGGCGGCGGCCCTCCCTCCCCGACGAAGAGCCCGAACCCGGGCAGCGCCAGCGTGAAGCCGAAGTCGGCTGCCGCAGGGCGCGGGGCCAGGAGCATCACGAGCGCACCCGCCAGGAACCATCGCCGCATCGCACGAAAACCTCCGCACGGACGGAACACGGCGGCCGGCGGGAGGTTACGACGCGTGGACCAACGAACCTTGCCTCCGCCCCGGCGGGTGCGATAGGCGCCTCGGCATGCCGACGCAGCTCACCGCCGACGACCGTCTCGCAATCATCGACCTGCTCGCCCGCTACGCGCGCGCCATCGACTTCGCGCGCTGGGACGAGCTGCCGACATTCTTCACGCCGGACTGCGTAGTCGATTTCGGCAAGGTGATGGGCGTGCACGAGGGCCACGCCGGCGTCCGCCGCATGGCCGAGATGATCGGCTCGACGGGCCTCACCATGCGGCACTACTCGACGAACGTGATCATCGAGCAGGCCGGCGGCGAGCACGCCGACGTGACCTCGTACGTCCTTGCATTCACCGGACCGGATTTCGGCAGCCTCGCGCAGACCACCGGCCGGTACGAAGACGAGCTGGTGAAGCGCGACGGGCACTGGCTGATCCGCCGCCGGCGCGGCGTGATCGAAATGCCCGGGGTTGCCTGACGCCGGCCGGCCGCCACGTCACTCCTGCGGCTTGGGCTTGTTCTTCGAACCCTTCGGGCGCCCCGGCCCGCGCTTGCCCGGCGGACGCCCCGGGCCGGCCCCCGCCGCCTTCGGACCGGGCCGTGACCCTTTTTTCGGGCCCGGCGTCTTGGCAGCGCCACCCGAAAGCGCGCCGAAGATGCTCTTCATGGCCTGGTTGACTTCCTGTCGGACCAGATCGCGGATGACGGTGATGATGCTCTTTTGCCTGGGCATGATTCCCTCCGTGGTGGCGTAGATGGTTCGCTAGTACTGGAACGCGCTCCCATGAGCAAGCAATACGCCTGCAATCGCCTCGATTCCGCCGGGAGTCGGGGGCATGAGCAGCCCCACGTCGACCAGGTCGTGCGCGGCCGTGGAGCAGGACGATGCCGGGCAGACCGCCGTAGCGCGTCCTTTCGGCGTGGAAGGGAAATCCGTTCGGCG
>Ga0209253_10006123_pt1 | contig 10423 bp, 4 predicted proteins | sample FrelakmetBRP12BR_FD_187145 | JGI IMG/M metagenome (GOLD analysis project Ga0209253, IMG submission 187145) | Freshwater lake sediment microbial communities from the University of Notre Dame, USA, for methane emissions studies - BRP12 BR (SPAdes)... | ecosystem: Environmental > Aquatic >... | reverse complement strand
GTTTGGCAATGCGAAAGGCCGTGAGGGGTCGCCCCCCACGGCCTTTCGGTTATTATACGGAGTGTGCTCTTGTGGGCGGTAAGACCGGAAAAGGCTATGCCGCGGGTTCCAAAAGCCGCACCCTCAGCATTTTGCACGTTGGTGCCCGATACCTTGAATAACCATGCACCGGCCCGCATCCCGTGCGATCCAAATCTCCGTTCCGACGGATGCGGCGCACCTGTCAGCTGACGGGCACCTGTTGCAAGGTGCTCTTCGGGCGGGCGACGAAACCGTGGCGATACGTGCCGTAGAAGGTCACCAGCGCCACGATCACCGCCGCCCCCAGCGCCGCCGTGTCGTCCGGGTAAAGCATCGCCACCAGCGAGACAAGGCCCAACACCGTTCGCACCAGCAGGTCCGTCATCTTCGCACTGGATATCCGGCCAAACATGGCAAAGGAAACACCCCAGCATGCGATCGATATGATCAGCATGTCTATGATCCCTTTCCAGCCCGGCTGTGTCACCACTTCAGAGCGCACGAAGATGGCAAAGGTCATGAGGGTGACGGGCAGGCACAGTTTCAGCGCGATGTACATGGTTTTGACGAACGAGGCCTCCGCGATCCGCGCCGAGACCGCCGCCGAGAGCGATGTGGGGGGGGACAGCTCGCCCCAGACCGCGATCAGGAAGCAGAAGAAATGCGCGACCCAGGGATCGACGCCCATCTTGCGCATGGGGTCGACGACGATGACCGCCAGGATGATGTAGGTGGCCGTCGGCGGCAGGCCGGTCCCGACCAGCCAGCCGAACACCCAGGCCATCAGGACCATCGCGATGATGTGGAACTCGCCGAGTTTCAGCAACATGCCGCCCATGCGGTTGATGAAGCCGGTCACGGTGAAAAGTCCCACCATGATGCCGAGCGTGCACAGCATCAGCGTCAGATAGGAGGTCAGCTCGGCATGGGTCTCGATCATGACGCGGACGTTCTTCCAGAGGTTGTCTTTTTGCGTCGCCGGATCTTTGCGCACGTATTTGTACAGCAGAAAAAGCAGGATGAGGAGCCCGAACATGAAGGCGCCGGTATAGAGCCCGGCGAGCTGTTCGCCGTAGTTGAGAAACCCCATCAGGATCGTCAGATAGATGATGCCAATGAAGAAGATCAGCGTCTTGATCTGCGCGTACATCGAGATGGTGCCTTTTTCGATCGGGTCGGGCGGCATCAGCCGCACGCTCACCAGATAGACGGAAAGGCCGAGCGTGGTGTAATAGATGAAGGCGAGGGCGAAGCCGCGCAGCACTACATCCCAGTAGGGCACGCCGAGGAACTCCGCCATCACGAAGCCCGCGACCGCCATGACCGGCGGCATGATGAGCCCGCCCATGGACGCCGCGCATTCGACCGCTCCGGCGAATTCCCCCGGTATGCCGTACTTCTTCATCAGCGGGATGGTGAAGGCGCCGACCACCGTCGCATTGGCCGCTCCGCTGCCGCTGATCATGCCGACCGCGGACGAGGCCAGCACGGCCGTCTGCGGGATCGTGACGCGCGACTTGCCGGCGATCCGCCGCATGAACTGGACCATCGCGCCCTGGGCGTCGAAGCCGGCCGCCGCTGCTGCCAGGAGCAGGAAGGCGCCGATCGTCGTCAGCGCGATCTGCGCATACTGCCCGTAGATGCCCGTCGAGAGCTCGACCGTGCTCGATGTGATCACGCGGTAGAAGGTGGTCCCCGGGTGCCAGAAGAAATCGATCGGGCTGAGATTGCCCCACATGGTGTAGACCACCATGATCACGTTCACCCAGAACAGATCGGTGTGGATGACCCGCGACAGTTCCATCACCAGGAGGAATACGAGCAATCCCATGACGAAGTCCGTCCGGGTGTAGGAGCCCTGGCGCCAGATGGCGATCTCCTCGTACTGGCTCACGAAATGATAGAAGGCGAAAAGGCAGATTCCCAGGTAGATGACGACCAGGGTATGGTTGGCGACGGGCGGCAGTTTCTTGTAGATGAACCCGTTTTCATGCATGCACAGGATCTGCACCGCCACCGAGACCGGCACAAGGGCCGCCACGAGTTCGCTCGGGCCTCCGAAGCCTGTGTAAAAGTACCAGCACAGCCAGATGAACATGAAGAGCGAAAGCAAGAATCTCAGATTCCTGATAGTGGCGTACCTCTTGAACTGCTCACTCATCTCCGTTTTCCCCTTCTTGGATTTGGTCGCTTTCGACGGAAGGCCTTGAGCGCCGTTAAGGCCGGGTGGATATCAGCGCGGCTGCCGCCGGTGTCCTTCCGGTTACGTTCGGGCTACGCAATCATTTGTTTTCGGCGATCTTCCATTTGTCGTTCCAGGCCTTGTGTTCCTTGAGAAACTTCGCCAGCCCCGCATGCACCGGAATCTCGGGCTCGGCGTTGATGCCCTTCACCTGCATGCCGACGAAGTCGCGCGCCATGGGCTCGAAACCCGGATCGGCCTTGGCCAGGATTTCGCGGTCGGCGTAGAACTTGGTCAGCATCTTGTAGACAACCTCCTCCGGCATGTCGGCACGCATGTTGTAGCCGAAGAGGAGGGGCACGCCCAGGATCTTCTGAACGCCCACGTCCTTGCTGAAGACCTGCTTCGGATCGATTTCAACGGGAGTCAGGTTTTTCGCGGTGAGCTTTTTGACTTCATCCTCAGAGGGATTGATCACCTTGATGTCCAGGCGCAGCTCGGTCTCGCGCCAGTAGGTCGGAAGCGACCGGCCGGCGGTCGTGTAGCAGACCGAGCCGACGATGGTGCCGGCCTGGAGCGCATCGCCCTGGGCGGGCTCTCCGATCTGGACATGCTTGAAATCGTAGCCCAGCGCCTTGTAGATGCGCCGGAAATTCAACCAGTTCATGAAGCCGGCAGGGGTGAAAAACACCGGCTTGCCGCTGAAGTCCTTCCAGGATTTATACTGGTCGGCCTTTGGGGCGTACACGGCCATGAACGACTCCATCGGGTACGCATACCAGGTATGGACAATCTTCGACTTGGCGGGCTTGAAATCCTTGAAGGCGCCGTCGCTGTTGTAGACATCGGACATCCCGACGTCGGCCGTGTAGCTGACCTCGGCTTCGCCGTCCATGGCCGCTTTCATGGCGGCGGTCGTCGAGGGATAGGGGTTGACGGTGACGGTGTATTGGCCATCCAGCGCGGCCTCTAACACTTGGACCATCTGGGCCGCTACCTTGTATCCATAAGATCCCGTGCTGGAGGTGGCCCAGCGGATCGACTTGCGCTCCTGCGCGTCGGCCGGGGTGATCGCCGCAAAAGCAAAAACGGCGGCAAGGGCCACCACGAAAACCGCAACGCTGTAACCGGGTCTTGTCCGTGACATCGTGAACCTCCTTCGCGTGTGATGGAATGAAACTCAGGTTTATGCTGAATTTGCTTCAGCTCCCGATTGGATTTTCAGGATCTCACCTCGACCCCAATTTATTTCCAAGCTAAAGAATATACTTTTTAGGGCCTAATCGATCCGTTGTCAATAAAAACTCACTTCCTGACTTGGCTCGCAATCTTGATCTCTCGGCATGTTGCGGGCAGCGGAAAAGGTGCGAGGTAGGAAGTTTTAGGGGAATAAAATCAAAAGCCGCGGGGATCGACCCCACGGCCTTTGATTCTTGCAATCGTGTTCCTGCCGGCGGGCGGAACGAGAAATAAAGTAGATCAAATCACCGGCTCCGGCAGCGGCACCAGCAGTACCGGAACCCTGCTCCGACGCAGCACGCTGCGGCTGACGCTGCCGATGATGGCCTCTTCCAGCCGCCCCCGCGGGTGATAGCCCATGATGATGAGATCGACCTGTCGGGCCTCGGCTTCCTGACAGATGCAATCGACCGTGTCGCCCTGAGTGACCACGACTTCCTCCGACCGCAGGTTTTTCTCCTGCAGCTCTTTTTGCGTAGCAGTGATCATATCCCCCAAGGCTTCCCGAATCAGGGCGCCCTCCCGCTTTTTGCCGATGAGAACTTGCTGGATGTGATCTACATTGGATTTTTCCAGCTCCTGCCAGCGATCAGTGCCGATAAACGCCCTCAGATTGGCGCTTTGGGGTACCGGGACATCCTCCATTACATAAAGGATCGTCAGCGTGGCGCCGTATTGGTGCGCCAGCCCTGCCGCGTAACCGAATGCGTGTCTCGTCTGGCTTGAGAGGTCCGTCGTGAAGAGAATTTTTTTGATTTTAGGCAGTTGCAAGCTCATCTTGTTCCCCTCGTATTTAGAGTTTCGGGATAAGGAAAACCGTCATTAAAAGCTCTTTTCTAATTATGTTATGTCCGCTTTGTCAACACAAACCTTCCGCCTGCGAAAAAGGGCGTTACACGGCCCGCACCCGTTTCTTAAAATAAACCCCCTGCCGGAAGGACGCCGTCATGCGGCGGCCGAACATCATGAGGTTCGATGAGCCGTCCTTGGGTTTTGCTCCGGCCTTGGTATGTGATATCTTCGGTTCGATTCGCTCACCCCAACCTCCTTCTCCATGAAAGGTGTCGTCCATGTACAGGAAAAGCGTTCTGCTGCTCTTCAGCCTGATCGTATTCGCCGGCGCTGTATCGGCGGCTGAACGGGCGAACGTCTCGGCATTTTCACCCCAGGGCACCGTCAAGAAAGTACGCCAGGCCCGGGCGACCTTCAGCGAGGCCATGGTCCCCTTCGGCGACCCCGGGGCCGCAGCGGACCCGTTCATCGTCGAGTGCTCGGAAGAGGGCGAGGGTCGCTGGGCGGACCCCCGGAACTGGGTCTACGATTTCAAGCGCGACCTTCCGGCCGGGGTTCGCTGCGTCTTCCGGTTGAAGCCGGGGCTGCGGTCGCTGGCCGGCAAGGCGTTGGGCCCGCGGGAATTCGGCTTTTCGACCGGCGGCCCCGCCATCGTCATGTCCCTGCCGTATGAAGGCAACCGCGGGATCAGCGAAGACCAGATTTTCGTTCTCAAGCTCGATGCCGTGCCGGATGAGGGCTCGGTGCTCGCCCACGCCGGTTTTGTGGTTCCGGGGCTCAAGGAGCGCATCGGCGCCCGCATCGTCGCGGGCGAAGAGCGGCAGCGGGTGCTCGATTCCCAGCGCTGGCTGTCCGCCGACGATTCAAACATCTACCTGCTGCTGCAGTGCCGCCAGCGGCTGCCCGTCAAGTCCCGGGTGAGCCTGGTGTGGGGGCGGGGCATCACGTCGCTTTCCGGTGTCGCCACCGGTCAGGACCAGGTCCTGAATTTCGAAACGCGATCCTCCTTTCTCGCCGAATTTTCCTGCGAGCGCGAAAACCCGCGTTCAGGCTGCATTCCCGTTCGGCCGATGACTCTGCGGTTCAACGCCCCCATCGGCCCGCAGGTGCAGGGGGAGGTCCTGCTGAAGGGCGCCGATGGCCGGACCTGGACGGCGCCCCTGAATGCCGAGAACGGCGACATCACCTTCAAGGGACCTTTCCCTGAAAAAGCCGAGTTCCGACTGGAAATCCCCGGCGGCATAAAGGACGACGCAGGCCGGCCGCTTTTGAACGCCGACAAGTTTCCGCTCAGGGTGCGCACCGCCGGCACCCCGCCCCTTGCCAAGTTCTCGGCCCGCTTCGGCATCATCGAGCTCAATGCGGACCCGGTGTTGCCGGTGACGCTGCGCAACCTCGAGCCTCAGGTGAAGGCCCGCATGCTTCAGGCGGACAGGGAGGGCGGTCCGGCCGCCGGGGCGGTGACCGGCAAGCTGCTCGCGCTTTCGCCGGAACAGATCCAGGATGTCCAGGGGTGGCTGCGCCGCGTGGCGGCGGCCTCGCGCGAAAAATCCATTTTGAGCGGTGAGCCGAGCGCCCAGGAGGTTGCGGTCCCCAGACCACAGGGGGCGGGGGCTTTAGAAGTGGTCGGCATCCCTTTGAAAAAGCCCGGTCTCTACATCGTGGAGCTGGAGAGCGCCATCCTGGGCAAGGCGCTTCTGGACCCGCCGCGGCCAATGTTCGTCCCCGCCGCCGCCCTGGTCACGAACCTTGCGGTGCACTTCAAACGCGGCCGGGAGTCCTCCCTGGTGTGGGTGACCACCCTGGACCGGGCCGAACCCGTGCCCCATGCGGCCGTGACCGTGATGACCTGCGAGGGCCAGTCCCTGTGGCAAGGGCAGACCGACGCGTCGGGCATCGCCCGCATCGACGGCCGCCTGCCGCTGGAAACCGAACTGCCGAACTGCCCGTGCGAACCGGACGGGTTCGACTACCCGCAGATGGGGGCGCTGCGCCGCCTGGACGGGGGCCTTTTCGTCACCGCCCGCGTCGAAGGCGACATGAGCTTCGTGCACTCGAGCTGGGACCAGGGAATAGAAGCCTGGCGCTTCAGAATACCGGAGGAGATGGGCGTCGGGCCCGTGGTCGCGCACAGCGTCTTCGACCGGAGCCTGCTGCGGGCGGGTGAAACCATCCACATGAAGCATTTCATCCGTCGCCACACCATGGGCGGATTTTCTGCGGTCGCCGCCGACGATCTGCCGGACACCGTTTCCATCCGGCATGCCGGCAGCGGCCAGTTCTTCGAAATGCCGGTGACCTGGGATGCGGCCGGCATCGCCGAGACCAACTGGCCCATCCCGAAGGATGCCAAGCTGGGCGTGTACGCGGTCAACCTGACCCGCAAGGCCGGCGGCGGGACTCCGCAGGAATCGGAAGAAGAGGCACCGGAGGATTCCAGCGGTCGCCTTTCGGTTTCGGGCCGTTTCCGCGTGGAGCAGTTCCGGGTACCGCTTCTCAAAGGGGTCATCAAACCGCCGGCGGAGCCCCTGGTCAACGCCGGCGAGATCCCGCTGGATCTCAGCATCCAGTACCTGGCCGGCGGCGGGGCCGGGATGCTGCCGGTCACGCTGCGGGCCGAGATCGGTCCCAAGCGCCTGCCGGTCTTCGAGGGGTTCGAAGACGTTGTGTTCGGAAACGGCGGGGTGCGCGAAGGCACGGTGCGGCGCGGGGAGAGCGCCGAGGCGCCGGGGGACGAGCGGCGTTCCTTGCCGGTCGCGGATCTCACTCTCGACGCGAAAGGAGCGGCGCGCACGCATCTTGCCGGCATGCCGAGCCTCGACACCCCTCGGGAACTGACGGCGGAGATGGAATTCCGGGACCCCAACGGCGAAATCCAGACCGTCGCCGCCCGAATCCCTCTGTGGAACTCACGGGTCCTGGCCGGAATCAGGCCGGACCGATGGGCGATATCAAAGGATGCGCTCAAATTCGATGCCGCCGTCGTGACTCTTTCCGGAAAGCCGGTCGCCGGGGCGGCCGTGCGGGTCGATCTCTATGAACGCAAGGTCTTTTCGCACCGCAAGCGCCTGGCCGGCGGGTTCTACGCCTACGATCACACGGTCGAGATCCGACGGGTCGCGACCCTGGCCGAGGGTAAAACCAATGCCCAGGGCCTTTTGCTCTGCGATGCCAAGCCGCCGGTTTCGGGTGAAGTCATTCTGGTCGCCGAAACTAGGGATGAGGCCGGGAATCGGGCCCTGGCCCACCGTGCCGTGTGGGTGTCGGGAAAGGACGACTGGTGGTTCGAGGCCGAGGACCATGACCGCATGGACCTGCTGCCCGAACGCAAGCGCTACGAGCCGGGTGAAACCGCCGTCTTCCAAGTGCGTATGCCCTTCCGCGAGGCGACCGCACTGGTCGCGGTGGAGCGGGAAGGCGTGATGGAGACCTCGGTCCGGAAAATCTCCGGCCGGGAGGCGGTGGTCGCCGTCCCGGTCAAGGGCAACCATGCGCCCAACGTGTTCGTGTCGGTGCTGGCGGTCCGCGGCCGCACGGCCGGGGTGCAGCCCACCGCGATGGCCGATCTCGGCAAACCGGCCTTTAAACTCGGCTGGGCCGAGATCGACGTGGGCTGGCGGGCCCACGAGTTGAAGGTGTCGGTCGCTGCGGACCGCATGGTTTACAAGGCGAGGGAGTCCGCCCGGGTGGCCGTCCGGGTGTCAACGGCCGATGGTCAGCCGCCGCCGGCCGGCAGCGAGGTGGCGCTCGCCGCCGTGGACGAGGGCCTGCTGGAACTCATGGCGAACACAAGCTGGAGCCTGCTTGCCGGCATGATGGGGCGGCGCGGCTGCGAGGTGCAGACGGCGACGGCCCAGATGCATGTGGTCGGAAAGCGCCACTACGGGATCAAGGCGCTGTCCCAGGGCGGCGGCGGCGGGCGGCAGGCCACGCGCGAGCTGTTCGACACGCTGCTCTTGTGGAAAGCCCGGCTGCCGCTGGACGAACGCGGGGAAGGCGTCCTGGATGTGCCGCTCAACGATGCCATCACCTCGTTCCGTATCGTCGCGGTGGCATCCGGCGGGACGGGCATGTTCGGGACCGGCGAGACCTCCATCCGATCCACTCAGGACCTGATGGTCTTTTCCGGGCTGCCGCCGCTGGTGCGTGCGGGCGACCGCTTCCGGGCGGGAATCACCGTGCGCAACGCCTCCTCGACGGCGATGACGGTGGATGCCAGGGCGGTTGCCAAGGGGCTTTCCGTAACGCCTGCGGCACTGACCGCGGCGCTCGCAGCCGGCGAGGCGCAGGTGCTGAGTTGGGACGTGACGGTGCCTGAGGGAACGGATCATCTCAGCTGGGAGTTCGAAACGGTGTCCAGGGAAACCGGCGACCGGGACCGGCTGCGGGTTTCGCAGAAGGTGGTCCCGGCCGTTCCGGTGCGCGTGCTCCAGGCCGCCATCACCGCGTTGGAGGGGGACTACCGCCTTGCCGTCGAGCGGCCAGCCGGCGCGCTTTCCGGCGGCGGTGTGCGCCTCGATGTGCGGCCCCGCATTGGAGATGGGCTGGCGGGGGTCGCCGACTACATGCGCGGGTACCCCTATGGCTGCCTGGAGCAGAAACTGTCCGCAGCGGTGGCGCTGCAGGACCGTGCGAAGTGGGACCGGCTGGCTGCGGAGCTTCCGGCTTACATGGACGCGGATGGCCTGCTGAAATATTTCCCATCCACATCCGTCGGGGACCCCATATTGACGGCCTATGCGGTTGCCGTCACGCACGAGGCGGGCTGGCCGCTGGCGGATGACGTCCTGGAACGCACCACCGGAGGGCTCAAGCGGTTCGTGGAGGGAGCACTCACCCGCTATTCGCCGCTGCCGACGGCGGACCTCACGTTGCGCAAACTCACAGCCGTCGAAGCCCTTTCCCGGGTGGGGCGTGCAGAGCCCAAACTGCTCGGCTCGCTCGCCATCGATCCTCCTATCTGGCCGACCTCCGCCGTCCTCGATTGGGCCAACATCCTGCTCAACATGGACCAGGTCCCGGACCGCGCCCAGCGGCTTTCCGAAGCCGAGCAGATCCTGCGCTCGCGCTTGACCTACCAGGGCGCGCTGGCGGCATTCTCCACAGATTCCAGCGACCGACTCTGGTGGCTCATGGTGTCAACCGATGTGAATGCCGCGCGCATGCTCCTGGCCGCCCAGCGGTTGGAAAGCTGGAGGCAGGACCTGCCGCAGCTGGTCCGGGGCACGCTGGCCCGGCAGCGGCGGGGGCATTGGGACCTGACCACGGCCAATGCCTGGGGGATGCTCGCCATGCAGCGTTTTTCCCGGGCTTTCGAGGCCGAACCGGTCACCGGGTCGACCCGGGCCGAGGTGTCCGGCCGGTCCACGGAGGTGGACTGGTCTCGCTCGCCGCAGGGAGAAACGGCGCTTCTGCCATGGCCCGAGTCCAAGGCCGAACTCAGCGCCGTGCACGCGGGCGGGGGCAGGCCTTGGTTGAGCGTGCAGAGCCTTGCCGCAGTTCCGCTGCGGGAGCCGCTTACGGCGGGATACACCATCCGGAAAACCGTCAACGCCCTGAGCCGCACGTCACCGGAACGCTGGAGCCGGGGGGATATTCTGCGGGTGCGCCTGGACATCGAGGCGCAGGCCGACATGACCTGGGTGGTCGCGAATGATCCGGTGCCCGCCGGCGCCACCATCCTGGGCAGCGGGTTGGGGCGGGATTCGCGGCTGCTGACCCAGGCTGAATCACGCCAGGGCCTGTGGCCCGTGTTCGAGGAACGCGCCTTCGACGGGTTCCGGGCCTACTACGATTTCGTGCCCAAAGGAAAGTGGGCCCTGGAGTACACGCTGCGCCTCAACCAGGACGGGGAGTTCAGTCTGCCCCCCACGCGTGTGGAGGCACTCTACGCGCCGGAGATGTTCGGGGAGATACCGAACGAAAGAATTGTTATTTTTCCCTGAGGTCGGGTGCTCTGTCCGAATGTTTGGTTTTTGGTGGGAGCGGCTTTCAGCCGCGACTCGGCTGCGGCACACGTATCGCGGCTGGAAAGCCGCTCCCACAGGTATAAGCAATATGGACTCTCCTGGTAGACATGTGTGCGTTGACGTTATGGCAAACAGCGGTTCTTGGAAGCGGTGCCGGTCTTTCATTGCGGCGCTTCTGGCGACGCTTTTGGCCGCGGGCGTTGCCCTGGGCCAGCCGAAT
>Ga0209253_10006122_pt1 | contig 10424 bp, 6 predicted proteins | sample FrelakmetBRP12BR_FD_187145 | JGI IMG/M metagenome (GOLD analysis project Ga0209253, IMG submission 187145) | Freshwater lake sediment microbial communities from the University of Notre Dame, USA, for methane emissions studies - BRP12 BR (SPAdes)... | ecosystem: Environmental > Aquatic >... | reverse complement strand
TTGCCAGTGCCGGTTGCGCATCTCTCGCTTCAACGTCTTCCCTGCGGCGTTGCGCGGGAAATCGTCCATGATCTCGACTGCGTGCACGCGCTGGTACCGCGCGTCGACTCGCTCGTTGATCCAGTCGCGTAGCGCATCGGCGCCGATAGCACCGGGCTCGCGGAGGATGACCGCAGCGACTGGCGTCTCGCCCCACTTCTCGTGTGGGACGCCAAATACGGCGACTTCACGCACCGCCGGGTGACGCGCGACGATCTCTTCGATGTCCTTCGGATAGACTTTCACCCCACCGCTGTCGATCATGTCTTTCTTGCGGTCGACGAGGTACAGGTACCCCTCATCGTCGACGTACCCCATGTCCCCCGTGTATAGCCAGCCGTCCCGGATCGCCTGGGCCGTGAGGTCGGGGCGGTTGTAGTAGCCGATCATCAGCGACGGTCCGCGGCCGACGATTTCTCCCACCCCTCCGGGCGGTGCGTCGGTGCCGTCCTCGCGGACGATGCGCATCGCGTAGAACTCCGGGGGCGCTCCAACGGAACCCGCCTTGCGTTCTGACTGCGTGCGATCGAGGATGGTCCAGAACCCTTCGGTCAGGCCATAGAGCTCGTAGAAGCGGTGCGGAAGGAGGCGGTTGAGGCTGTCCTTGTGCTCCTTATAAAGCGGTGCACCGAGCGAAAGAATCATCTGCAGCGACGCGAGCCGCTCCGGCGAAAAGTTCGGGGCGTTCAAGATGGCGATGATCTGCGCGGGCACCAGCATGATATGCGTCACGCGCTCGCGCTCGATTATCTCGATCGCCTGTTGGGCATTGAACTGGCGCTGCAGAACGTAGCGCGCGCCGAGGTAGAAGCACGGCATTAACGTGACGAAGGCGCCGTTGAAGACGATGGCGCCGGTATGCAGCACCACCGATTCGGGGCTCATGCGCCAAGCCGAGGCGAAGAGCGTGCAGTACATGGCGCGCACGAAGTGCGAGTGCATGATGCCCTTCGGCAGCCCCGTCGTTCCGCTCGTGTACATGATGTTGAAGAGATCGTCCTGACTCACGCTGACGGGTTCGCGCGAAATGATACCGCTCGCAAAGTCCGCGTCGTAACCGCCGTAACCACCTTCCGCGCCATCGATCAGCAGCACGCGGTCGGGCGACAGCCCCGGAAGCTCGGCACGGACCTCGTCCAGCGCGGGCAACATTGACCGCTGGGTGAAGAGGCAGCACGCACCCGAGTCGCGGATCAGGCTTGCGAGCCCTGCCGGCATCAGAAGAGGACTGAGGGGTACCAGCACCGCCCCGATCGACGGGACGGCCCAATAGATCTCGAGCAACTCGCGACAGTTGGGCAGCAGCGTCGCCACGCGGTCGCCCTTGCGTACGCCGCGCGCCCGAAGCAGACTGCCGCACCGGTCAACGCGGCCGAAGAACTCGCGCCAGGTCAGCTGTTCTTCTCCCACGACTACAGCCACTTCGTTGGGACGGAATCTCGAGTGGTGTTCGATCAGCGTCGCCAGTTGCAGCATCGTCTTCTCCCCGGCATGTTTCCCGACTTGGCGCCACGTCGGTGTGCCAAGCCAAGTTGCTCGCGTGTTTCCTCTATTCTATGCGCGTCCCAGGGATGCTGCCCGGTTCGAATGGCGCCACGAGGACCCCTCGGCCACGGGCGACTGCCGTGGCCGGAACGGTTACAATCTGCGACGGAGGACACGCCAATGACGATCGCCATGCGGCAACGCGAAGTGCAATGCTTGAGCCCTGTCGGTTTCCACAGGATGGCCTATGTGGAATGGGGCGATCCGACGAATCCCAGGGTAGTCGTGTGCGTGCATGGTCTCACCCGATGCAGTCGCGACTTCGATTTCCTGGCTCAGTCGCTGGCCCGACAGTACCGCGTGGTGTGCCCCGACGTCGTGGGACGTGGACGCAGCGATTGGCTTCCGAACAAGTCACTGTACGGTGTCCAGCAGTACTCCGCGGACCTCGTAACGCTCCTGGCGCGGCTGGATGTCGAATCGGTCGACTGGCTCGGTACTTCGATGGGAGGGCTCATCGGCATGGTGCTCGCAGCCCAGCCCCGCACGCCAATCCGGCGCCTGGTGCTGGTGGACGTGGGGCCGGTGATCACCGCGGTTTCGATGGCTCGCATCAGCGAGTTCGTCGGTAAGGGTCCGCGCTTCGATTCGATCGAGCAAGCGGAGACCTACATCCGCGTAGTTGCTGCCCCGTTTGGTTCCCTGACCGACGCCCAGTGGCGGCACCTCACCGAGCACTCCATCAAGCCGGCGGCCGACGGCAAGTTTGACCTCCATTATGACCCGGGTATCGCCGCACCCTTCCGCGCCGCAATGGGAGAAGGCAAGGACTACGAGGTCTGGCAGATCTACGACCTGATCCGCTGCCCGACCCGGGTGCTGCGGGGCGAGAGCTCCGACGTTCTGACGCGCGAGACCGCTAACGAAATGGCCGTTCGAGGACCGCGCGCCCAACTGGTGGAGGTCCCCGGTGTTGGACACGCACCCATGCTGATGGATGAAGCACAGGTGTCCCTTGTGCGCGAGTTTCTCTCATCCGGCTAAGGAGACAGCAAATCAGGCAACCCCGTGGCGGCAATACTCATCCGGTCGACTTCTTATAAATTACATTATGTCTGTCTTATAATTCTCTGACTAAATGACGTTAATGCTGTGCCATTGAGGCGCTCAAAACCGCCTCCAGGAATGTCGCGATGCAATATCTTGCACTCGCGAATGCATAAATGTATTGTGAAGAGGGCGCAGTGCGCTGCACGATTCGGTCTGGGTGATCCACGAACATGGGCATTTCGCCGAGCCTGCCGACAGGGTCGCGAAGCCCGCTCGAGCTTTGCCTTGGGGTGAAATGTTCAGCGCAGTCTCAGAGTTTTCTAACCACGGCGTGCAGACACCGTCTCTTTCTTTGAGAGAAGCGGTGTGCTGATCGCGCATCGAATTCCGGAGGGAAAATAATGCTTGCACTTCTGAAGGAAACACCGGATTTCGCGGTGAGCTGGCTTCGTTATCTCTTGGCTATGCTTCGCGCGACCAATCGCGAGGTGAGCGAGCTGAACGATAACATGCTGATCGCCGCACACATCGCCCTTCAGGCGGCCAAAGACAATCCGCTGACCTTGATCGAAACGATGGAGATCGGTGGGCACAACGTCTCGATGGTCCGCAAAGGTTTAATGGCCACGCAGGAAAAGATCGCGGACTTCGCGTTTGACCAGATCGAGGAAGCGACCCGCGCCTTGATCAATACGGTTACCCAGGCGGAAGGCGAAAAGCTGAAAGATTACATGAGCCGCGAAGCGGACGTCATGGAGGCCGTCGCCAACTTCACCGAGCAGATTGAAAAGATCAAAGACGAATTCGGCTTTCACTTTAACTCATCGCACTATCACCTTGTTCATGAAACGGATTGCTATTCGCTGTACCAAGTGCTCCCGATCAAGAAGGGGGTTGCGGTTAGACAGGATCTGAAACCGGTTCTACTGGTACCGCCCTACATGCTGGGAGTGCACATCCTTTCCTTCCTCCCTTACGAAAACAAGAGCTACGCGCACGCCTTTGCCAATGAAGGCATCCCCACTTACGTTCGGGTCGTGAAGGATATTCACACCAACGAGAAGGTTCAGGCGATGACGCCGGAGGACGATTGCGACCAGACCGCCGAGCTGTGCGCCAAGATCAAGGAGTTGAACGGCGGAAAGAAGGTGACGCTGAATGGAACCTGTCAGGGCGGATACATCTGCTTGATGAACGTGCTCTCGGGCAAACTCACGGATCTCTGCGACGCCATCATCACCAACGTGACACCGGTGGATGGCACTTACAGCGACGCGATCTCCGGCATGCCCAATATGCACCACGACTTCATCACGACCACCCTCCCCAGCGGCAAGAAAGTCGCCAACGGTTACCTGCTGAGCCTCGGCATGCGACTGGTCGCCATCGATCGGGAAACGCCGCTGGTGAAGGTGCTGGATCAGGCCTCGTTGCATCGAGCTACCGACTTGAACCCTGGCAAGACGCCTGCCGCCCTGTTCCGCTGGTTGTTGAGGGAACGCGTGCACCTGCCTCTCGAAATCGCCAAGATGAGCTCCTCGACGTTCCAGGAGCCGATCGCCGAGGATGGCACCCTTCCCGTGCAGCTCTACGGAAAGCCACTCAACATCAAGGGACTGATCGATCTCAAGGTGCCCTGGTACCAAAACTACGCTATCAAGGACGATCTCGTGACCCCGGCCTGTGCCACCGCGGGGAACAAGTACCTGGAGGGATCGAACATCATCGAGTCCGTTGCGTTCTTCGGCGGGCATGTCGCGATTCTCACGAGCCCATACGGAAAGAAAGCCCCGGTGAACGGGGAGTTCGTTGATGCAACGGGCACGCCCTCGCGTGGGCCGGTGAAGTTCCAGATCGACATATCCAAAGCTGCCGCGTAGCCGCCACAGTTGACTCTGCCGCGCGGCGGCGGCAGACGCAAGTTCACGGAAGGGAAGGGGCGACAGAGCCCCTTCCGCTCCCGCGGGATCCCGCCCGGCGCGAGGCCTCAGACCTCCTCCACCTCGACCGCAGTACGCACGGTAATCTCGTCCACCCAGGCCTTGGCGAACACGTCGCTGCGGACGTTCGCGTTCGCGGCCACTTCCAGCGTCAGGGTGACGGTCCGGTCGGCGAACTGCGCAAGGTCGATACAGCAGGCTCGGCGCGTCCACTCCGTTTCGGCATAGTCCATGCCCAGCGCGGACACCTCGTCCACGGGAACTCCGTCGACCAGCACCCGGAAGCTGGCGCTCGTATAGGGATTCGCTGCCGCGCTCAGGTTCAACCTGCGAACATAGCTGAGTTCGGGCCGCGGACCCAGCGACATCTGCCGCGATACCGACCGCACTCTCCGGCCCACGCCCTCCGAATCCCCGGACGAGACTTGTCCATACAGCATCGGACCGCCGCGATACGCCCGCGGATCATTGACCAAGAGCTCCCAGCCCGCGCCGTCCCAGCCTGACCTGGCAAGGCCGTTCGTGCCCGCACTCGGTGCATTTGGTGCTCCGTCGCGAGACGCGGCAAGCGCCCCCGCCGCTTCCAGGGCGGTCGCAATGATGCCGGGGACATCGATGCCGAATGGCATGCCGCTTTGCGCTCGGGGAGATCTCCCTTGGCTGGTGCCCCCCTTCAGAAGCCCAGCCGCTTCCAGGGAAGTCGCAATGATGCCGTGGACGTCGATGCCGAGCGGCCCTGCACCCCCCTTGCCGGTGTCTGACGCGCCGCCGCGGCGACCTCTGAGCAACCCCGCCATCTCGAGCGATTTCGCGATGATCGTCTCGACATTCAGCCCCTCCTGGGTTCGACCCCCCTTTTCGTCCCCACCTTTGCGTCCTTCCGACGGCGCATCTGTTCCGGCCGGGTCCGCGGTTCCGGTGACGGCCATCTCGACGCGCTCGCGCTGCCGCGGCTGCGACTGCCCGGCGGAGCGGGCCTGCGCCACTTCGGGCGCCGCCACGTCGATGTCGCGCCGCTCTCCCACCAGACCCCAGAAGCTTGCGATCCGATGCGTAGATGAGATACCAGCGGCGTTGAAGAAAGGCGCTGCCGTTCCGCACTGGTGTTCTTCGGTGCCAGGATCTATCGCGGCGCCGTGCCCCATGCCAGCGATTGCGTAGTACTCGACGATGTCTTCCCCATCCGAGTTCTGCCAGACGCGCCGGCAGTGGCCATCCACTCGCATCTCGATGGTGTGCGAGGGTCCGAGCCCATGCACGTTCGTCCACTGTTTGACGATCTCTTCCGCGTTCGTGGACTTGACCGACTTGTCGGCATCACCATGCCACACCGAGAGCCGCGGCCAGGGTCCCGCGTGGGACGATGCCGCCCGGACCAGATCGCCCCACTCCGCCGGGGAGCAGTTGCCGCCCTGAAAGATTGTCTCGAAGGCAGCCTGGACGTCGCTCGCGGCGCGGTATGGCACCCCGGCGAGGATAGCTCCGCCCGCGAACACGTCCGGATACGTGGCGAGCATTGCCGCGGTCATCGCGCCGCCAGAAGACAACCCGGTGACGTAGACACGCTGCCGGTCGATGGGGTGGTCGGCCGCCATGCGGTCGATCATCTGCCTGATCGAAAGGGCCTCCCCGCGCTCGCGGGCGATGTGCTCGGGTCGGAACCAGTTGAAGCACCGCAGCGGATTGTTCTTCCACTTCTGCTGCGGCAACAGGAGCGCAAAGCCGTAACGGTCGGCAAGCGTCGACCAGCCCGTGCCCCTGTCATACGAGGCGGCGCTTTGGGTGCAGCCATGAAGCAGCACGACCAGCGGTGCCGACGCGGGCAGGTTCTTGGGGAGATAGGTGAACATGTTGAGATCGCCCGGGTTCGAACCGAAGTCCTTGACCTCGACCAGGCGGCTTTCTTCGGCTTCGACCTCGTCTGACCAAGCCTTGACCGCGTTCAGCGTCGACAAAAGCCGCTCCCACCGCTTCTGAAAGCGGGAGGAGTCGGTCAGCTTCGAAATATTGGCCAGGGCGGCCAGCTTGGGACCAACGTTTTTTAACATGATAGTTCTCCTGCCGTTCGGGACGGCGGTTAGCATGCCGACCTCGACCAGCTTCTTGGCCGGCAAGAACACAGTGTGAAAGAGACCGGGATCGGATGCGCCACCGCGCTCGGTATCGAGCCAAGCCGGAGGCTGGGCAGCCTCCGGCAACTCGAAGCGCTGAGTGACAATCATGCGTTGCCCCTTGTGCCAGGCGCCGAACTGAACCCCTGCCACTGGACAGCCGCGGCTCACCCAGATTCCGAAGAGCTCGCGGCCGACTGCGTCGCGTGTCTTCTCCCGGTGAGCCAGTTCCAGCAGGCGCGCCACCGTCTCTCCGAAGCGAAGCCCTTCCATCGCGAGGGTGCCGTCCGGGTGCAGCTGTGCTTCTGGGCGCCGCGCGGGCGGACCGAAGACGACCCGAGGGGTCCCGCCATCGGCCGCGGTTTCCACGGGTTTCAATTGGCTGTAGCACCGGATCGCCTCGACGGTGTCCGACTGCTGGGGTGCGGCCATGCACCCGATCAGGAGACTGGCTGCGTACTGCGGGCTCGCGAGCGGTGCGCCTCTCCCGCGCGGTCCGGGCGCCTCTAACCCGCCTGTGACCATCAGCGTGACCCGAAATCGCAGGTCCCGCCGTGACTCACCGAGGATGTCGGCAAGCCGCTCGCTGAATTCGTAGCGACGCAGTCCAGTGTCCATGAACGCACCTTAGCACGATTTTGTGCGTTCCTGGTAAAGTTTTTTTGAGTAAGTGTATATTAGTGATTAATAATTCTAATTTCTTCCTCAATCGACGGCGGCGGCTTTCTTTAGCGGTCTCCCCAGTGAGATACTCCCGCTCTCTTTTTATAGCTCATTAACTAAATAAATCCAAGCAATGGCCTAGACCCAAGTCTGGATCGGAGTCAACGTGGGCAAGCGCCTTTCTCGCGGCCCGCCGATCACGCCCCGCGTCGAGAGCACTTCGGACGACAATCGAAACTGGGGCGCTCAGAAATAGCGCCAGAGGAGGTACACGTGGCAGATCGCGACGTGGATCAACATCAGCGGAAAGGCGATCTTCGTATAGGTCATGAAGCGGAACGGAATGCCGTTTCGCTCCGCGATACCCGCCACGGTGAGATTGGCGCTCGCACCGATCAAGGTACCGTTTCCGCCCAGGCAGGCACCAAGGGACAGACACCACCATAGAGGCATCAACGCGTCGGCGCCGCCGAAAGCTGGCGCCATTGCCTTGATCAGCGGGATCATCGTCGCCACGAACGGAATGTTGTCGACGATCGCGGACAGAACGGCCGAGGACCAGAGGATGCTCATCCCGGTGACCATAAAATCCCCGCCCGTCGCAGCGAGCAGTTTGTCCGCCAGCAGTTTCAACAACCCGGCGTGCTCGACGCCGGCGATGACAATGAAAAGCCCGATAAAGAAGAAAATCGTGATCCACTCGATCTCGTTATAGACCTTGACGACGTTCTCCGACTGGTGCTCCGGCGACTTGCCCAGGTTATCCAGCATGAGCAACAGGGCTGCCCCGCCCATGCCGATGGTGCCCGAATCCAGCCCGAGGTAGCGCGCGAGGACAAAGGCAACGATAACGACCGCCAGCACGAACGACGCGAGCTTCAGCAGCCGGTGATCGGTGATCGCCTTCTTTTCGTCAAATCCCATCACCTTTGCGCACAGATCTGGTGCCGCCACCATGCTGCGTCCCCAGATGAGGTGGATCGAGAGGACGTGCACGATGAGGACAACGATGATCACCGGCGTCAGGTGAATGACGAAGTCGTTGAACGTGAGACCCACCTGCCCGCCGATGAGGATGTTTGGCGGATCGCCGATCAGGGTCGCCGTGCCACCGATGTTCGATGCGATGATCTGCGAAAACAGGAAGGGGTATGGGTTGACCTTCAGCGCCTCGGTGATGACGAGCGTCACGGGTACGACCAGCAGCACCGTCGTCACGTTGTCGAGGAACGCGGAGACCACGGCTGTAACGACCGCAAGCATCGCGAGGATGCCCGCCGGGCTCGCCTTCACGAGTTTCGCGGACCAGATGGCCAGATACTCGAAAATCCCGCACTTCCGGGTGATCGAGACGATGATCATCATCCCTACCAGCAGGCCGATGGTATTGAAATCGATGCCGGCGACCGCCTGCTCCTGGGTGAGCAGTCCAAACATGATCATCAGCATCGCACCCAGCAGCGCGATGATCGACCGGTTCAGCTTTTCGCTGATGATGATGCCGTAGGTGACGATCATCACCGTGGTTGCCAGCCACAGCGGATCGAGACCGAAGATGACGGACGAATGCGCTTCAACCATCACGTTATCCTCCCGATGCGAGCGAGCACATCCCAAACGGAGACGATCCCCAGCAGCTTCCCATTCTCCACGACGGGCAGGATGTTGCGCTGCCGGTACAGGAAGAGCATCGCATTCATGAGCGGCGTATCGGGCTCGAGCACCGGCACCTCAGGGTCGATGTGCTGGCTCACCGGGTCGTTCGCCACGGCGTCGATTCGTTCCTGAAGCTCGGTGAGCGTATCCTGGATGAATCCCACCTGCAGCAGGTGGCTCAGTGGATGCGTTTGGTCCTCATGGGAGAGCAGGCGCGGCATCGCGAGCGCAATTAGGCGACTGCGCGGCAGCATGCCAACGAAGCGCTCATCGGATTCGACGACGGGCACCGCTGGCAACCGGTGGTGGACCATGGTTTGAAGGCCGAGTCGCAAGGTGTCAGACGGCTTTAGGACGGCCGGCGGTGCCGACATGATCGATCGGCACGATGCATCAGGATGCTGAGTCATGAATCTCCCCGAAACACAGTGAACCCTCGGAGAACCTCTCTCCTCGGGTATTTGATTGTTCTATGCTGCCGCTCCGTTCCGCCACCCGGACCAAACCGGCTGAGACCGTCGAGTGCGATGCAATAACGCCATCTTTCACAACGGACCTACGCGCCCCACAACCCTAACATGCCTTCCCAGCGGGCTCAAGCCGATATCTCGCTCCCCTCGGAACCAGCGTGGTCAATCGCGCCAAGCGCGTGACGCGTTGGCACGTGGGCGTGCCCGAGAGCGAAACGTGGAAGCGTCGCGTTTGCTCCGCTGCGTTCCGAGCTCTCAACGATGCCTTGGGCGTGGGGCATGGGAAATATGATGCGCGATCCGGCCTTCGGCCCGCCATTCATCGTGGGGGCGTGCCGACTCGATGTGCACGATCCGGTAGGCGCCTCCCACTGTTGCGTAGACCGCGGCCGCGATCACTGCAATGTGATGCCCTGTCTCGGCATCCAAGGGCGTCTGAAGAGCGACTTCCGCTTTGGCTTTGCGTTTGCCTCCAAGGCGGGCCGCGCCGATGCGATTGAAGAGGGGAAAGAAAGCCAGCACCACGCCAATGCCGGAGATGATGATGAAGCTCAGAAAAAAATCAATGACGCTCAGGATCAGTGCGCCCTGGAGCGTATCGGGGATTATTGCCTGCATCGCTTGCTCCCCCATCGTGCGGTGCCGATCAGCTGACCCCGAGCAGGGCGAGGAGGATGCCGCCCGAGATCGCGGTGCCAAAGACACCGGCCAGGTTGGGACCCATGGCGTGATAAATGAGATAGTTCTTGGGATTTTCCTCGTGCGCAACGATGTGCGAAACGCGCGCCGCGATCGGAACCGAGGCAATGCCCGCCGACCCGATCAGCGGGTTGATCTTCTCCTTCAGGAACAGGTTCATGACTTTCGCTGTCAGCACACCCGACGCCGTTCCGAAGACAAAGGCGATCAATCCGAGCACTACGATCATAAGTGTCTGCAAGTTGAGGAACTTGTCGGCCGCCATCGTTCCACCGATCGCTACCGTGAGGATGATGATGATCACGTTCATG
>Ga0209253_10006121_pt1 | contig 10424 bp, 7 predicted proteins | sample FrelakmetBRP12BR_FD_187145 | JGI IMG/M metagenome (GOLD analysis project Ga0209253, IMG submission 187145) | Freshwater lake sediment microbial communities from the University of Notre Dame, USA, for methane emissions studies - BRP12 BR (SPAdes)... | ecosystem: Environmental > Aquatic >... | reverse complement strand
TAGCCGACGAAGTGAAGCGAGTCCATCCGAGTCGAAATGGCAGCCGAGACAGCCTGGTCGGCCGCGGTTGCCTTGTCGTCGGCGAAGCCGCGCGCGGCAAGATCCGCCCAGGTCGCGCGCTCGGCCTTCGTCTTGGCCATCCGAACCCTGACTCCTGGCGATGGCCTCCGCTGTCGGAGAGCCGGGAGCGGCTGGCACAGCACCGTCTCGAAGGCCGACGCCACGAAGCCGCGGCGCGCGAGCGCCGGGGTGAGCGACAGGTCAGCGAGGGGGCAGACCTCCACGGTTGGAACCGCGCCTCGTGACTCGAAGAACTCTACGAGGCGGTCGATCTCCTCGATTGCGACGGGGCCAGACATGCCGAGGCCCACCGAGCCGTTCACCACGTTCTCAGTTGATAGACATGCGGCTACACCGCCGCCAACGCGCAGCACCGCCGCTTTGGGGTAGATGCCGCTGACGCGCCCCGCATCGGCGTAGCCGATCAAGTCGATGACGGCCGCCCCCTCGATACGCTGTGCAAGGAGCGAATCCGCGAGCGGGTACTCCCGTGTCATCCGGCCACCTCCTCGCCGGCTACGGCCTCCCAGCCTGGACCCGAGCGCACTGCATCGCTGACGCCCTGGAGAACGAAGCGCGCTGCCACGATGAAGATACCAAGAAGCGCGAGAGCCGCGGTGCGTCCCCATCCCAGACCGTCTGTGGCTAGTGCCCACACGAGGGGCCCAAGCACCGTCGCGAAACGACCGACCGCACCGTACAGGCCGAAGAACTCACCGAGCATGTGCGGCGGTGATATGCGGGTCATGAACACCCGGTCCGATGCCCAGGCCGCACCGATGCCGGCTCCGCCAAAGGCGCCGACGAGCCATCCCAGCGCCATGACGCCGCCGATGGCTGCCGTGATCGCCGCCGCGAGGGCAGCCATCTGTAGGTAGAGAGCGGCGTTCAGCACCCGCTTTGGACCCAGCGCATCAACAACGCGACCGGCAACCGCAGCGCCGAGTCCGGCGGCGACGATCGCCACCAGCGCGAGACGGTCGGTCTGAGCGTTGCTGAACCCGAGTTCGAGCTTGGCGAAGACAGCGTTGAAGAGGAAGACAGTGTTGATGGCGTCCGTGTAGAGGAACCGCCCGATCAGGAACCGCACGACGCCCTCGTGCCGGGCGGCCTCCCGCCACGCGCGCACCATCAGCGCAGGGGATGTCGCCAGGCTTGGCGCCCGACCTGCCTGGCGCGTGCGCGGGCGCTCACGAATCCAGAGGAAGGCTGGCAGCGCGAACAGCACGAACGCCAGCGCCAGCCCCCGGAAGACGGCAGCGTACCCGGCCCTGGGCAGCAGGTACGCTCCGATGCCGAGCGCCAGGGCCGAACCCGCATAGCCTATCGCTACGCCGACGCCCGAGATGCGTCCCCGGTTCTCAGAAGTGCTCACGTCCGGCAGCAGCGCGTCGTAGACGACGGCCCCCAGGTGAAAGCCGACCGTGCCGACCCCGTAGATCACAAGCGAGGGGATCATGCCCCACGTGGCCAGGAGCGCCGTTGCAGTGACGCACACCAGCGTGGAGCCAACGAGGTACGGCACACGCTTGCCCCGGTGGTCGGTGAGCGCGCCCACCCACGGGCCGAGGATGATGACCGCGAGCATGGCTGCGATCGTTGCCGCGCTCAGGTACGAGTCCGTACCGCCGCGCTCCTCGATCAGCCACAGGCCGAAGTACCTGCTGCCTACCCCAAGCGCGAACGTCGTGTTCGCGAGGTCGTAGAGCACCCACGAGACGGTGCTCGCTCGTGTTGGTCTCCAGGCCAGATCGGTTTCCGCGGCCATGCACTCCTTCGGTCGATGCACGCAGTGTACTACGGGGTACGGTGTGCCACGCGGAGTGAACAAGGCAGTACGTCAGGCGGCCGGAAGCCTGGCTTTCGGCGCGCTAAGCGGCCATGCCCAGGAACATGCCCCCGATGTAGGGCACGAGCCAGATGAGCCACACGACGATGCTCAATCGGTGGAAACGGGAGCGGGCGTCGTCGCTGCCCCGCCGCACCACCACCGTGGCCCAGATCGCGTGACCGAACATCAGCCACAACGCGAGCTGCCCGGTGATCGTGTGGATGCTCGTCCAGTCGACTCCCGGCTCAAGAAGGTCCATCGCGTAGGTCCCCGAGGCATCGAAAGCCAGACCGACCCAGAACATGGCCACATGCCAGGGGCGCAGGTATCTCGCGATACGCTCGGACCACACGCCTATCGAGTAGAAGACGAGCGCGAGTGTGATCAGAACGGTCGCAAGCACGTTGAGCGACGACACGGCGCGGTCCTCCTATGACGAAGGCGCGGCCCGCGCACCTGCCCGGTGCCACATGCCGCGCCAACGAAAAGTGTCCCGAGAGACCTCGCCTGCGAGATCCGCTACTCCCCGGCTTCCCATTTCACACCTTTGGAGCCTGCACGCTTCCGGCCAGCTTGCGCGAAGCCTTTCACCTGCAACCCCCGCCGGCAGCTACTGGTACGCCGCCTTTCGCGGTTCGCCCGGTCCGACCTCTCGGGACAACCCCACTCTAGGCCATGTCCAGAACCTCCGCAAGGGGCAATGTGAGAAATGCAGAGCAAGCCGATGAAAGGTCGTATTGCAATGACAAACGGTATCAATATGGCGATAAACGGTTTCTGCGGGGGACAAACGGCGCATTGAACACGCCACGGGGCGTTTGTGGCCGGGAAGACGCCTGGAAGTCGGGCCAAGACACACGCCATGAGCGGTCGCAGCTACCCGTGAGGAGCCCAGCGCTCGCCTTGCACAGCCTTCCTCCTAGCGGACAACGTCATTGCGCAGCGCGGGTTGCGAAGGGCCGGACGGCAATGCCGTCCGGCCCTTGTCACCTCCGCTCGTCCACCTGCACACGAAGGTGTGCTCTCAGCGACCCGGGTTGGGTCGCTCGCGATCAGATTCCCTACGGCAGTACCGTTGCGCGCCCCTCGATGACCGAATCGAAGGGCTGCGGGAGCTGCGTGACATACTCGACCAGGGCGTCGAGATCGCTCCCCAACACCAGCTTGTCCGTTGCGTCTTTGAAGACGCGGAAGTTATCGCCTCCGTCAGCGAGGAAGTTGTTCGCCGTCACGGTGTAGACGGCCGTGAGGTCGAGCGGAACGCCGCCCACAAGGATGCTCGTCGGGTCGACCTTGCTGCCCAGCGGCCCGGACGCGCTCCAGCTGTAGGAGATGCCGGAGATCTGGAGCATCTTGATCGAAGTGCCCTGATAGAGCCACTGCTCCTCGAGCGCCTGGTCTATCTGCGCACCTGTCATCTTCATGGTGACCATGTAGTTCCCGAACGGCTGGATCGCGAACAGCTCGCCCCACGTGACTTCGCCCGCGAGAAGGTCGGCACGGATGCCCCCGGGATTCATGAAGGCGACTTGCGTGCCCATCTTCCACTTCTGGCCGTCGGCGATCAGGTTGCCAAGTGCCGACTCACCCGCCGCGTTCTGCGTGCGCGTGATGTCCGCGGCGGCCGTGGCGACCACTTGGTTCACGATCGGGGCCACGATGGCCTCGTACATGGCAACCATGTCCGCGATCTTCATGTTCGGCGCGATGCTGCCGTCGTTTGCAGTCGGCACGATGGTGGCGGTCTTGGACTTGACATCGCCAGTCGCGCGGTCGAGAACAAGGTCTACGTCGGCGAATGCCCTACCGGCACTGTGGGCCGAGGTGACGAGCTTGCCGTCGATGTAGCCCCAGTAGCGGTTGTGCGTGTGTGCCGAGAGGACGACGTCCACCTCGTCGTCCATCGCCTCGACGACAGGCACGATGTCACCGGTGATCGTTCCGCCGGTCGTGTTGCCGGCGCCACCGTTGTGGATGAGGACGATGATGGTCTCCACGCCCTTGGCCTTCAGCTCGTCGACGTAGAGGTTGACCGTCTCGGCCTCGGGCAAGAAGTCGAGGCCCGCCACCCCCGATGCCGTCACGATGCTCGGCGTGCCCTCATACACAACGCCGATGATGCCCACCGGGATGCCGCGCGCATTCTCGATGGCGTACGGCGGGAAGATGGGTTCGCCGGTGTCCTCGCGCACCACGTTGGCAGCCAGGTACTGCAGATGATCGAGGCCTTCCCAGTAGCCGGTGACGGCGCTGTAGCCCCCGTACTGCAGCCGGAGGAGTTCGGCAAGGCCCTCGTCGAACTCGTGGTTGCCTACCGTCGAGAACTTGAACTTCATCGTGTCGAGGATGTCGAGGGTCGGCTCGTCCTGGAGCAGCCCGGAAACCGCAGGCGAGGCGCCGATGAGGTCGCCGACGCCCAGGCGCCATGTGTCGCCGTTGGCGAGCTTCGCCTCCGCCTCGCGTGCATCGAGATAGCCCGCGAGGAGGGCAGCGCCGCCGAGCGTTGCGCTATAGGGGGCGATCTGGCCGTGGAAGTCGTTGATTGCCAGAAGCTGGAGTCGCACTTCTTCGTTGACAGCCTTAGGTCCCGCGTTGGCGTACGGCACCAACGTTGCGGTCATGACCAGTGCGAGCAGCACTGTCATGGCGAAGCGCGACCGCGTTCTCATGACTCTCATGATGCATGCCCCTCTCTGTCGGGTTGCCGTGTCTCAGACCGCGGCGCCTCGGGCCCGCCTGCCCGAGGGTCGCCATTCCCACACTACCCGAACGGGCCCTTTCCTACTCCATCCGGTATGCAGTTTCCGACGAACGTTGTGCACGGGCGATGTACGGCAGTGAGCGGCCTCCCCCTCACCCTTCACGCCCCCGGGGAGCGGCCCTATCCGACCGCTCGTCGAGTGGTCGGATAGGGCTCCCTGCCGTGCGCAGGACGGTCTCTACCAGCCGAGTGCGGACTTCACTGCGGTCTTGACTCCCTCACTCACTGTCGTGGGACCGCCGTAAATCTCCGTGTACACCACGCGCGAACGATTCGCGTGCAGCGCGTTGTACGTCTCCGACGGCAGCGACGTGGGTCGTGTCAGCAGCAACACACCGCTGCGCACACCGCACAGCGCACCACCCGCAAGCCCGTCAGGGAACTTGGTGCCTGTGGCGATACCCACCTGGTTCCATGTGGCGTAGCCGTTCGAGACGCCCCACGCCGCAAGCGCTGCCGAGGTTGCGTAGCGGTTCACACCGGCGACGCGGGTGCACGCCACACCCGGGAGCGCATCCACGGCATTCTGCACGCTCTGGCTGACTGCTCTCGCATCGCCAACAACGAGGACGTCGCTGATATGGAGAGCAGTGATTGCGGCTGCCGTCTCGCCTGCCAGCGAGGTCGTCCGCGTAAGCAGCACGGGCCGGGCCCCGGAGTACGCGAACGGAGCGGAAGACAGCGCGTCAGCAAAGTCATCACCGCGCGCGAGGAACGTCTTGGGCACGAAATCAGGGCCAAGGACTTTGGCGATCTCCCGCGCAATCAGCGCCGCGGTCTCGTACCGGTTGGCGCCTGCGATGCGACGCACGCCGTAGCCCTGCGCCTTCAGCTGGTTCGCGACGTTCTCGGACACCGAGGGCGTCCCGCCCACGATCACGACGTCGCTAGCGCCAGCGTCCTGAAGCGCATCGAATACGAAACCCGGGCAGCTGGACTTGGCGGTCAGAAGAAGCGGTCCTCCGTATGCGCCCGCTAGGCCGGAGCCAGAAAGGGCATCGGGGAACATCTCGCCGCACGCAAGCACGGCCGTGGTTCCCGGCCACTCCCGCCACTGGGCCATTATTCCGGCAGTCTCATACCGGTTGGTGCCCGCGATGCGCGAAACCAGCGGCTTGGGCCGCTCGTAGGCGCCCATGTCCACGCGTGGGACGTTGTCGCCATTCGCATCCTCGGGCCTCGGACGATCGAGCACGTCGTCGATGAGGGCGCTCGCGGGGTCGCCCGTGTCGATACACGGAGAGCCGAGCATGAGTTCGTAGTCGCCGTTGTCGGGGTCCATGAACGCCGGATAGCCGTAGACAACGCCGGTGCCCGTCAGGTCCGTGTCCCTCGGGCTGGAGTACGACATCGTGTAGCTGCCGAGCACGTCCTCGCAGGTCGAGTTGTCGCCAGGTACGACTGGTTCGTGGCCGATGATCGAGTCGGTGATCGTCACATGCTCGTCGCTCTCGACGTCGATACCGTCGAATCCGGATGCTATGTTACCGACCACGGTCGATCCGGCGAGCGCGACTTCGACCACGATCGCTGGGATGTCCTGAACATAGATGGCACCGCCGTTGTCCGCCACATTGCTTGCAATGACGAGGTTGGTCAGCTCCGCGAGAGCGGCGCCTCTGACGGCGATCCCGCCGCCACCCCCCAAGACCTCGTTGGCCTCTATGCGGCACCGCTCAACCCAGAAGGTGCCACCATACCCGTTCAGATTGATGCCGCCCCCAAGCCAGCCGCACGAGTTGTCATGGATCCAGCAGTCAGCGATGTAGGCTCCGCTGCTCACCAGGAGGCCGCCGCCCTCGCTGCCGGCCTCGTTGCTGCCTATCTCGCAACCGACCGCAACTCCGTTGCCCTCGAGTCTGACGCCGCCGCCGCCGTAGGACGCGTAGTTGTCCCGAACGACCGAATCGTAGATCTCCACCTCGCCGCCGATGTAGTGTCCATAGACCCCGCCACCGTAGCCGTCGGCCGGCTGCGTGGCGGAGTTGCCCTCGATGAGGCAGTTGACGATCACCGGCGATGCGGGACGAGACCCGTTGTCCGACCCGACCCAGACGCCTCCGCCGGCCTCAACGCAGGTGTTGCCCGCGATGATGCAGTTCTCAATGCGCGGCCAGCCGGACTCGTCTGCCGCGGGATCGTCACGCCACACGCGGATGCCCCCACCTTCGATGCTGGACACGCCACCCGTAATCGTGAAGCCGTAGATCTCCGTGTCCGCAATCCCGTTGTTGATGTCGAGCACGCGGTCTTCACCGTTGGCGTCGAGTACCGTCTGCTCTGGACCCGAGAGCGAGCGCAGCGACACGCCCGGTTGCAGCAGGATCGGAAACGCCTCGGCCGGTGGTTCATAGGTTCCCGGGTATACCCAAATCACCGAGCCTGAGCCCGCATGGGTGAGGGCGCTGGTAATCGTCTTGAACGGCGCGCCTATGGCACCGGTCCCCGTGCTGTCGCTGCCGTGCACGGCATCCACATAGATTGTGCCGAGCAGACCGTTCCCGTAGACCGGTGCGACCGGCACGAGCGCGGCGACGAGCATCGCAATCGCGCAAAGTGCAATCGACCGGCGCACGCGCGCGTTGGTCTGTGACATGTGTACCACTCCCCTTCGGACAGGCGCCGCCGCGTGTCGTGCGTGGCCGCGCATCTGGAGGGTTACTACCCATTCCACGGGCCCGCGCGCCGCTTCGCCGCGCGCGGGTGCATCCAGACCGACTCGCCGCCTGCGTGGGCCTCGTGCTTGCGCCCGCACAAGCACAGCGCGCGTATACTCGTCCTGCGCCCAGCCGAGGGGACGTGGCATGCGCGATCGCTACCCAGCGTACACTCCGCCCGACTACACGCCAGACAGCGGGGCCGACTACACGCCTGCTCCTCCCGCCGGGGAGTACGGCACCGACGTCTTCGGTCAACCGGCGCCCGAACGCTACGGCCCTCCCCCGAAGCCGAAAACGCCGGGGCAGGCTCCCGGAAGGGCGCCCAAGGCGCGACGCAGTCCCGCCCGCCTGCTCATCATCATCGGTCTGATCGGCCTGTGCTCGTGCCTCGCCATGACTGTGGCCGCGGTGGTCGCGATGCGGGGATTCGTGAGCGACAGCGCCTTCGAGTCTCTTTCCGCGGAAGATCCAGAGCGCATGGCCGAGTGGTTGTCCTGGAGCCCTGATGTTCCCGAACCTCTCGCCGCGGCGCCCGCCGAGAAGACCGATCTCATCGAGCAGTGCGTTGGCGAGATCGCTCCCGGCTTCGAAGTCGACGCTACCGCGTGGCGGAATGGCGACGTGGACGAGAGCGGCGAATACCACGCTGACCTGGCGTTGGTTCGAGCGACGCACCCGGCCGCAGACCACGTGTGGGCCGCAATCGAGTTCCTCATCTTGAGCGACGAGATGGTCGCTCAAGACCTCTACTTCGACGTCGAGGAGAGCATGTCGGTCACCGGGACGGCGGATGCGTACGAATTCGCCTACGAGCCGCAGTGGGGTGAGGGCGGCTACTCGCTGGACACGGAGGAGGGCACCGCGCTCTGGCGAGAGATCGGCGTGGACTGGCCGATGGCCGTCGTGATGGAGATCGCTGACCAGCCCGGAGGAGGCGCGGAGTCCACCGCCATGGTGGAGCTCACCACATGGGAAGCGTACGCAATCGACGAGGCGAGCCCGCGTGTCTACGCCACGTACGAGCGCTACGGCGCCCAGTGGTCACTCGTGAAGTGGGAGTACTGGTACTCCGCAGAGGAGAGCCCCGAGCAACAGACCGGCACCTGAGTGCGCCACCGGAGGTGCCACTGACTCGGGTCGCCGCCGCGCCACGCGCGCCCGACAGATGCGCTGGCTGGAACGGGCTATCCGCGGCGCCGACTAGCTTGCGCCGACGGCTAGCATGAGCGTGACGGTGGCCTTGCCGCCATTCTCGCCCTTGCCGACGACGGCCGTTCCCTGCTGATCACCCTTCTCGAAGCCGAGGATGCCCCGGTCGCCTTCGGCGTCCGTGATGAACATGTCGCTCGTAATCGAGTAGCCGTCGTCTTCCAGCGCCGACTTGAGCGAGTCGTACGCTTGCTTGGGCTCTTCATCGACGTCGATGGTGACGTAGAACTCCGTAGTATCTCCCGAAGTAATCGTGCTCGAACTCGTGATGTCGCCGTCGGGTACGGGGAAGTCCTCCGGAAAGTCCTCTGGAAGCGAGTCTGTCCCACTGGTGACCGTGGTCTGCTCGTCATCGGGACCGGTGATCGTGACGCTGTCGTCCTCCACGTCCACGCCGGTCGTGTCCTCGACGGCCTTCTCCGCGATCGCGCCGCACCCGGTGACCGTGAACGCGAGCGCAACAGCTGTCGCAAGCACGACGACTGTTCTGATCTTCACGACATCCCCCTTCATCCTGGAGCAGCTTGGCAGCACCTGAGAACGATGTACTTACAGCAAAGGGTATACCCGCAGCAGTGGCGTTTGTGACAGCTGGCGCCGCGACGGACTGGGGAGTGTACGGCGCTGCGTCCGCGCCGTGGAGCCAGTAGGGCAGGCTGAGCAGCACCGGGCAAGGTCGTCGAGCTAGGCGTCCAGCTTGCGCTTGAGCACCTCGTTCACCACTGCCGGGTTGCCCTGGCCGCGCATGTCGCGCATGACCTGACCGACGAACCAGCCGATAAGGCCGGTCTTGCCTGCGCGGTAGTTCGCCAACTCAGTCGGGTTGGCTGCGAGCACCGCGTCGACGACGGCCTCGATCGCAGCAGTGTCCGACACCTGCTTCATGCCACGCACCTCGATGATGGCGCCCGGAGCGTCGCCTGTGGAAGCCATTTCGGCGAAGACCTCCTTGGCCTGTTTGCCGCTTATGCTGCCGTCCTCGATGAGGCCGACCAGCTCGGCCAGCATCGCGGGGGTCACGCGGGACTGGGAGACCTCGATTCCCTCAGCGTTCAGCAGCGCACCAAGCTCACCCAGCATCCAGTTCGCGATCTGCTTGGCCCGGTCGCCTCCTCCGACTGCCACCGCCTCGTCGAAGAAGCATGCGAACGCGACGTCCTCGGCGAGCAGGTCGGCGTCGTGCTTCGGCACACCGAAGTCGGCGATGTAGCGGTCGCGGCGCGCATCAGGCAGTTCCGGAAGGCGCCCCGCTACCTGTGCGATCCATGCGGGGTCGAAGCTGAACGGCACCATGTCCGGCTCGGGGAAGTAGCGGTAGTCGTGCGCTTCCTCCTTGGAGCGGAGCGCGCTCGTGCGCTTGGCCCCCGCGTCCCAGTGACGCGTTTCCTGCACTACGCGACCGCCACCGTCGAGCATCTCGGCCTGCCGAACGATCTCGTACTCGAGCGCATCGTGTAGCGACTTGAACGAGTTCATGTTCTTGACCTCGCTCTTGGTGCCGAGCTCGGCCTGGCCGGGCGGACGAACGGAGACGTTGGCGTCTACGCGCATGGAGCCCTCTTCCATGCTGCAGTCGCTCACGCCGAGGGCCAGCCACATCGAGCGCAGCTTCTGCGCGAAGCGGCGCGCCTCTTCGGGCGTGCGGATGTCGGGCTCGGTCACGAGTTCCATGAGCGGCGTGCCAGCACGGTTGAAGTCCACGAGGGAGTGCGTGGCACCTGTGATGCGGCCTTCGCTCCCGCCGACGTGGATCATCTTGCCGGTGTCCTCTTCGAGGTGAATGCGCGTGATGCCGATGCGGGTGCGGTAGCCATCGCCGTCGCGCTCGAGTGCGGGGCTCCCGGATTCCGCGGTGCTCGCCTCTCCCGCCTCTGCTGCCGACTCGAGATCGACCCGCTCGGCC
>Ga0209253_10006120_pt1 | contig 10425 bp, 8 predicted proteins | sample FrelakmetBRP12BR_FD_187145 | JGI IMG/M metagenome (GOLD analysis project Ga0209253, IMG submission 187145) | Freshwater lake sediment microbial communities from the University of Notre Dame, USA, for methane emissions studies - BRP12 BR (SPAdes)... | ecosystem: Environmental > Aquatic >... | reverse complement strand
CCGTACGAGGGCTATGCCAACCAGCGCATGGACATGACGGAGAACACGAGCGACCGGTTCAATCTTGCCTACACCGGCGGTCTCGGCTGGGGAACCCTGCAGGCGCGGGCGTATTACCAGCACACCGAACACGAGATGGACTTCGGCGACGACAAGCGTTTCTGGTACGGCCCGGGGCAGCCGCCGCGTGGCTCGGGAGGGGACACGGCCGTGAACGGCTCACCCTGTTCGCCGATTTCCGGCTCGATGATGGTGGGCGGGCAGATGGTTGGTTGTGCTGCCGGCATGCCGATGATGACCGACGGCAAGAACACCGGGGTGTCCGTCAGTGCGGCGATCCCGCTGGCCGAGCAGAGCCTGCTGCGTGTCGGTGGCGAGTATCAGGAGAATCGGCTGGATGACTGGTGGCCGCCCTCCGGTGCGGGCATGTGGCCCTACGACTTCCTGAACCTGAACGACGGGCAGCGTGACCGCTATGCCGCTTACGGGGAATGGGAGTTCAGCAAGCAGCGCTGGACGCACATCCTCGGCGCCCGCTTTGAAACCGTGGACATGAATGCGGGCCCGGTGCACGGCTACAACCTCGACTCGTATCCGGTAAGTGGCGTTGGCGGCATGGGCAACCAGACGCGCGACGCGGCGCTGTTCAACGCCGAGTCACGCGGCAAGACGGACGACAACTGGGACCTCTCATGGATCGGCCGCTTCGTACCGGGGGCGACTCAGACTTACGAGATCGGCCTGGCGCAGAAGACCCGCTCGCCCAACCTGTATGAGCGCTACACCTGGTCCACGTGGCAGATGGCGGCGTTCATGAACAATTTCGTGGGCGACGGCAACGGCTACTTCGGCGACGTCGACCTGAAACCCGAGGTGGCTCGCACGGTGAGCATCACCGCCGGCTGGCACGATGCCGGCGAGGAACGATGGAACGTCAAGGTGACGCCGTACTACACGGACGTGCAGGACTACATCGACGCGGTGCAGTGGGACGCTGCGACGAACGCGCCCCGCGCCGTGCCGGTGGTCGGCAACTTCACCGTGCTCAAGTACGTGAACCAGTCCGCCCAGCTCTACGGCGCGGACCTCGCGGCGGACTACCGGCTGGCTGACACGACCGACTACGGGAAGTTCTCGGCCCAGCTCGTGGCGAGCTACACCAGGGGCAGGAACGAGGATACGGACGGCAACCTCTACAACATCATGCCGCTGAACGCCAAGCTGGCGTTCACGCATGAACTTGGTTCGTGGCGCAATACCCTGGAGGGCGAATTCGTGGCGGCGAAGGATGACGTCTCCGCGGTACGCAACGAAATGCAGACCGCGGGCTACGGCCTTGCGCACCTGCGCAGCCGCTACGAGCGAGCCTCCTGGAGCGTGGAGCTCGGCATCGAAAACCTGTTCGACCGCTACTACGAGCTGCCGCTGGGCGGCGCTTACGTCGGTCAGGGCACGACGATGACCATCCCGCCCGTGCCCAACCAGCCGCAATGGGGCACACCGGTGCCCGGCGCAGGCCGATCAATCTATGCGGGTGTCAGCATGAAATTCTGACGCGGCCACCCGATCGACCACCGGCTCCCGATCGCCTGTCGCAGTCCACGAATGTCAGCTCCAGGGCTCCGGCGGGCGAGGGAGCAGGACCTCAGAGCTTGAAGGTGAACCGCGCGCCGAACGTCCGCGGCGGCTCGATGAAGACGTCGGCGTACGGCCCGAACTGGCCGGTCGTCGCTGCCGCGAGTACCGCCTCGTTTTCGATGTTCTTCACCCAGAGTCCCAGGCTCCAGCGATCGTCGGGCGCGTAGTACGTGACCGATGCATCGGTCTTGAAGTAGTCCTGCTGCTCGGTGCCGCGGAACTGGGCGAAAGTGCCCCAGAACGAATCCTCGTAGCGTGTTTCGACACGGGCGAGCACGCGACCCGGACCGACCGGGAATTCGTGCTGGTATCCGGCAGACACCGTCCACTCCGGCGCGTTCTGCAGCGGGTAGCCGCCGAAATCGCGATTCGGAATGCCGATGTTCACGCTGGCCGGAACGATGAAGTCGTCGTACTCGGCATTGAGGTAACCCACCGAGAGGTTCAGACGGTCGCGACCGGTCGGCGCGAACAGCACGTCGAGCTGGTTGCCCCAGATCGTCGTCTGCGCGGCGTTGAAGGTCGTCAGCAGCGCGGTGTTCAGGTTGAACGACTGCACGAGCAGGTCCTCGTAGTCGTAGTAGAAGATCTCGTCGTTGACCTGCAGGCGATCGTCGAGGAAACGACTCTTGATACCGGTCGTGTACGCCGTCATCGTCGCCGACTGCACCAGGTTCGACAGCTCGTCGGTGGCCGGAAAGGCGTTGTACGTGCCCGGCTGGTAGCCGGTCTGGATCGTCGCGTACGCCATCGCGTCCGCGCCCAGGTCCAGTTCGACGCCCAGCTTCCAGTCGACGTTGTCGTAATCCTCGTCGGCCGAGAACGGCACGCCGAACGCCGTCTGCCCTTCGCCTTCGCGCTGGTCCCAGCTGAACCGGGCGCCCGCCGTGACACGCACGGCGTCGGTCAGCGAATACGTCGCCTCGCCAAAGGCCGCATAGCCTTCGAGCCGGTTGCGCGAAATCTGCGAGAGCGGAAAGCCCCCAACGATGAAATCGCCGGAGTTCGTGACCTGGTATGCATACAGGCCGCCGAGCCACTGCAGCCTCGAGTCCGTGTCGCTCGCGAGGCGCAACTCGTTGGTCACCTGGTTGTAGTGCGCGGTAAGCAGCGCTGGAATGTTTTCAAGCCAGTAGTCCGCGGACCAGTCCAGGTAGAAGTAGCCGGGGATGTAGGTGAGCTTGGCATCACCCAGGTCCCAGTCGACCTGCGCACCGAGCACCATGTTCTCGAAATCCTGTGGCGACGCCGTCGGCGCACCCGGGTCGATGCGGTCGTCCCAGGGGTCGCTGGTGTTGAACGCGTTGGGATTACCGTCGAACGTGCCGTTGTTGAAGCCGCGACGGACGAGGTTCGGCGACTTGCCATCCTTCTTCGCACCGTGCAGCCAGACGTAGACGTCCAGGTCGTCGGTCGGCGCGTAGAGTGCCGAGAGCCGGGCCGCGTAGTCCTGCTGGGAATCCGCGCCCGTCTGCAGGTAACCGTCGCGCTCGATGTAGTCGAATGCACCGCGCAGGGCAAGGTGCTCCGACACGGGCAGGTTCTGCACGATCGTGCCGTGCAGCAGCGAATAGTCGCCCACCTCGAGCACGCCGCTGGTCTCGAGTTCCTGCGTGGGTCGGTTGAACTCCACGTTGACGGCGCCGCCGAGCGCCGCGCGTCCGTACAGCGTGCCCTGCGGGCCCGGCAGCAACTCGATCGACGCGATGTCGAACAGGCCGACGCTGGTGCCTTCGCGCGGGATGTACACGCCGTTGAAATTGAAGGCGTTGGGCGGCTCGATGTTGGGCAGGTCGAGCGTCGAGCCGACGCCGCGTATGTAGAGCTCGGTCGAGGCGTTCTCGGCCTGGAACCGGACCAGCGGCATCAGGTTCTGCACGCCGCGGATGTCGTACACGCCGGCACTGACCAGGACGTCCCCTGAAATCGCCGTGATGGCGGCGCTGGTCTTCTGCAAGTCCTCGGTGACCTTCTGGGCGGTGACCGTGATGACTTCGAGTCCGGCACCCTCGGCGCCAGCCCCGACCCCGGCATCGTCAGCAATGGCGAGGGCGGGAATGAACTGCAGGGCGATGGCAGCCCGCAGGGGCCACGAACGGGAAAACGGCTTGTGCATCATGCGCTCTCAATGGCACGCCGCGGGTCTGTGCCCCCGGCGGCCTGGAAAGTTGTCAGTGGGTGGATTGGCTGGCGCGGCCGGAGGGATTCGAACCCCCGACCCTCAGGTTCGAAGCCTGATGCTCTATCCAACTGAGCTACGGCCGCGCGTAAGGTAGGCGAATTCTACCGTTACTTCATCGTTGGCATGACGAATTGCGCGCTTTCCCTGCGCGCGGTAGGCCAGCGCGAGGTGACCGTCTTGAGCCGGGTGTAAAAGCGCACGCCGTCCGGGCCATGCACGTGCAGGGCCCCGAACAGCGAGCGCTTCCAGCCGCCGAACGAGTGGAAGGCCATCGGGACCGGGATCGGCACGTTGATTCCAACCATGCCCGCCTGCACGCCCTGGGTGAACGTTCGCGCAGCTTCGCCGCTCGCGGTGAAGATGGCCGTGCCATTGCCGAACTCGTGCTCGTTGACAAGACGGGTAGCCGCTGTCAGGTCCGGCACGCGCACGACGCACAGCACCGGCCCGAAAATCTCTTCCTTGTAGATGCGCATCCGCGGCTCGACGCCGTCGAACAGGCAGGGACCGATGAAATAGCCCTCGTCGAGTCCGCGCACGCGCAGGCCACGGCCGTCGACGACGAGCTTCGCGCCTTCCTGCACGCCGAGATCGACGTAGCCGCTGACACGGTCGCGATGTTCGCGGGTGACGAGCGGGCCCATTTCGACGCCGTCGTCGAGCCCGGAGCCGACCTTCAAACTCTCGAGCTGCCGCTGCAACGCATCGAGCAGCGGATCGGCCGCATCGCCTACGGCGACCGCCACCGAGATCGCCATGCAGCGCTCGCCGGCGGAGCCATAGGCGGCGCCGATCAGCGCGCTGGCCGCATTCTCCGTGTCCGCATCGGGCATCACGACCATGTGATTCTTCGCGCCGCCGAGCGCCTGCACGCGCTTGCCATGCGTCGAGGCCGTGCGATAGATGTATTCGGCGACCGGCGTCGAGCCGACGAAGCTGACGGCGGCGACCCGCGGATCCGTGAGCAACGTGTCCACGGCTTCGCGATCGCCGTTGACGACGTTGAACACCCCGTCCGGCAGGCCGGCCTGCTTGAGCAGTTGCGCGACGCGCATCGGACAGCTCGGATCCTTCTCGGACGGCTTCAGCACGAACGTGTTGCCGCACGCGATCGCCACCGGGAACATCCACATCGGAACCATCGCAGGAAAGTTGAACGGCGTGATGCCGGCGCACACGCCAACCGGCTGGCGCTGCGACCAGCTGTCGACATTGGTGCCGACGTTTTCGCTGAACTCGCCTTTCAGCATCTGCGGGATACCGCAGGCGAACTCGACGACTTCGGTGCCGCGGATGACTTCGCCGCGTGCGTCCGAAAACACCTTGCCGTGCTCGACCGTGATCAGTCGCGCCAGCTCGTCGGTGTGTTCCTCGAGCAGCGCCTTGAACTTGAACATGATCCGCGCGCGCTGCAGCGGTGGCGTGGCCGACCAGGCCGGCAGCGCAGCCTCGGCCGCGGCAATGGCCGCCCGGGTCTCGTCGGCGCTGGCAAAAGCCACTTCGCCCCGGACCTGGCCGGTGGCCGGGTTGTGCACGGCCCCGCAGCGACCGGAGGCTCCGGCGACCTCGCGTCCACCGATGAAATGGCCAAGTTGGAAGGTTTCAGCGACCGTGGTCACGGCAGCAACAGTCGATTTCGGGGCGCGCATGGGCAGGATTCCAGTCGGGGATCAGGTCGGGCGGAGCCGGCATTGGACACGAAGCCGTACCGCCCTGCCAACCCCTGCAGGCGGGGTTGGCAGGGGCCCCCTGTCCGGCCCGGCCCGGTCGGGCTGAAGGCTGCGGTATAGTGCCCGTCCGCGATCCGCCGGCCGCTGTGGCAGGCTGCGCAACCACTGGCACTTTCGAGGTTCCAACGACATGAAGATACTGCCCGCCCTTGCCTTTGCCCCGGTCCTGCTGGCGTTGAGCGCCGCCGCCGAAGCCGCCACTTGCGTCTATCCCCAGGCCCCGCAGGCACTGCCGAATGGCGCGTCCGCAACCAAGGAAGAGATGCTGGCGGCGCAGACGCTGGTGAAGGACTACGCGAAGAACGTGCAGGAGACTTACCTGCCCTGCCTCGAACAGGACCAGACCGAGCAACTGGCGGCGCTGGATGCGGCCGATCCGAAGCTCGCCGAGAAGAAAGCCGCTGTCGAGGCGATCCATGCCAAGAAGCACAATTCGGCACTCGACGAACTGCAGGCGCTGGTGGACCGTTGGAACGTCGAGAAGAAGGCGTACTCGGAGAAGGCTGCCAAGTGAACCCCGGCGTTCGCCCGAGCGCCCTGTCCGCATGACGTCGGCTGCGTCGGCTTTGCCGACCCCGGCCGAAGCGGAGGCGCTCGTGCGCGAAAGCGTGCTCCGGTTGCCGGTCGAGTCGCGTCCGCTGGAATCCCTGGCGGGCGCGGTCCTGGCCCAGTCCGTGCGCGCGGAACGCGACCAGCCTCCGTTCGATCGGGTCACGATGGACGGCATCGCTTTCGCCTCGCAGGCGTGGCGCCAGGGCCAGCGCCGGTTTCGCATCGCCGGCACCCAGGCCGCGGGCTATCCGCCACTGAGTCTCGCCGATCCCGCTGAATGCCTCGAAGCAATGACCGGCGCCGTGCTGCCGCAGGGTTGCGACTGCGTCGTGCCAGTCGAGCGCCTGCGCATCGAGGACGGTTTTGCCGTGGTCGACGATGCCATGCCAGTTGAACCTTTTCTGAACGTGCATACGCGTGGACTGGATGCGCGCGAAGGCGATCTGCTGCTCGCGCGCGGCACGCGCCTCGGCGCGCCGGAGCTTGCGGTACTCGCCTCCGCCGGTCTGCCCCGGGCCGACGTGCGCATCGAGCCCCGCATCCTGATTGCGACCACGGGCGACGAACTCGTCGCTCCCGACCAGCCGATCGCGGCCTGGCAGGTCCGTAGGTCGAACAGCCATGCCTTGCGCGGTGCCTTGAACCTGCGCGGCCAGCAGCGAGTCGCCGAAGACCATTTGCCAGACGACCACGCCGTGCTCGCCGAGCGACTGACGGCGCATCTCGCCACGCACGACGTGATCGTCCTGACGGGAGGCGTCTCGATGGGACGCTACGATCACGTGCCGAACGTCCTGCGGCAACTGGGCGTCCGGGAAGTGTTGCACAAGGTCGCGCAGCGTCCAGGCAAGCCGATGTGGTTCGGCATCGGATCGGCCGGCCAGACCGTGTTCGGACTGCCGGGCAATCCAGTGTCTGCCCTGGTTTGCCTGTTGCGCTACGTCGTGCCTGCGCTCGCCGCGATGGCCGGTGCACCAGCGCGCGCCACGGAGCACATCCCTTTGGGATCGGCATTCAAGGTCAAGCCTGCGCTCACCTGTTTCCTGCCGGTGGCCGTGGAATACAGCTCGACCCTGGGCATGCTCGCCATGCCGCGGCCCACGCGCGGATCGGGAGATTTCATTTCATTGCTGGGCACGGATGGTTTCGTGGAGCTGCCGCCGGGCCCCCGCGAAATTCCGGCGGGCTCCCTCGCACCGCTGTACCGCTGGTGAACGCACATGCCTGATCCGCGCAGTTCCACCGGTGTCGTCGCCCTGGGCCCGATGAACCCGGTGGTCGACAGACTCGGCCGGCCGGTGCACGACCTGCGCATCTCGGTCATGGACCGCTGCAATTTCCGTTGCCCGTACTGCATGCCGCAGTCGACGTTCGACGAGAAGTACCGCTTCCTGCGTGCGCAGGAGCGGCTGTCGTTCGAGGAGATCGTGCGGCTGGCGCGGGTCGCGGCGCGCCTCGGCGTGCGCAAGGTGCGCCTGACCGGCGGCGAACCGCTGCTGCGCAACGGCTTGCCTGATCTGGTCGCCGAACTGTCGGGCATCGAAGGCATCGACGACCTCGCGCTCACGACCAATGGCGTCCTGCTCGCGCAGCACGCAGCTGAATTGAAGGGCAACGGCCTGCACCGGGTGACGGTGAGCCTCGACTCGCTCGACGAAGCGGTGTTCACGAAGATGAGCGGTGGCTTCGGCGGACTGCCGCAGGTGCTCGAAGGCATCGAGGCCGCACTCGCCGCAGGCTTGCGGCCCGTGAAAGTCAATACCGTGGTCCAGCGCGGGCTCAACGACCACACGGTGCTCGACCTGCTCGAACGTTTCCGCGGCACGGGCGTCACCGTGCGGTTGATCGAATACATGGACGTCGGCAACCGCAACGCGTGGGAACCTGCGCAGGTGGTGCCGTCGGCCGACATCCTGCGGCAGATCGAGGCGCGCTGGCCCGTGACGGCTGCGGCCGGCCGCTACCGGGGCGAGGTCGCATCGCGTTACACCTACGACGATGGCGCCGGTGAGATCGGCTTCGTGTCGTCGGTGAGCGAACCGTTCTGCGGCGACTGCAATCGCGCGCGGCTGTCTTCGGAAGGCGTGTTGTACACCTGCCTGTTCGCGACACGCGGCCTCGATCTGCGCGCGCCATTGCGCGCCGGCGCGTCGGATGCCGAACTGCTGGAGCTGCTGCGCAGCGCGTGGTCACGGCGGGCGGACCGCTACAGCGAATTGCGCAGCGAGTTGCGGGGCAGCGAGGCTCCGCTGCGCAAGGTCGAGATGCACTACATCGGCGGATGACACGATGACCGAACTCACCCACGTCGACGCGCAAGGCCGCCCCACCATGGTGGACGTGAGCGCCAAGGCAGTCACGTTGCGCACAGCCGTGGCCGAATCGAGGGTTCGTTTCCCTGCTGCTGTCGCGCGCGCGCTGCGCGACGCCGGTTTCGCCACCAGCAAAGGCCCGGTGTTCCACACGGCGATCGTGGCCGGCGTGATGGCCGCCAAGCGCACGCACGAGCTGATTCCCTTCTGCCACCCGCTCGGCCTCGAGCACTGCGACCTCGTCATCGACATGCACGACGACGAAGCCGTCGTGCGCTGCACGGTCTCTCTGCACCACAAGACGGGCGTCGAAATGGAGGCCCTGACCGGCGCCTCGATCGCGGCGCTCACGATCTACGACATGTGCAAGGCGCTTTCGCACGAAATCGTCATCGCGGAGACGCGATTGATCGAAAAACAGGGCGGCAAGCGCGCCGTGCACGAAGGCGTCGCGCGATGACGCAGGCGCTCGCACCACTGTACGGCCTGGTGCTGGCGGGCGGCGCAAGCAGGCGCATGGGACAGGACAAGGCTGCCCTCGCCCTGCACGGCCGCCCGCAGCTCGACTGGGCATGCGACACGCTCGCTCGACACTGCGAACGCGTGTTCGTCTCGATTCGTGCCGACCAGCAGGACGACCCTGTGCGGCGAGGTCGACCCGTGATCCTCGACGTGCACGACGGCGCTGGCCCGATTGCCGGCATCGCCGCGGCACAAGCGGCGCACCCGGACTGCGCGTGGCTCGTGCTGGCCTGCGACCTGCCCTTCGTCGACGACGCGGCCATCGGCCACCTGGTCGGTCATCGCGATGGCCGCTCCGTCGTCGCCTACGCGAGCAGCCACGATGGATTGCCGGAGCCCCTCTGTGCGATCTATGAACCTGCATCGCGCGCCGGCGTGCTGGCAGCCATCGCCTCGGGTCGCAACTGCCCGCGAAAATTCATCGTCGGCACCGGTGTCGCACTGCTCCGGCAGCCCGACCCGGCCGCGCTCGACAACGTGAACACTCCCGAAGAACTGCAACGCGCCCGGGGTCACCTGGGCGGGCCGGCGACGCCATGAAGAAAATCACGCTCCAGTACTTTGCCGTGCTGCGCGAGCAGGCCGGCTGCAGCGAGGAACGCCTGGACACGGCCGCCACGACCCCGGCCGAGCTGTACGAGGAAGTGCGGGCCAGGCACGGCTTCACCCTGCCGCTCTCGATGTTGCGCGTCGCCGTGAACGAAGAGTTCCGGGACTGGTCGTCGCCGCTCGAAGCCAACGATCGCGTCGTCTTCATTCCTCCCGTCGCGGGCGGCTGATGCAGCCGTTCGCCTTCAGCCCGTTGCCGATCGACACGGCTCGCGGTCGCGAGGCGCTCGCCGATCCGGCGTGCGGTGGCTATGCGACGTTCGAAGGCTGGGTGCGCGACCACAATGAGGGTCGCGCGGTGCGCCGGCTCGAATACGAGGCCTATGCCGCGCTGGCCGAGCGCGAGGGCGAACGCATCGTCGCCGAGGCGATCGCGAAATACGGCGTGCAGCACGCCGCGTGCATCCACCGGATCGGCGACCTCGGTCTCGGCGAAATGGCTGTGTGGGTCGGCGTGAGCTCGCGCCATCGCGCGGAAGCCTTTGCGGCCTGCCGCTATATCATCGACGAGGTCAAGCACCGTGTTCCGATCTGGAAAAAGGAACACTACGTCGACGGCGATTCGGGCTGGGTGAACTGCGAGCGCTGCGCGCAACCGGGTGAGCATGAAAGCCACGCGGATCACGCCGCACCACGCGCGCCCGGCGACAGGCACGAACACGGCAGCGAGCGTGCGCACACGCATGCCGCGATGGCGCCGTCGCACGCAGCTGCGGATTTCTCGCGGCAGACAGCGCTGCCCGAAGTCGGCGCTGCGGGACAGCAGCGTCTGCGCGCAGGGTCGGCGCTCGTCATCGGTGCCGGCGGCCTCGGCGTGCCGGTGCTGCAGTACCTCGCCGCAGCCGGCGTAGGACGCATCGGGATCGTCGACGGCGACGTC
>Ga0209253_10006119_pt1 | contig 10425 bp, 6 predicted proteins | sample FrelakmetBRP12BR_FD_187145 | JGI IMG/M metagenome (GOLD analysis project Ga0209253, IMG submission 187145) | Freshwater lake sediment microbial communities from the University of Notre Dame, USA, for methane emissions studies - BRP12 BR (SPAdes)... | ecosystem: Environmental > Aquatic >... | reverse complement strand
ACCCGTCACAAAAGTGGTGGCGATTGTCGCAAAGAACAGAACCCAGTTCACCAAGACGTTGCTAGGCTTAACAGCAGGCTTCGAAATGACTTTAAGGACTAGCCGACGATCCATTTTGCGCAGAATAGCGATGAGGCTCATCGGTTCCAATGCTTTAAGCACCCGCAGAAACGGCTCCTTTGTCTCTTGGGGCTGTTTTAGATAGTATGTGGGAACTGCGTGCTCAATCAGGGATTCTTCTACTTGAAACTCGGCGGATATTGTTGCGGTCACTTTTTCGAAATCGTTTTGTGGAAAGACAGGCAATTCGTCCGCAGGATTCGTTGAGCCACTCATGATGTTTAGTCCTTTCAATTTAGGTTGATAGAAGCAAAGGGATACAAAAGGCTATTGGAATTTTGTTATTCCTGTTCGAATTACGAGTCGCTAAGAATCGTTCAGTAAACATTCAAAGACAAGCCCAAAACAAAGTCACGGCAGACGTGAATATAGCGAATCAAGATGCAGATCAAGAAATCGACCTCTCGCTGCAAACACACGTGAAAGAAACAAATGTTTGAAGGTTGGTATACTTGGTAGTCGCCTGAAAGAACTGGGCGGAGCCGAAAGAGTAATCACAAGACGGGTAGACATGTTCCAGAAACAGGGAAATGAGGCTAACTGTCATCCCGCATGCGCTGAAAGAAACCTTGCATCAGACGTTTGGGCAATTTGTGCTGTCTTGTCAATGCTATAGTTATCCCACAGTTGCTTCCGTTCTTCTGTAGGTCTGTTCTTTCACTGATTAAAGACACTGGCCCAGAGTTCTCTCTGAATTACGCGTAGGTATTATGACTAAAACAACAAAAGTTGACTGGAGATTTGTCACCAAGTCTCCTCTGCAGGGTGTGCAGCATTTTCTTTTAGAATCTTGCTCCAGAAAACGAACAACACTCGAATCCGGAACAAGAACTGAAGACTAGTTATGCAATCTTCAGGCTTTGAAATGGTTTCATAGAACGATCAAGATTGTGTATTTCTCGAAACTCGAACTTTGATCCACAGTTTTTGCATTGGACATAGACATAGTCTTGTCTCAGACCAAACCAGAATCCTTCAGCAGATTTGCATCTATGACATATCCTCAGTTGGCCAAAAGCAGTTTCAATCTCTCGTAACTGCAACAGTTCTCCGATCTCCATCGAATACTACTTGCCTCAGGATTTATCAGTTTTGGTGCAATAGAAATGCCAGCAAAGAAGCTATTAAGACAGTATATTAGATCAATCCTCATTTCAGGTAAGCGATAACCATGCTTGTGCAAACATTTCCGGTTGGGGCATTCCTAACAAATTGTCACGTTGTAATCTGTGAAAGAACCAAAGAAGCGATTATCATTGATCCTGGATTCTCTGATGATCAAGAGACAATGGCCATCTTCAGTTTCCTTGAACAGAATGCCCAAGATTTGCGTCTAATCATCAATACTCATGGCCACCCAGACCACACATGTGGAAATGGCACAGTTAAAGAAAAGACACACGCAGCGATTCTCATCCACGAGCTTGACGCACACATGCTTGGAGAATCGGGCAGAAAGATCGCAATGTTCTTCGGTTTCGAAACATCCACGCCAAAGGCAGACAAGCTTCTATGCGAAGGAGACGAAGTGAAGTTTGGAGCATCAACCTTGAAAGTCATTCATACGCCAGGCCATAGCCACGGAAGCATATCATTACTGGGGGAAAAGTTGATTTTCACTGGTGACACATTGTTTCAAGGCTCAATCGGCAGAACAGATTTCCCTGAAAGCTCTGAACAGGAAATGATGCGCTCTTTAGAGACACTGTCCAAGTTGCCGAATGAACTCGTAGTCTATCCTGGACACGGGCCGAAAACAACAATCGCTGATGAAAAACTCAACAACCCATTCATGAAGCCGAATTCATAAGGCATCTCTGAAAAGGTCTTCTTTGTTTGATATGAACAAACCGCTCGTCCTGCTCTCGGCTGAGAAAACTGACACATCATCTAACCCTCTAAGAATTACGACAGGTGATTTTTCTGTTGCTTGCCCCATAAGCAATTCAGCCGCGGCAGCAACCTCGTCCACGACAGCGACGTTCTTGACTTTCAACACTTGACCGAAGAGATCCTTCTTCCCACGATAATCTCTGAACAGATTCACCCTTGCAATGCCTATGGCAAAATTTACTTGGCCACGTCTAAAAGGACGACTGTATGTGTCTGAGATTATAACACCTACATTCTTGCCCGTTAGTTTCTTGATATCCATACAGCATTTCTCAGCCGACTTGTCTGGATCCTCCGGAAGGAGCGCATAATTGCCTCTACCTTTCACATTGGATTTATCTATACCAGCGTTAATGCATATCAAACCACGTTTGTCTTCAACTAGCAAAGCTTCATGTGATACCTTGATTATTCTCTTTGTTTCTCTTAATACAAGTTCAATAAACCTTGAATCTTTCTTTGTTGCCTTGGCAAGTTCCTCTGCCTTTTCTGAAGGAAGAACATCTTTCAGTTTTATCATCCTTCCTTCAGATTTTGAGAAAATCTTCTGAGCGACCACGATCACATCGTTGTCGTCAATTTCCAAGCCGTTTTTTGCAGCAACTTCAACAATCATCTTTGCTACATCATCTTTAGGCTCTACTAGAGGAAAACCCTCCAAAACAATAATCGCCAGCTTTCTCAAAGCCTTCTCTCCTTACCAAATTCTATCTTGTTCTCTTGCCCTGTTAAATTCCTTACTAATTCCCACATTTCTGGAACCATTTTCGATGCATATTTAGGAGCTTAATTCGGAATTCATAATCCTTAAACTGACGCTGACCGAAGAATATCGTGATCTAATGTAGAACGGATGTGCCAATATGAAACGACAGTTTAAGTCACTCAGTGTTCTGTTTGTCTTAATATTCAGTTTATCCAGTTTGTCAAGCATCAATCTTCATGTCGCAGGTGCAACTTATGTTGAGGGACTAATTGCGTCCGATACTGTTTGGACCCTTGCAAACAGCCCTTTTGTGCTTTCTAACAACGTAACGATCCTTCCAGATGTAACGCTGACAATAGAGCCGAGTGTTGAAGTGAGATTTGGTGGAAGCTTCTACATAGTTGTTCAAGGAAGGTTGATTGCAGAAGGCACAAGTGACAGAATGATAAAGTTCACATCAAACAAGCTTGACCCAACTAAAGGGGATTGGGGATCAATATGGTTCAGCGGTAGTGAATCCTCACTGATTTATTGTTCTATAGAATACGGAACAGATGGAGCAACGTTGAAAAATGGTTCACTGAGTATTGGACACTCCTTAATTAGAAACAATTTGAAAAACGGCATCACCATAAGCAACGGAAGCTTCCTCGCCAATAACAACGAGATATCTAGCAATATGGAGAGTGGCATCCACATCTCAGGCGGTAACCAAGTCACAATCCAAGACAACATCTTGAATTCAAATGGAGACGGAATATACCTAACAGATCACTTAGCCGGAGAAATACACATAGAACACAATACTGTCTTGCTCAATAAACAAAATGGAATAGTTCTTGCGGCCAACGCTTACGATGACACCAACATATTGAACAACAATGTTACGGCAAACCTTTGCGGTTTTCTGATTCCGACCAACACAAGCACCTACATCACTCGCAATAATGTTTGGAACAACACCGTTGGTATCATGTATACAAACGGAGGCAACCATGAAGCACACTTCAACGACATATACGCTAACTCCGCAGGCATGAACGTAACGGGCGATGCTAAAGTTGATGCGACATACAACTATTGGGGCGAAAAAAACGGACCTTACCATGAAGGATTGAATCCATATGCAAAAGGAAACCCTGTCAACGGTGATGGTGTCAATCTCGACTTCCTGTTCTTTCTGACAGCACCGATAGATTATATCAATACGCGACCTAATGCGATACTATGGTCAGACAAAACTCTGATTTCGCCATATCAGACAGTCACCTTCATTGGAGCAGATTCTTATGATGATGGAAGAGTTGACTATTTCACGTTTGACTTCAACGACACTAGCAAAGTGCACACCACATTATCACTTTTTGAATACAACTATTCCATGATTGGAACATATTACGCGAATTTGTTGGTTACTGATGATTTCAATACTACAAGTGAGAACGTCGCAACAACAACAGTCACTGTGACCAATCTAACACCATTAAGCGTTTCTGTAGCTCTCAGCAATGAAAATGCCAACTTCAACGAAAATCTAACGGTTACAGCCTATGTAACGGACGGAGTAAGTCCTGTTGAAAACGCAAATGTAACGCTATTCTCCATCAAAGGCGGAAGTTTTGACACAGCGTCGGCATTAACAAATTCAACCGGCCAAATAACTGCTACCTTTACGGCTCCAAATGTCACGGCAATAACAGACATTAGAATAATAGCTAGAGCAGAAATGTCAGGATACGCTGATGGCTCCGACTACAAATATGTGAGAGTCGTGCCACCTCTAATGGTTCAGGTAATAGCTGAGAATTCTGTGGTGAAATCAGAGGCCAGTGCCTTTGTGAATGTTGATGTCAGCTTGGGTCTTGGACGACCCGTTCAAGACGCGCTGGTTATCATGTCTTCGGATATTGGAGATGTTATGCCAAGCTCAAATTGGACAGACGTGAATGGAAGAACTCGATTCACGTTTACAGCCCCTCAGACTTTGAGTCAACTAGTTGCTGCACTCACAGCTACCGCTATAAAAATGGAATATGCGGAGGGCCGTGGCCAAGCGACGATAACCGTTGAGCCGAGAATTCTCGTGATCATTGCAACGCCTTCTCCGCCTATCGTTATTTCGGGAGACACGTCAACCATAACTGTACAGGTTACATCTGATGGAACACCTGTTTCAAACGCAACTTTAGCAGCGACAGCAGACGTAGGTGAGGTCTCTCCAGAATCAATTCTGACAGATGCAAATGGAATGGGATCTTTTGCCTTCACGATGTCTGGACCATCAGTGCACGAAGAAACTATGGCAACGATTACGATCTCTGCGAGCAAAGATAGGTATGTGAGTAATGAGATGCAAACAAATGTACAAGTTGTGCCGAAGATGCTTGCGGTCCAAATAACTCCACAGCCAAGTGCAACATATTCAGAAGCTACAGTGAATCTGACTGCTCACGTGATTTACACTTTTGACATGACGTCTGTTTCAGACGTAAACGTGACAATCATGTCGCCAAGCGGCGGAAACTTTTCCAGAGACAATGGATTGACTGATGTGAATGGAGACGTAACTTTCGTGTTTCAGGCACCGCAGGCTAACGAACAAATAGACATGAACATTTCGGCGTTAGCTTCAAAGAGCGGCTACATCAACGGACAGAACTACACAATCATAACCGTTAGTCCCGGAATATTCGATATTAACATCACTGCTTCTTCGCCAATTGCTTCGGGAGACTCGTTGGTGATTGAGGTTTACGCCACACGTAACTCTACAGCTGTGCCAAATGTGTCAGTTGCTATGACGACAAATTATGGCAACTTCTCCGTCGATAACGGCGTTACTGATTTAAATGGTCGGTGCACGCTCGTTTTTAATGCGCCTCAGACAGAAACTCAGTTAACCGCCACAATAAACGCCACTGTTTCTAAGAATGGATACGTAACCGCCGAGAATCAAACTGCAATAACCATAACTCCAGCTGTGCCTGTCGGAAGTGGCGGAGGCTTGGCTTTGACCACGATTCTGCTGATTGTAATCCCGATAATTGCAGTAGTCATTGTAGTTGTGCTAGTGAAGCTGAAGGTGCTTTCGTTTGCGGTTAAAGAGGAGGAGTCTTAGTCGCTATTCATGTATCGCAAGACGCAATATTTAATAGTTCGTATATGTCAATAATAAAGGAACAGGGAGAAAGCATATGAAAAAATTCCAGCCCAAACAAGTGCTGACAAAGCTGAAAAGGGTAAGAATAAAATTCGATTTTGGAAAGCGCGAGCAAGTCACTGTTCCCCCACCTCCACCTAAGCCAGTGCCAAGAGGCTACAAAATAATCGAAAAATACCCGCTTTACGAACCCTTTGCACATGTAGCAATAGCTCAAAGCCCAAAAACCGGTGAATACAAGTACATACTTGACGAACTCCAGCTCGATCCTTTAGAAAGAGGGGTATACCGTCGCATCCTAGACATTCTGTTGGCTGAAATCGAGTCGCCGAAAGAAGAGATACTTGATCCACGGAGATTCTTTGCGGAAGAAGCAAAGAAAATCGTTGACAAATACAGGATTAGCTTAGGATGGCTTCCAGATGTTTCGTGGTACAAAATTCTTTATCATGCTGAAAGAGATCTTGTAGGTTTCAGCCGCATTGATCCGCTGATGCGAGACCCTAACATTGAAGATATTTCCTGTGACGGTGTCGATAAGCCAGTTTACATCTGGCATAGAAACTATGAGAGCATCGAAGCAAACATCGAATTTGACTCTGATGAAGAACTGGACAACATGGTCGTTAAACTTGTGCACATGGCAGGAAAACATGTGAGTTCTGCCTTCCCAATTGTGGACGCTTCGCTGCCGGGCAAACACAGACTGGCAGTATGCTATAGGCGAGAAGTGACGCCTTTTGGAACAGCCTTCACGATCAGGAAGTTCAGAGAAGATCCCTTCTCGATAATAGACTTGATAAACATAGGTACAATCTCAGAGGAAATGGCCGCCTACTTGTGGATTTGCTTGGAAAACAGAACCTCAATAATGGTCCTGGGAGGCACAGCCTCAGGAAAGACGACACTTCTCAACGCTCTGGGGTGCTTGATAAAACCCGGCAGCAAAATCATCACGATTGAAGAGACAGCGGAGCTTAACCTATCAGCAGAGAACTGGATCTCGCTCATCTCCAGACAAAGCTATGGTTTGGGCGGCGGGAATGTTGGAGAAGTATCTCTATTTGATCTTGTCAAGGCTACCTTGAGACACCGCCCTGACGTTCTCATAGTAGGTGAGGTGAGAGGACAGGAAGCCTATGTACTTTTCCAAGCTTTAGCAACCGGTCACGGCGGCATGTGTACGATGCACGCTGAAAACATAGATTCGGCAGTCAAGCGTCTTACGCAGAAACCGATGGAGATCTCACCTGCTTACATTCCCTTGATGAACATTGTGCTTTCCATCCAAAGGGTTCATCTGGTAAAAGGCACTGAAAAGAAAGCTTACAGACGAGTCATGAATGTCAACGAAATTGCCGATTATGAGGACTACAGAAACACGTTCAAATGGAACCCTGCAAAAGATGAACAATTGGCAACATTTGACAAGAGCGTGATGCTGACTTCAATTTCTGAACGTTTAGGCCAAAGCAAGAAGGAAATAGTCGAAGAGATAGGCCGACGCAAAGACGTTTTGCATTGGATGCGTGAACGCAGCATTAGAAGCTACAAGGATGTTGCAGTGATAATCGCAGAATATTGCGCTAGGCCGAAACAAATCTACGAGAAGGTTCTAGCAGGGGAGGAGGTCAAAGCCATTGTCTTTTCTAAAAACCCTTGAGGCATGGTCATTTAGGATCTTCGGAAGGGCTGCCCCTTCTTTTCTGAGGAATGTTTTCGGGTTTAAAGACTATTTGGATAGGGCAAAAATCAAAATCTACGCAGAGACATATGTGTCGTTGATGTTTTTCGTGGCAACTTTGACGCTTCCAGCATCGATAACATCGCTTGTTATCCTATATCTCTATGGCTTCATGCCAATAATCTTCCTAGTGCCACTTCCGTTCTACGTAGTAGCTGGATTCCTAATCATACCCATATCGAGAGCAGGAGATAGAGCGAGCAGCTTGGAGAGGGAGATGCCTTTTGCTTCCGCCTATATCAGCGTCATGGCTTCAGGAGGCATCGCACCATACGCAAGTTTCAAGCGACTTTCCGAAATCGAATTGATGCCTGCAATGAGAAGCGAAGCAAGAGAAATAATAAAAGACGTAGAAATATTCGGAGTTGACCCGCTAACTGCAATTGAACACGCTGCAAAGAAGAATCCACTGGACATCTTCAAAGACTTCCTCGCAGGATACGCTTCAACAGTCATCATTGGCGGAGACATTGGACACTTTCTAGAGAGAAAAGCTGAAGACATTTTCAAAACAAGGGCACTTCGTGTGAAAGCTGCAGCAGAAAGACTTGGAATGCTTTTAGAGACCTTCATCATCGTAATGGTTTTGATGTCACTCTGCTTCTACATTTTGTTCAGCGTTGAATCCATCTACAGCGTCGGCATGGGATTGGGTTCGGGCATAATCTTATACACTTACGTGTTCACGCCTATGCTGTCGATGATGTTCATCTATCTAGCTCACAGCATGCAACCAAAAACGCCAGTCGTTGACATGAGACCCTACAAAGTGTTCGGAGTCTGCGGCGCAGTAGCCATAATCATATTCCTACTCCTAACAGACTTCATGGGTTTTGTAACAGTACCACTCTTCACGCAATTCCATTCGGTAATCGATTTACCAATTGCTATAGCCATAACATTGTTCATTGCAACAGCGCCTGCTGCAGTCGTGAACAGCAGAATCTCAAAGAGAAGAACAAGCATCGAGTTCGGCATCAACAGTTTTCTGAGAGATTTGACAGAAGTCAGGAAAACAGGACTGTCCCCAGAAAAATGCATCGAAAGCCTCTCAAACCGCGACTACGGCCAATTCAGTCATGAATTGCGCAAAATAAGCTCAGAGATCTCGTGGGGAGTACCAGTCAAAAAAGTGATAGTGGATTTCATTAAAAGAACCAAGAGTTGGATGACTCAGATCATCATGTTTCTGCTGGTTGAGACTATCGACGTAGGCGGCGGCACCATTGCTATGATTGAGTCGCTTGCAAGATTCAATAACCTCACGCATGAAGTCGAAAAGGAAAAGAAAATGGCTGTGCGCCCATACATTATGATGCCCTATTTTGCGGCGATTCTCCTGGTGGCAACAACAACTATGATGATAGGTTTCACGGCAAGCACACTTAGCGTCGGTGCTCCAGGGCAGGCTGCCGCCAGCGAAGCAAAAGATCTAGGTCCCATGATAACCACTTTCGTAACCTCATGCATCTTCCACAGCTACTTAATTGGCATAGTGGCAGGTAAGATCAGCGAAGAGTCTATTGCTGCCGGTTTCAAGCACGCTTCGCTTCTTGTGATAGTGGCGGTTGCGGCGGCAAAGCTGGTGCCTATGTTCGTGAAGTTTTAGAGAGGGAGATTAAATGAAGACCAACGGGATTCGAGCCTGCAAACTGAGGAGAGACAAAAAGGGAGTTAGCGCTGCGATCTCCACCGTCATACTTACTAGCGCTGTTGTAGTTATGCTTCTCGTAACCGTTGTCTTCGCCAACAATTTTCTGAATGCCCGCATGGCTGAAAACGAGTTCGGCGCCGTGAAACAGTTCATGCAGACCGTTGGGTTGCAGATAGACGACATTGCATGGACTATAGGGCGTACCCAGACTATTCGATACGCCACGAGGTTTGGTCACCTGAATTTTGAATCTTTAGCCTTAAACTACACAGTCTACGTGAATGATAGCCCTGTTGCCAGCTTTATCACAGGAGTTCTCCTCTTCAGCATGCCCATAGACAAGTACAACGTAGGCAACAACTACCATGAACGAATTCTCCCTTCTTCAAATAGAGTCTTCCTCCAAAAAGGGACTTCAGCGCCAGTAAACCATGTCTACGTGATCGAAAAAATCCCGATGAACGATGGAAACTACATCAGAGTGGTAGTCGCACCATCCGTAAGAATGCTAAACTCAACAATCACAACAAATGGATCTCCGAAGAACTATTACAACTTTTATCTTCCCGTATTGCTTCAAGGCACGCATCCTCGCAACTCACAGTCAGCAACGCTGATGGCAAATTCGGTTTCCGTTGAAACAGAAGGCAGCGTAAGCAGAGTGAGAATTCATCTGGATTTTCCCAAGTCCGGCATGGGATATGACAATACGTTCTTCAGATTTGACAGAGTGGATGAAGAAGTCAACGTCACAAGCGGGTCCATAATGGAGTTCTATACAGGAGAGGTGATTGTATCGCTAGGTCTTCACATCTAGCGTTTTTCTGGAGGGAATATGAATGCCGCATGTAACGATTGAATATGTGATCATGATGCCTATTCTGATTTTGCAGATTTTCCTCTTCCCGCTTACGACAAGCTGGCTGATGAACATTTGGGTAGATTCACGCAGAACCCTTGCTGTCCAAGACATCGCAAGCCACTTGGGAAGCAGCGTGCAGCAGCTTTACTTTTCCCTGAACCATGAAACGATACCGACTGGAAAAGTGAAATATGCGCCGGGGCTTCCACCCTACATAGAAGACAATCCATACGCTGGAAACGCTACGATTCGCGCTACGTTAGGGTCTACTCCAAACTCTAGCAAG
>Ga0209253_10006118_pt1 | contig 10426 bp, 7 predicted proteins | sample FrelakmetBRP12BR_FD_187145 | JGI IMG/M metagenome (GOLD analysis project Ga0209253, IMG submission 187145) | Freshwater lake sediment microbial communities from the University of Notre Dame, USA, for methane emissions studies - BRP12 BR (SPAdes)... | ecosystem: Environmental > Aquatic >... | reverse complement strand
GTTTTCCACATAAGCTTTCACACCGTCTTCTAAACTGGTAAAAAGCGTTGTGTAGCCTGCAGTGCGTAGTTTGGCCATATTAGCCTCAGTAAAATATTGATATTTACCGCGTAAATCTTCCGGCATGTCGATATAGGTAATGTGTGGTGCTTTGCCCATCGCTGTCATTACATTTGTCGCTAAATCTTTAAAGCTACGTGCTTGGCCGGTGCCGATGTTGAAAATGCCAATGGCATTTTTGTGTTCAAAAAAGTGCACCACAATATCAGCGCAATCTTTTACATAGACAAAATCGCGTTGCTGCTCACCGTCTGCAATGCCCGCTTTTGTGCCTTTAAACAGCTTCATAGTGCCAGTCTGGCGAAATTGATTAAAGGTGTGAAGCGCTACGCTGGCCATGCGGCCTTTGTGGTGTTCGTTAGGACCGTACACATTAAAAAATTTAAAGCCTGCCCAACTAGGAGGTGAGTTTTCTGGTGCTTGACGTAATGCCCATTGGTCGAAGAAGTGTTTGGAGTAACCGTAGCCATTAAGCGGGCGTAAATTCTCAACCGATGCATCGTTATAACCCGCATCGCCATTGCCATAAGTGGCGGCAGAACTGGCGTATAGAAAAGGCACTTTATTGGTTGCGCACCAGTTCCATAGATTTTGGCTGTAGTGAATATTGGCTTCAACCAGCTTATTAAAATCAGTTTCAATGGTGGAACTAATTGCACCCATATGGATGACAGCCTCAACATCCGTGCGGCCTTGCAGCCAAGGCAGCAATTGGTCTTTGTCAAAATATTGCGCGTATTTGCGGTGTGCGAGGTTTTGCCATTGCTCGTCGTTCGTGATGCGATCGACAATCACTAAATCATCGCGACCGAGCTTGGTATTTAAGTGCCAGGCGATGATAGAGCCTATCATCCCTGCGCCGCCAGTAATAATTATCATGCGTGAATTATAGCGCTTATTGTTTGGCGCCCAAAGCCTGCGCGCGCAATTTCGTCAATTCGGCGTCTTTTTTGGCATGCGCGGCATCCCACTCGGTGGAAACCCAGCCTTGCAAGTTTTCCAATGCAATCGCTGTCATGGCGTGTATCCATGCGTCATTTTCGTTGAGTGCGGGAATGTAATGGTATTCGCCGCCGCCATTACTTTGAAAAATGTGTTTACCTTCCATAGCAATTTCTTCCAGCGTTTCCAGACAATCGCTTGAAAACCCCGGGCAGATAACGTCGACACGTTTGCTTTTATCCTTGCCTAAATCCGCAAGTGTGCTTGCAAGATAAGGTTTAAGCCATTCTTGCTTGCCAAAGCGCGATTGAAACGCGATTAAGTATTCATCTTTGCTCAAGCCCAGCGCCTCGGCCAGCAAGCGGCTAGTTTTGTGGCATTGGCAGTGGTAAGGGTCGCCGCTCATCAAGTGCGCTTTAGGCACGCCGTGAAAGCTCATTACCAATTTATTCGGCTTGCCGCCGTTAATGCGCCAATGTTCTTGAACCGAATTAGCTAATGCCGCAATGTAAGCGGGGTGATCGTGATAGCTGCGAATGCTGCGCACAGCAGGGTGGTTGCGGGTTTTCAGCAACACGCGAAAAACCGCGTCCATGGCTGATGCGGTACTGCTGGCAGCATATTGCGGATACAATGGAAACACCAAAATGCGGTCGCAGTGCTGAGCTTTTAGTTTGTCGATTGCGCTTTGCATACTCGGGTTGCCGTAGCTCATGCCCAGTTCAACTACAAAAGGCGATTTGATTTTTTGCGCTAAAAACCCGCGTAAAAGCTGCGCTTGTTTTTGCGCATGCACCAAGAGCGGTGAGCCTTCCGGAGTCCACACGATTGCATATTTATCAGCAGATTTTTTAGGGCGAACATTCAAAATCACGCCGTTTAAGATAAACCACCAAATCGCACGGGGAATTTCTACCACGCGGGTATCGCTTAAAAATTGTTTTAGATATGGCCGCAAAGCCGCGCCAGTCGGCGCATCTGGCGTGCCTAAATTAGCAAGCAGAATACCGACTTTCAGTTGGTCGCCGTGTTCATATTTGGGTTCTGGGTTGTAATAAGCCATTTTTCTATTTGTTTGCTGAGTTAACCATTGGAAAGTGCGTTTGATAAAAGTTTCGCTGTGACATCCACGATTGGGATCACGCGTTCGTAAGCCATGCGTGTCGGTCCGATAACGCCGAGAGTGCCGACTACTTGACCATCCGCCTCATATGGCGCTGTGACCATGCTGCATTCATCCAAAGGCAAATAGCCGCTTTCGCCGCCGATGAAAATTTGGATACCTTCCGCACGTTGGCTGGTGTCTAGCAGTTGCATCAGCGACGTGCGGCGCTCGAAAATTTCGAACAGCTTACGCAGGCTGTTGACGTTGGTGGAGAGCTCGTCAATATTCAGCAAATTGCGCTCACCGGCGATTACAACACCATCGCCAGAATCCGCATGGATATTTGCTTCCAGGGCAGCACTCATAAGACGGTTCATATCGGTTTGCATTTGCTTGAGTTCTGTATGCAGTTTTTGCTGTACTTCATCAAAAGTTTGACCGGAAAAATGTGCGTTAAAATAATTACTGGCCTGCGTTAGCTCGCTGGCAGAATAAGGTTTTTCGCTCAAAATAATGCGGTTTTGCACGTTACCATCACTGGTGACAATAATCACTAGGATGCGTTTTTCAGTCAGAGGCAAAAATTCTAAATGCTTGAAACTTAAAGCTTTGCGTTTTGGAATCATTACCAACCCAGCAAATTGCGTGAGCTGTGAGAGCATATCCGCAGCGCTATTTATCAGCTCATTTTGATTAGGGGAGCTTAATCCACTTTTAAGCTGATTCACCGCTTTGGCTTCGAGTGGCTGCACCGTAAGTAAGGTATCGACAAATAAGCGATAACCTTTTTGCGTGGGCACACGTCCGGCTGAAGTGTGCGGACTAGCGATAAAGCCTAAATGTTCCAAATCGCTCATCACATTGCGAATGGTCGCAGGGCTAACATCTAAGCCGGAGTGCTGCAATAATGTGCGCGAACCTATCGGTTGGCCATCACTAATGTAATGTTCCACCAGAGTTTTGAGCAAGATTTGCGCGCGCTTATCCATTCACCAAATTATCAAGCACTTGTGTCGAATAGGCAATGTTATTGTGGCTTAGCTGCCGCTTCTTTTTTCTTGAAAAACTTGCTTAAATCCTGCACTAATTGCAACATTGCGGGCTGTTTTTGAGCAAGCACTGCATTGCGCTCTTCAGTACTAAGCGGGTCATCGTTGCCTTTGCTGGCTTTTAATAGCGCGAAACTTTTGCCATTTACCGGTTGGATGATTTTAACGTCATCATCCACATAGGCGACTCTGTCCCAATCGGAAATATAAGTATGGCTACGTTTTTCGCCTTTCAGCAAATTGTAGCCAGTCGAATAATCGTCTATGGGATTGGTAACGCCCAACAGAGGCATGATGGTTGGCACAACATCCATGTGACTGGTCATTTGGTTGCTTACTAATGGTTTCATCCCCGGTGCATAAATCACTAAAGGTGTGCGCACTTGTTGATCGACGAAAGTGGAGTTATGACCCCAAAAACCATGCTCCATAAATTCTTCGCCATGGTCACCAAGCAATACGACTATAGTGTTATCAAGTAATTGATTTTGCTTGAGATAATCAAAAATCCTTCCAAATTGCATATCCAAATGGTGCACAGAGTTAATGTAACGGTTTTTAATCGGCACAATGTCTTTGCGAAGCGCTTCTTTGCTTAATGTGGCGTAGTTCAAATCGTCAAAATACGGTTTTGCAATGACGCTTGTCAGTGGAAAATAGTAGCGAGCATGCGGTGATTCGAAGAACATAAATGTAAAAAATGGCTTGGTTGGGTCGCGTTTATCGATAAACGAAAGTAAGCTGGAAACATTATCGCGGTCGTTTTCCCAGCCCGTACCATTTTTATTTTGGTCATGCAATTGCTCGCTGGGCACTTGCGCGAAAATGGCTTTATCGAATTCAGGGTAAGAAAATTTCGCACTGGTATAAAAGCTCATTTGATATTGTTGTTTTTGTAAAACATCGATAATCGCCGCGCCGCGGTGGGAGTCTAAAAATGAAAACCAGTAATTACCCGGTATCCCCATAAACGAACTAAATATACCCATGCGCGTGCCATTGCCGCCACTATAGTTGCGTGTAAAACGCGCGGCATTAGCAGAAAATGCCCAAGTGTTCGGCATGATTTTTTCATCTAATGCATCTGCACGCCAAGATTCTGAAGCCAGCCAAATAATGTTGTATGGTTTGGCAGGGCGGCTAAATTGCAGAGGCTTAAGCGGATAGTTAAGTTTTCCGCTGACTTTGAGCTTGGTTTCGCGAGGAGCTTTTAAGCCCATGCTTTTAAAAAAACTGCGTGCAGAAACCGTCTGATAAAAAGGGATAGATTCGGCCGCAATGTTGAGTTGTTTTTTTGCATAGCTATCTAACGCAAAACCCATGTGTACCAGCACAGTGGCAACGAGTAAGGTGATGGGTAAAAGCCTGAACGATAATGCTGGATATGATTTTTTTTGATAATAATGATGCACAATCCACAAAATTAAGGCTTGGAGGGCAATAAAACCTAGTGCAATTGCGGCAAAGCCCATGCTGGAGGCATTGCTACCACCCAAAGATTCGATACCGCCAGGCGTCATGACTAAATTAAGTATAAAACCGTTGAAAAACATGCCGTAAAGTGCGAAAAGTTTGGCGTTGGCATAAAGCAATAGTGTAGTGATGCTGCCGGTTAACACGGCTGCAATGTAGGCAGGACGAGGGTTATCTTGCTTTGTGAAAAATTGAACCAGTGCGGTAATTGCAATAGCGGGCAGCAGGTAATAAACGCCGTAGAGTAAAAATGCAGCCAGCATAAAGCCGAATGTAAGCCAGCCTTCAGCATAGGCGCTCGCAAATGGTAATGAATCTGAAACTAGCCACAGTACCAATAAATAAGTGATGAAAAAATAGGTTTTGAGAATGTTATTTTGTTGTAGCGTCGTCATTGTGAATTTGTATGGTTAATAGTTTGATTTTAATAGATTTATTACAGTAATTTATTATTAAAAATAATATTTAAAACGATATTATGGCGTAAAATAAGCATTACAAAGCATATTTATTGCGCCACGGTTGATTCGCACCTTTGCCTAGACTATCTGACTATGTTTTAATTCACCCATATCAATAAATATTTAAATAAACGTGCAAATCACTTTCAAAAAAATCGCCATTGTCAGCAAATACATGAATCCATCAGCCGTACAGTTAATGCGGACAGATTTGGCGGATTTGGCACATTATTTAAGCGCAAAAAATATAGATGTTTGGTTAGAGCAAAATACGGCACAACATGCCGAATTGACCGGTTTTAAAACGGCTGCGCTAGAGAACATAGGCGCCAATGTAGACTTAGTGATCGTGATGGGCGGCGATGGCACCATGCTGAGTGTAGCCAGAGCCTTTATGAACACGAACATTCCGCTGGTGGGCATTAATCGCGGGCGGTTTGGGTTTCTCACCGATTTGCGTGCAGAAGACATGTTGGAAGCGATTGATAAAATCCTGGCCGGTGCCTACCAAACAGAAACGCGCATGTTGCTGACTGCCAGCGTGTACCGCGCTGGCAAATTGGTAAAACAAGGCGTCGCGGTGAACGATGTGGTGATAAAAAGCGGTTTGCGCCTAATCGAGTTAGAAGTTGAAATTGACGGAAAATTCGTGCATAAACAACGTGGCGACGGGCTTATTATTTGCACACCAACAGGTACCACGGCCTATTCACTGTCGGCCGGCGGACCGATTTTACACCCCAATTTATACGCCATCGCGCTTGTGCCGATTAGCCCGCATACCTTAAGCAATAGGCCAATTGCTGTGCATAGCGCAAGCAGAATTGAGGTGACATTGGTGCAGTCGGATGATGCACAAGTGAGCTACGATGGCCAGCTGCAGGTCGCCTTAGAGCAGGGCGACAAAATAGTAGTGCAGCGCGCCGAACATGGTATTACTTTGCTGCATCCAGCGGAATACTGTTACTTCGAAATGCTTCGAAATAAGTTGAATTGGGGTTAGTTTTTGCTTCAAGCCCTTTCCATCCGCGATTTTATTATTGTCGAAGCGCTCGATTTAGAATTCAAAGCCGGCTTTACCACGCTCACGGGCGAGACCGGCGCGGGAAAATCTATTCTCATTGATGCACTTTCTCTCGCGCTGGGAGAACGCAACGATGGTAATGTAATTCGCGTGGGCGCAGACCGTGCGGATATCAGCGCGACCTTTTCGAACAATGAAAACGCCTCAATCTGGCTGGAAAATGCCGCTCTGGAGACCGCGCCGGTATTGGTTCTCAAGCGTGTCATTTATGCCGATGGCCGCAGTCGCGGCTTCATTAATGGCACTGCCGTCACCATTGGTCAGCTGAAAGAGTTGGGTGAGCTTTTGGTGGATATATATAGTCAGAATGCGCATCACTCGCTGCTTAAGGCTAGCGCACAGCGGCAAATTTTAGATGAGTTTGGCGCAAGTGCCGATTTGGCAAACCAAGTCGCTAAACAATATAAAACTTGGTATCAACTCCATTTGCAGCGTTTGGAAGTAGAAAAAAACTCCGCCGCTTATGCTGATGAACTGGCCGAATTACGCGATAAAACGCGCGAGTTACAGCAACTCAATTTTGTAGCAGAAGAATGGATAGAGCTGCAGCAAGAACATCACCGTCTAGCCAACAGTGCCAGTCTGCTTAGCGGGTTGGAGGCTTGCATTGCAGCTTTAAGCGAAAACGAGCCGGCAATAGAAAATATGCTCGCGCAAGTTCAAAACAAACTTATAAATTTGGTAGAGTTTGATCCGCAACTTAAAGAAGCGGCCGATGGCGTGGATTCCGCGCTGATACAAATCGAGGAAGCCACACGTGCGCTGAACCGCTATTTGCAGCGAGCTGAGTTAGACCCTGAAAGATTAAACGAGGTGGAAAACCGTATCCAGACCGTGCATAACACAGCGCGAAAATACCGCAGCAAGCCGGAAGAATTGCCCGATTTGTTAAGCAGTTGCCAAGCACGCATGGCCGAGTTGGAAAGCTTTACTAACGATGGCGCACTAATGAGGCAAGAGGCGGAAGCGCTTGCGGCATATCAAGCCTGCGCTAAACAACTCAGCGCCAATCGCCAGCAAGCGGCTAAAACTTTAAGCCAAAAAATCAGTGCAGAAATGCAGCGGCTTTCACTAAGTGGCGGCAAATTCGATGTGGCTTTAACGCCATGTGAGGCATCAGCAAATGGTTTGGAGCAAGTGGAATTTTTGGTAGCAGGGCATGCAGGTGTCGAACCTAGGCCTTTAAATAAAGTGGCTTCTGGTGGCGAGTTATCGCGTATCAGCTTGGCTCTGCATGTAACAACGGCTTCACAAGGCAGCGTGCCCTGCATGATTTTTGATGAAGTCGATGTGGGTATTGGCGGCGGTGTGGCTGAGGTGGTTGGGCAATTGCTGAAACAGCTTGGCGCAGAGCGCCAGGTACTAGTGATTACACATCTGCCGCAAGTGGCCGCCCAAGCAGCGCACCACTTGCAAGTCAGCAAAACCCAGCACAACGGTGTAACCTTAAGCCATATTCAAGCTTTAAGCAAAACCGAGCGGGTAGAAGAGATTGCACGGATGTTGGGCGGCATCCAAATTACCGAGACTACCCGAAGTCATGCCAAGGAAATGTTAGGAATTTAGGTTTGTAGGGCGTGCTAGTTTTACGTAATACGCCAAGAGAAAGAGCAACTCATACGGCGCAAGGCCTTTCAGTATTGTCGGGTCTTGCTATGATTGTTGTACATCCAGAGGATGCTCATAGCGATGATCGCGCCACTGAAGGCGAGGAAGGCGTCCTTCTCTGCATCCCAGATATCACCCTGCGTACCGAGGTAGACATCACCGAGTTCAGGACTGACAATAAAGGCGACGGCGGCCTCGAGGAATTCATAAAAGCCACTGAAGCTTAGTACGCCAACGACGGGCATAAAATATGACCAGCTCCGGCGAACGCCAGCGGCACGCATGAAGATGTCGCGGAAGGGGTAGGCATTCAGCAGGCCGTAGCTAAAGTGGACGATACGATCATAGTGATTGCGCGTAAAGTTGAATGTGTCTTGTAACCAGAATCCGAACGGCACCTCTGCATAGGTATAGTGGGCGCCTAGCAGGTGCAAGCTGATAAAGATTCCGAACAACATATACGACAGGTTAGTAAAGACGAATCGCCGATAGGTGGCAACGAGCAAGCCTGCGTAGATGAATACCAGCAGGTTTTCAATCAGCCAGTCACGGCGGTTGTAGGGCTCGATGGCGGTGATAACCCAAAGCGCCACTAACCAGAGAATGAGCCCCTGCAAGAGGCGGTTGCTTCGAAATGGTCGGGGAGTCATGGTGGGTCACCAATCAAATATACTCTGCTAATATTCTCAGTATGCCAGATTTTGTAGGGTGCATTAGTAAAACGTAATGCTCCGTAAGTTAATTATTCATGCGGCGCAATAACTAAAAGGCATTGCGCCCTACGCGGACTAATTATTTGCTGAGTTTCCCTCGAATAGCCATGCGATTGCGGCTTCTTCATCTTTGAATAATCGCATATTGTACCCAGCGTTTCGGATTACAGTTTCTGCAAAGTTATGTGTGCTATCGGTTCGATCAACAAGTGTTGCAGCACGAACGTCTCTCTGGATTTGGAGGCCTTCCAAAATTTTATATGCAAAATCGTAGTTTTCGAAGACACTTAATACATTTGGAGCGCCACGGACGTCAGTAAAAACTCGTTTAACACCTGTAGCACGACTTAAGCGGTCTACCTTCGAAGCGAATTCTTTTGCATCATCTAAAGTGATAGGGTCTTCCATCATGCAAACGATGAATTTTCCGTTTTCCGACAAAGATGCGCTGTAACTCATAACACTTTTATTTCAGGTAAATTATTTAGCCAATTCAGCCGCTTCCACCACCACTTTATATAACTGCGCATCTTGCGGGTTTTTAACGCGCTCACCAATGGCAATTTGGTTGCGCTTGCCCGGTTGTACGCCGTTGATGATCATCGGCTGGCTTTGGCCCACAGCGCGGCCGGTTTGTGCATCATATTTCACTACGCGCACTTGCACGCGGCCTACAGGTAAAGATGTGCCGTTTTCGACTACAGCAAACAAGTTGCCGCCGCTATCGGCCAGCGCGCCGGAGCGGATGTATTTGCTTGGGTTGCGCGGTAAGTCAAGGTGTACAGCGTGTTCAGCGGCTTGCTTGCCGATTTCGGAATCTGAACTGGCTGCGATTTGATAATGCTGTAAAGCTAAGTCAGTCTCGCCGCGACTTTCGGCAATATCACCCAACAGCGCATGACCTGGCGCGGTTGGCAGTAACTCATTGGCACGTTTTAAAAATGGCTCGGCCTCGGCTTTTTTACCCATGTTAAATAGCGCAATGCCGCTTTGTACGTGCGGTTTAAAGTAATCCGGCTGCATTTTGATGGCTTTATCGTAATAGGCCAGCGCCTCGGTGTTTTTCTTTTGACTAAGTGCGATATCACCCAAAAGCTCTTGAAAGCGCGCCTCTTTCGGTTCAATTTTAATTGCTTCCTGCGCAAGTTTGCTGGCGGTGGTGACGTCATTTTTCTTGAGTGCGGCAATAGCGTCACCATAGGCTTTGTAGGCAGGCTGCGTGGCTTTTACTTTAGCGGTTTTCTGCGCATAAATGTCTTTGCCCATTTCTCCACCTGGGCCAAGTTTCGCCAGTGTGACTTTATTGGCGGCTACCCGCTCTGGTGAAGGCGGGTGACTGGCAAATAAGCCTGTAAGCCAATTGCTTTCCTTATTCGCGCTCAAGCGCACAAAGGTTTCTTGTAAGGTGACGGCAGCGCTAGGGTCATAACCCGCTTTTTTCATGTATTTCATGCCGTAAAGGTCAGCTTCCGATTCTGCATCACGCCCGTATTTGCTGGAGATGAGCTGCGCGCCGAGTTGAGAAGCGCCTACGGCCAAATTGGCATAGTCGGTATTTTGCGTGCCTATGCCCACAGCAATCATCGCGCCTTGCATAAATATGCCACGCTCCATGCTCTTGGCGCCGTGACGGGCTGCGGCGTGGACGATTTCGTGACCCATCACTGCGGCCAGTTCGGCTTCGCTGTTCAGCTCATATAATATGCCGCGATTGAAAGCGATTTTTCCGCCTGGCATGGCCCAAGCGTTGGGTACTGAGTCATTCAGCACCACAAACTCGTAAGGGAGCTCAGGTCTATCGGATACTGCACCTAAGCGTTTGCCGATGCCTTGCACGTAGGCAGTGAGTTCTGGATCGATAATGTAATCGCCACCTTGCGATTGGCGGGCAGGCGAGTAGTTTTCTTTACCTATGGCGATTTCTTTTTCTT
>Ga0209253_10006117_pt1 | contig 10427 bp, 12 predicted proteins | sample FrelakmetBRP12BR_FD_187145 | JGI IMG/M metagenome (GOLD analysis project Ga0209253, IMG submission 187145) | Freshwater lake sediment microbial communities from the University of Notre Dame, USA, for methane emissions studies - BRP12 BR (SPAdes)... | ecosystem: Environmental > Aquatic >... | reverse complement strand
TCGCCGACCGCTGGGGAGCGCAATGCCTCGTGGGTGCGGGCACCGTCATCGCCGTCGAGGACGTCGCGCGGGTGCGCGCGGCCGGCGGCCGCGTCGTCGTGATGCCCCATGCGGACGCCGCGGTGATCCGGGCGGCCAAGGCGCAGGGCATGCTGTGCATCCCCGGCGTGGCGACGCCCACGGAAGCCTTCGCTGCGCTGGCTGCCGGCGCCGACGGACTCAAGATGTTCCCGGCCGAAGCGCTGCCCCCGGCGGCGCTGCGCGCATGGCGCGCCGTGCTGCCGAAGGACACGCTCGTGTTCGCCGTCGGTGGCATGAAGCCGGACAATCTGGGTCCGTACTGGGATGCCGGGGCATCGGGGTTCGGCACTGGATCCAACCTGTACAAGCCGGGTACGCCGCCCGCGGCGGTGCGCCTGGTCGCAGCCGCCTACGCGGCCGCGGTGCGTGCCTTGCCGCCGCGCTGACGCGGCGCGCTTCAGACCAACACAGGCCGTGACGAAGGGGGAATGCGCATGATGCGGGGGATCGTTCTTGCAGCGTTGCTGGCGGGAATTTCGCTGTTCGCGGCGACGCCTGGGCACGCGCAGTCGGGTTTCCTGACGTGCGAGAGCATTTCGTATCGCTACCAGTTCTGCAATGCGAACACGCAAGGCCGCGTGATCATGGTGCGTGAGCGATCGACGGGCAACCTCTGCCAGCAGGGCCGCGGATGGGGCTTCGACACCAGCGGCATCTGGGTCGACCGGGGCTGCCGCGCGGAATTCAGCTACGGCCGCGACGACGGCGGTGGCGGGTGGGGACGATCCGGCACGATCACGTGCGAGAGCATCGGATACCGCTACCGCTACTGCAACGCCGACACGCAGGGGAGGGCCAGCCTCGCGCGCGAACTGTCCACCGGCAACCTGTGCCGACAGGGATCGGGCTGGGGCTTCGACAATGGCGGCGTCTGGGTCGACCGCGGCTGCCGCGGCGAATTCCGCTACGGGCGCGACAGCGGCGGCCGCAACGACGCGGCGATCGCCGCCGGCGTGCTGGGTGCACTCGCGATCGCGGCGATCGCCGGATCGCAGAGCACGCCGCAGCCCGCGCCGCCGCCGGTCGCGCCGGCCCCGCCGCCGCGTCCTGTCGCGCAGGTGCCGCCGGCGTGGGCGATCGGGTCCTACCATGCGTACGACCCGGATTCGGGGGACATCGTGCAGCTCGTCGTCAGCGGCGGCGGCCGCGTGTTCTTGCGCGACGAAATCGGCAACGTCGTCAGCGACGGCGACCTGCGCGACGGGATGGTCTGGTGGGCGAACGGCAAGCGCTCGTGGCTCGCGAGCGAGGGTCCCGGCGTCCTCCTGGGCGATGTCGACACCGGGCGTCACTATTATTTCCGGCGCAACTCATGACCGACATCATCGCGGTGGGCGAACCGCTCATCGAGTTCAACCAGGCGCGTGCGGCCGATCCGCACGCGTACCAGCAGGGCTTCGGCGGCGACACGTCGAACATGGCGATCGCCGCGGCGCGGCTCGGCGCCCGGGTTGCGTACGTCACGCGCCTTGGCACCGACCGTTTCGGGCGGATGTTCGTGGACCTCTGGACGCGCGAGGGGGTGGCGATCGACGGCGTCACGTTCGAAGCCGAGGCGGCGACCGGCGTGTACTTCGTCGCGCACGGCGCGAACGGCCACGAGTTCTCGTACCTGCGCGCGGGCTCGGCCGCGAGCCGCATGCGACCGGAGCACCTGCCGCTGCCGATGATCCGCGCGGCGCGTCTGCTGCACGCGTCTGGCATCAGCCAGGCGATTTCGGCGACCGCATGCGACGCGGTGTTCGCGGCCTTCGCCGCCGCGCGCGACGCGGGCGCGCTCGTCACCTACGATCCGAACGTCCGGCTCAAGCTGTGGCCGCTGCCGCGCGCGCGCGCGATCGTGCAGGCGTCGATGGCGTGCTGCGACTGGTGCCTGCCGAGCCAGGACGATGCGAACGTGCTCTATGAGGGCGCCTCGCCCGACGCTGTCGTCGACGCGATCCATCGTGCCGGCGCGCGCGGCGTCGTGCTGAAGCGCGGCGCCGAAGGTTGTGTCGTCTCGGACGGCACGCGCCGCGAGCGCATCGCCGCGCACCGCGTCGCGAGCGTGGACGCGACCGGCGCGGGCGACTGCTTCGACGGCGCGTTCGCCACGCGGCTGCTCGCGGGCGACGATCCGTTCGCGGCGGCGCACTACGCCAACATGGCCGCGGCGCTCGCGACCACCGGCTACGGCGCCGTGGCGCCGCTGCCGCGCGCGGCGGACGTCGAGCGTTTCAACGCCACACAGGCACTCGCATGAGCGCCGCCTCGCCGCCGCAACGTGCGCAACTGCGGACTGCCTCTGGGGACGGCGCAGCGGCGACAGGCGCGAGCGTAGGGGTCGTCTCGTGACTGATGCCACGTTTCATCCGGATCTTTTCGCCGGCAAGGTCGCGCTGGTCGTCGGCGGGACGACCGGTATTGGCGCGGCGATCGCCGACGCGTTCGCGCAGCTGGGCGCGGTGGTCACGATCACGGGCGCCACCGCCGCCGAATGCACGGCCGCCAAGTCCGCCCCCGACTTTCGCTGCCGCGACGCGGTAGCGCTCGATGTACGCGACGAGGCCGCCGTCGGCGCGCTCGTCGCGAACCTGCCGCGCCTCGACGTGCTCGTGAACTGCGCCGGGATCATCCGCCGCGGCGCGGAGCACGAGGTCGCCGTGTTCGAGCAGGTGCTCGCGATCAACCTGACGGGCACGATGCGCACGTGCACGGTCGCGCGCGCCAAGTTGAAGGCATCCGGCGGGTCCATCGTCAACACGGCGTCGGTGCTGTCGTTCTTCGGCGGCGGGCTCGTGCCCGGCTATGCGTCGAGCAAGGGCGGCGTCGCGCAGCTGACGAAGTCGCTCGCGATCGCCTATGCGCCCGACGGCATCCGCGTCAATGCGATCGCTCCCGGCTGGGTCGAGACACCGCTGACGCAGGCGTTGCGCGACGACGCGCAGCGCAGCGCGGCGATCCTCGCGCGCACGCCTCTTGCCCGCTGGGCGCAGCCGGCGGACATCGCGGGCGCGGCCGTGTTCCTCTGCTCGCCGGCGGCGCGGTTCATCACCGGCGCGGTCGTGCCGGTAGATGGCGGCTACATGATCACGTAGGAGCAAACCCATGCCCATCGGCACCGCGGTCCGCTGTCTCAAGAAGGGCGACTGGCAGAAGGCGCATGCGATCGTGCAGGAAGACGCGTCCGAACTCGGCTGCTGGGCGCACGGCATCGTGCACATGCTCGAAGGTGATTACTCCAACGCCCGGTACTGGTACCGCAAGGCGCACCGGATGTTTCCCACGGAGGCCGATGCGAAGGCGGAGATTGCCGCGCTCGCCACCGCCATCAAGGAGTCGTCGCATTGAATGCCCCGTCGATCGCCGCCACCACCGGCATCCAGCCCGAGATCGCCGTTGCCGCGATACCCGAGGACGAGCGCGTCTGGGTGCCGCAGGCGAAGGATGTGTGGTTCCGCCCGCTGCTGCTCAACACGGTGACCGGCGGATGGTGCAACCTGCTGCGCGTGCGCAAGAGCGGCGTGCTGTCGCGCCATCGGCACCCGATGATCGTCGTCGGCTACGTGATCAAGGGTCGCTGGCGGTACCTCGAGCACGACTGGATCGCGGAGGAGGGTTCGTTCGTCTACGAGCCGCCGGGCGAGATCCATACGCTGACGGTGCCGGAGGACTGCGCGGAGATGATCACGTTCTTCAACATCAGCGGCGCGATGATCTACGTCGACGAGCATGGCGCGCAGAACGGCTACGAGGACGTGTGGACGAAGATCGACATGTGCCGCGCGCATTACGCCGCGTGCGGGCTCGGCGCCGCCTACGTCGAGCAGTTCATGCGCTGACGCAAGAAGGGGCCAGGCTCCAAAAAGGCAAAAAGGGGCCACAAAAAGGGGCCAGGCTCAATTCTTGTAGCGTCTTCGGCCCATTCGCAGTCGAGAGAAGAATTGAGCCTGGCCCCTTTTGCGTTGAGCCTGGCCCCTTTTGCGTTGCACTAGAATGCGGGGCATGTTCGGCGAATTCGCAGCGGTGGGCGTGGGGGCGGCGTTGGGCGCGTGGCTGCGCTGGGGCCTGGCGACGTGGCTCAACCCGCGCATTCCGCATTTCCCGCTCGGCACGCTCTTCGCCAACCTGCTCGGCGGCTATCTGGTCGGGCTGGCGGTCGCGTATTTTCTCGCGCGCCACGACCTGCCGCCGCAGTGGCGCCTGTTCGTCGTGACCGGGTTCCTGGGCGCGCTCACGACGTTCTCGACGTTCTCCGCCGAGGTGACCGAACTGCTGGGCCGCGGGGAATACGCGACCGGAACGATGCTCGCCGCCACGCACCTTGTCGGCTCGCTGCTGCTCACCGCGGCGGGCTTCGCGACGTTTCGCGCCGTCGCGACCTGATCCGAACCGCTACCAGGAGGAACGACCATGCCGCACGCAATACGCATGCACGCCACAGGCGGGCCCGAAGCGCTCGTATACGAGGAAATCGCCGTCGGTGCACCGGGGCCGGGCGAGGCGCGGGTCCGGCACACGGCGGTCGGGCTCAACTACATCGACACCTATCACCGGAGCGGCCTGTATCCGCTGCCGCTGCCGAGCGGCATCGGCTCGGAAGGCGCCGGCGTCGTCGAGGCCGTGGGACCTGGAGTCGATTGGGTGAAGCCGGGTGACCGCGTCGCCTACTGCGGCGGGCCACTCGGCGCTTACGCGACCGAGCGCGTCATGCCGGCCGACCGGCTCGTCAAGGTTCCGGAGGGCATCGACGACGTGACGGCGGCGACGCTGATGCTGAAGGGACTCACCGTGCAGTACCTGTTCCGGCAGACGTATCCGCTCAAGCCCGGCGAGACGATCCTGTTCCACGCGGCCGCGGGCGGCGTGGGCCTCATCGCGTGCCAGTGGGCGCGCGCGCTCGGCGTGACGATGATCGGCACCGTCGGTTCCGACGAGAAGGCGGCGCTCGCGAAGGCGAACGGGTGCACGCACACGATCGTCTACACGCGCGAGGACTTCGTCGCGCGCACGAAGGAGCTGACCGGCGGCAAGGGCGTGCCGGTGGTCTACGACGGCATCGGCAAGGACACGTTCCCGGCGTCGCTCGACTGCCTGTCGCCGCGCGGCCTGTTCGTCAGCTACGGCAACGCGTCGGGGTCGGTCCCGCCATTCAACATCATGCTGCTGGCGCAGAAGGGCTCGCTGTACGTGACGCGCCCGACGCTCTTCTCCTACGCGGTCGACCGCGCGAGCACGACGCGGATGGCCGAGGAAATGTTCGCGCTCGTGCTTGCGGGCAAGATCAAGTCGGAGGCGCGACAACGCTTTGCGCTGAAGGACGCCGCGGCCGCGCACCGGGCGCTCGAGTCGCGCGCAACGACGGGCGCGACCGTGTTGATGCCCTGACCGTCGTCAGGCCGCGGTAGCCGCGCGGCGGTGGTCAGGCGCCGCGCGTCGCGGCGTTCAGCAGCGCGCGCACGGCATCGGGGAGTTCCGACGCGGTGAGGCCGAGCGGACCGCAGCCCTGCGCCACGAGCGCGTCGGCGGCGGCGCCGTGCACGCAGACCGCCGCGCGCAGCGCGGTGCGCGCGTCGACGCCCTGCGCGAGCAGCGCGCCGAGCGTGCCGGACAGCACGTCGCCGCTGCCGGCCGTCGCGAGCGCGGGGCCGCCGCTCGCGTTGATGTCCCACGTGCCGTCCGGGTAGGCGAGCACGCTGCCCTGTCCCTTCAGCACGACGCTCGCGTTCAGGCGTTGCACGAGGTCGCGCGTCGCGCGCATGCGGTCGCGCTGCACGACGCCGACGTCCACGCCCAGCACGCGCGCAGCCTCGCCGGGATGCGGGGTTGCGAGCGTCGGCGCCGTGCGCGCGACGACGGCAGCAAGCAATGCGGCGTCGCGCGCGACGAGGTTGAGCGCGTCTGCGTCCAGCGCCACCGGCACCGGCGTCGCGAATGCGCGCGCGAGCAGCGAGCGGGCGGCGTCGCTCGTGCCGAGGCCCGGGCCCACGACCAGCGCGTCGGGGTGCGCGTCCAGCACGGCGCCGGCGTGGCGCAGCATCAGCTCGGGCATGCCGGTATCGAGCTTCGGCGGGTCCGCCATCAGGAACCCGAGCCACACCTTGCCGGCGCCGACACGCAGCGCCGCGCGGCCGGCCAGGATCAGCGCGCCGCCCATGCCCTCGGTGCCGCCCAGGATGCCGAGCGTGCCGAACGTGCCTTTGTTCACGTTGCGCGTGCGTCGCGCCAGCACGGGCGGCAGCGACGGCGCGAGCGCGGGCCAGTCGAGGCGATGTCCGCGCGCGACGGGCGCCGCGTCGATGCCGAGCGCATGCACGGTCACGGTGCCGCAGCAGTCGGGGCCGTCGGCCGTCAGCAGCCCCGGCTTCTGCGCGATGAACGTCGCGGTTGCCGTCGCGCAAACGCAGGGCGGATGCGCGAATCCGGTCTCCGCGTCGAGGCCCGTGGGAACGTCGAGCGCGAGCACGGGCGCCCCCGACTGGTTGGCCCAGTCGACGAGCGCGGCATAGGGCGCCTCGACCGGGCGCTTCAGCCCGATGCCGAAGAGGCCGTCGACGACGAGCGCCGGCCGCGCGTCACCGGGCGTTGCGGCCGTCGTTCCGCCTGCTGCGACATAGGCGCGGTACGCGGTCGCGGCCTCGGGCGGCAGGCGCTCCGGATCGCCCGGCAGCACGGCGACCACGTCGTGGAATCCGGCCCGCAGCAGACGGGCGACGACGAGCGCGTCGCCGCCGTTGTTGCCCGGACCGCAGAGGAGCACGACGGGGCCGGCGCGGTCGCCGGCCATGCGCCGCGCGACGTCGGCGGCGGCCGCCCCCGCACGCTCCATCAGGGGTGCGCCGGAATGTCGTGCTTCGAGATCGCGAAGCGCGGCGATGTCGAGAATGGGCTGCAGGCTCGAGGTCATGGCCCGATTATAGGGTGGACAATGCGGACGTCGCGGACGGCCCGCTCGGCGCAGGCTCCGCATGGACAACCCCCGGGGGCGCCGCTACACTAGCCCGGTTGGGCGGCAGCCGCGGAACGGGGACGAAGTCCCGGGGCGTTCGGGCGCCGCTTTCATCCCTTTCGCAACGCCCGCGCCGGTGTGCGGCGCATTACTGGAGGTTCCAATGAAGTTCCTTCCCAAGACCGGATTCCTGCTGATCGCCGCGACGTTCGCGTTCGCCGCGCACGCGCAGGAACTGACCGGCACGCTGAAGAAGATCAAGGACAGCGGCACGATCGTGCTCGGTACGCGCGAGTCGTCCGGCGCGCTCGCCTACACGCTGGGCGACGGCAAGTACGTCGGATTCCATACGGAAATGGGCGATAAGGTCGCGGCGGCCATCCAGAAGGACCTCAAGATGCCGAAGCTCGACGTGAAGTACCAGCCGGTCACGTCGCAGAACCGCATCCCGCTCGTGCAGAACGGCACGGTCGATCTGGAGTGCGGGTCCACGACCAACAACGCGGCGCGCCAGAAGGACGTCGCGTTCGCGATGACCACCTATGTCGAGGAAGGCCGCATCGTCGTCAAGGCGAACTCGCCGATCAAGGGCATCGCCGACCTGAACGGCAAGACGGTCGCGACGACGACGGGCACCACGTCGGTCCAGACGCTGCGCAAGAACAAGCGCGCGGCGAACATGGACTTCAAGGAAGTCTTCGGCAAGGACCACGCCGACAGCTTCCTGCTGCTCGAATCCGGCCGCGCCGACGCGTTCGTGATGGACGGCCAGATCCTCGCCGGCCTCGTGTCGAAGTCGAAGAACCCCGCCGACTACAAGATCCTGGGCGAGATCCTGAGCGTCGAGCCGATCGCCTGCATGATGCGCAAGGACGACCCGGCGTTCCAGAAGGCGGTCGACGGCGCCATCGTCGCGATGGTCAAGAGCGGTGAGCTCGCGAAGATGTACGACAAGTGGTTCATGGCACCGATCCCGCCGGCCAACACCAAGGTCGGGCTGCCGCTGTCGGACGCCACCAAGGCGGCGTGGAACAGCCCGAACACGAAGCCGATGGAAGAGTACGCGGTCCAGTGATGCCGACCGGGGGCCGGCGGCGCCGTCGCCGGTCCTCGCGTTGATGCTGCGCGAGCGCGGCGACGGTCACCCCGCGCCGCGCTTTTTTCCGACCACGATCCCGACGCGGGAGGCGGCGAGATGAGTTGGGATTGGCAGGTGTTCTTCCAGGACACCGGAAGCGGGCAGACGTACTTCAACTGGATGATGTCGGCGTGGGGCTGGACGCTGCTCGTGTCCGCCTGTTCGCTGGTCGTCGCGCTCTCAGTCGGCTCCCTGATGGGCATCCTGCGCACGACACCGGTGAAGGCGTTCGTGTGGATCGGCAACGCGTGGACGGAGCTCTTCCGCAACATCCCGCTGCTCGTCCAGATCTTCCTCTGGTACCACGTCATTCCGTCGCTGTTCAAGCCGCTGCAGGCGGTGCCGGACTTCATCGCCGTCGTCATCGCGCTCGGGTTCTTCACGTCGGCGCGGATCGCCGAGCAGGTGAAGGCGGGCATCCAGGCGCTGCCGCGCGGGCAGCGCTACGCCGGCCTCGCGATGGGCCTGACGCTGCCGCAGACGTACCGGTACGTGCTGCTGCCGATGGCGTTCCGCATCATCGTTCCGCCGCTCACCAGCGAGTCGATGAACATCATCAAGAACTCGTCGGTGGCGTTCGCCGTCAGCATCACCGAGCTCACGTTCTTCGCGATGCAGGCGCAGGAGGAGACCTCGCGCGGCGTCGAGATCTACCTTGCGGTGACGCTCCTCTACTTCGTCTCGGCGTTCGCGGTGAACCGCGTCGCCCACTTCATCGAGCAGCGCGTCCAGGTGCCCGGCATGATCGGGAGCGGCAAATGAACCTGACGTTCGCGTTCGTCGACTGGAACGTCGTCTCCAGCTTCATCGTCAAGGGGTTCCTCTTCTCGATCCAGCTGACGCTGGTCGCGATGGTCGGCGGCATCGCGCTCGGCACGCTGATCGCGCTGATGCGGTTGTCGAGCAAGAAGTGGCTCGTGATGCCCGCGGCGTTCTACGTCAACACGCTGCGGTCGATCCCGCTCGTGATGGTGATCCTGTGGTTCTTCCTGCTGATCCCGCTGCTGATCGGGCGCCCGCTCGGCGCCGAGGTGTCCGCGATGATCACGTTCACCGTGTTCGAGGCGGCGTACTACTCGGAAATCATGCGCGCGGGCATCCAGTCGGTGCCCAAGGGGCAGGTGTCGGCGGGCTACGCGGTCGGCATGACCTACGCGCAGTGCATGCGCTACATCGTGCTGCCGCAGGCGTTCCGCAACATGCTGCCGGTGCTGCTCACGCAGACAATCATCCTGTTCCAGGACACGTCGCTCGTGTATGCGGTCGGTGCCTACGACCTGCTGAAGGGGTTCGAGGTCGCCGGGAAGAACTTCAACCGGCCAGTCGAGATGTACCTGCTCGCGGCGGCCACCTATTTCGTCATCTGCTTCAGCCTGTCGATGCTCGTGCGCCAGCTGCAGAAGAAGATCGCCATCATCCGGTAACGTCCCGAACATCGAGAGAGCGCCTCATGATCGACATCAACAACGTCTCCAAGTGGTACGGCAGCTTCCAGGTGCTGACGGACTGCACGACGAAGATCGAGAAGGGCGAGGTCGTCGTCGTGTGCGGGCCTTCGGGGTCCGGCAAGTCGACGCTGATCAAGTGCGTGAATGCGCTGGAGCCGTTCCAGAAGGGTGACGTCGTCGTCAACGGCACGTCGATCTCCGACCCGAGGACCGACTTGCCCAAGCTGCGCGCGCGCGTCGGCATGGTGTTCCAGCATTTCGAGCTTTTCCCGCATCTCACCGTGACCGAGAACCTGACCCTCGCGCAGATCAAGGTCCTCAACCGCAGCAAGGACGAGGCGCTGCAGCGCGGACTCAAGATGCTCGACCGCGTGGGCCTCATCGTGCACAAGGACAAGTTCCCGGGCCAGCTGTCCGGCGGCCAGCAGCAGCGCGTCGCGATCGCGCGCGCGCTGTCGATGGATCCGATCGTGATGCTGTTCGACGAGCCGACGTCCGCGCTCGACCCCGAGATGGTCGGCGAGGTTCTGGACGTGATGGTCCAGCTCGCCCAGGAGGGCATGACGATGATGTGCGTGACGCACGAGATGGGCTTCGCGCGCAAGGTCAGCCACCGCGTGATCTTCATGGACCAGGGAAAGATCGTCGAGGACGCGACGAAGGAGGAGTTCTTCGGCACGCCGCGGTCGGAGCGGGCGCAGCAGTTTCTCGCGAAGATCCTGCAACATTGATCGCCTTGAATCGTGCGGCGGGCGCTTCGCGCCGCTTGCACGATTCAAGGCGAGAGAAGTCAGCACGGAAAGCTTGGGAGCGGCGGCGCGAGCAGCCGGCG
>Ga0209253_10006116_pt1 | contig 10430 bp, 12 predicted proteins | sample FrelakmetBRP12BR_FD_187145 | JGI IMG/M metagenome (GOLD analysis project Ga0209253, IMG submission 187145) | Freshwater lake sediment microbial communities from the University of Notre Dame, USA, for methane emissions studies - BRP12 BR (SPAdes)... | ecosystem: Environmental > Aquatic >... | reverse complement strand
CCGGCGTGCGTCCAACGCGGTCAGGAATCCGCGGAGCACATCGTTGAAATTCTGTGTCTGATCGAGCATCACGAAGTGTCGGGCAGGAGCGATCGTCACCACGTCGAGCTGCCTCACGCCGGACAGCAGCGACCGGTAGTACGCTTGCTTGCCGGCTTCCGAAATTCCCGTGGCCGCGTAGTCGCTTGCGAAGTACGGGACGATTTCGAGCACGGGCACGTCGATCTTCGGCAGCAGCGCGCGCACGTCCATCGCCATCGCCGCCGCCGCATAGTCGGCGACGGCACGCGGATCGCTGCGCGACGTGAGCCGGGCGATTGCCGCGGCCTGCGCGTCGTTCACCACGCCGACGCGCCGCATGTACTGCAGTTGCTGCGCTTCGAACTCGGCCGGCGCTACGCCCGCGAACTGCGCGCGGATGCGCTCGGCCAGCGCCGGACGCTCTTCCGCCGGTACGGCTTCGGTGGTCGGGAACACCGGCAGGCCGTCGACGGCAACGACGCCGCCGACGAGATCCCGGTGCGCCGCGGCGAACGCGAGCGCGAGCGTGCCGCCCAGGCTGTGGCCGACCAGCACAGGTCGGTCCAGGTTCTCCGCGACGATCAGGTTCCGTAGCGACTCGGCTGCCAGTTCGAGCACGTCGCCCTTGACGGCAGGGTGGCCGTCGAAGCCGGCCAACGTTACCGCGTAGACCCGATGCTCGCGGTCCAATGCAGCGACGCTGTCCTTCCACACCCACGCGCCGCTCGCCAGTCCGGGGATCAGGATCACCGGAGTGCCGCGCTCGCCATGGCGCTCGACGCGCATGGTGCCGATCTCGAACGCTGCCGCTGCGTCCGTCGCCGATGCCGCAGGGGAAACAAGCGTCAAGATCGCGGCCGCAAAGGCAACGATCGGCTTGACCTGGTTCATGACGACTCCCTTCACTGTGCGCGCTCGTCGGCCATGAAAATGGCCTCGATCTTCGTTTCGAACACCCTGGCGATCGCGAAGGCGAGCGGCAGGCTGGGGTCGTAGCGGCCCGTCTCGATCGCGTTGACCGTTTGCCGCGAAACGTTCAGCAGGTCGGCCAGCGCCGCTTGGCTCCAGCCGCGCCCGCTGCGCAACTCGCGGATCCTGTTGTTCATCGCTGCCGCAGGCTGTCGACGACGGCGAGCAGGCCCCACACGGCGCCCATCACCGGCCACACGATGAACATGCTGAGCCTCGGATAACCGGCGTTCTCGAGAAACCCGTAGGTGAACGTCCAACCGGCGGTGACCGCCGCGGCGATCGCGACATGTTCGAGCGTCGTCTTGCGGATGTATTCGTCCGACCGGCGGATCTGGCGCGCGATGGCCCACACCGCGAGCAGGAACGGCAGCATCGGGCTCACGTACACCACGGTCTGGGCCGCGCCGGGCGGCAATCGCTGGCCGATCGTCAGCGCCGCGAAGAGAACTATCGCGTACAACGACAGCGCTCCGAACAACTCCTTGTAGTACCGGACGTTCCTGGCTTTCTGGTTCATGCAAGGGCCCCGTGTGATGTAAAGGATGCTTTACATAATAGGGGTCGGCCAAATCGATGTCAAGCGTCCTTTACATGGTGGATTGCGGCGGCCGTACCACGACCTTCGCTCGCGGCGTCAACGCACCAGCGGAATCCGCGCGAGCGCGGCGATGAGGTCGGCCACCGACACCGGCGCGAGATCGGCGGGCAGTTTCGGGTACCGGCGCACCAGCGTGTCTTCGAACGTCGCGCGCTGGTGAAAGCCCGCGTGCGGATTCATGTCCCACAGTGCGTCCAGCCGGTCGTCCAGGCGCAGGCGGCCCGGCTCGATGCCGAGCGCTGCGCCAAGCATCGTCAGGACGTCGCGCGTGGTCCGCGGATCGAGCGTGGCCTGCGGCGTATAGGCCGTGCGCATCGCGTCGACGTCGAGGACCGTGCGCGCGGCGACCGCGCGCGCGAGCGGGCTCTTGCGGCCGCGCGCCCAGGCGAACGCGATGGCGGCTGCGACCGCGGCGACGAACGCAAGGGTGCCCACGAGTTGGTCAGCGTGAGCCGCGCGGGTCCGGTCCGATCAACGCCGTTCCGCCTCACGCCTCCGGCGCGTGGCAGACGGCTTCGATGTTGTGGCCGTCGGGGTCCAGCACGAATGCGCCGTAGTAGTTCGGATGGTACTGCGGGCGCAACCCGGGCGCGCCGTTGTCGGTGCCGCCCGCCGCAAGCGCGGCCGCGTGAAACTCACGTACCTGCGCGCGATCGGCCGCGACGAACGCGACGTGGATGCCCGACGGCACGGCGCCGTGGGTGCCGATCCAGAACTCGGGCTTGCCTGCGCGTCCGAAGCCCGCCCAGTTCGCGCCTTCCATTTCCGCCTTCATGCCGAGCGGCGCCAGCGCGGCCGCATAGAACGCGCGGCTCTTCGCGAAATCGCGGACATTGAAACCCAGGTGGTCGATCGGCATGCGGAACTCCTGCGTAGGTGCCGTGCCGGCTTCGGGAAAGGAACCCGTCGCAGGCGGCGACCGCACAAATTATCACGCCTTTGCGTCGTCGCGCAGTGCCGGCAGGGTTTCGCCGTGCGCCGATCGCGCGGCGGACGCCGCGGTCTTCAGTCGCGCGGGGGCATGGTGGCGGGAGCCGACGTCCAGACCTGGTGCAGCACGTCGAGCAGCGCGTGGATCTCGGGATCGTGCTCGCGCTGCCGCAGGTACAGGAACCGCAGCGTCGTTTCCAGGCGCGTGTTGCTCCAGAGGACCGCTTCGCCCGCGTCGACCGCATCGCGCGCCAGGTCCTCGCGCATCAGCGTCACGCCTGCGCCCGCGGTGACGAGCGAGCGGATCACCGCCTCGTTGTCGGCTTCGACCCGCGATACGGGCGAACTTCCGCGCGCTTCGAACAGCTGCTCGGCCAGGAGCCGCAGCGTGCTGATCGGCGGCGCTACGATCCACGGCATCGCGACGATTTCGTCCCACGACAACTGCTTGGCGCGGTCGCCCCACGCCGCGGGGAGCACGACGCGGTACCCGAAGTCGCGCAACGGTACGCCGGCGACGTTCGGATGGGCAAGTCCGCCGTAGTAGAAGCTCGCGTCGAGCGTGCCATCGCGCACCTTCTCGAACGCGACGCCCGTCACCTCGTGGTGAATCTCGATCTCGAGCATCGGATATTCCTCGAGCGCATGCGTGAGGAAATCGCCGATCCGGACGAACTGCGGGTCCGAGACCGTGCCGACGCGCACGCGGCCGACGACTTCGCCGCGGATCGCGCGCGCATGGCTGCGCAGCGCCTGCGCGCCGGCGACGATGCGCTCGGCGTCGGGCAGGAGTTTGCGTCCGGCGGAGGTCAGCACCATGCCGCTCGGCGTCCGCTCGAACAGCGCGACACCAAGCTCGTCCTCCAGCGCCTTGATTTGCGCGCTGACGGCGGGCTGGCTGATGTGCAGCTTTTCGGCTGCCCGCGTCAATTGGCCGAGTTCGGCGACCGCCGCAAAGCTGCGAAGCTGGTAGAGCTCCATGGGAGGGCCGGGGACCTCGATCTAAGGCACTGATTCTAACAGAATGTTGCGTTGCAACAGGCACTTGGGCCGGTATCACCGGAACCGATGGTAGCGATCCAAAGGTACGAATTGATACACGGCCCGTCGCAGCCTATCTTGCGATTGTGCGTTGCATCAGGCGCGTACGAAAGCTGCCCACAAGGCATCGACGGAGACACCCATGAAATCGCAACTCCACCCGTTCCCCGAAAACAGCCTCGTCGGGAATTGCATCAGGCTCGCCCAGTCCACGTTCTTCGATGCCGCGTCTGCCCGCGCCGATGTGCTGATGCCCAAGGCGCCTGCGACGCTGCCTCCCGCGAAGTCCGAGCCGTTCGGCGCGCGCCTCGCCCGCTGGATGGAAAACCTCGATGACTGGCTGTACCGGCAGCGGATGAACGACCGCGAGGCGTACCTCGCGCAGTCGCAGGACGTGTTCGAGCTGGAGCGCCGGCTGCGCGACCTCGACCGCCGCCCGTACTTCTGACCTTCGTCGCAGGACCGCTCACAGCTTGAGCGGTCCGCCGTACCCGGTCAACTCGAGATAGCCGCGCCCGACGGCTCGGCCGTCGCGGAGCGCGCGCACCGCGCCCTCCCAGTACACGATGCCGACGGACGCGCGCGAGTCGAGTTCCTGATCGTCGAGCAGCGGGACGAGCACGAGGTCGAGGCCGCCGGCCTCTACCCGGAATGCCACTGGATATTCGATGCCCGTGCGCGGCGAACGCCACTGGCGCGTCGGCGTGAAGCGCAGGTCAACCGGAGAAAACGTGCGCGCAACGCCTGCGGCATCGCGCACGCTGCCGCCTGCCCACAACGCCGTCCCATCCTTCGCGCGCATGCGAAACGCCATCAGCGCGCCGCCGTCGTCGAAGTTGATGCCGGTCCAGTCCCAGCCCTGCGCGTCGGGTGGCAGGTACTCCGACGACCACTCGTGGTCGAGCCATGCCACGCCGCGCACGGTCTGCGCGCGCTCGTTTAACGTCAGCGTTCCCGCCAGCGCGAGCTGCGGGCGGCTGTAGTAGTAGCTCGCCTGCGCTTCGCGCGGACCCTTGCGGCTGACGCCCGCATCGCCCTGCAACAGCACCGGCTGCGCGGCCGTAAACGTCAGTGCGAACGTGAATTCGCGCGCCGCGACGCGCGCCTCGTAAGTGTCGCCGGTAAGGCGCAGCGACCAGTCGCCGATGCGCACGTCCGTCGTATCCGTCGACGCCTCGGCAAGTCCGAACCCTGCGCGCGCGGCGCGCTGGTCGTGCAGCAGCGCGCCGCTGCGCGGATCCGCGACCGCCGCATGCGCGAACAGGAGCTGCGACGGCGCGAACCGGCTCGCGCTGTCCTCGGCGATGCCGGGCCGGTTGCGAAAGAACGTCAGCTGGATCCCGACGTCCCGGCCATCGGCGGTCCGCGCCCATCCGGTGACGTACCACCACTCGGTTCGGAATTCCGGATGGCTGCCGTGGTCGCGCGGAAAGCGCAGCGCGACGCCGCGCTCGACGCGCGGATACGAGATCGCCGCGGCCACGTCGCGCGCGCGCACGGAGGCAAGCGCCAACGGCACGGCGAGGAACCGGCGTCGATGCATCATGGAGCGCGCATCGGGGTCACCAGTCGTCCTTGACGGCGCGGATCACGTCGCCGCCCGTCGCCTGCCGCGCGCTCGCGACCGTCGTCGCCATCGCGAGTCCCAGCAGCACGACGCCGAGCACGGCGAGCGACGTCCACGGCACCTGCAGCGCCATGCCCCAGTGGAACGACTGCCGGTTCACGACGTGGATCAGGATGAGGCTCATCGCGAATCCCAGCAGCAGTCCGGTGACGAGACCGATGCCGCTGATGGCCAGCCCTTCGGTGGCGAGCATCGCGGCGACCTGCCGTCGCGTCATGCCGAGATGGCGCAGCATGCCGAACTCGCGGCGGCGCGCGAGCACGAGCGCGCCGAACGACGATGACAGGCCGACGAGGCCGATGACCACCGCCGCGACGAGCAGGCCGTACGTGACGGCGAACGTGCGGTCGAAGACGCGCAGCGACAGCGTGCGGATCTCGCCCGACGTGGTGAGCGAGAGCCGCGCGGAGTCGGGGAACGCGGCGTCGATTCGACTACGCAACGCGTCGACAGTGATTCCCGGCGCGAGCCAGAGCGCGGCGTCGGTGGCGCCGGCGTCGCCGGTCAGCGCGATGTACGTCGCGCGGTCGATCACGAGCGCGCCCTGCTGCCGCGCGTAGTCGCGCCACACGCCGGCGACGACGAACCGGTGCAGCTCCCCTCCGAGCGGCAGCGCGACGGTGTCGCCGGGTGCCAGTCCGTACAGATCCACCGCGGCCTCGCTCACCCAGACCGGCGGCGGATCGCCGGCGCGCCGCGGCGCTGGATCGCCGACGAGGGGCAGCGCACCGCCGGGGTCGTCGCCGGGAAGGTCGCGCGCGAGCAGCGCCACGCGCGGCTTGTCCGCCGCGAGCAGCACGGTCTGTGCGCGCAGGAACGCGATGCGCGCGATGCCTTCGACCGCTGCGAGCGCGCGCTGGTCGCCCACCGCGAAGAACGCGCTGTCGCCCGCAGGGCCCGCGCGCACGTACACGTCGGCGGGCAGGATGCGCACGAGCCAGTCATCGAGCGACTGCCGGAACGACGCGACCATGATCGCCATCGACACCATCAGCGACACGCTGGCGACGATTGTCGCGAGGCTCACGCGCGCCTGGCCTGGCGCGCCGCGCAATTGATCGAGCGCGAGGGCGGCGGGAAACGAATGCGGCGTGGGCAGCCGCGCGAGCGCCAGCGCGGCGATACGCGGCAGCAGCAGCAACGTGCCGACCAGCAGCAGCGCGATCGCGCCGTAGCCGAAGAGCGGTAGCCCCGCGATCGGCGGCGCGAGCGTCGCGACCGCACCCGCCGCGATCAGCGCGAGGCCGGCCAGCGGGCTTGCGAGCCGCGCGAACGCCTGCTGCTCGTCGCCCGCCTTGAGCGCGGCCGCCGGTGCTGCGCGCGCGGCTTCGCGCGCCGGCAGGAAGCTGCCCAGCACCGCGACGCCGGTGCCCAGCGCGGCGAACACGAACGCAGACGACGGATCGAACGCCACCTGCGGCGCCGTGCCGCGGAAATAGCCCGCGCCCAGGTCCGCGCCGAAGAACCGCAGCACCGCCGCGGCGAGTCCGTAGCCCACGGCGAGTCCGACGATGGAACCCGCGATGCCCACCAGCGCGCCTTCGGCTGCGAGCAGTGCGACGAGCCGCCCGCGCGGCAATCCGAGCGTGCGCAGCAGCGCGAAGTGTGGCCGCCGGCGCACGATCGACAGCGCCTGCGTCGAGAACACGAGCAACCCGCCCGTGAACAGCGCGACCAGCGCGAGCACGTTGAGGTTCACGCGATACGCGCGCGACATCCGCGACGCTGTCGATGCGCTGTCCTGCGGCGTGCTGATCGCGATCCCGGGCGGAAGCGCCTGCGCGATCCGCGCGCGCACCGCGGCCGCGTCGGCCCCTGGACGCAGCCGGAGGTCCACGCGCGACAAGGTGCCGCCGCGGCCGAAGAGGTCCTGCGCGGCGGCCACGTCCATGACCGCGTAGCGCTGGCCGGTGTCGCCCTGCACGAAGCCCGCGATCGCGAGCGGGAAGTCGCGCATACCCGCCTGCACGACGAGCGTGTCCGCGCGGTCCTGCGCGAGCCACGCGGCGGCCGCCGGACTGATGAACACGATGCCGGGGCGCAGCAGGTCGAGCGCGTCGGTGGCGCCGCCGACGAGCGCGGGTGTCACCGCCGCCGCGCGAAACGCGTCGACGCCGTAGACGCGCAGCGCGTCGTCGCGGCCCGCGATGCGCGCGTCCACCTCGACGACGGGACTCGCGATTGCGATATCGGGGTCATGGGCGAGATCGGCGAAGAGCGCTTCCGGAAATCCGCCGCGCGGACCGCGCACTTCGAAGTCGGCGATGCCCGCCATCGACTTGATCCCGCCGGTGAACTCGCCGATCGCGGTCTCGTTGATGACGGCCACCGCGAATCCCAGCGCGACGCCGAGCGCGATCGCGAGCATCGACAGCACGAGCCGGCCGCGCTGGTGGGCAAGCGCGCCGCCGACGACGGCGTGCAATACGGCGGTCGCGGCCGCAGGCGATGATGCGGCGCTCACCGGACTACCTTCGTGCTGCGCACTCCGGTGTTCGCCCTTGGGACGGCCCTTCGGGCTCACGGCAGCGTGGTCTCCACGAGTCCGTCGCGCGTCAGCGTGAGCACGCGATCCGCGCGCGCGGCGGCCGCGTGCGAGTGCGTGACGAGGATGCCGGTCGCGCCCTCGGCATGCAGGCAGTTGCGCAGCAGCGTGATGACCGCGTGCGCGCTGTCCGGATCGAGATTTCCGGTCGGCTCGTCGGCCAGCACGACCTGCGGCCGGTGCACGAGCGCGCGCGCGATCGCGATCCGCTGCAGTTCGCCGCCGGACAGCTCGCGCGGCATGCTCGCGGCGCGGTCGGCCAGGCCGACCGCGGCGAGCATCGTGTCGACGCGTTCCGCGGCGGCGCGGTCGCGGCGTCCGGCGAGCCTCAGCGGCAGCGCGACGTTGTCGCCCACGGACAGGTACGGCAGCACGTGGAAGGCCTGGAAGACGAAGCCGACGTGCGCGCGGCGGAACGCGGTGCGCGCGTCGTCGTCGAGCCCGGCCAGGTCGACGTTGCCGACGACCACGGTGCCGGTGTCGGCGGTCTCGAGGCCGGCGATCACGTTGAGCAGCGTGGACTTGCCGGCGCCGGACTCGCCGAGGATCGCGGCCAGCTGGCCGCGCGGAACGTCGAGGCTGAGGCGGTCGAGCACCGTCCGCGGACGCGGTCCCGCGAAGGTCTTCGTGACGTCGGTGAGGCGGATCAAGTAGCGCGCACGGCGGGGAGCGTGGACGTCAGGGCGTCGCCCGCGCGATCTTCGCGAGCGCCTTGACGTAGTCCGCGTCGAGCTTGTCGGACGAGTCGGCCTCGATGCCCAGGTCCTTCACGAGTCCGTCGGCGAGGCCGTAGATCCAGCCGTGCAGCGTGAGCGCATGGCCGCGCGACCAGGCGTCCCGCACGATGGTCGTGCGCGCGACGTGCAGCACCTGCTCGATCACGTTGAGCTCGCACAGGCGGTCGATGACGGCCGCCTCGTCCGGCAGCGATTTGAGGTACGCGATGTGGCGCTCGGACACGTCCTGCACGTGACGCAGCCAGTTGTCGATGAGGCCGAGCGGCTTGCCCTGCCACGCGGCACGGACGCCGCCGCACCCGTAGTGGCCGACGACGATCACGTGCTCGACATGGAGCACGTCGACGGCGTACTGCAGGACCGACAGGCAGTTCAAGTCGGTGTGCACGACGACGTTGGCGACGTTCCGGTGCACGAACAGCTCGCCGGGCAGCAGGTTCACGATCTCGTTGGCCGGCACGCGGCTGTCCGAGCAGCCGATCCACAGGTAGCGGGGGCTCTGCTGCGCGGCCAGGCGGGCGAAGAAATCCGGCTGCTCGGCCTGGATGCCCTCGGCCCACAGCCGGTTGTTCTCGATGAGGTGCGTTAGCGATGACATGAGTCCCGGTTCCGGGCCGCGATGCTGGTTCGTCGATGATACCGTTCGCGCGCCCGCGTTGTTGCGAACGGCGCGCGCCGGTAGACTCGTCGACGGCACCGGGGGAGACGATGAGGCTCGACGAAGCGATCCGCCGCCGCGGATTCCGCCGCTGGTACGAACGGCAGCTCTACGAGAGCCACGCGTACCTCGTCACCGGGCTGCTCGCGCTGATCATGATGGCGATCGCGCTCGAAGTGATCGCATTCCGGCAATCGGCGGCCGGCTTTCTCGCGCTGCTGGCCATCGGCGCCGCCGGCGGCGCGACGTGCGTGTTCGCGTGGCGGCGGTTCACCGCGATGCTCGGCTACGCCGAATACGTCGCCGAGCAGGCGGTGTGCCCGGCCTGCCACGTCTTCGCCCGGTTCACCATCGACCATGCGGCCGATGCGCCGGATTCGCTCACGGGGTGCACGCTCGACGTCCGCTGTCGCGTCTGCGGACATCCATGGACCATCGGTTAGGGAACGTGGGTCAGATTCTGGGATTCTCCAGCTCGTTCCGTTTGTTGCACAGAAGCCGCGATATTCGACCATTTACTCTAAATGGTCTTGCCTTCGTGCTGCATTTTACGAAATAAAAACAAATGCTTGTCGCAAAATCAGCCGGACCGATGGGACCGATCCGAAATGACGAATAGCTTTCGAGGCACCTAACGACGATATTGACGTTGTGCGGCGCACCACAAGTGCATTGGCGACTCGACGAGACGCCCAAAGCCGCGGTCAACCGAAGGAGCTTCAAATGCAAGACGGTGCTGTGATGTTCAAAGTCCTCGAGCCGATGCGCGATGGTCCGATCGTCCAGGTCGGTCCGGGCGACCTGGCGCAACCCTATGTGCGCAGCCTCTGGAAGCGTTTCACCGGTTTCGTCGTCGCCACGTTCGAAGTCATGCGCGATGCGCGCGCGCTCGAAGAGCGGCTGATTGGCGGACGCGGGTACCGTGGCTTTCACGAGTCTTGATCCGGCCACAGGATCCGTGGAGCAAATGAGTTGAGCGCGGTCGCGTATCCGCACGGCGGCGCCGGTTCGTCGCCTGCGAGTTCCCTGGCGGACGGTACCGGCACCGGCGGTACGCTGTCGCGGCGCATCGCGAGCACGCTGGACGCGCGCACCGCGACCGAAGCCGCTGCGCAGTAGTCCGCTAGAAGAACAGGCGGACAGCCAGTCCCGCCGCCCCGCACGCCAGCAGGACCGGGATCACGTTAATCGCGGTCAGCGGAGCGGTGAACCGCAACTGCCCGTGCGTCGTCTCGATCACCGGCCCGCCGGCCAGAATGAACAGGAACGATGGCAGGAACGTGAAGAACGTCACGACCGTC
>Ga0209253_10006115_pt1 | contig 10430 bp, 7 predicted proteins | sample FrelakmetBRP12BR_FD_187145 | JGI IMG/M metagenome (GOLD analysis project Ga0209253, IMG submission 187145) | Freshwater lake sediment microbial communities from the University of Notre Dame, USA, for methane emissions studies - BRP12 BR (SPAdes)... | ecosystem: Environmental > Aquatic >... | reverse complement strand
GAGCTGCCGGTACAGGGCCAGCCGGTCGAACTCGGCGAGGGCGAGGAGCACGTCGACGACGGAGGCGCGTTCCCGGCGGAGGAGATCGGCGATGCGGAGGGACCATTCACGTGCGTTCATGGATCCACCTTCGCACGGGAAATTCCGCCCTCTCCAGACGCGCTAGGAAGCCCAGGCGGCCGACACCCGGCAAGGAGATCTCGAACCTCGCCAGGAACACCATGCGTCGATCCTGGGCGGAATGCGGCATCGACGGGCCCTATCCTGCAGCGCGAGGTCCGCGGCGCCGAGATCTCACCGAAAACGTGTCAACACACCACGAGTGAACGCCCCATCTGGCCGAGGTCCGCGGCGCGGACGCTTCGCGGTCCGGCCCTACCGGGCCAGGAAGTCGGCGACGACCACTGCCATCAGCTCGGGCGCGTCGAACTGGATGACGTGCCCGGCACCCGAATGGTTCCGAGAGAAGGCTGTTCACGAAGAGGGGCGCGGTGGTGCGGGCGTTATCGACGAGAGTCTGCCTGCGCCACGCCGGGAAGGAGTCGAACGTCCCGGGGCGATCTTCGTCGTACATGGCGCGGACGATCGCCACCGGATCCTGCCCCGAGTCGATCTTCGCGCGCATCTTCTTCCGCGACGCGCTCAGGCCCCGGACGTACTCCTCTCCCCGGGGACAGAACGGCCAGAGCGAGTGCAGCGCCGGCTCCACGAGCACGAGCTTCCGGATCAGGTCGGGCCGCGATTGGGCCAGCAGGGCGGCCACCGCCTCCCCGCAGGAATGGCCCAGCAGGTCGACGGGATCGCCCGAGCTTCTCGATGAGGGCGACCAGATCGGTGACGTGCACCTGCGGACTCGATCGCCTCCTGCTCGGAGTCAGGCCACGGGTTTGGCCAGTGGAGCCCTCACCTCAGCGAGTCGTTCACCTCGTCGAGCACGGCGCGCGACGGCCGCACCGCGCTCGTGGGTAGCGTGGCCAGCGGCGCGTCTACCAGGCCGAGCCGGGTGAGGAAGTCGGGGGCCTTCTCGTCGACGAAGAGCACGCCGGTGAGCACCGCGTCCTGGCTTCCGGACTCCATGAGCCGGGCCACCGCGCCGGAACGGCTCGACGGGTCGTGGTCGGGCCCGAGCTTGCGGAGCTGGAGCCGCGATCCGTCGTGGAGCCGGACCTCCACGGTCGTTCCCGGGTCGTAGTCCACCGAGATCTCGTCGAAGGCGGGGATGAAAGAGAGCTCCTGCAAGGGCTCCTGGTGCTCCTTCAGCCACGAGTAGCTCTTCGTCGATCCCTCGTGGTCGTTGAAGGTGACGCAGGGGCTGATGACGTCGAGGAAGGCCATGCCGCGGTGGACGAGCGCCGCCTTCAACATGGCGGAGAGCTGCTTCTTGTCGCCGGAGAAGCTGCGGCCGACGAAGGTGGCCCCGAGCTGGATGGCGAGCGCGCAGGTGTCGATGGCCTGCAGCTCGTTGACCGTACCGGTCTTGAGGGTCGAGCCGGAGTCGGCCGTGGCCGAGAACTGCCCCTTGGTGAGCCCGTACACGCCGTTGTTCTCGATCACGTAGACCATGGGCAGGTTCCGCCGCATGAGGTGCACGAACTGGCCGATGCCGATGGAGGCGCTGTCGCCGTCGCCGGAGACGCCCAGCGCGAGCAGCGTGCGGTTGGCGAGGATCGCGCCGGTGGCCACCGACGGCATGCGCCCGTGCACCGAGTTGAAGGCGTGGCTGCGCCCCAGGAAGTAGGCCGGGCTCTTCGAGCTGCAGCCGATCCCGGAGAACTTGGCGATCCGCTCCTGCGCGATTCCCAGGTCGAAGCAGGCCTCCACGATCCGCTCGGAGATGGCGTTGTGGCCGCATCCGGCACAGAGCGTGGTCTTGCCCCCGCGGTAGTCGAGCACGGTGAGGCCGATGCGGTTCTTGCGCGGCGCGGCGGCGGCGACGGCGGTGGTTCCTGGCGCGGCCATCTAGACCTTCTCCTTCTCGAGGATCTCGTCGGTCACCGAGCGGGCGTCGAGCGGCAGCCCGGTGATGTGCGCGACGGGGCGGAGCCGGGTCACCTGCCCAGGCGGCAGGTCGAGCTTCAGCAGGGCGCAGAGTTGCCCGTCGCGATTCTGCTCCACCACGTAGACCCGATCGTGGGCGGCCACGAAGTCGAGGACGGCCCGGGCGAAGGGCCAGGCGCGGACCCGGAGGTAGTCGGTCCCGAGCCCGCGCTCGTCCCGGAGCTGATCCTGGCTCTCGCGGACGGCCGGATCGGACGAACCGTAGGCGATGATCCCGACCCTCTCCTTTCCGGTCCCGAACAGCACGGGCGGCGGCAGGATCTCCCGGGCCTGGTCGAACTTGCGGGACAGCCGGTCCATGTTGCGGGTGAAGACGTCCGACTTCTCGCTGTAGGCGGCGTTCTCGTCGTGCCCCGTACCCCGCGTGAAGTAGCCGGCCCGCGGGTGGTCGGTGCCGGGCAGCGTGCGCCAGCCGATCCCGTCGCCGTCCACGTCCGCGTAGCGGGCGAAGCCGCCCAGGCGATCCAGGTCCTCCTTCCCGAGCACCTTGCCCCGGTCGAGCGGGCGGTCCGGATGCTGGAAGGGCTCGGCCATCCAGTTGTTCATGCCCAGGTCGAGGTCGGTGAGGACGAAGACCGGCGTCTGCAGCCGCTCGGCAAGGTCGAAGGCCTCCACGGCGAGCGAGAAGCACTCCTCCACCGAGCCGGGCAGGATCAGGATCTGCTGGGTGTCCCCGTGGGAGAGGAGCGCCGTGGAAAGGACGTCGCCCTGCGCGGTCCGGGTGGGGAGCCCCGTGGACGGCCCGACCCGCTGCACGTCGAAGATCACGCCGGGGATCTCGGCGTAGTAGCCCAGGCCGGCGAGCTCGCTCATGAGCGACACGCCCGGACCGCTGGTGGCGGTCATGGAACGAGCCCCCGCCCAGCCAGCCCCCATCACCATGCCCATGGCCGCCAGCTCGTCCTCGGCCTGGATCACCGCGTAGGTGGCCTTGCCGTCGGCGTCGTGCCGGTACTTCTTCAGATAGGTCGAGAGCGTCTCGACGAGCGACGACGACGGCGTGATGGGGTACCAGGGCACCACGGTGACGCCGGCGAACATGGCGCCGAGGGCGCAGGCGGAGTTGCCGTCCACCACGATCTTCCCCCGGTTCGCGTCCATGCGCTCCACGCGGTGCGGGTCGCGCTTCTCGATCGCCGCCGCGTGGTCGAAGCCGGCGCGGACCGCGGTCACGTTCAGGTCGCGGGCCTTGGCCTTGCTTCCGAATACGCGACCGATGGCCGCCTCCACCTCGGCGATCTCGATGCCCAGCAGCCGGGCCACCACGCCCACGTAGGCCATGTTCTTGAGGAGCTTGCGCAGCCTGGCGTCGCCGGTGATGGGCTCGACCACCCGGTCGAAGGCCACCGGGTAGAAGACCAGGTCGGCGCGCGAGCCCTCCAGCGCCAGCGGCGCGTCGTAGATCACCGCCGCACCCGCCGGCAGCCCGGCCACGTCCTCCCGCGCCGTCTCCGGGTTCATGGCCACGAGCAGGTCGATCTCCTTCCTGCGCGCCACGTAGCCCCGGCTCGATGCACGGATCGTGAACCAGGTGGGCAACCCCGCGATGTTGGATGGGAAAAGATTCTTTCCCGACACGGGAATGCCCATCTGGAAGAGGGAGCGCAGGAGCACCGTGTTGGAGCTCTGCGACCCCGAGCCGTTCGCGGTGGCGACCTGCAGCGAGATGTCGTTGGTCATCGTGATCCGGGTTGCTAACGGCCCTTCGCCGGCCACGCCACCGCGTCGAGCACGGCGACGACGATCACCTCGGCGACACGAAGAGCGTGTGAAGGCTCCCGCCCAGGGAGCCCTCGACGTCGAAGAGGCTCGCCCGGGCCATCCCGACGCCGTCGCCCTCGATGGTGGTGGTCGCCGACATGCCCACCCATTCGCCCTCCGGCAGGCGATGGAGAACCACGTTCAGGTCGACCGGCACGAAGGACCACTCGTCCACGGGGAGCTCCCAGCTGACGCCGTTGGCCGAGTCGACCATGGCGATGAGCCGGCAGAGGCCGGAGAGGGGCACCCCGGCCACGATGGGGATCCGGCAGCGCGTCCACACCGTGGCGGGCCCGGGACGCCCGAAGTGACCGTCCGTGAATCTCCACTCCAGGGCCTCGCCGTAGGGAAACGCGGGCTGGCCAGGGAAGAAGGCCTGGGGCTGGGGCGGCGGCAACGGGGGCGCCCGCTCCCGGCGCCCGCTGGCCGGACTTCGCCCGGGCTCGGCGAGGAGCTGCCAGGCCAGCGCCCGCATGACCTCGCGGCCGTTCACCTCGGCGCTCGCCGAGAGGAGCTGGATTCGCTTGCCGGGGCGTTCCACCTTTGCCGAGATCGTCATCTCGGCCACCTCGACCGGGCCGAGCAGCTCGACGGAGAGGCGGGCGATGCGCGCCCCGGGACGCGGGTCGAGCCCCTCGAGCACGTGGGCCAGCAGCGCCGATGGCGGCCCGCCGTGCTGGAGCCCGGACGCCCACGGACCGGTGGTGGACCGGGTGGCCCGGAAGCGCCCGGGACCCGTGGGCTCGAAGAAGGCCTCGCCGCTCACCGCCGCCCCAGCGCCTGGGCGATGGCGCCCCGGGCGGCCTCCCTCAGGGCGGCCGCGGTCGCGAAGCCCGCCGGGTCGATGGGCTCGAGCACCTCGACCACCGCGTCCATGCGGTTTCGCAGCACGATGCCGTGCTTGGGCAAGGTCTCGTGCGTTCCGGAGAGCGCGACGGGGATGACCGGAACGCCGGCCTCCATGGCCAGCTGGAAGGCGCCGTCCTTGAACGGCCGCAGCTCGCCGCTCTCCGAGCGGGTTCCCTCCGGGAAGAAGAGCAGCGGACACCCTTCTCCGAGCAGTTCCCTGCACCGCTTCATCATCCGGAGCACCGAGTCGGCCGCGCCGCGTGTGACCGGCACGTAGCCGTTGAGCCTCATGTTCCAGCCCAGGAACGGAAGCTGGAAGTTGGAGGACTTGGAGACCCACTTGAACGGTCGGTAAAGTCGGTGGAGGACCAGGATGTCGACGAGGGAGAGGTGATTGGCCACGATCACCGCAGGGCCCTTCCAGGGCAGCCGGTCGCGCCCCACCACCCTGCACCGCCAGATCGGGCTCAGGTAGACGTAGAACGAGCCCCAGAAGCAGGTGTAGAGGTGCAGGATCACCCGTCGCCGGTCGAAGGGCGCGGTGACCAGGAAGACCAGCACCGCGACCGCGAAGAAGACCGGCAGGGTCAGCGCGAAGAAGGTCCAGTAGAGGGCCGAGAAGACCGCCAGCATCACCCTTCTCCGGCCGGCGACTTCTGCGCGATCTGATCGAGGATCCGGTAGAGGCCGTGCTTGGGCAGCCGGGTGAATCCCGACCAGGCGGCTCCGGCCAGCGTTCCGTCCTCCAGCCAGTCGGAGATCCACTGCCAGGCGGCGGCCGGATTGCGCTGCACGACGCCGGCGCCGCTCTCGCGGATCCAGCGCCGGTTGTAGCGCTCGTGGACCCCCACCGGCTCCGCGAAGACCAGTGGAAGGCCCAGGGCCGCGTAGAAGGAGAGCTCGGAGGGCTTGGTCCAGAGCGCGTCTGTGCGCGCCATGGTCGCGTCGAACCGGTCGAAGTACTCGTCCAGGGAATCGGCGCGCAGGACCTCCACTCCCGCGTCGATGATTCCCTCCATGCCGGCCAGGTGGAGCTCCTCGCGAAAACGCGCCTCCACGGCTGCGCGGACGCCGGCCACCAGCACCAGCCGGAGCCTGCCCTCCTCCACGGCGCGGCGAACGCCGGGCAGGAACTGGTGGGCCAGCTCGACCTGGGCGCCGGCGCCACCCACAGCGAAGGTGAGCGTGGGCGGGCGCCCCTCCTCGTCCCCGGGCAGCGGCCCGAGGAAATGGGCGAGCTCCTCGCGGTAGTCGCGCCGGAAGGCCCCGGACGGATCGAGGCGCACCAGCCGCGCGGCCAGGTTGCGTCGCAGCGCGAGCAGGCCGCGGCCACCCACCAGCTCGTGGGGCAGCGGGAAGCCGGTGAAGGCGATGCGGTGCTCCGGGACGCCGTAGCTGCGCAGCCGTCGCCCCGCGCGCGGGCTGGGAACGAGGTAGCGGATGGCGGTGCGGGCGGCGTCGAGCGGCGCCCAGATCCGGTTGATGTCACTGTCGGTGACGACGCACCAGACGTCCGTCAGGCCGGCGGCGGCGGCGGCGATGGCCGGCGAGTAGAAGGTGGCGACGAGCGGCGCCCCGGTCTCGCGCAGCCGCTCCACCAGCCCCCGGCCCAGATCCCCGCGCACCAGCCGGTCGAGCGCGGCCACGCCACGGGTCGGGGCGGAGAGGTCGCGGTAGGGGTGGAGCGGGGGGATGTCGGTGACCGAATCGAGCATCCACCGGAAGGGACGGCCCATCAGCGGGACCTGAGAGGCCCGGCTGGTCCACTCGTAGGCGGCGCGCACCCGGTCCCAGACCTTCTTCTCGTCGGGACCGGCCAGCGGCGGCTGGTCGACGAAGGTCACCTCCGTGCCGAGCGCCCGGGCGATGGGCCGGGCGGCCCGGATGTGGCCGTAGCCCATGTCAACGGCCACCACCAGCGGCTTCACGCCGTGGACGTCGGAGGAGGCGGCGGGCAGCGAGTCCGTGGGCATGGGGGACGGGAAGAATCTACCGGGGTGGCGCCGGGGGCGCGAGCCGGGTCCCGGGGAGCACCCGCAGCCGGGTGCCGCGCCAGTCCACGCTGCGGCGGAAGAAGCCCTCGACCCAGGCGAAACCGAGGAGCAGGTCCTTCACCGGTACCAGCATCAGCTGGGCGGGGTTGAAACCGTCGGGCCGGAGCGCCGAGCCAGCGGCGCCGTCGAGCAACGCCCGGGCACCGGCCACGGCCACCCAGGCCGCGGCGGTCCACGGGGCAGGGTCGGCGGCCAGCGCCGCGGTCGCCAGGAACACCGGATTCCGGATGGCCTGGGCCGCGTAGAGCCAGGGCCCCACGAGCGCATGCTGCAGGACGGCCCATCGCCTCGCCCGCTGGACGAACTGCCCGAGGCTGCGGTCCTGGACCACGTTCTGCACCGGCCGCGACGCCAGCTCGACCCGCTTCCCGAGCAGCTTCGGCACCATCTGGCCGATGACGAAATCCTCGGCCAGCAGGTCCTTCACCGGCTCGAACCCGCCCATCGCCGCCAGATCCTCGCGCCGAAGCGCCATCGACTTGCCCATCACCACGTCGCGGCCGGCGATCCGCTTGGCCGCCGCGATGCCGGTGGCCACTCCGCCGGCCAGGTGCAGGCTCTCCAGGAGGGCTCCACCGCTCCGCTCCCCGACCCCGGCGATGAGGTGCGTGACGAGGCCGACCTCGGGATCCTCGAGTCGCGCCGCGATCTCGGCGAGATACCCGGGCTCGACCCGGACGTTCGAGTCGGAGATGACGAGGAGCGAGTGGCGGGCCTCCGAGGCCAGCGTGGCCAGCTGGCTCACCTTGGGGTTCATGCCCAGCTCGGCGCCTTGCATCACCACCCGGAAGCGCCCCGGCCATCGGGCCGCCGCCGCGCGCGCGACCCGGGCGGCTGGGTCGGACTCGTCGTGAAGCCCGAGAAGCACCTCGAAGTCGGGCCAGTCCTGCGCGGCGAAGGATGCCAGGTTGGCCTCCAGGTCGTCGTCGACGCCGCGGAGCGGCTTCAGGACCGAGATCCCGGCGGTCTCGCGCGGGACGGGCGCGGCGCCGGAGAGCTGGCGTCGCAGGGCGCGCCCCTCGAGCCCCAGCATGGCGAGGCCGGAGCCGGCGACGGCGAGGAGTGCGAGAGCGACGCCGGTCATCCGCGCGCCGCCTCAGAGCGGCAGGTTGCCGTGCTTCTTGGGCGGGTTCTCCTGCCGCTTGGTGCGCAGCATCTCGAAGGCCCGGATCAGCCTCGGCCGGGTGTCCTCGGGCTTCAGCACCTCGTCCACGTAGCCAAGCTCGGCGGCCCGGTACGGGTTGGCGAATCGCTCCCGGTACTCGGCCGTGAGCCGCCCCCGCTCGACGGCCGGGTCGGCGGCGGAGCTGATCTCCTTCCGGAAGATCACGTTCACCGCCCCCTCGGGGCTGGTGACGGCGATCTCCGCGGTGGGCCAGGCCAGGTTCACGTCGGTTCGAAGATGTTTCGACGCCATGACGTCGTAGGCCACGCCCCATGCACGCCGGGTGATGACCGTCACCTTGGGCACCGTGGCCTCGGCGTAGGCGTAGAGCAGCTTGGCGCCGTGACGGATGAGGCCTCCCCACTCCTGGGTGGCCCCGGGCAGGAAGCCCGGAACGTCGACGAAGGTGAGGATGGGGATCTCGAAGGCATCGCAGAAGCGCACGAAGCGAGCCGCCTTCACCGAGGCGTCGGAGTCGAGGACGCCGGCGAGAACCGCGGGCTGGTTCGCAACCACGCCCACCGGGCGGCCGCCCAGGCGCGCGAATCCGCAGATCACGTTCTCGGCGTAGCGACGAGCCACCTCGAAGAGGTGGCGGTCGTCGACCACCGCCCGTACCACCTCCTTCATGTCGTAGGGGCGGTTGGGGTTCTCGGGAACGATGGTCTTGAGCACCTCGTCGCGCCTTCCGGCGTCGTCGGTGCAGGGCAGCGCAGGAACGTCGTCGGCCGCGTTCTGGGGGAGGAAGGAGAGCAGCTCGCGGACCGCCTTCAGCGTCGCCTCCTCGGTGTCGAAGGCGAAGTGAGCGACGCCGGAGCGGGTGGCGTGGGCCCGCGCCCCGCCCAGCTCCTCCTTCGTGACCTCCTCGTGCGTCACCGCGCGGACCACCTCCGGTCCGTTCAGGAACATCGACGAGGCCCCCTTCACCATGAAGACGAAGTCGGTGATGGCCGGGCCGTAGACCGCACCGCCGGCACAGGGGCCGAGGATGACGGAGATCTGTGGCACCACGCCGGAGGCGAGCGTGTTGCGCAGGAAGATGTCGGCGTAGCCGGCCAGGGCCTCGACCCCCTCCTGGACGCGGGCGCCTCCCGAGTCGTGCAGGCCGACCACCGGGCAGCCCACCTGGAGCGCCAGGTCCATCACCTTGCAGATCTTCTCGGCGTACGCCCGCGAGACCGAGCCGCCGAAGACGGTGAAGTCCTGCGCGAAGACGAAGACCTGCCGCCCCTCGACCCGCCCGTGGCCCGTGACCACGCCGTCGCCCGGGATCTTCTGGAGCTCCATCCCGAAGTCGGCGCTGCGGTGGGTCTTGAACTTGTCGAGCTCGACGAAGGAACCGGCGTCGAGGAAGAGGTCGATGCGCTCCCGGGCGGTGAGCTTGCCGGCCTCGTGCTGCCGGGCCACGCGCTCCTCGCCCCCGCCCTGCTCGGCGGCCTGGTTCATCGAGTCGAGCAGCGCTCGACGCGGATCGGGGTCGACGGGTATCGCCATGGGCTGGGGAGGATACCGAGCCCGGGGCTAGAGCGCGAGCCCCTCTTCGCGCCACCACTCGGCCCAGGCCCCGGCGGTCCGCCGAAGCTCGGCCTCCGGCGCGTCGACCTGGTACGGGACGGGGGGATCGCCGGCGCGCCGCAGCTCGTCCGCGGCGAGCTGCCTGAGGTCGCGGTCGGGGCTGACGAGCGCCTGGAGCATCCAGCTCGAGCGGGGGGCCGCGCGCCACTCCCGCCACCAGGCGATCCAGCGTGCCGGGTTTGCGCCGAGGCGCTGGAGGGTGATGCGGGAAAGGGCGTCTGATGCGGCCTCGGCGAGCTCGCCTCCCTGGTCGAGCAGGTGGATGAGCTGAGGGACCGAGTCGGCGTCGCCGAGCCTTCCCAGCGCCCGGGACGCCGGGATGGCCTTGGCCGGACGCCCGCTGGCGAGCGCACGGCGCAGGTCGGCGACGAGGGGCGCGAGGGCCGGCGAGCCTCGCGCGGACGCGAGCGCCTCCCGCGCCTCGGCAGCGACACGGGCGTCCTCGTCGTGGACCCGGGCCGCCAGGCGGGAGAGCGTGGCAGGGTCCCCGAGGCGGGCGAGCAAGGCCACCGCGGCGAGGCGGCGCTCCGGATCGGCGTCCTCCAGCGCCGCCAGCAGCGGCTTCTCGGCGATGCGCCCCAGCGCCAGCACTCCGGCGAAGATCGGACCTCGCACCTCGAGCGGAGATTCGGCCGCGGGAGTCCCCGCGCCCTCGAGCGGCCCGGGGAGACGAGCCACCAGCGCCGCGGCTGCCTCCGGCCCTCCCTCGACGAGGCGAGCGACGAGTTCCTCGCGGTCGGCCGACCCACGGAGGCTCGCGGCCAGCGCCTCGACCAGTGAGCCCAGGTCCTCGGCCCGCCCCGACGAAAGGGCCGTGGCCGCGGAGGCGACCTCGTACTCCCCGAGGTCCAGGTCGACGGAGAAAGGGAGCGGCTCCAGTTCCACCCGGGCCGGCTCGCTCACCTTCCAGCTCTCTTCGGCTGGAACTGGAGCTTCGGCCGGAGCGTCGGCCGGAGCTTCGGCCTTTG
>Ga0209253_10006114_pt1 | contig 10431 bp, 13 predicted proteins | sample FrelakmetBRP12BR_FD_187145 | JGI IMG/M metagenome (GOLD analysis project Ga0209253, IMG submission 187145) | Freshwater lake sediment microbial communities from the University of Notre Dame, USA, for methane emissions studies - BRP12 BR (SPAdes)... | ecosystem: Environmental > Aquatic >... | reverse complement strand
CCGCAGACGCTTTAAGAACAGGCATAGTAGGTTATGGAATTGAGATGACAAACTGGAAAAAAAAGATAGAAGTAAATACGAATTATATTATTTAATATGAAATCAACAAAAGACATAAACCCAAGTTCTTATATTAGCACTCAGGATGAGATGAAGGATTTCTTAGATGATAAAGAAAAAAAATTAATTGAAAAAGGATTATACCCTGAACCTAAAGAATTATATTTTAGAGACATACCCTCAGGTGAACAAGGTGGAGATTTAGTTTTAAACCAAAAAAATAAATCAGAATTTTTATCAAAATATTTTAAATCAATAAATTAATATGGCAAAATTATCAGACACAGAAATTAAAGCAATTTTAAACGCAGAGATTAACGGAGCATTAGGTTATCTTGGTGGTCAGTTATCTGAACAAAGAAAAAAATCTCTTGAATATTATTTAGGAGAAAAACTAGGAACAGAAATAGATGGTCGCTCACAAGTTGTTTCTACTGACGTTGCAGATACTATTGAAACTATACTTCCAAATCTTCTTAGAATTTTTACAGCATCTGACAGAACAGTTATTTGCGAACCGGTAAAAGCAGAAGATGTTGCTCTTGCTGAACAGGCAACAAATTATATTAATTATATTTTTAATAAAGATAATCCAGGTTTTACAATTTTATATACTTGGTTCAAAGATGCTCTTTTAGAAAAGAATGGTATCGTTAAAGTTTATTGGGAAGAGACGCAAAAATACGAACATGAAACTTACGAAGATTTAAACGAAGATTCTTACCAAGCAATTATTAATGACAAGTTTGTAGAAGTACTTGAGCATGTTGAAGAAGAAGATGAATCTCAAGACGAACAAATAAAAGCACTAGAAGCAATTGCTGCGCAACAAGGTCAAGTTTTAAATTTACCAAGACCAAAACTTCACTCTATAAAAATTAGAAGATACACAGATGAAGGTAGAGTTAAAATTGAAAACGTACCACCAGAAGAATTTTTAATACAAAGAAATGCTAAGACAATTCAAGATGCTAATTTTGTAGCTCACAGAACTACTAAGACTAGAACTGAATTAATTCAAATGGGCTATGATAAAGAAATGATAGCCGCATTACCACACTCACAAGAAATTATTTTTAACTCTGAAAAATTAACTAGATATTCTGACATAGACGAATATCCTTTTGCTTCATCACCTGACGCTTCTACAGATTCAATTGATGTTTTTGAATGTTATGTAAGATTAGACTTTGATGGAGATGGTCTTGCAGAATTAAGAAAGATTACAGTTATAGGAGATTCAGCAGATAATATTTTAGAAAACGTTGAAGTAGATTCTATTCCTTTTTGTTCGTTAACTCCAATACCAATGCCACATAGATTTTATGGCAGATCAGTTTCTGAATTAGTACAAGATATTCAATTAATTAAATCTACAGTTTTAAGACAGTTGTTAGATAATATGTATCTGACAAATAATAATCGTATTGCGATTATGGATGGAATGGTAAATCTTGATGATTTACTAACAGCTAGACCAGGCGGAGTTGTAAGAACAAAACAACCACCTTCTCAAGTTATGTTACCAATGCAGAACCAAACAATTTCTGCTCAAGCATTTCCATTACTTGAATACTTAGACACAGTTAGAGAAACTAGAACTGGTGTTACAAGATATGCACAAGGATTAGACGCTGACAGTTTAAATAAAACTGCAACAGGAATTAATACTCTAATGACGCAAACACAAATGCGTATGGAGTTGATTGCTAGAATATTTGCAGAGACTGGCGTTAAAGAATTATTTGAAAAGATTTTTGAATTAACAGTTAAGTATCAAGAAGTAGAAAGATTAGTAGAATTAAATAATACTTTTGTTCCAGTTAGACCAACTGAATGGAAAGACAAATATAATATTAATATTGTAGTTGGATTAGGTTCAGGTTCTAAAGAACAACAATTAGTTATTTTAAACAGTATTCTTGAAAAACAAATGCAAGCATTTAATTTGCAAGGCAATAAAGAATATCCAATGGTAACGTTAAAGAATATTTATAATACGTTATCTAAAATGATTGAAAATGCTGGTCTTAAAAATACAGAAAATTACTTTGTTAACCCAGATGTTGGTATGCAGTATGTTCAACCACCACAAGCACCTGCTTTAACACCTATTGAAAAGATTGAATTCACTAGAATAGATAGTGAAAACAAACGAAAACAAGCTGATTTGGAATTACAATTTAGACAATTACAAATGGACAATTCAAAAATGCAGCTTGACTTTCAATCAAAAATGAAAGAATTAGAGTTAAAGTATAATACACAGATTGACGTTGCAAAATTACAAGGAGAAGTAGATCTAACTAAAGCTAGATTAAATAATGCTTCTAAGAATTTAACAGCGGCACAAAAAGCTACGCAAGAATTTGGACAACAAGTACAGGAATTAAATGCAAGAAACGGATCAAGCGAAACTCCAATCGGAACTAAGTAGATCGGAAAAAGCAAGACTAGGTTTATCAAATCCAATCTTTGTGGAAGCGATAGAAAATTTAAAAAAATTGTACTCTCAAAGTCTGTTAAACACAGGCGTTAACGAACAAGATGCTAGGGAAAAATTATGGCTAGCATTTCAAATCGTTCAAAAAGTGGAACAACACTTTATTGAGATAATGGAAACTGGAAAACTTGCTAAGAAGCAATTAGAAGATTTCAGAAAATCCATTGATGGTCAAAAATTCTAATAATAAAAATTAGGATAGGTCAACCGCTTTATAGCGGAACTTCAACTAAAAGGAGACAATATGTCAGAGTTCCAAGCCAACCCCACAAAGGGAGCTGCGTCTGATGTGCAGATAGCTGCAAAATCAATTTCTGGATTGCTTAATCCGCAAACAGGAAAAATTGCTGAGGTTAAAAAACCAGAAGCGAAAACCGAAGTTGAGCAAGAAGCTCAAGTTCAAACAGAACAACAAGACGTTTCTGAAGAACCAATAAACCAGGAATCTGAATCAGATCAACCTGAGGTTACAGAAGAAATGCAAACAGAAACAGAACAGGAGACTAGTGATGTTTCTGAAACTGAAGTATCTCAAGAACAAACAGATGATGTTCAGAAAGAACCTGATTCCACCTTTACTGTAAAAGTAGCAGGTCAAGAATTAAAGGTTACCTTAGATGAATTAAAAAAAGGTTATTCCAGAGATGCTGATTACCGTAGAAAGACAGAAGAATTATCTTTTGAAAAAAAGCAATTCCAGTCTGAAACGGATCAACAAAGGCAAGACTATTCTAAACGTTTGTCTGAATTAAATCAGATACTTGCTTTTACACAACAACAATTAAATTCAGAAATCAACAATGTTGATCTGAATAAATTGTATGAAGAAGATCCAGTTGAAGCTACAAAAGTAGAACGTCAAATTAGACTTAAAAAGGATAAGATGATGGAAGCTGCTCAGAAGTTACAACAGGAACAACAAAGACAACTGAACTCATACGTACAAGAGCAACAAAGAATCTTGGCACAAAAAATGCCAGAATTTACTGATGCTCAAAAAGCTAGTTCAATTAAAAACAATTTAAGAAATTTTTTAAATTCTTACGGATTTAATGATTCTGAAGTTGGACAAATCTATGACCATAGAATTGTTATGCTAGTGAATGATGCTTTAAAGTACAGAAATATGAAGAACGTTAAACCTCTCTCAGCTGCGCAAGCATCTAAGCCAGGTAAGTTTTTATCTTCTGGTGTGAAAAAAGATAGCTCTGATATTAATTTTCAGAAGCGTAAAGAAAAGTTGGGTCGTCTCAAAAAATCAGGCAATGTCAACGATGCCGCAAGCATCTTCTATGACATTATAACCAACAAAAAAAAATAAGGAAAAATAACTATGGCACAAGTATCAGGCACATATAGTAAGTATGATGCAGTTGGACTTAGAGAAGATCTTACAGATATTATCTATAACATATCTCCAACTGATACGCCTTTCATGTCAAGCATTGCAAAGTCAAAAGCGACTGCGGTGAATCATGAATGGCAACTAGACACATTAGCATCTGCTGCTGCAGACAATGCTAAGATTGAAGGAGATGAAGTATCTTTTTCTGCACCGTCTAGCACAACAAGAAGAGGAAACGTTACTCAGATTTCTACAAAATCTGTTATCATTTCCGGAACGTTAGAAGTGGTTAACAAAGCTGGAAGAAATTCTGAGCTTGCTTACCAAATTTCTAAAGCTTCAAAAGAGCTTAAAAGAGATATGGAAACATCACTTTGCGACAACAATGCTCAAGTTGCTGGGGATGACTCAACAGCTAGAGAACTTTCAGGACTAGGATCTTGGTTAAAAACTAACCAAAGTGCTGGATCTGGCGGATCTGCTCCAGGAACTTCTGGAACAAATGCTAGAACTGATGGAACTCAAAGAGCTTTCACAGAAGATCAACTAAAAACTGTTATCAAATCAGTATGGGATAACGGTGGAGACCCTTCAATGGTTATGGTTGGTTCTTTCAACAAACAAAAACTTTCTGGTTTTACAGGTGGATCTACAAGATTTGACCCAGCTGAAAACAAAAGATTAGTTGCTGCTGTTGATGTGTACGAATCTGATTTCGGTGCTTTACAAGTAACACCAAACAGATTCCAAAGAGCTAGAGATGCTTTCGTATTAACTCCAGAGCTTTTCGCTGTAGCTTTCTTAAGAGATTTCTCTTTAGAAGATTTAGCAAAAACTGGTGATGCTATGAAACAATTCTTGTTAGTGGAATATACTCTTGAATCTAGACAAGAATCTGGTTCAGGAATTATTGCTGACTTAACAACGTCATAATAACCCAAAAATATAGGGGGGATTATTCTCCCCTATATCTAACTTAACTTAGTTTGGTCTTTGAAGTCTAAAGACGGAACGAAGCAAACAAGGAAAAAAAAATGAGAACACTTAATGACTACTTTTTAACTGCTAGATTAGCTGACGTATCAGCTGCTAGTTCAGTTAACATTGCTGTACCTGATGATGGAAAAATTATTGAAATTATTTCTGTATTAGGCGGAGCAATCACAGGAGCTAATTCTGCTGTAACAACTGCTATAAATGGAACTACTGTAACAGGTGGTGGATTTACAGTTGCTTTTTCAGGATCTGCTGCTGGAGACGTTGATGTTGCTGAACCAACAGCTAATAACAATGTTACTGAGGGTCAATACATAACAATTACTTCTGACGGTGCGTCATCTACGACTCAACCATTAGACATAACTGTTATCATTAGACGATAATTATAGTGGGGATAGCAATATCCCCATTTAACTACGGAGAAAAAAATGGTTAAAAAGAAAAAACAATTAAATTTAGATGATAGAATTGATAGTATCATTGATCTCTTAGAAGATTTAAGATACGAACAATCAAACAAGGTGTGTGAAAATTGTCAAGACGATGATGATATTGACACAAATATTAACGATGAAGATGAGGAGAACGAATAATGTCAGGTAATAGCACAGATCCAGCTTTTGCAGTTGTATCAAATGAAAACGTTGCTTACACAGGAACAGCTGCGGTTAGCGCTGCGTTTGCTTCTGGAATACATCACATAAGAATTGCTGCAACTACAGCTTGCTACTATAAATTAGCTGCTGCACCAACAGCGACTTCTAGTGATACATATTTACCAGCTAACGTAATTGAGATTATCAGAGTAAATCCAGGTCAGAAAATTAGCTTTATACAAGTATCTTCTGGCGGAACTGCTTCTGTTAGTCAAATGTCTAAGTAATAAAATACATTTAGATAAGTTAGACTATGAGTAAGATAGTTGAGAAAGATGGTTTAATGACAACTACTTATCACTCAGATAGTGATAAAGTTGTTATTGAAAGAAATATAGATTACAAACCTATTGTTGAGCATAATAAAAAATTATACTCTCATAACAATGGTTACTCTAAGTCTAAAGATTTAAAAAGAGTTGCTTCTATTCCAACGTTAGTTTTAGAAATTTGGTCAAAAGAATACAATGGTAATTCAAATTGGTTTGCTTTGCCTTCTGATGTTCAAAAGAAAATACTAAAAAAAAAATTAAACAGTTCTGAATTTCAAATGTTTAGAACAGCACCAGGTAGATTATAATGGCTTTAAGTACATATACAGAATTAAAAACAACAATTGCCAATTGGTTAAATAGATCAGATTTAACTTCTGAAATATCAGATGATTTTATTGTTCTTACTGAAGCAGACTTAAATGCTAAATTAAGAATACGTCAGATGCATGCGCAAACTACAATTACAATTGACGCTGAAACAGAAACCGTTCCAACAGGATTTTTACAAGTAAGAGATTTTTATATTTTAAGTAATGGGGCAAAGTTCCCAATGACTTTTATTTCCCCTGCACAAATGGATGCGGTTAAAGCATCTTCAACAACAGGCGTTCCAAGTTCATACACAATATTAGGTTCAACATTTAGATTTGCTCCAAGACCAGATTCAACTTATTCAGGAATATTAAATTATTATAAAAAATTTGATCCATTAACTTCAAGTAATACTTCTAATTATATTTTAGCAGACCACCCTGCTGTTTATTTATATGGCAGTTTATTTCATGCCGCTAATTTTTTAGGTGGATTTGATCCTAATCAAGTTCAACAATGGTCGCAAATGTATCAAACAGCTTTAGAAAGAATTGAATTAAATGATAGAGAAGATGCTTATTCTGGATCACCATTACAAATTAGATCAGATGTTACAGTAGCTTCTCCATTTACAAGAAGATACGTTACAACAATAACAGAATAATCAATATGCAAGTACCTTTTGGTGAATGGTTACCAGATCAACCAGAACACTTGAATCCAGGTGCAAACGTTGCTAAGAATGTTTATTATGCTTTACAAGGTTACAAGCCATTTAAAAGTTTGGTTGCTTACAGCTCTAATACAATTTCAGCAAATGCTAGGGGTGCTGGGTCATTCAGAGATAATACTAATACTGTTTATAACTTTGTTGCAACTAACACTAATATTTATCAATTAGATTCTGGAACATTTACATCAAGAAAAGGTTCTTTGACTGGTGGCAATACAGATTTTTTTACATTCACACAATTTGGAAATTATATTATAGCAAGTAATGGAATAGACGCTCCTCAATATTATTTAATGGGAACATCTACAAACTTTGCTGCTTTATCAACTATTGCTACAGATGGAACTCCACCATTATTTAGAATGTCAGGAGTTATTAGAGATTTTTTAGTTACAGGAAACATATCTGGAGCAACAAATAGAATTCAATGGTCTGGAATAAATGATATTTCAACTTGGACAGAAGGTTCAAAGTCTGCAGACTATCAAGATTTACCAGGATCAGGCGGAAGAGTTGTAGGAATTACATCAGGAGAAATTGGTTATGTATTTAGACAAAACCAAATTATTCGTATGGACTATGTAGGTGGTGCAACTGTATTTAGATTATCAGTTATATCTCCAAACAGAGGTGCAGTTTATGGAAAAACTATTTGTCAAGATAATAGAAGAGTATTCTTTTATGCTGATGACGGATTTTTCCAAATAGATGGTGATAACGTAATTGCAATTGGAGCTGAAAAAGTTAATAGATTTTTTGACGCTAACTTAAATAAAGCATACACAGATAGAATTGTTGCAACTGTAGATCCATTTAATCAATTAGCGATGTGGTTATACCCATCTTCTAACAACACAAATAATACAACTGGTATTTGTGATAGGATTTTAATTTATAATTATGCAACTCAAAAATGGTCTTTAGCAGAAGTTAGTGCTAGCCAAATATTTTCTCAGTTTGTTGGCGCTTATACAGTTGAATTAATGGATATTATATCTCAAGATTTAGATGATATTAACATTGCATTAGACACAGATTTCTGGTCTGGTGGACAGTTGTATTTAGGTGCAATTGATAGTAACTATAAAGCTGCTATCTTTTCTGGAAATCAATTAGAAGCAGAAATAGAAACATCAGAGTTTGAAATATTTCCAGGAGCAAGAGCAAATATAACCGGTGTAAGACCAGTAGTAGATGCTACAGCAACAGTTACTCTTAAAACAAGAGAGCGTCTTGCAGATGATATTACACAATCTAGTGTATCTACTATGACAAATAGTGGTATTAATCCTGTAAGAAAATCAGGAAGATATGTTAGAGCTAATATTAAAGTTGCTTCAGGTACAAATTGGCATAATGCACAAGGTGTAGATTTTGTTGCAAGTAAAGCAGGATATAGATAATGGTAGATGTTATTGAAAAAGATATAGATAATGTTAGGTATTCATTTGAGACACAAGAATATTTTCAAAGACAGATTGAAGAAGCGGTAAATACATATATAAATAAATTTAATACAGAAAACGATAAAGTTTTCTCATGGTTCTTAGGAGATTAATATGGCAGGAATAAAAGATTATAGTTCAACAGCAGGTAGTAATACATCAATAGGTGGAATTAGTATTGCTGAAGGAATGTTACCTTCAAATATCAATAACGCATTTAGAGGTTTAACAGCTGATATTAGAGAATGGTATAACGATTCTCAATGGGTTATTTATGGAGACGGAGATAGTACATTTACAATTACTTATGCTTCATCAACTTCATTCACAGTATCTGGTGTAGATGTTACAAGTTTTTATCATGTTGGTCGTAGAGTAAAAGCAATCGGTTCTTCTACAGGAACTATCTACGGAACAATTAGTGCAACTACATTTTCAACTAACACAACTGTAACAGTAACTTGGGATAGTGGTTCATTATCTAATGAAACTATTACAATTTATCTTGGTGCTTTATCTAAAACAAATGATTCAATACCAGAACTAGTAATTACTAATGCTAAGATTTCTGCATCAGCAGCAATTGACGCAGCTAAAATCGGTGGCGGTGCAGTTTCTAATTTAGAATTTTCATATCTTGATGGAGTTACATCTGCAATACAAACACAAATAGATGCTAAACAAGCAACGATTACTGGATCAGCAACTACAATTGATACAGAATCTTTAACAGCTTCAAGAGCAGTTATATCTAATTCATCTTCAAAGATTGCAGTATCTGCAACAACTGACACAGAACTTGGATATGTTAGTGGAGTAACTTCTGCAATTCAAACTCAAATAGATACTAAACAAGCTACAATTACAGGTGGTGCTACTACAATTACATCATCTGATTTAACTGCTAGTAGAGCTTTAGCTTCTAATAGTTCTGGTAAAGTTGCTGTATCTGCAGTTACATCTACTGAACTAGGTTATGTATCTGGAGTAACAAGTGCTATTCAAACGCAACTTGGAACAAAATTAACAGCTTCAAATAATTTATCTGATGTATCATCTACATCTACAGCTAGAACTAATTTAGGATTAGGAACTATTGCAACTCAAAATGCAAATAACGTTGCTGTAACTGGTGGAACAATTACAGGATTAGGTGATCCTTCATCTACATCTGAAGCAGCTACTAAAAACTATGTTGATAATTTAGTTGCTGGACTTAGAACAAGAGCTGTTGCAAGAGTTGCTTCTACTACTAACGTAGCTATATCTTCTGGATTAGAAAACGGTGATACATTAGATGGTGTTACATTAGTAACAGGAAATAGAGTTTTATTAAAAGATCAATCTACTGCATCTCAAAATGGTTTATATACTGTTGTGGCTTCAGGTGCTGCTTCAAGAGATACAGAATATGACACAATATCAGAATTAGCTGGACAATTAATTTTAGTATCAGAAGGTTCTACTCATGCTGACGATTTATTTTTATGTACTACAGACACAAGCGCTACACTTGGTTCTAGTTCTATTTCATACACACAAGTATTTCCAAGTTCAGGTGGAACAGTAACATCTGTAGGTTTAGCAGATGCTGGATCTTCAGAATTTACAGTAACTAATTCACCGGTAACAGGATCTGGAACAATTAATATTGCGGTTAATTCAATAGCTGCTACTAAAATTGGAACAGGTGTTGTAAGTAATACAGAATTTGGTTATTTGGATGGTGTAACTTCAGCTATTCAAACACAACTAGATAGCAAACCAAGTGCAGGATTCGTTATTGCTATGTCAATTGCCTTGTAAGTAAGTGCCTAAAATTTTAATACAAAGTTTATCTTCAAGAGAATGTATTAAATGTAATGAAGATCTAGCATTAAAAAATTTTTATTTTAGATTAAACGAAAAAACAGGAACTAAATATTATACTTCAAAATGTATTAAATGCTTTAATATATATAATTATAATAATGATAAAAATTTTAAGTTAAAAAAGGCATACGGAATATCTTTAAAAGATTATAATGAATTATTAACCAAGCAAAATGGTAAGTGTTCAATTTACGGAGTAGATAATAATGGGTATTACAGAAAAAAACTAAG
>Ga0209253_10006113_pt1 | contig 10432 bp, 7 predicted proteins | sample FrelakmetBRP12BR_FD_187145 | JGI IMG/M metagenome (GOLD analysis project Ga0209253, IMG submission 187145) | Freshwater lake sediment microbial communities from the University of Notre Dame, USA, for methane emissions studies - BRP12 BR (SPAdes)... | ecosystem: Environmental > Aquatic >... | reverse complement strand
GCGCGGTGCTGGGGGTGGACGACGCCCTGAAGGGCCAGGTGCCCATCGGGTTCATCGTTCTGAAAACCGGGGTCACGCGCAGCAACGACGAGATCGTCAAAGAGGTGGTGCAGATGGTGCGCGATCGCATCGGGCCGGTGGCCTCCTTCAAGACGGCCACGGTGGTCAAGCGGCTGCCCAAGACCCGCTCCGGCAAGATCCTGCGCGGCACGATCCAGAAGATCGCCGACAACAAGGAGTGGAAGATGCCGGCCACCATCGACGACCCGGTGGTTCTGGATGAAATCAAGCAGGCGCTCAGCACGGTCGGGTACGCCCAGGGGCGGAAAGCCTGAGCAGGGACGTAGGAAGGCTTTCGGTCCCGATGGATCGCGGCTGGAAAGCCTCTCCCACAGTGAAAAAAAGGCCCCACAGACCCGTTGAGAGGAGTGCACCTTCGCGTGACATATCCATGTGCCCGGATCGCGAGGTAATCCATGTCTAAAAAGGTCCTCATCGTGGATGACGAGCCCAGTATCATCGTCGCTCTGCAGTTTCTGATGGAGCAGAACGGATATGAGACGCTGGTGGCCTTCAGTGGAGAGGAGGCGATGGAAACCATCGCCCGGCAACATCCGGATCTGATCCTGCTGGACATCATGCTGCCGGTGGTGGATGGGTTCGAGGTTTGTCAGCGGGTTCGCGAGAACCCCGAATGGAAGGACATCCGGATCGTGCTGGTGACAGCGCTGGGCAGCGAGGCCAATGCCGCCAAGGGCCTGGCGCTCGGCGCCGACGCTTACATCACCAAGCCGTTCGCCAATGCCGACCTCGTCGCAAAGGTGAAAGAGCTTCTGGCATGCCCCGCCTGATCACCAAGAGTTCCTTCTGGGCTTTCGTGTCCCTGTGCCTCCTGTTTTTTTCCATCGTGATGGGCGGCCTGGGGCTCGTGCTCTGGGATCGGCTCCCTGATGCCGACCGAACATTCCTTCTCGGGATGGCTGGCCAGCACGTCGGTGACCTCATCGGCCTAGGCGTCATTTTCGTAATTGGGCTGGTGTTCATCATCGACTGGGTTTTCCGTCTCTACATCCTGCCGGTTGACCGGCTGGCCGAGGAGGTCTCGGTCATATTCAGGGTCAACCCCGGCCAGCGCATCAGGCTTCACGGCAGCAAGGAGGCCATGCGCCTGGCCACGGCCATCAACACGGTCGCAGATTCTTTTGAAGAACTGAACCGTTCCGTGGAAGACCGTATCCGAGAGGCTGGAACGCGGGCTGAAGCGGAAAAGCAGCTCCTCGCCATGGTCGTTGCGGAACTGCCCCAGGGGGTGTTGATCTGCAACCCGCAGGGGCAGATCACCCTTTACAACGAGCGGGCGCAGCAACTCCTGCGCGGTTCCGAAAGGCATGGCGATGACCCTGCCGAACCAATGACCGGCGGGTTTGTGGGATTGGGGCGATCGGTGTTCGGCGTCCTCAACAAAAACATCATCAGCCACGCGCTGGGGGAAATCACCGATAAGATGCGCAGAGGCCAGCCCGACCTGCGCTCATCGCTGGTCGCGACCGGCAGAGACGAGCGGCTGATGCGGGTCGAGGTGGTTCCCGTTCTCGGCAGGGACAGGGATTTCACAGGCTTCGTCCTGATCCTCACCGACATCAGCCAGCAACTGGCCGTCGAGCGGCGGGTGGATACGTTATTTCAAACGCTGATGGTGAAGATGCGAGCGGCGGTGGCCAGCATGCGTGCGGCCATCGAAATCATTCGCGACTACCCGAACCTTGAGGCTGCGAAGCACTCCCAACTGCAGGGCATCATCCACGCGGAAACCCTCACGGCCGGGGCTGCCATGGACGAAGCGGCGGCTGAATTCAACCGCCATGTCAACGCCAACTGGCCCCTGGCGCGCATGCGGCTGAGCGACCTGCTGGAGGGGATCTGCCGGCGCGCGGAAGAGAAATGGGCCGCCCGCCCGGCATATGTACCCGGCGAGAGCGACCATTGGGTGCGGGTGGACAGCTACTCGATGAGCCTTGCGCTGCTTTTCATTCTTGACCGACTCATGCATGAAAGTGCAGTAGGGCCTTTGCGTCTATCAACGCAAAGGCTTGAAAGTTACTTCGCGCTGGACATTGGCTGGACCGGGAGTCCGGTGCGGATGGAAACCATTCGCCGTTGGGAGGACCAGGCGGTGGCGGTGGCCGATGACGCCATCCCCTCCACGGTGAAGGATGTTCTGGATCGTCACGGGACCGAGATTTGGGCGCACACGAGGTCCGGGGGTGCAGGAGAATCGTATCTACGGATCCTTCTTCCGGCCGCGGATCCCAAGACGCCGGTCCGATTCAAACGCTCGACCCTGTTGCCGGTCAATCGCCCGGTCTTCTTCGATTATGATATCTTCAGCCGAGCCGACCAGCACCCGGAACTGGACAACCGCATGCTCACGGAATTGGCGTACACCGTTTTCGACACGGAAACCACCGGTCTGGACCCGCGCGGGGGCGACGAGATTATTTCCGTCGGCGCGGTGCGCATCATCAATGGAAAGATGCTGGAGGACGAGTGTTTTGAGCAGTTGGTGAATCCCCAGCGGCTGATTCCCTGGTCGTCGGTACAGATTCACGGAATTCAGGCCAAGGTGCTGGAAGGCCAACCCGACATCGCGCAGGTCCTTCCCATGTTTCACAAGTACGCCGAGGGCACCATTCTGGTCGGCCACAACGTGGCGTTCGACATGCGTCTGCTTCAAGAGAAGGAAGTGCTCACCGGAATCCGTTTCGGGAACCCGGTGTTGGACACCATGTTGATTTCCGCTTTCATTCATTCCGCCCAACAGAGCCACGACCTTGAAGCCATCGCGGAACGCCTGGGAATCACCATCATCGGCCGCCACACGGCGCTGGGAGATGCGATGGGGACTGCAGAAATCTTTTTAAAGTTGATACCGCTGCTCGCCGCCATGGGGATTCAAACGCTCAAACAAGCCCGGGAAGCCTCTCAGAAAACCTACTACGCACGGCTGAAGTACTAGCTATCCCGCTTGCGGCTGGGCGGTGCAGGGGAGGGTGAAGGTGAAGGTGGACCCGATCCCGGGACGGCTCTCGGCCCAGATCCGGCCGCCGTGAAGCTCGACGATTCGCCGGGTGATGGAGAGCCCGAGACCGCTCCCGGACGGCCGGCCCCTGGAGGCGTGCCGGCTCTGACGGAAATCCTCAAAGATCACTTCCAGGTCTTCCGGCCGGATGCCGATTCCGTTGTCGTTGACCTCAATTTGCAGGAAGTCGGGGTGGACGCCGAGCTGGATGTGGACGCGCCCGCCGTCGCTCTCACAGAACTTAACCGCATTCGAGAGCAGGTTGATGATCACCTGTATGAGCCGGTCCCGGTCGCCCTGCACGGTCGGGGCGTGGTCAGGCAGGCTGAGGATCGGCTCAATATGCTTTTCGGCCATCAACGGCCCGACCGCGGTCAGGGCCTCCTGGCAAACCTCACGCATATCGACGGGCAGCCGCTGCCATTCCATTCTGCCGGTTTCCATCTTCTGGAAATCAAGCACCTGGTTGACCAGTCGCGTCAAGCGCTCGCTCTCCTTTACGATGAGACCCGCGAGGTTACGGTGCTGGTCTGCGGGCAGCTTCGGGTTGTTGTTCAGGATTTCGGCGATGGAACGCACGGCCGTGAGCGGCGTGCGCAACTCGTGGGTGACGGTGGAGATGAATTCGTTTTTGAGGCGGTCGAGTTCCTGCAAACGTTCGTTGGCCGTTTTGAGTTCTGCGGTCGCCCTCTCCAGCTCGCGGCTGTAAGCGATCACCTGCCGGGTTTCACCGAGAATATTCATCACTTCGTCGAGGCCGAGGGGCTCCTCCTTGACCGCCGAGGCGACCATGACCCGGGCCGAGGCGGAACCGATGGTCCCGGCGAGCAGTTTCTCGGCGTAGGTGACCAGGGCCGGGTCCGCAGCCGACAGCGGCCCCCAGCGAACATTTCTGGTTTCCGCATAGGCATTCAAAGCGTCTTCGGTCCGTTGGGCTCCGAGAAAACCTTCCAGAAGCGACCGCAGGTCGGTCACGAGGGCAGTTCCGCGCCAGAAGGTGGAGGCCTCCGGCTTGGCGGGGTAGGTGAACACGTCGACGAACAGCGCCGCCTGGGTATGTTCGAGGGCGGTCCGCCGACTGAAGAGGGACACGCCTGCGTACAAGGCGGTGTTCAGAAGAAGACTCCAGAACACAGCGTGAGCCACGGGTTCTAAGCCCTTCAGACCCAACAACTCCATGGGTTTCAGGGCGGCGAGGCCGAACAAGCCTCGGGTGACCAGCTCGGTGCTCACCAGGCCCACTTCCACCAGAGAGGGCAGGACCAGGCTGTAAACCCAGATCGTGAAACCGGCGATAAGCCCGCTGATGGCCCCTGCGCGGGTGCCGTGCTTCCAAAAAATACCCCCCAAAATAGCCGGAGCAAACTGGGCGACGGCCGTAAAAGACACCAGCCCGATGGACACGAGCGCGTACGCTTCACCGATGAAGCGAAAATAGGCGTACCCCAAAAACAGCACCAGCGCGATGCTTCCCCTGCGGATGTTCAATACGATGAAGCTGAGGTCCCGCCGCTTGGCGATCGAGCCGAAAGGCAGCCGCAACAGGACGGGCATGACCAGGTCATTGCAGATCATCGTCGCCAGCGCGACGGTCTCCACGATCACCATCCCGGTGGCAGCGGACATGCCCCCGATGAAGACCAGCAGGGACAGGGCTGCATGCTGATGGGCGATGGGAAGCGTCAGCACGAAGGTGTCGGCATCGACTCCGCCCGTGAAGTGAATGGTCCCGCCGAAAGCGATGGGCAGCACGAAGAGGTTGATCGCCAGCAGATACAGAGGGAAAAGCCAGATGGCTTTCTGCAGATGGTTCTCGTTGACGTTTTCCACGACGATGACTTGAAATTGCCGGGGCAGACAAATCACGGCCAGCATCGCCAGGACAATTTCGAGGCACCAGCTGAAATATCCCCCGGCGGGGCCCTCGACGATAAAGAGGTCCTGCAGTCTGGGCAGTTCCGCAGCTTTCGAAAACAGATGGCCGAATCCCTGGAATATGCCGTAGGTCACAAAAATGCCTGCCGCAAGAAACGCTACGAGTTTGACGAGCGATTCAAACGCGATGGCGGCCACCACCCCTTCATGCCGCTCGGTGGCGTCCAGGTGGCGGGTGCCGAAGAGGATCGCAAAAAGGGCCAGCAGCAAGGCCACATAGAACGCCGTGTCGTGAATGACGGGAATATCCGCGAAATAACGCGGCATGACGATGAGAGGATACTGGTTGATGATGAGATAGCTCATCGAAATGGCTTTGAGCTGGAGCGCGATGTAGGGAATGACGCCCAGCACGGCGATAATCGTCACCAGGCTTGCAATGGTGGCGCTTTTGCCGTAGCGCGAGGCGATGAAATCGGCGATGGAGGTGATGCGGTGGGTTTTGCTGATGCGGATGATCTTGCGGATCACCAGCATCCCCAGGGAAAACATCAGGGTCGGCCCGATATAGGTCGGCAGGAACCCGGTGCCGCTGGTTGCCGCCCGCCCCACGCTGCCGTAGAAGGTCCAGGCGGTGCAATAGACCGCCAGGGAAAGGGCGTAAATATAGGGGTTGCTGATCAGGCTTCGGCCCCGGGCGGCGCGCTGGTCCGCGAAATGGGCGATGGCGAACAGCAATGCCATGTACCCGAAGGCCAGCAGCAGAATGGTTTCGGTTGTCAGCATGGAACGCGTCAGGAACCGGTGACGTCCGAATGGGTTCCGAAGTGCGTGATGAAAATGACTATGGCAATGAGTCCCGCCCAGGCGGCGAATATGTAGCCGTATAGAATCGGAATTCCGAGAAATGAGGCGGGCCGATTGAACAGCGACAAAATCGGATAATTAAAGAGAATCCAACCCAGAAGAAACACGCCTGCCAGTCTTCGGTTTTTCAGACGGTCGGGAGTCATGAATCCTGATAGAGTTGAATGGTGGTGGAATTCGAAACCTGCTGTGGAATGACATATAGACGGAATCGGCGGGAATTGTCAAACGGACCCCCCACCGATCAACTGGGTTCGATCGCATTGCGAGGTTCAACGGCTTTCCGGTAAACCGCCCAAAGCGATTCGTACTTTGCGGAGAGGTCGAAGCCATACCCGCTCAGCGCCCAGATGTTGGCGAGCCCCTGAATCATTCCGAAGAGCAGAAGGGCCGATGCCCCGAAATCGATATCGTCTCTTATGTGGCCGCCGCGGGCACCTTCGGAGAGAAGGTTCTCAAGGCGATCGACATAGAGATTCAGCTTTTCGTACACGTCCTTGTTCAATTTTTTGTCGCCCAGGCTTATTATTTCGGCGATGATTTGAAAGGACATCCCTCTGCGCTGTTCGATTTCAGACAGATGGTTTTTAAGGACCTGGTCGATCGTGTCCAGGGTGGGCGGGTTTTCGGCTGTCGTTCGCTCCACATCGTGCAGCATGGTGTCCATGATGTGGTTCATGAGGAAGGACAGGATTTCGCGTTTGCTTTTGAAATGACGGTAGATGGCCGCCTCGGTCAGGCCCACCTCCCTGGCCATGGCCCTCACGGTCAGGTGCTCGCTGCCCTTGCGGATGATCAGCTTTCGGGCAGCGTCGATGATCTGTTGTTTTCGAATGGCTGTGCTTTTGCGTCGTTGGACCATGTGCGGGTGCCTTCCTGACGGCGTTCATGGGCCTGCGAAAAGACGGCACGGGGCATGGCAGCCGTTTGCCGGGGGTATTCCTATCTCAGTCCGCCGAAAAAAGTCCATAGAAATTTGCATGCATGGCTCGATCGCCCAACCGCGTCAAACGAAGTCTGTTCTGCCATGCCCCCACAGGCCGACTGATTCAAGGGGGCGGCGCGCTGCGGCTTTTCTTGACGGTTTCATGGTTCGATCTTGACCACCACCAGGGTGATGTCGTCGTGGGAGGGCATGCCCCGGCAGAAACGGCCGACCTCGTCGAACACGGCCGTCAGTATGCTTTGTGCGCCGCCTGAGGCCTGCCGCCGGATGACGTCCCGGAAACGCTCCTTTCCGAAGAAGCGCCCCTCGGGGTCGCTCGCCTCCCAGATGCCGTCCGTGCCCAAGGCCAGGATGGTCCCCGGGTGCAGGGCGGGCAGCGCCTGCTCCGTGAACCCGAAGTCCGGATCCACCCCCAGCGGGGCGCCGTTTCCCGTCAACTCTTCAAACTGGTCCCGCACCGGGCAGTAGAGCAGCGCCGGTTCGTGACCGGCCCGCACCCAGCGGGCGGTGCGCCCGCGCGGGTCGATTTCCATGTAGAACAGCGTCATGAAGTTGCCGCTGTCGCCCATGTCCAGGACCAGGTCGCGGTTCGTCAGGCTGACGACCTGGACCGGCGCTGCCGGTTGCGTGGCCCGCATGCGGATGAAAGCCCGCGCCGTGGTCATGAGCAGGGCGGCGTCCACGCCGTGCCCGGAGACGTCGCCGACGACCACCCTCAGGGTGCCGGCCGGGTACTCGGGGCCGTAGAGGAAATCGAAATAATCCCCGCCGACCTCCTGACACGGGTCGCTGCGGCCGGCAATGTCCAAGCCCTCGATCACCGGCGCTCTGGCGGGGATCAGGTTCCGCTGGACCTTGCCCGCCAGTTGCAAGGCTTTCTTCTGCTCGGTCAGGTCCGCCACGAAGGCGGCGTTCCCGATTTTGGCACCGTCGGCATTGCGGAGGGTATTGCCGTGGATCAAGACCGGGACCCGGCGCCCGTCCTTGGCCATCAGCGCTCCCTCGAATGTGCGGTAATCCATGGCGAGCAGCCGCTCGCGGCTGCCGGTGATGAACTGCCGGAACTCGTCGCTGGCGAGATCCGAGGTGGTTTTGCCGAGGATTTCCTCCCGCCGATAACCCAGCATGCGGCAGTAGGAGTCGTTCACTTCGACGATCCGCAGGTGGTCGTCCATCAGGATAAAGCCCTCCCCGGCGGTCTCCACGATGCGTCGGAATTTTTCCTCGCTTTTGCGGATCTCTTCTTCGGCGAGCCGACGCGGGGTGACATCGACCAGGATGCCCTGGTTGTAGATCTTGCGACCCTGCCCGTCGCGCACGACGGAGGTCCGGTCTTCCACCCAGCGCACCTCGCCGCTGCGGGTCAGCATGCGGTAGGACTGGGTGTATTCTTCGGCATCGGCTTCCGCGAATGCCTTGACCTCCTCCACCAGCCGGTTGCGGTCGTCCGGGTGCACGATCTCGCTGAACTTGATCCTGCCGCTCAGCAACGCTTCGGCCGCATACCCGAACTGAATCATGTTGCTGGACACATAGACCAACGTGGGCTTTTTCCCGGCCCGGCGCCGGAAGAGCACCACCGGGCTTTGGGCAATGATCATCTCGGCCAGGCGCAGGGCCTCATCGGTCTGGTCCCGCAGGCGGCACTCAACCGCAAGGGTCCGGTTCTGCTCCGTGCATTGCGCCTGAAGCTCGCTGCATTCGGCCCGCAGGGCTTTCAGCTGATGGCGGAGCGTCCTCGCGCGGTCCGCCTGCCGGCGCAGACGGCTGAGTTCCTCGATTAATTCGGCTTTGGTCTTGCGCGGCTCGGTGCTCATGTCGGTTGTCCTCATGAAACGTTCTCATTTTCTTTTCTTGACTAAACCCCGCTTGCCATAATACAGGATAAAATCTGAAAAATCGTCATTTAAGTTTATAAATTTAAAGCCTTGCAAACTGAACCCGGCCAAGGGGAGGGTCGTCCGTCTTAATCATTTTTTGAACAGCGCCCATCCATACAGCAAGGAGGAGAGGTTTATGGAACGGAAGAAGGTTTTATTATCCGAGGATGAAATCCCGCGTCAATGGTATAACGTGCTGGCCGACATCAAGATGAACCCGCCCCTCGGCCCCGACGGGAAGCCGGTGACCCCCGACATGCTGGCCCCGGTCTTCCCGATGAACCTCATCGAGCAGGAGGTGAGCCAGCAGCGCTGGATCGACATCCCCGAAGACGTCCTCAAGGTGTATGCGATCTGGCGGCCGACCCCGCTGGTCCGCGCGTACGCCCTCGAAAAGGCCCTCGGAACTCCGGCGCGCATCTACTATAAATACGAGGGCGCCAGCCCTCCGGGAAGCCACAAGCCGAACACGGCGGTGCCGCAGGCTTACTACAACAAGGTTTTCGGCATCAAGCGCCTGACCACCGAGACCGGCGCCGGTCAGTGGGGCAGCGCGTTGGCATTCGCCTGCTCCCAGTTCGGCCTGGAATGCAAGGTGTTCATGGTCCGCGTCAGCTTCGACCAGAAGCCCTACCGCAAGGCCATGATGCAGACCTGGGGCGCCACCTGCATCCCGAGCCCGAGCAACCAGACCAAGGCCGGCCGCGACATTCTCGCGAAATTCCCGGACACCCCCGGCAGTCTGGGGATCGCCATCAGCGAAGCCGTCGAGGCCGCCGTGACCGACACGAGCGGGCAGACACGCTACTCCCTCGGCAGCGTGCTGAACCACGTCATGCTGCACCAGACCGTCGTCGGTCTCGAAGCCAAAAAACAGCTCGAGAAGATCGGCGAGTACCCGGACGTGATCGTCGGCTGCGCCGGCGGGGGCAGCAACTTCGCCGGCCTCGCGTTTCCCTTCGTGTGTGACAAGATCAACGGCAAGCAGATCGACATCCACCCGGTCGAGCCCGCGGCCTGCCCCACGCTGACCAAGGCGCCTTTCGCATACGACCACGGGGACACGGCCGGCTACACCCCGCTGTTGCCCATGCACAGCCTCGGGCACACCTTCATGCCGCCGCCGATGCACGCCGGCGGCCTGCGCTACCACGGGATGGCGCCTACGGTCAGCCAGCTTGTCGTGGAGGGGCTGTTCGAACCCAAGGCCTATGGCCAGATGGAAACCTTCGAAGCCGGCCTGCTGCTCGCTCGCACCGAGGGCGTCATCCCCGCGCCCGAGACCAACCACGCCCTGGCCTGCGTGGTCGACCTCGCGCGCAGGGCCAAGGAGGAAGGCAAGGAAAAAGTCATCCTCTTCAACTGGAGCGGCCACGGACTGATCGATCTCGGTTCCTATGAAAAATATCTGGCCGGCGAGCTCAAGGATTTCGAATACCCGGCCAAGGATATCGAGGAGGCCGAGAAGATCCTGCAGAGCTACCCCAAGCCGAAGATCCTGAAGAGCAGATAGCTTTTCGGCCGGTCCAGAACCGTGGATAGTTTTAAAACATCGGGAGGAGTTTTTTTGTATTTAAAATTCGAAGCACGAAATCCTAAATTCGAAACAAGGCCTGAAGTTTAAATTTTCAAATGTTCTAACCCTGTTTTGGGTTTTGGACATTGGGGTATTTGAATTTGTTTTCGAATTTCGATATTCGAATTTCGGATTTAATTTCTATCCCCATCACTTGGAGTGAAGTAATTTTTTCGAAAGGTAGTCACTGATGAGCAGCAACCTCAGCC
>Ga0209253_10006112_pt1 | contig 10432 bp, 9 predicted proteins | sample FrelakmetBRP12BR_FD_187145 | JGI IMG/M metagenome (GOLD analysis project Ga0209253, IMG submission 187145) | Freshwater lake sediment microbial communities from the University of Notre Dame, USA, for methane emissions studies - BRP12 BR (SPAdes)... | ecosystem: Environmental > Aquatic >... | reverse complement strand
AAGGTTGGTCATTCCAATGATATCCACCCCCCAGGTTCGGTAAAGTTTTGACTCGGCACGAGTCGAAAATTGGGGCCCTTCAATACATAAGTACGTTCCATTTTGATGGACCGTTGCACCGACTTCTTTTCCCGCCTTGAAAAGGATCTGGCTGAGATTGGGGCAAACAGGGTCGGCGAAACTGATATGACCTACGATGCCATCGCTGAAGAAGGTGTTCGGACGGCCTTTCGTTTGATCAATGAATTGGTTTGGAATGACCATCTCCCCAGGATGAATCGATTCTTTCATCGATCCCACGGCGCTGACACCGATGATCCATTGGACACCCAACTTTTTCATCCCATAGATATTGGCTCTGAAGTTAAGAGAAGAAGGCTGGATGCGATGGCCCTTTCCATGTCGAGGTAAAAAGGCAACCTTTACTCCTTCAAGACGTCCGACGATATACGAATCGGAGGGATCTCCAAAAGGCGTCTTCAAAGTGACCGTTTGAACTTCCTCCAGTCCTTCCATTTCGTACAGGCCCGACCCACCAATCACCCCAACCATTTTTTCACCCATTCATATCCTCCTCCATTTTTTAAAAATGTTAATTGATTTCTAAGACTCTGTCAAATAATAGAAACAGGTAAAGATGTCTCCCCGATCCTTGAACTTTGGAATTAATTATTGCATACACCTACTATTTGGCGTAGACATAATGTATGCAGGGAAATACAGAATTGGAGAACGAAGGAGGAAATTTAAGGTTTGCCCCCTAAGAGATTGGCAACCATTTCTTTTTGGAGTTCAGGACACCAAACCAAAATTCAGGATTGGGAGAAAGTGGCCGAAAAGATAGCAAAGACAGCATCTAAAAGTTTACAACTTCCTTCCCAAAATGTTGTTTTACATTTTTGTCTCACCATACAACATTTGAAGTAGTAATCGATAAAACAAAGGCACATATTGAATCACGAGATGAGAAATGATTCTTGTTGAAGTTTTCATTCTAAATTAGTAGACTCTTATCAAACCATAGGGGTTCCTGCAAATAGATGATATCCATCATGAGAGGTAATCGGATATGATTTCTAAACTCTGCATTCTGGTCGTGGCGCTAGCAGCCTTTCTTCTCGTGGGATGCAGCAAGCCCTTGTTCCCTTATTCGCTTGACACGTATCCTCTGGTCCTTACGCCTTCTTCCCTGGCCAAAATAGAGGATGGGCGGGATCGTTTCAGGGAAATCTATTGTGCGGTCCAAAGAGACCACGGATCTGGGCTGCCCTACAACCGGCCATGCGAAGAGGTAATATTAAGGCTGGAAGGTGAACTTGAACCAAAAGGAAACCCCGTCTGGCTCGGACCTTCGATACTTAAATTACGGATCCTGATTGTGTCTGGCCTATTCAGCGAGTGTGTTAAGTTCACTAGCGCTTATTCCTATGCGCGTGCGCACCTAGAACGTTATGGGTATAAGGTGGAAAGCCTCCCGGTAAGCGGGAGATCCAGCAGCACCCATTGCGCATTGGAGATCAGAAATGCACTCCTTAGCATGGAAATCCTGCCGGAAGAAAGAATTGTGTTTGTTGGCTATTCAAAGGGAGTACCGGATATTTTAGAAGCGGTTGTTGCTTACCCTGAGATTCGGAGCAGAATAGCGGCAGTGGTGTCCGTCGCAGGTGCTGTAAACGGATCGCCGATGATTGAGCTGGTTAACAAACCTCTCCAAGACCTGCTTAAGAGAATCCCACTTTCCCAATGCCCTCCTGGGGTGGGGGACCCTTTTGAAAGCCTGAAGCGGTCAACGCGGTTGCAGTGGCTTTCACGAAATCCGCTTCCGGAATCTATAAAGTATTTCTCTCTGGTCGCCTTTGCCGAGCGGGAAGATATTTCCACGATCCTCCGGCCCTCCTATGATCGGCTGGCACTGATCGACCCGCGCAATGACAGCCAAGTGATTTTCTACGATGCTATCATCCCGGGGAGTACCCTCCTTGGCTTCGTCAAAGCAGATCATTATGCAGTAGCTGTGCCCCTTTCCCAAGACGCGCCTCTGCTTTCGGCCGGACTGATCGATAAAAACGAATTTCCCCGAGAAGTCCTTCTGGAGGCGATTATTCGCGCTGTCGAGGAAAATCTTCTGGAATCTGATTGAAGAACCGTTATATGACAACTGGCTGTCCTTGAACTGGAGGCTAAACAGAAACAAACAAGTGAGCGCCGGTGACACGCAAGGCGGGCCTGAAGTGAGTATAGGTAACTTGTAAAAAGTCCTCTTTCGTTAAGCCATGCACATTCCCACCCTTAATCATTGACCCTCAGATCCATCTCAGATTGTAGACTTGTGAAACCTTAAAGCTAACTATTTGACCGGCGAATTTTTTGAAAAATCGAGGAATCATTCCTGTAACATTCACTTCCCTAATTATAGAAAAAGGTGTATATTACAACTGCAAATGAACAATGCGGATATACCTCGACCCCAATTATTCATTCTGAAATTAACTCGATTCTATAGAATATATAATATTGTTCAAAACGATCTTTTATGGAAAAATAGCATGAAATCCTTAATTCTTCCATCTCTCACGTTGTTCATCATTGCACTGTGGGTTCCCCAACCACTTCATGCCGCGCAGGGTTATGGTCAAGGTTGTAGCGTATTCAAACCCTGTGGCGTTGGGCTGAGTTGCCATCCCTTAATGCAGAAGTGTTTTCACGAACCACGGCTCGAAGGAGAACCATGTATGGCTGGGTTTGGATGTGCCGAGGGATTAACTTGCGAGGCAAGCAGCCTAGAATGCCGGGCTCCTGGTAAGGTCGGTGATCCGTGTCATGCAACTCGACCCTGTGGTGATGGATTGAGCTGCCAACCGGGAGTTCAAAAATGCTATCACGTCCCAAGGCAAAAGGATGAACCCTGTTGCGTAGGCTTCGGATGTGCTCTTGGGCTACAGTGCGATGGAATGTCGCTTATCTGCCGTGAACCTGGGAAGGAGGGTGACCGATGCCACCTCACGCGTCAATGTGGCCAAGGTCTCAAGTGTGAGGCTGGATCAAATCAATGCAGACCAGTCAAGCCTAATTTGGTGGTGAAGATCAATATGGATTGTGGTTCGCAGTTGGCCAAGCTGGAAAACACATTATCCTTGTTTGCCTATAACCTTTTCTTAATCTTTCCTAGTAAACATATGGGTTCCAACCCAAGGCGAGCCATTGAGATTCCCAATTGGATCAAACAGAATGGTTCGCAGTTTGACGTGGTCGTTTTTTCAGAAGCCTGGCTCCACCCCGGGACGGTTGCCAGCGGAATGGGTCTAGCCGGCTTCTGTAATCATGTATATGACAAACGGGAAATGAATGGTAGCGGCCTTGCCATCTACTCCAAGTATCCCATTGAGGATTACGACTTCTTAAATTTTGGCGCCTACAGTACTGGGGCAGATTCGTTGGCGGACAAGGCCGTCCTTTATGCAAAAATCAATAAAGAGGGAAAGCGGTTTCATGTCTTTGGAACGCACACCAACGCTGAAGTCGACCAGTTTGAGACACGTGTTCAGCAGTACGGCATCATCCGCAATTTTATCAAGTCGAAAGTAATCCTAAAGGATGAACTCGTACTAATTGCCGGAGACCTCAATGAGGATCGAATCCATCAAGCGGACAAATATGACACTATGCTCAATGAGGTCTGGGCGGAGGATATTCCGTTAGATACCTCAGGTGGACTGTATTCTTATGATGGAAAGGAAAATATACTCGCCTCCGGTGATGATCGGGAAGCACTCGATCACGTACTCCATGTGACTGATCCAGATATCAGCGCGACTGTCATTTTGCCGGAGTCCAGTTGCAAGTACATCAAGCCGAAGGCAAATTATTTAGATTTCATCAACCGGGATCTCAGCGACCATTATGCGATGGGATGTACAATCAAATGGGATTCTTTGACCTCCGTTGCAAATAGCAAAAACTTTCCTCAAGAGAGGCTTATAGAACCTAATAAAATTGATGTCACCAATATACCACTGGATGATGCCCTTTTGATGGGGGATCATCAAGCCAAATGGCGTGTTATCGTTTTTACCGATCCTGATTGACTCTTATGTGCAATGCTTCATCAGGTGATGAAGAAGATCATACAGATGAGAAAGGACATTGCTTTCTATATAAAAATATTTCCACCCAAGCGACATACCGAGGCCTATGAAAAATCAAAGTCTATCGTTTGCGAAAAATCGCTTACACTGCTTAGGGATGCCTTTAAAAAGAAGGAACTCCCTAAACCAAATTGCGAAACTTATGCTGTTGATGAAAATATGAAACTCGCCCAAGAATTAGGTATTAACACTGTTCCTATTATAATTCTGCCTGATGGGAGGCTCCTCCCAGGATACAACGATACTAAAACCCTTATCAACCTGATTGGGAATTGACACTTGGATTAGGCCTATTTCATCATTATTTACTTTCAGAAAAACCTCAAAGCAAATATTTGTGCACTAAACAACCCGTTTTTTGACACTTCCATCCTCTTCTAAGATTTGAAATTCCAGCTATAATCGAAGGCTTGAAATGGTAATCGTTAAAAGATACTTTTCAAAGTCAATTTTTCTTATTGACAAAATTACCATTTTTATTATCTTTGATTCTACAATCTTAATAAAACTTTGATAAGTTGCCACCCAAGTATGCAGTTATCTTTTTTTTCACTCATCTCAGACCTCTCTTTAAAACCTTTTAGATGGGTTGTTCCAAAGATGATCCGGTTTGGCATGTCAGGGGGACGTCATGAGGAAGTTATGTTCTTAAGAGGATCCGACTCTAAAAAGGAAGAAGAACTTTCCGGAAAGAATCGCTTCTTGAGGATCCTTGCAATCCTGTTGCTCCTATTTTTTCTAAATACGGGCTGTGCTCATTATCCAATTAATCAACCTCTCAAACAGATTGACAGGCAGACCGGTTACCGCGCGAAGTTCAGAGGTGTCCCAGGAAACTCAGAAGCACTCCTCTTTTACCTCACCTTTTCAGGTGGTGGAACGCGTGCGGCAGCTTTAGGTTATGGCGTCCTGGAGACACTGAAAGAAACCATGGTCATGATCGACGGGAAGGAGCGGCGCCTCCTCGATGAAGTGGACGTCATCTCAGCTGTCTCCGGAGGAAGTTTTACAGCAGGCTATTATGGCCTATTCGGAGAAGGCCTTTTCCAGGATTTCGAGCAAAAATTTCTGAAGAAGGACATCCAGGGCCCCCTCGCCACAAGATTGCTTCTTGACCCTATCCATTGGCTCCGACTTGCTTCCGAAAACTTCAGTCGAAGTGATGCCGCAGCGGAGTATTATGATCGTTATGTATTCGACCACGGTACTTTCGGGGACATGGCGGCTCGCAAGGGACCGCTGATCCTCATCAGTGCTACAGACATAATCAGGGGAACCCTTGTGTCCTTTACCCAGGAGAACTTCGATCCTATCTGTTCTGATTTGTCACGGTTCCCTGTGGCTAGGGCAGCCGCAGCCTCCACTGCCTTACCTGCAGTCTTTAGCCCCATCACACTTCGGAATTATGCAGGGCAGTGCGACTATCACCCTCCTGGAATCATAGAGCGTGTGATGACGGAAGCGGATATTTCAAAGCGCCAGTATCACCTCATAAACGACATGATGATTTACCTCGACCCTGAGAAAACACGGTATATCCATTTGGTCGATGGTGGAGTATCTGATAACCTCGGCGTGCGGGCTATTCTGGATCGAGTCCACGCCCAAGGAGGGTTTTGGGCGACGCTGAAGCGGTCGAAGCAGGAGGCTGCTCGGAAGATTGTTTTTCTTGTGGTAAACGCTGAAACGGAAGTGGATGATCAGTGGAGCCGATCTTCGAAGCCACCTCCTCTCGGGACTGCGATTGAGTCCTACACCTCCATCGTTAACACACGATACAACTTTGAAACCATCATGTTGCTCAGGGAAAGCTTTGGCCCATGGGCTGAAGAGATCCGGAAGGGCAGGTGTGGGGACCAACCAATCTTGCTGGACCCTGGAGCTTGCGGGGATATTCAGTTTTACCTGATTGAGATCAAATTTGACAATATCCGAGACAAGGACTTGCGGAGACACTTTAAGAGATTCCCCACCTCGTTTAAGTTGGATCCAATAGAGGTGGATCAGTTGCGTGCGGTTGCCAAAAAGTTGCTTGAAGAATCACCCGAATACCAGCGCCTCCTCAAAGACCTACGTTGAGAGGTCAAGAATGTTAGAGAAGTTGTCAATACTTTAATTGGTAATCATCTATGTTTTTTATGACATATCCTCGTTACCATACTGGGTTTTTCCCATTGGCGACAAGCTTCTGTCTGTTTTTGCCGTCTGATGTCACAGCGCATATGCAAATCCCTCCTATGCCGCACTGCTCATCACCATAGGTCCAATAAACAATAAACCTCCCGCCGGGAGAAAAGTATGGATCAAGTGCATCCTTAACGATGATGGAATCATTGCCACTTTTCGTGTCGAGCACATGTACCTCGTTGAAGCCGCTCCCCTGAAGTCGATCATAACCATAAGCCAAGTGACGTTCATCGGGATGCCAGGATAACCTGGTGGCACCGCGGTTATGGCGACTACCTCTATGTGTCGGTTCGTCATACGAGGCAACCACTGCGAGTCTTTTCACCTCCCACCCGCTCGGGGGCTCTCCTTCTGATCCGTTTTTCGCCTCGGCGATCCAGATGTCTCCATTACGGGTGAAAGCCAGTTTTTTCCCCGAGGGCGACCATGCCGGGTGTGCGTGGTCTGTAAAGAAGAAACTCGTGCCGCCTTCGAAAAGATCATATCGTACGGTGGCCTTGCCTGGCTCTGTTCCGCTCAGGCGAATATCAAATATGGAACTTCCGACTATGATACCCCTGGCCGCTTTTCGTGTAGGGACAATTCCTCCCGTTCCATCAACGCGCTCGGGCTTGAATACCTCCTTATGGGAAAATGTGAGTGAACCATCCCTTGGGTGCCAGGAGATGCTGATGCCCAAATCAGAAAACCAAGACTCGCGATTTCGCTCATAATCCTTCCACTGCGATGTAATAGGGCGCTGTTTGCTTCCGTCGGCCATTGCCACCCAGATGTTATTTTGGCGAACAAACGCTATCTGAGACTTATCCGGAGACCATGACGGTGTTTGCCCGTTTTCGATGATGAGCCTCTGATCCGTTCCATCGCCGTTAGAAACCCATATATTGTTGTCGCGAACAAATGCCAGTTTCCAAGGTCGAAGGGTTCCAGATAAAGAGAGATATTGGTCCTCTGCCATGGCAAAGCTGGTAAGCTCTATAAGGAACAAGGTTATGATTAAGAATCGCGTCATATTATAAAAAACCCCTTTCATCTCATTTCCGTCTTGAACGAGTCGTGATATTGTTACATGCCATTTCGATATTCTTAATCTGCAATACGAAAAGTATTCCAAAATTCCTGAAATTGCTTTTCCGCCTTCTCATATTCCTTCTTGATCTCCAGTAAGTCCCTTTGATGAATTTCTCCTGATTTCGATTTTCTTTGCGCCAACTCGTATGTTAACTTCTTTATAAGATATTCCTGTTTTAATAGTGTTCCTTTAATAGCTTCCACATGATTGACGAAACCCAGATTCTGCATTTCCCAACTCGTATTTCCTATTTTACCCAACGTTTCTTTAGGTATTTTATTAGCCGCTGTCTCTGTGAGTTTTTTAAAACTATCCAATGCAGATTTAATTGTGGCCAGGCGTTCCAGCGAGTTTTTGGAAGAAAACCTTTCATGAAATGTATAGTCAGCTGGTTCATCAGGATTCAGAGATTTTAAATCCAAATCACCATATGCAGGAAAACTGATAGCGACGATCGAACAAATAATTAGTATACGCAACATACTTACCCCCTTTCATATCCTTAACGGAAAGGCTCACTCGTAACCAGGTTTATCGGCGACGATCTTCCCCCGAAAAAGTGGACACAACTTAGTTCACCACTTTCAACTTATACTCTTTTGGAGTATGGCAGTCAATGCCAAGATGCAGAAAGGGCTTGGTGAGTGATTTGGGAGAAATCCCAAATTCTACTTGACATTCAACACCCTTTTTCATATTAACTTATCCCAAAGCGAGTTCTTATCAAAGAAACATAATTCCTTTATGCTGTTTCGCCTTATGAAGAGGCCGTCAAAAGGGAATTACTAGAGATTAAAAGGAGGTCCTATCATGCCACGGATCATTTTAGCAATTCTATTCATTCTCACGTGCATCTCAGGCTGTGCAACCCGCGCTCCCAATCAGGACGCCGCGCCTCGTGGGGTCTCACGGTCTAATCCGTCCTCGAAAGTGTACCTGCCAAGTGAATACACGGTAACCGGATTGATCCATAAAGGTTGTGTGGAGTTCCGGGATCCAGAGGAGATTGTTAGCAAAGGCCCAATTACCAAGGTCGAAGTGGCTTTTGGCGGATTCATTCACGGAATTCGCCTCTATTACGGCCGGGACGGTCAAGGTCTCTTTCACCTCGGCCCAGGAGAAAACGAGCTACCAGGTCGGTCCATATGGAGGGTCCCAGAAGGTGAGAGAATTGTTCGCATTGAAGGGGAAATTGCCGGCCATTATATAAGCCGTCTTAGATTCTTCACCAACAGAGGAACGGCGTCTCCCCAATTCGGGGGAGAGGCTGGAAAGAGCTTTGTTGTCAATGAGCCAGGCATCGGGGGGTTGAGAACCATCAGCGGGCATGTCAATAAAATGAGACAAAGCGCCAAAAGCATTCACCGCGCCGTCACCAGCATGACGTTTCATTTCGGCGCACCCTCCTACATCAAAGATATTAAATATGACCTCGCCGCGCTCGAGGCCGCCAGTCTCAAAGCGGTTCCAGAGCGGCTGGCACAGCAAGAGATACCAAACAGAACTTCAGTTGAACAATCAGTTGAATACAAAGACACGAAGAAGGTGACCACGACAAAGACTCTAACATTCAAGGCCACAGCCGGGTTGAAGTTTGGAGCTGAGGTCTCAGCAGGATTGCCAGGAGGAATGGTTGGAGCTAAGGCAAGCTTTGAACTGTCTGCTTCTACCGAATTGGGCAATTCGTACGAAAACAAAAGCACGCAGGAGGTGTCTTGGTCTGTTCCCGTCAGGGTACCGCCAGGCAAGAAGATCATCGCAGTTTCGACGGTCAAGCGATACAAAGCCACTGTGCCCTTCACGTACACGGTTGCCTGGTATTGGGGAACGAGGGACAATATCCTAAGTGAAGTTACGCTACCTGGGGTATACGAGGGTGTCCACGTTGAGGACCTAAAACACGACTTCAGGGAGGTATCCCTCGAGTGAGGTTGCCTTGCATGACGCCGACGATCTGCCCTTGATCGTTGGCTTTTTTTCGAGAAATTTTGGACTGAACATTCCAGAGACCTGACCTTTCAGGTTTGTCCTTGAATATATGTTTGGATGGAGGATACCAATGAAGTGGGTGTTCGTAATCGTGGCGATTGTATTATCCACTTCAACTGCTTACGCCGATTTCTTTTACAAGCTGGTAGGCTACGAATGTGATGAAAAGGCAAAAGCAGTTATTCTCACGTATACCGGTGCTCTTAACGAAGCCGGAAAGAAAATGATGAAAAACAAAGGCCCCCGGCAATGGGATCCCTGGTCGCTTATTGTTAAAGATAAGAAAAATAGAAACTATATAGGTTCACACAAAACCGTTAACGGCCAATGCCAGCTAAGTGATGGCATCTACGAAATCACGATCGGCCCGTTGCCCGGCAACGCCAACTTGCAGGGCATGTGCGGCGGGTTTATGTCCGCCTGGGCCGAAGTGAGACGAGGCTCAGAAATAGTGTTGCCTCATCATGCTTTTGAATTCGGTGACTGTCACGTTGCACAACCAGTGACTACGAAGATCATCATAGAAGCAGGTGGCAAGGAACCTGTTATTAAGAAAGTCCCTTGGGATGACTTCTATAAATAGGACATCCTTTCTGTCTCCACAGGTCTATAGATGGCTCTGCATCTTTGTTTATTTCAATCGCAAACCTTCACCAAACTCTACCTGCCGCTTATGAATAGGTGTTATTCGGTTCTCCGGACTCAAGGAAGTGGTTTGGCTTGGAGTTGACCACAAGCCGCTGAAATCTCCTCCCCTTTACTCGTTCGGATAATGACCGTAAGGCCCCCCTCCATTAAGATTTCTTGAAACCGTTTTACTTTCTCGTCCAAAGGCCTTTTAAATGGAATCCCCTGGGCTTCGTTCAGGGGGATGAGATTGATCTTGGAAGGAATATTTCGCAACATTCTCAGCAGTCTCTTTGCATCCCGTAGAGAATCGTTGATCCCATCGACCATCACATATTCAAAGGTGATACGGGCTCTTGGTTTTAAAGGAAAATTGCGACACATCTCCAGGATCTTCTTTAATGGATAACGT
>Ga0209253_10006111_pt1 | contig 10434 bp, 13 predicted proteins | sample FrelakmetBRP12BR_FD_187145 | JGI IMG/M metagenome (GOLD analysis project Ga0209253, IMG submission 187145) | Freshwater lake sediment microbial communities from the University of Notre Dame, USA, for methane emissions studies - BRP12 BR (SPAdes)... | ecosystem: Environmental > Aquatic >... | reverse complement strand
CTCTTATGCCTCTTAGTTCTTTTATGCCTCAAAATAGCGATGTCTTTAAGAGTAGATTGAAGTCTAATACTTTGTAGAGGGTTAAGAAATGCCAAAAGGCAAGAAAGAGAAAGCTCTGGATCATAAACAACACATGAAATCGCAGAGAGACAAGGAACTGAAAAGGAAAGAGAAACGGAACGTCGAACTCCCTGAAAAATATAACAAAGGTAAGAAATAGCGCGCGAGAATAGCGCAATAGTCTATCTCTCTTCAGTCTCCTAGTTCTCTCATGCCTCTCTGTTATCGAATCACTACACAACAACATCATTAGTCATTGTTCATCCTATCAATTATCAAGGTAACGATTCAATTTCTAATTTTCCGCATGCTAGACAGAGAGGAAAATGTAATTTTGAATTCTTTCTTGTTTGGAAGGAGAACTGAATAAGTCTGGATTTGTAGCGCGTGTTATTCTTGAGGGTTCAGTTTTATCTCAAAAAGATTCGGCCACTTCTTTCCTGTTACAAAGAGCCTGCCTTCTTTTGCGTCATATGCAATGCCGTTGAGCACATTGCCTGTGTTTTGATTCTCCAGATCTTGAATGCCACCCAGGTCTATCCACGCTCTGACTTGGCCAGTTTGAGGATTGATTATCGCGATCTTTTCTTCCTTCCAAATGTTAGCATAGACTTCTCCTTTAATGTACTCAAGCTCATTGAGCTTAGTCACGGGACCCGTGTCATATACGTCAACTTGTCCAACTATCTCGAAAGTTTCCGGATTCAGGAAATACAGGGTTGCTGTTCCGTCACTCATTATCAGGTGGCTGCCGTTATGCGTGATTCCCCATCCCTCTGTAGGGTAGATAAACTCTTGCAGCAAATCAAAAGAGAACTTGTCATGCACAAAACCTTTGTTTGACTGCCAAGTCAATTGGATAATCTTGTCGCCGAAGATTGTGATGCCTTCGCCGAAGAATTGATTTGAAAGAGCATAAGATTGCAGGATTCTGCCTGTTTCCAATTCCACTCGACGCAGTGTAGATTGGCCGTAGAGCCCTGTGCTTTCATACAGAACACCGTTCTCAAATACCAGTCCTTGCGTGAACGCATTACTGTCATGAGGGTAGGCGTTGACGACATTGTAGGTGTAGCGCTGTGTCGTGGGAACTGCGGGTCTGTTTCTCAGTGAAACAAGCATTGTGATAGTGGATAGCAGAATTGCTGTGATAATCAGAATACATGCTGCCTGTTGCTTTTTCATTGATGTCCTATACTTGCTTCTCCATCGTAGCTATAATATCTAGTGGACGTATTGCGTGCGTTTGTTTTTTTTTGTGTTCATTATTGTTGACTAACAGTCATTAATCAACCAAATCTTAACGTACGCCACTGTAAACATGACTGAAAACCAAGCGATCACTCTAACATTGGAAGGTTTTATCATTCCCGAGTTTCCATTTTCCCTCATTCTACCCACTGCTCATGACAGCAGGCACTATTTGCAGTCATATTCTACAGAGGAAAACATGCACTTCGCACACGCATCACATTTGTGTAAGAAACACTGACCTGCTAGCAATCGCAGATGGTCTACTGATATTCATAGACGTCTACTTCGTCACTGGATGATAAGCAATGGTGTATCTTTTCCCAAAAACTCGATGATCCTTCTTGGGCTGAACACTGTAAGGGTTGCGCGGCATAGGCTTTTGCCGATTCTTGGTATGAGTCCTGCGGCATCTGTTCCAAGCTTGCACACTATTACGTTTTCAAACAATCCGAGAGGTTCGACAGCCACGACGTCGCGTGCGCACTCATTCACGTTTAGTGCCCACTCCACATTTTGAGATGAGGCGCCTAACACTATCAATCTGTCAAACATTGAACGCGTCCAACCTCTGTATTGTTCAATCTGTCTCTCGGCCAATGATGCTTCCACTTGGCCCTCTTCGCTGTCTATCCTTAGAATCTTTACGTTCAATGGGAGATTCTTGCAGAAACCGAAGATATCGGCGATTTTTCCAAGTGGAACCTTGCGTCCGTCGGCAAGCTGAGCCTGTAAATCATGTAGGGGGACGGTGGCGTCAACAATTTCAGGAGAGTGGACTCCAATGTCCACGGAAACGACGTTTTTGTTTTTGTCCAACGCTGATATTAAGCCCTTCACTGTTGAAAATTCTTTGAGTGCATGCAGTTCAACAGGGCATATTCCAATTTCCTTTTCCAGAAGATTCATGGCGATCTTCTCGTCTTCACCAGAAACATTGACTCTCGCCCATCCGCGAGAAGTCGTCTCAACAAATCTGACGCTGGCGTTCAAGTCTCCAAGGGTATTCTTCAGAACTTCATCTACTACCTTTTTTTGAAAGCCACTATGGGCTTTTGTGAGCAGTGTTATAGTAGGCATTCGCAATCGCCTATCAGTGAAATCATTTCTTCGTGAAGCTTCCTCACTCTTTCAACCACTGAAGGTGGCAGTTCTTGAGAAAAGTTCTCTAGAGTTTTTTCTATTGGGATGCGCCTTGAGCCCGCGATAAGCTTGTCCGCATATGAGACGATTTTTTCTTCAAGTGTTTCTGGAATGTATGTGTCTTTGGGCCATCCGAGTTTTTTTGCTTCTCTGCTGGTAATTCCGCCGCCAACGTGTCGCCTGATGATTGCGATTACTGGGCCTGGAATGTTAAACGATGCTGCTATCTTTGCGCCGATTAGGGCGTGGTGGACGCTGTGGGTTTTGGATCTGCCTATGTCATGCAGGAGCGCTCCCACGTGCACAAGTTCTACGTCAACGTCTAAACCCTTTTCGTGGCATGCTTCCGCGATCTCTACTGCAAGGTCCGCTACTGCTTCGCAGTGTTTTACAACGTTTCCTGCGCAGCCGCTTTGCTTGAGAAACTGTATCGCCTGTTCTCTCGACGGAAGCCTATCACTCACCAAGCTCCTTCCTTAACTGTTCGACCCTCTTCGACAGTGCATTAAGCATTCTTTCATTAGCGTAATGCATCAACGGTTTACCGCAAGTCGGACATTTGAAAACCAGTTCTATCGCATCCTCAAACGGAACCCGTTTACATCCAGGCGTATAACAATAATAGAAATCATGGTTCTTCTCGTAAGCCAGCCGCACGTCAAGCTTCTCAAACACCTGACGTTTCTGACTGAGTATGAAGCCTTCAAGCTGGTCTGGCTGAAGCCTCCAATGGAATATGAACCACCCAGTCTTCGGATCACGCGTCCTTCTCAAGCCCACCAAAGAATGATCATAAAGCTTGTACAGAATCCTGCGAATAGAGTTCAGCCTTATGCTTGTCTTGTTAGCGATTTCGTCGTCCGTTATTTCTCCACTATCTTTCAGAATGTCGACTAACGTAACAGCATCGTCTTCTCCTAAGGCTCGTGCAACCTTGATCAGTGTCGCACCATCAACATTCGATAACATGATGATCCTTTTGCTTCTACTATGTACCACGTTTCTCTATAATATATATTTCTAAACATTAATTTAGATTTCGTTCTCCGCTCTGAATCAGAACTTTCCGTTTTCCACGATCTTCTTCCCCCTCTTCTGAGGAATGATCTTGAGTCTGGCATCACCAAAATTTCGTCTCAGTGCTTTTCCTCCAAAAAAGCGATCCAAGAAAACAGCTAAGCTTGCGCACTCGGAGTGAGGCTGATTACCTACAGCCACATTATAATCCGAAACGCCTGCCGAATAGAACTCCTTAGGAACTTTCTGGCTTCCCACAAGAACCAGCACGTTTCTGTTCGAACCCTTGATCCTCTCAAGAACGTTACTTGTTTCGATGTTCTCTCCGTAGACAGTCAAATGGACTACAATACCACTATCTGCTTTCCAGTCTCTGACGGTTTTTTTCCAAGGCGTTCCCATTTCAAAAAAGAATGAGCCACCCCAGCTCTTAGTCACCTTGTCAACAGTTTTCTCGATCTCCGCATCCTCAATATCTGAAAGTATGAGGCCGTCCGCTCCCAAAGCTCGAGCAGCCAACGCAACATGCGTTGTTAATCTCGAGTCTCTCTGAGGTCTGTGTCCCCATCTCAAGACGACAACTTTCGGCACACAGTCTGCCTTCCTAACACTTCACGAATTTTCCATTGAATTTCTCGACGTGGTTTCTAACTTTCTCTGCAACGGACGGGCTAGCTTCAAACACTATTTCCGCCAAGTTTTCCATGTACTTTACGTCTTTAACGTCAGCGTCTTTGAAAAGCGATGAGATGAAGGACATTGTCTCATTTGACAGTGGAATGGTAAATGAAGCTCGCACATAGTTTCCCAATATCTTAAGAACCTCTCTTTTCAGTTGATCAAGATTGACTTTCCGTAGGGCAGACACTAGCACTGGGTTCGGCGCCTTTTCTTTTAGACTATCAAGTTTTTGCTGGATCTCTGTTTCAGACATTAAATCGATCTTGTTGAGAACCGTTATGACTGGAACGCCTGAAGCCTCAATACGATCTATTGTCTCTAAACACACTGCAAGTTTCTTCTCAATCACATCTGGCGGTTCGCTTGCGTCAACCACGAGCAAAATGAGATCTGAATAAATCGTTTCTTCCAGTGTGGAGTGAAAAGCTTCAATCAACTTCAAAGGCAAGCGATCTATGAAGCCAACGGTGTCTGTCAGCAAAAACTTCTTTCTGAGGAATTCCACAAGCCTAGTTGTGGTCGACAGCGTCGTGAACAAAGTCGTATTGACCATTACTTGCTCTTCCGTAAGCGCGTTGAAAAGCGAACTCTTACCTGCGTGCGTGTACCCTGCGAGAGAAATGGATGGAAAACCTAGTTCAGCTCTTCTCTGACGGTGTAGGACACGTTTGCCTCGTATCTTCTTCAGCTTCCGGCGAATAGCATGAAATTCCCTCTTCACACTCTCATAGTACACGTCCACTTCATAGGAGCCAAGACCCATGAAGCCCGGCTGCTCTCCTCTTTTTGTCAGTCTGATTTTTTCTTTCGCACGGGACAAGTCTCGTTGTAATTTGGCAAGTTGAATTTGCATTTGGGCTTCGGTCGTTGTAGCTCTTTTTGTGAAAATCTCCAGAATTAGTTCAAACCTGTCTATGATCTCGACATGTGTGGCCTTGGCCAGATTGTAGGCTTGCAACGGGCTCAAGGGGTTGTCGAAAATGACTTTTTTTGCCTCTTTTTCTTTAACTAGCTGCGTGAGTTCTTCTACTTTGCCTGGTCCTATCTGGTATCGTGCATCTTTAGGTCTAGTCTGGTCCATCTTGTCGACGACGGCGTATCCCGCTGACTCTGCCAGTCTTTTGAGTTCGTCCAAACTCGACGGTTCAAAATTTCTTCGGCGCTGCACTATGATTGCTTTCGTTCGGTCGTGTCCTCCTTGCCTTTCTTGTCCTTTTTGCCCGGATGTATCAAGTCGCCCAATGTGAGTTCACGATTCAGGGGTTCAACCATCTTTGAAGGAGGCACTTTGATCTTCTCCTCAGAAGCTGGAACTATAAGTTTGATCTTGAGAATATGCTCCAACTTCGTGGCAAGCATGTTGTTCGGCGTCATCTTCTTGGTTTCGATTTTCCTCAGGACTGAGACTTTCTCATTCATCTTCTTACCTAGATCTTCATGCGAGAGCCCTAGTTTTTCCCTAGCCTGCCTTATAACCGCGTCATAGCCTTCCACAAGTTCCACTGTTGTTCCAGCCGGCGTCTCTGGCAGCTTCCTTGTCTGAACCAAGAGGGATGGCTTCTGTCCATTGGATTTGACCACCGTTTTTGGTTTAGGTTCGTCTTCCCAAGTAAGCTTACCATGCTTGGAACAGCTGTCACAAACCGTCAGCTTAGCGCCTTCAATTACGACTTTGTAGGGTTTACCATAGATTTTGCGCCCACAGGCTTCGCATCGCAAGTTTTGGCACGCACCTGAACTGTTTTTATTATTGTGCTTGTGTTTATAGTTGTCGAAAGAAACCTCTCATTCAGACAGGTGCAGAAGCTTGGAAAACGATCTCACAAAAATCAGAAGCGTTGCAGACTACCAATTCGGAAAAGGCGTCGGCAGAAGCCTGTTCCCGGAAAACGTGAAAATCAGCTACTCCCGAAACACTGGACGCATACGATACGTTCACTTGGAAGGAAAAAGATTGGCAACGTTGCGTCCAACAGACGGTCTGTTCTCTCTCAGCATAAAAGGCGCCAAACGAATGTTGGAAGGCTCAGACAATGTGAAATACGTTGTGAAGGTTAGAGACGACGTTGCAGAGTTCATCGCTGAAGGAGGAGCTGTCTTCGCGGTTCACGTTGTGGAAGTGGATGAAGCGGTTCGCTCCAAAGACGAAGTTGTTGTAACTGACGAGAAGAGAAACGTGTTGGCGGTTGGTCGTGCGGCTCTGTCAGGCGGGGAAATGCGGGCTTTCAAACGTGGAGTGGCAGTGAAAACTCGACGCGGTAAAATGGATGAAGGTTAAATATAAAAAAGGTCTACCCTTCTATTGTGGCTTGAAGGAAGTTTGGACATATGCGTGGACGCGTGAACCCTCGTGAAGCAAAACGAATGATGCAGCGCATGGGTTTGAACATGAACGTCGTCGAGGACGTTCGAGAAGTCGTGATCAAGACAGGCAGCAAACAAATCGTGATATCCGAACCTGAGGTTTCCATAATTGAAGCTCAAGGACAGAAAATGTTCCAGATAGCAGGCGGACAAGTAACGGAAAAGGCCGCTGAACGCAAAACAGGTCCAACAGTCGGTGAAGAAGACGTGAGACTGGTGGCAGATCAAACAGGAAAAAGCTTGGAAGAAGCTAGGAAGGCATTGGAAGAAAGCGGTGGAGACCTAGCCAAGGCTATCCTGCTACTTCAGTCATAACCGTGTCATGCCACTATGTGCCTTTTCAACACCACGACAACGCAAAACTTCTGCAAATATGTTTCAAGACACTGGATAAGCTTCGCTTTGAGCAAGACATGCAGCAAAGCATGGTTCAGTCGAACTTAAGTAAACGTCGCTCAATATGTCATCGGAGGTCATCCATAAGTGTTCGACATCGTCTCAGTTGGACATTTCAGCATCGATTCTATATTCCTTCCAGACAGAAAAACGCCCTTCGTTGTTCTGGGTGGCTCCGCGGCTTACGTGTCACTTGCAGCTCGTCGTCTGGAGTCAAGAGTAGCTGCGATATCAAAGGTGGGCGGCGATTTTCCTGAAGCCTACCAATGGTGGCTGGATCAAGAAGGCGTTAATCTTTCTGGGTTAAAGAAAGTTGAAACTGCGTCTACCACGCGCTTCGAGCTCAAATACAGCACAGATCTGTCCGAGCGAACCCTCCATCTGAAGAGCAAGGCACCATCGATTGATGCTGACGATTTGCCGAATCCCCTGAAGGCTTTCGCCATTCATGTTGCCCCCATTGCAGGCGAAGTAACATATGAGATTGTTGAGAAGCTGAAGAGCCACGCTGACGTATTATCTCTTGATCCTCAGGGGCTTGTGCGACGTTTTGATGAGGGCGGCAACATTTCAATGGGTTCGCTTCTTGACAGCCGCATATTGGACTTGATAAACGTCTACAAGTCATCGCAAAGCGAAATCCAAGCTGTCACAGGACAAACTGATCTGGTTTCAGCAGTAGAGTCCGTTCACAGTCACGGTGTGAAAATAGTCATAGTCACTCTAGGGTCAAAAGGAGCTTTATTGTCTGTTGAGGGAACCCGCTACGATGTTCCAGTATGCGTTCCTGCCAAGCTTGTTGATCCAACCGGAGCAGGAGACGCGTTTATCGGCGGTTTCCTAGCCGAGTATGTTAACGGTGAAAACATTCTACGTTGCGCATGCGTCGGCGCGGCAACAGCCTCCTTTGTTGTTGAAAGAATTGGACCCACATTCTTCGGAGACAAGACGCAAGTTTATCAGAGAGCACACGAGCTCTACGAAAAAGGAATTAAGCAATGATGCCTATTGTATTGCGTTAAATCTTGATCATGTGAGGAATAGATTTGGGACGAATCGACAAAGGCGTGAAATGCAGCGTGTCCGGATGCAGCAGTGAAGCTGCGCGTTCAATATCAGCTGACAAAGTTAAGACTGCAGGTTTGAAAGTTGGAAACGAGAAACGGGCTTACCTGTGTAAAGAACATTACAAGGATTTCAAGAAGAAGACAAAGAAAGACAAACAGCTGGAAAAAATGCGCTTCAAAACATAAGAGGATGACATTCCATGCGAATCTTGCAGCTGCATGCTGACTTCATCGAATATAAGCCGGTTCAGAAAGAAATACCAGTTGCTGAAGAAGCTGAAAAGAAGACTGCCCGTCTAGAAGAGCTTGTCGTATTGTTCACGGCAGTTGAAGAAGGCGACGACAAAGCGTCAGCCCAAAAAGCCATCGACGAAGTGAAAGCGTTCCTCGAAAAACTGAAGGTAAACCGCATCCTCATCTACCCCTATGCTCATCTAAGCAGCAACTTGGCCAAGCCCACGGAAGCTTTGAAAATAGTCAAAGCTATGGAGGCACACGCCAAAGAAAGAGAGATAGAAACATTCCGGGCACCATTTGGCTGGAACAAGCAATTCACAATCTCAATAAAAGGACATCCGCTCGCAGAACAGTCACGTCAAATAGGCGGCATAGGAAAAGTAGTCGAAAAAATTGTTGTACAGAACGAGGGGAAAGAGGAAGATAAGGTTTCTGAAGCCGCCAAGGCCGAGGAGAAGCTTGAGTCTTTCTGGTTCATTCTTGAGCCAGACGGGAAAATGACGCCTGTCAAAGACTTCAACTTCAAAAACCATGAAAACCTTGAGAAATTCTCCAAGTACGAAATATCCAAGGTCAGAGCCAGTCAGCAGATGCCCCCACACGTACCTTTAATGAAGAGACTGGAAATAGCTGACTACGAAATGGGAAGTGATCCCGGTAACATACGCTGGTATCCCAAGGGCCGATTGATCAAATCCTTGTTGGAATTGTTCGTTACTGCAAAGATGAGCGAATATGGCGCAATGGAAGTAGAAACACCAGTAATGTATGACTTCAACCACCCCAGTTTGGCCGATTATTTGAACCGGTTTCCTGCGAGACAGTATTTGCTGAAGTCAGAAGACAAAGAACTGTTCCTGCGCTTTGCTGCATGCTTCGGCCAGTTCCTCATGGTTCACGACGCACAGTTTTCGTACAAACATATGCCCATGAAGGTTTATGAGCTGACTCGCTACAGTTTTAGGCGCGAGAAAAGCGGCGAAGTCGTCGGATTGAGACGGCTGAGAGCTTTCAGCATGCCTGACTGCCACGCCTTCTGCACGGATCTTGAGCAAGCTAAGAAGGAATATGTGACAAGGTTCAAGCTGTGTATACAGATTCTCGAAGAAATAGGCTTATCCAAAGATGATTATGAAGTGGCTATACGTTTCACGAAGGAATTTCACGAACAAAATGAGACATTCATTAGTTCCCTAGCCAAAACATACGAAAAACCTGTTTTAGTGGAAAAGTGGTCTCAACCTTTCTTCTATTACAGGCTCAAATGGGATTTCAACTTTGTTGACAATCAGAACAAAGCGGCTGCTCTTTCAACAGACCAGATAGACGTTGAGAACGCTAAACGATATGACATAAACTTTGTTGATGAGAAAGGCGAGAAACATCACCCACTGATCCTGCACTGTTCTCCTAGCGGAGCAATCGAGAGAGACGTTTATGCTCTTCTTGAAAAAGCGTACAAAGATCAGCAAATGGGCAAATCGCCCATGTTGCCCATGTGGCTTTCACCAACGCAAATACGGCTGATACCTATATCAGACAAATTCATAGAAGACGTTGAAAAAATGGCTGAAAAGATAGAAGCGCATCACATACGTGTGGACATTGACGACCGTCAGATGACCTTGCAAAAAAGAGTCAGAGAAGCCGAAATGGAATGGGTTCCCTGCATAATTGTCGTCGGCGAAAGAGAAATCGAATCCGGCGTACTCCCAATAAGAGACAGGAAAACTGGCGAAAGACGCGCTATGAAGCTTGAGGAAGTCATAAAAGAAGTCGAAGAAGCAATGAGAGGCAAGCCATACAAGCCGCTTCCGTTGCCGAAGCGCCTGTCAAAAAGACCGCAGTTCTACGGCTAGCCATGACAGCAAATAGCTTTTCTTTACAAAAACTATATCAGATCTCAACATGATAAACTAACTTCTCCAACCGAGGGGAGTAATGTTGGAAAGAGAAATACTTGTTTACATAGATGGGCAATACTATCCGAAATCGCAAGCGAAAGTTTCAGTTTTCGATCACGGTCTTCTATATGGAGACGGCGTGTTTGAGGGAATTCGTGCATACAGTGGTTCAGTGTTCAAGCTGAAGGAGCATGTTGACAGACTTTACCGTTCAGCGCACATGCTAATGCTCGAAATTCCAATAACGAAAGAGCAGATGATTCAGGCGGTTGTGGAAACACTCCGTAGAAACAACTTGCGTGACTCGTACATCC
>Ga0209253_10006110_pt1 | contig 10434 bp, 10 predicted proteins | sample FrelakmetBRP12BR_FD_187145 | JGI IMG/M metagenome (GOLD analysis project Ga0209253, IMG submission 187145) | Freshwater lake sediment microbial communities from the University of Notre Dame, USA, for methane emissions studies - BRP12 BR (SPAdes)... | ecosystem: Environmental > Aquatic >... | reverse complement strand
CTCCTAGCCAAGACCTCTAGTCTTGGCGTCGTCGGCTGCCGCGATTGGCGCCCCATGCCACCCGTTCGCGTTTGCGTTCATAGCGTTAACAGGCCCTAATATTCCGGAGCCAGAAGGAACCCGCGCGTATGGAGTCTCCCACCCACGACCTCACCGTCCTGTTCGCCGACGTCACGGGGAGCACCCGACTCTACGAAACGCTGGGCGACAGCGAGGCGTTGGAAACGATCGGGCGCTGCCTCGACATCATCCGGCTCACAAGCGAAGGCCACGGCGGCCGGGTGATCAAGACCATCGGCGATGGTTCCATGACGGTGTTTCCCTTTCCGGCGAACGCCGCTTACGCGTCGATCGCGATGCACACGGAAATCGCAAAACAGCGGACCCGCGAAGGCGGGTCCCTCTCCATTCATGCCGGCTTTCACCATGGCCCGATCCTCGGTGGGGAAATCGACGTCTTCGGCGACACGGTCAATGTGGCTGCGCGCCTGTCCGAGCTGGCCAAGGCCGGCCAGACGCTGCTATCCGCGCAAACGGTCGAGGCGCTGTCACCGGCGCTGCGCGCACGCACGCGGGCGCAAGACATGCAGACCGTCAGGGGCAAGCAGGCGGACATGGCACTCTACGAGCTGCTCTGGCAGGATTCGGAGGAAGAGCTCACGACGATGTCGATGCCGCGAACGGCACGGCCGGCGCACTTGCAACTCAACCACGGCGGCCGCGTGCTGGTGCTCGACGAGAAATCATCGGTGCTCGTGATCGGGCGCGATGCCGCGAGCGACCTGGTCGTCGCGGATCGGATGGCCTCGCGGCTTCATGCGCGCATCGAGCGCCGGCGCGGGAAATTCGTGCTGGTCGACGTGAGCTCGAATGGCACTTATTGCCTCGTCGACGGCGAACCCGAATTGCTGCTGCTTCGCGAGGAATTGGTCTTGCGCGGCCGCGGGCGCATCAGCTTCGGCCAACCGGCCGCCGTGGACCCGGCCGGATGCCTGGAGTACGACTGTCGCGACTGAAGCGTGTCGCGCGAACGCGCTGCCGCTTCCAAAACCAGCCAGGGCGAAGCGCCGATGTCCTTCAGCATCCGCTCGTTCAACCCGGCGACGGCTGCGCGCTCCATCCATTGGCGGTCGGCGCCGTGCCGGGTGAACCGCAGCGCGCCCACGACGCTGGCCAGCCTCCGCGCGAAGAAGCCGGCCCCGGCGACCCGGAGGGCCACGAACGCCGCGGGCATGGAGAACGCGGGATGGGCGGTAGGCATCTGCATGGCTATGCCTCGGCCTGACGGATGCTGGTAAGAATAATCAGCCAAACAGGCAACGGGGATCGGTTTGTTCTGCCTGATTTGGTCGGATATGCTTACCAGCATGTCCCGCCTCCCCCTCAACACGCTGCCGGCGTTCCGTGCGGTGGCCGAGTCGCAGAACCTGCGCGCCGCCGCGGAGGTGCTGCATCTGACGCACAGCGCGGTGAGCCAGCAGATCCGCGTTCTCGAAGATCAGCTCGGATTCGCGCTGTTCGAGCGCCGTGGCCGGCGCCTGTTTCTCAACGCGGGCGGCGAAGCGCTGCTGCAAAGCGTACGCGCCGCGTTGGCGCAGTTGGACGACGGCATGCACGCCGCAGCGGCGGCCGCCGGAGGTTCCGCGCAACGCGTGCGGGTCACGGTCCTTCCATCGTTCGCGCAGCGCTGGCTGCTGCCGCGCATGAATCGCTGGCGCGAGCGGAACCCCGGACTGGCGCTCGAGATCGACGTATCGCAGCAGCTCGTCGACCTGCAGCGCGAGGGCTTTCACGCGGCCCTGCGCTACGGCGCGGGTCCATGGCCGGGCCTCGAAGCGGAACGCCTGTTCGGCTTGCCGACGCGCAAGATCGTCGTCGGATCGCCGGCAGCGGCGCAGCGGCTGGCCGACGCGCCGCCGGAGGCACTGGCGCGCGAACCGCTGCTGGGCGACGGCGAGCTGTGGGCGCGCTGGTTCAAGACCGCCGGCGTGGATGCGCGCGTCGTGCCGGCCGCCATCTTCAACGACGCCGGGCTGATGCTGCAGGCGGTCGAGCAGAATCTCGGGCTGGCGTTGAGCCGCGAATTGCTCGCGGCCGATGCGCTCGCGGACGGGCGCCTCGTCCAGCTGTCGCCGCTGACGATCACCGACGAGCCCGCGTTCACCTACCACCTCGTGTACCCGCCGAACCTGCGCGACTGGCCGCCGCTGGCCGCGTTGCGGCAGTGGCTGCACGACGAGCTCGAGCAGTCACGGCGGATGCTCCATCCGCCGGCGGAGAAGAAGACGCGGGGCAAGGCGCGCGCGAAGTAACTGCGCTGCGGTCGCGGGGCAGAGCACGAGCGCAACGACGAACGCGCCGACCATCGCGAACACGATCGCGACCTTCACCGCCGTTCCCAGCAGCAGCCCGATCCACGTGGCAATGCCGACCTTGCCGGCGCGGCGCATGTCGCGCTGCGCAATGAATTCGCCGATCGCCGCGCCCGCGAGGGGCATGAACAGCAGACCCCACAGTCCCGTGAAGATGCCGGCGAGCGTGCCGATTGCGGCGCCGATCAGCGCGAGCCTGCTCGCGCCCACACGCTTGGCCCCGGCGATCGCCGCGAAGTAGTCGACCGCCCACGCAAGGGCGGTCAGCACGCCGAACACGACGAGGAGCCACACCGGGATGCGCGTGAAACCGTCGATCCACGCGCCGAGCAGGATGCCCGCGAACACGAGGATCGTCCCCGGTAACGCGGGCAGGATCGTCCCCGCGATGCCTGCGACGATCAGCGCGACGACGACAAGCCAGAGAAGGACGGTCATTCAGGATGCGGTTGCGGTGGGCCCCGTGTCATCGCGAAAACGCAGCGACGGGCGGTCTGCATCGATTCGGATTGCCGACCCCTCGCGACAGCTTAAGGGTCTGACCCTTAACATGCCAACGTCGTAAGGGTCAGACCCTTACATCAGCGCCTTGTAGCGGATGCGGTGCGGCTTGGCCGCTTCCTCGCCGAGGCGCTTGCGCTTGTCTTCCTCGTAATCGTGATAGTTGCCCGCGTAGAACATCCACTGCGAGTCGCCTTCGGCGGCGAGGATGTGCGTGGCGATGCGGTCGAGGAACCACCGGTCGTGGGAAATCACGAGCGCGCTGCCCGCGAACTCCAGCAGTGCCTCTTCCAGCGCGCGCAGCGTCTCGACGTCGAGGTCGTTGGACGGTTCGTCGAGGAGGAGCACGTTGCCGCCCTTCAGCAGCGTCGCGGCGAGATGCAGCCGCCCACGCTCGCCGCCCGACAGCGTGCCGACGATCTTCTGCTGGTCGCCGCCCTTGAAGTTGAACCGGCCGAGATAGGCGCGCGACGGCATCTCGAACTTGCCGACGGTCAGGATGTCCTGGCCGTTGGAGATCGCCTCCCAAACGGTCTTGTCGTTGGGCAGCGATTCGCGCGTCTGGTCGACGACCGCCATCTGCACGGTGTGGCCGATCGTGATCTTGCCGGAGTCCGGCTGCTCCTTGCCCGCGATCATCCGGAACAACGTGGACTTGCCCGCGCCGTTCGGCCCGATCACGCCGACGATCGCGCCCGGCGGAATGCGGAACGACAGGTTGTCGATCAACAGCTTGTCGCCGTAGCCCTTGCGGACGTTCTCGAACTCGATCACCGCGTCGCCGAGACGCTCCGCCACCGGAATGAAGATCTCATTCGTCTCGTTGCGCGTCTGGTGCTCGTACGACGCGAGCTCGTTGAAGCGCGTGATGCGCGCCTTGCTCTTCGCCTGCCGGCCCTTGGGATTCTGCCGCACCCACTCCAGCTCCTGCTTCATTGCCTTGATGCGCGCGGCGTCCTGCTTCGACTCGGTCTCGAGGCGCTGTTCCTTCTGCTCGAGCCAGAGGCTGTAGTTGCCCTTGTACGGGATGCCGTAGCCCCGGTCGAGTTCGAGGATCCACTCCGCGGCGTTGTCGAGGAAGTAGCGATCGTGCGTGACCGCGACCACGGTGCCCGGGAACTTCGACAGGAACTGCTCGAGCCAGTCCACACTCTCGGCGTCCAGGTGGTTCGTCGGCTCGTCGAGCAGCAGCATGTCGGGCTTCGACAGCAACAGCCGGCACAGCGCGACGCGACGCTTCTCGCCGCCGGAGAGGTTCGCGATCTTCGCGTCCCACGGCGGCAGCCGCAGCGCGTCGGCGGCGATCTCCATCTGCACGTCGGAATCGGCGCCGGACGCGGCGATGATCGCCTCGAACCGCGCCTGCTCCGCCGCGAGCTTGTCGAAGTCCGCATCCGGCTCGCCGTACGCCGCATACACGCGCTCAAGCCCTTCCTTGGCGGCGAGCACTTCGCTCATTCCTTCCTCGACCGCCTCGCGCACCGTCTGCTCGGGCTTCAACTGCGGCTCCTGCGGCAGGAAACCGACGCGCAGGCCCGGCATCGGCACCGCCTCGCCTTCGAACTCCTTGTCCTCCCCCGCCATGATGCGCAGCAGGCTCGACTTGCCGGAACCGTTCAGGCCCAGCACGCCGATCTTGGCGCCCGGGAAGAACGAGAGCGAAATGTCCTTGAGGATGACGCGCTTGGGGGGAACGGTCTTCCCCACGCGGTTCATCGTGTATACGTACTGGGCCATGGCGATACTCGCGATCCGAAAGCGGAAAAACGCGATTATCGCAGGCGCTGGGCCGCGCCTGCCGGAACTGGCCGAGGGCCGCCCGGGAGCCAAGGTCCGCGCGAAGGTGATTCGCGCGGGCCGCGCGCTACTTCTGCGCGGTGGGAACGACGTTCGTGCCGCCGTTCATCTGCGCCTCGGTGGCGAGGCGCAGTTCCTTCCAGCGTTTCTTGTCCGCGTCATAGCGGGCGTTCACCACGGCGATTTCCTTCTGCTTCGCGGCGAGTAGGTCATCCTGCTTCGCGAGTTCGCTCATGGTGTTCGCGAGTTCGCGCTCCAGCACGGGCGGCATCGGCTTGTCGCCGAGGTCGGCTTTCTGCTTTTCGAGCTGGAGGCGCCGCTTGTTGAGCGTGGCGCGGTACGCAGTGGACGACTGCACCTGCGAGTCGATCGTCAGCAGCGCGCGCTTGCGCGCAAGCTCGATCTCGCTTTCCATCGTGTACGTCGACAGCAGCGCACGGTCCTTCCGCTCGACGAGGTCGCGCTCCTTGGCGAGCTGTTGCTGACGCGCTTCCTCGTCGGCGCGTGCCTTGCGCTGCTCTGGGGTCGGCGGAGGGTCGTTGCGCTTGATGGGGATGCCGTTCTTGTCGAGGACGACGTTGCCCTTGTTGAGCGCCTCGAGCGGGATCTTGTCCGTGTAGTGGACGACGCCCTTGTCGTCGACCCACTTGTACGTGGTCGCGTGCGCCGCCTGGGCGGCGAGGAGCGCCAACGCGCAGAGCATCGCCGTCGCGGCCGCGAACCGGACAGGACGCGCGGGCGCGTCGGCCGCGCCCGCGGTGTACACCGCGCCGCTGCGTCGATCCCTGTCCTGATCATTTCGGTTCACGACTCGTTTCGCCTCGCTAGCCTTCGACGCCGCCGGCGGTCATGCGTTCCCTGCCGGCGCGCCGGCGCCGTACTTCGTTCTGTAGGCCGCAACTGCGCCTGCGTGCGTCTCGAGCTCCGGCCGGCCGGCGATGAACGCCATCAGGTCGTCCAACGTCGCAATCGCGACCACGGGGATGCCGTAGGTCTCGCGCACTTCCTGCACCGCCGAACGCTCAGCCTGCCCCCGCTCCATCCGATCCAACGCGATGAGGACGCCGGCGGGGTTGGCGCCCTGCGCCCGAATCAGCTCCACCGACTCGCGCACCGACGTGCCGGCGGTGATCACGTCGTCGATGATGACCACGCGTCCGGCAAGGGCCGCGCCCACCACCACGCCGCCTTCGCCGTGGTCCTTCGCTTCCTTGCGATTGAAACTGAACGGCAGATTGTGACCTTTTTCGGCGAGTGCAATGGCCGTCGCGGCGGCCAGGGTGATCCCCTTGTACGCCGGTCCGAAGATCTGGTCGTAGCCGATGCCGGATGCGAGCAGGGCCTCCGCATAGAAGTGCCCGAGCCGGCGCAGGCTGTCGCCGTCGTTGAACAATCCCGCGTTGAAGAAATAAGGGCTGGTGCGTCCTGCCTTCGTCACGAATTCTCCGAAACGAAGCACTTCGCGTGCCAACGCGAACGCGAGGAAATCCTGCCGAAAGTCTGTCATCACGCTGATTTTTCTCGGAATTTTGGCAAGTATAGCGCGCCCGCGGATGCCGAGGGCGCCCCGGGCGGCAGCCCGCAGCCTGGGCGAGCCGGGTCGCTGCGGACGGCGGTCAGGTACACTCGCCGGCTTTTCACGATCCCATGCGCGTCATCACGTTCAACGTCAACGGTATCCGCGCCGCGGAGCGCAAGGGCTTTGCACGCTGGCTCGCGCGTGCCGAACCGTGGGACGTCGTGTGCCTGCAGGAACTCAGGGCGCACGAAGCGGACGTGCCGAAATCGTTGCGCGCGCCGCGCAAGTGCGTGGCATCGTTCCATCCCGCCGAGCAGAAGGGCTACGCGGGTGTCGGCGTCTACGCGCGCGCGCCGGCGAAGTTCGCGACGGGGTTCGGCAGCCGCGAGTTCGACCGCGAAGGTCGCTACCTGCAAGCGGATTTTCCCGAGCTGACCATAATCAGCCTGTACCTGCCATCGGGGTCGAGCGGGCCACACCGGCAGGCGTCGAAGTTCCGTTTCCTCGCGGAGTTCCTGCCACACCTCGCCAAGCTGCGCAAATCGAAGCGCGAGATCATCCTGTGCGGCGACTGGAACATCGCGCACCAGCCGATCGATCTCACGAACTGGCGCAGCAACCAGAAGAACTCGGGGTTCCTGCCGGAGGAACGCGCGTGGCTCACGCAGGTGTTCGACGAGCTCGGCTTCGTCGACGTGTTCCGGCGCGTCGATCCGCGGCCCGAGCAGTACACCTGGTGGTCGAACCGCGGGCAGGCGTGGGCGAAGAACGTGGGCTGGCGGATCGACTACCAGATCGCGACCCCCGGGATCGCCGCGAAGGCGACGGGCGCCTCGATCTACAGGAACCGGCGCTTTTCCGACCATGCGCCGCTGGTTATCGATTACGACTTCGAGCTCGGTTGAAGCATGAACGGCAGCGTCGCACTCTCTCTCCTAAGGGTCAGACCCTCAATGTGCATTCGGGTTCATGTTTGGGGTCAGACCCTTGCCCGGGGCGGAGCGTCGATGACAGATGGTGCGTATTCGGCTGCGGTAAGGGTCTGACCCTTAATATGCGCTCCAATGCATGCTAAGGGTCAGACCCTTAGTGCGCGGGTCTGACCCAAACGCTCGCCGATCCCCTCGCTGCAACCCATTGATCCGCATCACCAACCTCACGATCGCCCGCGGCGCGAAGCGCCTGCTCGACGGCGCCAATCTCACCGTGCATCCCGGCCACAAGCTCGGGATCGTCGGTGCGAACGGCAGCGGCAAGTCGAGCCTCTTCGCCGCGCTGCGCAACGAGCTCATTCCGGACGCCGGGTCGATCGACATTCCGGTGGCGTGGACGATCGCGCACGTCGCGCAGGAAACGCCGCCGGTCGCGACCAGCGCCCTCGACTACGTGCTCGACGGCGACGCGGAGCTGCGCGCGATCGAACGTGCGCTCGCCGCCGCCGAGGCCGATCCCGCGCACTCGGGCGAGGCGCTCGCCGACCTGCACCACCGGTTCGAGATCGTCGGCGGCTACAGCGCCCCGGCACGCGCCGCGACGCTGCTCGCGGGGCTCGGCTTCGGTGCGGACCGGCACGCGGACCCCGTCGCGAGCTTCTCCGGCGGCTGGCGGATGCGCCTGAACCTCGCGCAGGCGCTCATGTGCCGGTCCGACCTGCTGCTGCTCGACGAGCCGACGAACCACCTCGATCTCGACGCGGTGCTCTGGCTCGAGGACTGGCTCGGCAAGTATCCGGGCACGCTGCTCCTCATCACGCACGACCGGGACTTCCTCGACGCCGTCGTCGACGGCATCGTGCACGTCAGCGCGCGCAAGCTCGTCACCTACACCGGCAACTATGCGCAGTTCGAGCGCGAACGCGCGGGCCAGCTCGCGCTGCAGCAGGCGACCTACGTCAAGCAGCAGCGGCAGGTCGCGCACCTGCACGCGTTCATCGACCGCTTTCGCGCGAAGGCGACGAAGGCGAAGCAGGCGCAGAGCCGCATCAAGGCGCTGGAGCGGATGGAGCTCATCGCGGCCGCGCACGTCGACAGCCCGTTCGAGTTCAGCTTCGCGCCGACCGCGAAGACCGCGCGGCAGCTCGTGCTGCTCGAGGACGCGGTGCTGGGCTATCCCGACCGCCCGCCGGTCCTGCCGTACGTGAACTGGGGCATCCTGGCCGGCGACCGCATCGGCCTGCTCGGCCCCAACGGCGCCGGCAAGTCGACGCTGCTGAAGGCGATTGCCGGAACACTGGCGCCGGTGAGTGGACAACGCCACGCCGCGCAGGGATTGCGCCTCGGCTATTTCGCGCAGCACCAGGTCGAGCAGCTGCGCGACGAGCATTCGGCGCTGTGGCACCTGCGGCAGTTCGAGCCGGACGCGCGCGAGCAGGAGCTGCGCAACTTCCTGGGCGGCTTCGATTTCCACGGCGACATGGCGTCCGCCTCGATCGGGCACTTTTCCGGCGGCGAAAAGGCGCGGCTCACGCTCGCGCTGATCGTGCGGCAGAAGCCCAACCTGCTGCTGCTCGACGAGCCGACCAACCACCTCGACATCGAGATGCGCGAGGCGCTCACCGAAGCGCTGCAGGACTACGACGGCGCATTGGTGGTCATCGCGCACGACCGCCACCTGCTGCGCGCGACCACCGATGTCCTGTGGATCGTGGCTGACGGCGCCGTCGCGCCGTTCGACGGCGACCTCGACGACTACCGCGACTGGGTGCTCAACGCGCGCCGGCGCGAGCGCAGCGATGCGAGCCCCGCCGCCGCGACGACGGCGCCGGCAGCGGCCGTCGCGCCCGGCGCCGACCGCAAGGCGCAAAAGCGCGAGGAAGCGCAACGACGCCAGCGCCTGGCCGACGCCCGCAAACCCTTTCTCACGCGCCAGGCCGCGCTCGAGCGCGAGATGAAGGCGTACGCGACGGAGAAGGAGGCGCTCGACGCGTGGCTCGCGAGCGAGGCTGCCTACACCGAAGCGGCGAAGGACGAGCTCAAGGAGAAGATCGCCCGGCAGGGCGAAGTCGTGTGGCAGCTCGCGCGCCTCGAAACCGAGTGGCTCGAACTCGCCGAGGCGCTGGAGAAGGCCGGGACGGTGGGCTGACCGATCTCGGCGGAACGTCGCCTCAGGAAGGCGCCTCTGGCCGACCGTCGTGGCACTGTGGACCGGGTCCGTGCCATCGAGAACGAGTTGCGTCAGGCGCTGGTCTGATCAATCCAGTACGACCTCGCTGCCCTTGAGCGTGCGAGAAAAGCACCTTTCGAACTTGTGGTCCGCGGTCAGCTCGTCGGCCATGCGCTTGCCGATGGCGCCCAGTACCTGTTCGAACTCGACCCGTCCCTCCTCCGGATGCGCGAACCAGTCGTCGACATCGCGATTGGTGGCATGGCGGCACTCGGTCTTCGTCTCGGCCAGGATCGCTCCGCTGTCGGTGCGCTTGACTCGCCACGTCACGCTGACGGCGTACGTCCAGTCCTCGTACGCGCATCCCGGCATCACGCCGATGCTCGCGATTTCCACGACGGTGTCCGGCTTCAGGGCTCGCGACGCGTCGGTCGATGCGCAGCCGCCGCGCAACGCCTCCAGCTCGCGCTCCATTCCCTGCGCGAGCGCCTGCGCGCTCGCCGACCTGTAAATTGCCTGAAAGTCGGCATGCACGTTCGGATGGGTCATGCTGCCGGCGGCGCACTGCATCCCGTGCCCGACCACCATGGGGGCGACGAAGATCATGAAGGGATTGGCGTAGGCCGCCACCAACGCGAGCGCGCCGAGTCCGGTACCCGTCACACCTCCGGCGGGATTTGCGAGCACATTCTCGCGTGGCACGTATGGGCCAGACGGCACGACCACCGCGACCCGGCACACCTGCGCGCGGTCTTCGCGACCCAGCAGCGCGGTCGCGCAGCCGGAAAGCATTCCGAGCGCGATGATCGTTGCCATCGACCCCGAGACGACGCGCATGGCTGACCGCGTCGTTCCCGCACCGTTGGGACGCGAGCTTGCGATGCAGCGCCTGAACGAAGCGGCCATCGCCATCCGACCTTGGGCCTCCGGCGCACCGGACGAGCGGCCCCGCGCTTCTCGCGCGACACGCGTACCGAGGGGTGCCGGCACCGGGATTCGTCCGTTCGATCGTGTGCCTCGGACGCGTGCCGGGCCTTGACGATGGTCAACGCAGCGACGCGCGGCGAACGCCGACCGAATGCGCCGAGCGAAGCGTCCCCTTGGCGGAACGCGGCGGAAGGGCGCAGCAGGCCCGGCCTGGAC
>Ga0209253_10006109_pt1 | contig 10434 bp, 8 predicted proteins | sample FrelakmetBRP12BR_FD_187145 | JGI IMG/M metagenome (GOLD analysis project Ga0209253, IMG submission 187145) | Freshwater lake sediment microbial communities from the University of Notre Dame, USA, for methane emissions studies - BRP12 BR (SPAdes)... | ecosystem: Environmental > Aquatic >... | reverse complement strand
CCCGCCGCGATCTCGGCGCGGCGGCCCGGCACCCGAAATTGCGGCAGGTGGTCACGGACCTCGCGAACCTCGGCAAGGTGCGCGACGAGCTCCGCGCCGACCACGTGTTCTGCGCGCTCGGCACGACGATCCGCAAGGCGGGTTCGCAGGACAAATTCCGGCAGGTCGACCAGGTGATCCCGTTGCAGCTGGCGCAGCTCACGCTTGCGCAGGGCGCGCGCCACTTTTCGATCGTGAGCGCGCTCGGCGCCGATGCGAAGTCGCGGGTGTTTTACTCGCGGGTGAAAGGGGAGGTGGAGCAGGCGCTGCGCGCCATGGCGTGGCCAAGCCTCGGCATCGTGCGCCCGTCGGTGATCGCCGGCGATCGTGCCGAATCGCGCCCGATGGAGCGGCTGGCCGAGCACCTGCTGCGCTTTGCGCCGGCCACGTGGAAGCCCGTTCCCGCACCCGAGATTGCCGCGGCGATGATCCGCACTGCGTTGCGCTCGCCGCCGGGCGTCACCACGATCGAGTCGCGGGACATCCCGAAGGCCGCGCGTTCATCCGCCGCCTGAAGGCATGCCGCCCGGTGGGCTCACGCTCGCCGGGTACAACTGCTGCAGCTTCGCGCCATAGTCGCGCGCAGCTTCCATGTGGCCTGATTGCGCATTCATGGTCATGAGTGCGGTCAGCAGGTCGCGGTCGTTCGGCGCGCGGCGGATCGCGCGCTCCAGCACGGCAAGTGCTTCCTTCGTCCGTCCGTTCGAGTGCAGCGCCACCGCGTACACGTACGACATGCGCACGTTCTCCGGCGCCAGTTCTGCCGCGAGACGCAGTTCGTCGATCGCGGCGGGCATCTGCTTCTGACGAACCAGCGACAGCCCGAGCGCGTGGTGCAGCGTGGCGTCCTTCGGCGACACGGCGAGTCCGCCGCGCAGCGCCTTCTCCGCATCCGATTCGCGACCCTGCAGGCGCATCAGGTCGGCGAGGTTCACCCAGGCCGGCACGAACTGGTCGTCGAGCGCGATGGCCGCGCGGAATTCGGCTTCGGCCTTCGGATATTCGCGGCGGTCGGCGTAGAAGCCGCCGAGATTCGTGAGGTTCTCCGGGCGATCGGCGTTGAAGCGCTCCGCCGCCACGTACTCTGCGGCGGCCTTGCCATAGGCGGCCGCCGCATCCGCACCGAGTACGTCCGCCGGCACCGGCGCCAGCAGTCGCGCTGCCTGGATGCGCACGACCCGCGACGGATCGTTCAACAAGAGCGCGGCGGGGCGACGTTCCTGCGGCGGCATGCTCTCGTAGGCGTCGAGGGCGGCCATGCGCACGAGCGGGCTTGGGTCCTTCAGCGCGGCTTCCGCCGCAAGCAGTGCGTTCTCGCTCGGCCAGTCCGCGAGTCGCGTCAGCGCGGAGGCGCGAGCCATCGCCGATTCCTGCTGGTTGGCCACGAGTTGCGCCAGCTCCATGGTGACGGGCTTGCCCATGTCGTTCGCGGCAAAGGTTTCCGCGAAATCCTGGAAGCCGGGTTTTGGTTGCGGATAGCGCTTCCGCACTTCGTCGGCGGACCACTGCGCCGAACGATCGCGGTGGCACTGGTTGCATGCGTTCGGCGTGCCGATCGTCACCGTGAGGTCCGGGCGCGGTATGCGGAAGCTGTGGTCGTGACGCGCATCCACGACCATGTAGGTTTCCGTGCGCATGTGGCAGTCCGCGCAGGCAGAGCCCGCCTGGCCGGCCTCGTGAAAGTGATGGCTCGGTGCGTCGTACTTCGAGGCGAGGTGGCACTGCGCACAGACGGCATTGCCCGGCGCGCGCGTCTTGCCGCCGTGCGGCTCGTGGCAGTCGCCGCAGGTCACGCCTTTCGCATACATGCGGCTCGAGAGGAACGAGCCCCAGTTGTACACCTCGTCGCGCTGCTGGCCGTCGGGATGGTACAGGCCGGTCGTCAGCAGGGCGGGCGTGTAGTGATCCGCAAACGGCTCGCCCGCGTGATAGTCATTGGAATACTGGCCGCGGCGCGCGTGGCACTGTGCGCAGACGTCGAGTTCCTTGTCCGTCGCCCGCGGCGTGCTGCGCGCAGCCAGCCCGGTCCGCGCGTCGATGGCCCAGGTCACCCCACGGCGTTCGTCGAGTTCGACGGTCAGTCCGCTGTGTGCAAGGCCCTTGCCGTTCCTCTTTGCGTCGTTCGCGAGGGCGACGTGCGTCGACCCGGGCCCATGGCAGGCTTCGCAGCCGACGCTGATCTCCGACCACTTCGTCGCATAAGTGTTCGTCGATGCGTCGTAATTCTTCTGCAGGTTCGTGGAGTGGCAGTCCGCGCACATGTAGTTCCAGTTCTGCTGGCGCCTGGTCCAGTGCAGTTCGTCGCGCGGGTCGATGCGTTCGTTCGGATACAGGTGGAACCAGCGCTGTCCGCCCTGGTCGGCGGGCCGTGCGTCCCACGCGACGGAGAACGCCTGCACGTGCCCGCCCGGCAGTTCGACCAGATATTGCTGGAGCGGGTACACGCCGAAGGCGTGGCGCACTTCGAATTCCGCGGTCTTGCCGTCCGGCCCTTCGGTGCGAAACAGGTACTTGCCGTCCCGACGGAAAAATTCCGTCGTCACGCCGAAATTGCGGAACGAGGCATCGTTGAAATCGCCGAGCACGGTCTTTTCCGTGGCGGGCTGCATCGCCACCGCATGCTGCGAACCCTGCCAGCGCTGGAATTCGTCCCGGTGGCAGTCCGCGCAGGCGCTCGAGCCCACGTAAGTCGGAGGCGCGCCCGGCGCGGGCTGGGCGGTTGCCATGGCGGACTCGTCGGGGCCGGAGGGCGTTCGTCCCTTCAGCCAGATCGCCGCCACGAGGAGGGCGATCGTCGCGACGGCAACGGCTGCAAGCACTGGAAGGCGCCGGGAACTGCCGCCGACCGGGGGCGTCGAACTCATGTACAGGGGCTCTGCAGCGGGGTTCCTGCCATTTTGCAGTTCGCTTGCCGCAATTGACAGTCCTCCCTAATGAACCTGAAATAGCTCCCTGCCCCGGGGGCCCCACAAGAAGGAAGCCGAACGATGAAACTCAAGAAGTCCGCAAGCATGGTCTTTGCCGGTCTCGCGGTTGCGTTGCTCACCGCCACGGCCGCCCTGGCTGACAAGCCGCCGCAGACCTGGGACGGCCTCGAGTTGACCAAGAAGAAGGGCCTGGACCTCGTCTATCTCCGGCCCAACGTCCAGTTCCGGGCCTACAAGGACGTGAGCATCGACGTACTGGAAGTCGCGTTCGACAAGAACTGGGACCCGAACGACAACGTTCGCAGCGTTTCACGACGCATGTCGACGGCGGACATCGAAAAGATCCGCACCGACATGGTCAGCGAGTTCCGCAAGGTCTTCGTCGAGGAACTCGGCAAGGGCGGCTACTCGGTGGTCGACAAGCCGGGAGACGACACGCTGCGTGTCAGCCCGGCCCTCGTGGACGTCTACATCACCGCGCCGGATCGCATGGAGCCGGGCCGCGTGACGACCTACACGACGGACGCGGGCCGCATGACCCTCGCGATGGAGCTGCGTGACGGCCCCACCAACCAGTTGCTGGCGCGCGTGATCGATCAGAAGGCGGGTTCGGACATGGGTTTCGCGCAGGTGACGAACTCGGTCACGAATTCAGCCGAGTTCCGCCGCATGGTGCGCTCCTGGGCGCAGCGGCTGGTGAAGGCGCTCGACACGGTCAACGGCAAGGCGAAGTAGCCCGTCGTCAGTGGATGGGCACGGACCCCGGCGATACTCCAGGCGCAGCTTGGGGGCGCTAGGGTGTCGCCGGCAAGGTCGCGATGAGTCGCGAGTCTTCGAGCGCCGCCGTGCGGTGCACGGCGACGGCCTGGTAGGCCGGATCGCTCACCATCGCGAGGAAGGCCGCCTTCGACGGATACCTCACCAGCAGCGCGAGGTCCCAGCGCTCCCCGGGCGATCCGAGCAGCACGGCCTTGGGCGCTCCCTGCCAGACCAGCGAGCCGCCGACCCCGGTCACGAACGCGAAGGCCAGCTTCATGTAGCGCCGGTACGCTTCGCTGCCGCTGCACGGTTCGATGTCGGTGCGGCCGCCGTAGTCCGCCTGCTCGCGGTAACGGAGCAGGTTGATCATCACGACCGGTTCGCCGTCGCCGATCCCGGCGAGCAGGGTCTGCACGTGGTCGACGAACGACTTCATCATCGCAGTCATGTGCATGGGCCTCCGGCGTCTCAATCCATGCGCCGCCCAGTCGCCGCTCTATCTGCCTGCTCCAGGGCCGCGGTTTTCGCCGGCGCTGGACGCACCTCGACCGTCACCTTCGGGATGTGGCCGTTGAACTTCGACTTGGCCTCAGACCCGATCGATTCGACGACCGGTGTGCCGAGGTCGATGCCGACGTCGGCGGTCTCGTCGGCCGAGAACATACCCGCTTCCGTGTGCTCGACCCGGCCCTCGCCGACTTTCTCGCCGTTGATGAAGAGGGTGCCCGTGCCGCCCTTGCCCGGGCCGCCGCCGTCGTAGGCAAAGTCGAACTTCACGGTCGCCTTGCCGGGCGCCAACGGCTTCGTCGACACGATGCTGCTCTGCTGCAGGCCGAGGAAGTTGTAGCCGTAGGCCGGGACACCGTCCTTCACGTATAGCGACCAGCCGCCGAAGCGGCCGCCTTGCGCGATGATCGTGCCGTTACCGCCGCCCGCGGGCACGACCAGATCGGCGGTGATGGTCTTGGAACGGTTCTTCACGTTGATGAACACGCCCTCCATCATGCCGGTCATGCCCTCGGCGAGCGTCAACGAGGTGCGACCCGCCATCAAGTCGGGCCGACCGACCGATGCGGCGTCCAGTCGCTCGAACACGCGATCGTCCATCGGCAGCACGTGGTACTTCTCGGCTTCGCGAAGGTAGAGTGCCTGCAACTCCGCCAGCTTCTTCGGATCCTTGGCGGCGAGGTCGTTGGCGAGACTGAAGTCCGATCGCACGTCGTACAACTGCCAGGCCGAGTTGTCCTGGAGCGGACGGCGTGGCTTCGCTTCCCAGGGCGCCCGGTGGATCTCACGCGCGAACCAGCCTTCGTGGTAAATCGCGCGATTACCGGCAATCTCGAAGTACTGCGTGGTGTGGCGCTCCTTCGCCTTGGCATCGTCGAAGCTGTACAGCAGGCTGGTGCCTTCCATCGGGATCTGCGTCGCACCGTCGACCACCTTGGGTTCCGGCAGGCCGATCGCCTGCAGGATGGTCGGGGCGACGTCGATCACGTGGCCGAACTGGGTGCGGATCTCGTTCTTGGCCTTGATGCCTTTCGGCCAATGCACCACGAGGCCGTTACGCGTGCCGCCGAAGTCCGAGGGCACCTGCTTCATCCAGCCGAACGGCGAGTCGAATCCGACGGCCCAGCCCGCGGCCATGTGCGGATAGGTCTCGGGCCCGCCCCACTGGTCGATGCGCTTCAACATGTCGGGTACGGTTTCCTGCACCCCGTTGAAATAGGTGTATTCGTTGAACATGCCGTTCTGGCCGCCTTCACCGCTCGTGCCGTTGTCGCCGGCGATGTAGAAGACGAGCGTGTTGTCGGCTTCCCCGACGTCGTTGAACGCGGCGAGCATCCGGCCGATCTCGTGGTCCGTGAACTCGACGTAGGCAGCGAACACCTCGGCCTGGTGGGCGAAGAGGCGCTTCTCGTCGGGCGAGAGCGTGTCCCAGTCCTTGATCGCCGGCGGCTTGGGTGCCAGCTTCGTGCCGGCGGGCACGATGCCCATCTGGATCTGCCGGGCCAGCGATTCCTCGCGCAGCTTGTCCCAGCCCTGGTCGAACTTGCCCTTCCAGCGGGCGATCCATTCCTTCGGCACGTGGTGCGGCGCATGCGTCGCACCCGGCGCGAAGTAGACAAACGCGGGCTTGTCGGGCGTCAGCGCCTTCTGGAACTTGATCCACGCGACCGCCTTGTCCGTCATGTCGGTCATGAAGTGGTAGTTCGGATCGTCCGGCAACTCGACCTGCGTGGTGCCGTCGTAGAGGTAGGGCGCCCACTGGTTGGTCTCGCCGCCGATGAAGCCGTAGAACTTGTCGAAGCCCTGGTGCGTCGGCCAGCGGTCGAAGGGGCCGGCGACGCTCGCTTCCCACGCCGCGGTTTCGTGCCACTTGCCGAAGGCCGCCGTGCTGTAGCCGTTCAACCGCAGCATTTCCGCGACCGGCGCGGTCGCGTTCGGAATCTGGCCCGTGGCGCCCGGCAGTGCCGTCGCCATCTCCGTGATGAAAGCCATGTTCACCGTGTGATGGTTGCGTCCTGCCTTGAGTGCGGCCCGCGTCGGTGAGCACAGTGCCGTGGTGTGGAAGTTGTTGTAGCGGAGGCCGTCCGCGGCCAGCTGATCGAGCGTCGGCGTGCCAACCGGGCCGCCGAACGCGTCGGCGACGCCGAACCCCATGTCGTCGACCAGGATGATCACCACGTTCGGCGCGCCTGCGGGCGCTTTTACCTCGAAGCGAGGCGGCGCCTTGACGTTGCGCGCGTCCACTTCCTTGTAGAGCGGCCGCACCGGTTCCGGGACCGGCAGGATCGTGCGGTCCAGGCTCGTTTGCGCGACCGCGGAGCCGATGCCTCCTAGAACCATCGCGCACGTGGAGACACATACGGCGAACTTTGCTGCAACGCGGCTTCTCTGGCTCATGGAACAACCTTTCTGGAATTCGATCACGGACGATGCAGCAAGCAGGCAGGACGCGCGGTACTCGCGGCGTCTGGCTCACGCGTGAACATACTCAGAACTGCCGAGACCAGATATCGCCACGTTTGGTGCCTGGCGTCAATGCGACCTTGAATACCTGACAGTTTGAGACACGTGTCGATCGCCGCGGGCCACTCACGCCAGATCCGAACATGCCAGTCAGCGTGATCGACGTGCCGCGTTGCGCCATTATACTCACGCCCCGCGACCCATCCGTAAGGAGGAATCCATGAAATATGCGATCGTCTTCAGACAGATCGGCCTGGCTGCCAGCGTATGCGCCGGATTGGCGCTTGCCTACCCGCAGGAACTAAGCGCCAAGGACCCGCCGCCGGAAGTCAGCGCGGATGGCTTGCACCTGCAGAAGAGCACGAATGAACGCCTGGTGTACGTAAGGCCCGGTGCGACGTTGACGCCATACAAGCGCGTCGCGATCCTCGACTGTTATGTCGAGTTCGAGAAGAACTGGCAGCGGGACTACAACAGCAGCAGGATTGGCCTGGAGGGGCGCGTCTCAGACAAGGATGTCGATCGGATGAAGAGCAAGCTGGCCGCTGAGTTCAAGAAGGTATTCATCGACGAACTTCAGACGAACGGCGGCTACGAGGTCGTCGATACCGCGGCGCCGGACGTCCTCGTACTGCGACCGGCGCTGATGAACGTGGAAGTCAACGCCCCGGACCTGATGTCGGCAGACATCGGCGCCACAGTCGTCCGGTCCGCGGGCCAGATGACCCTGTATCTCGAACTGTGGGACTCGGCCACGAACACGATTCTCGCGCGGGTGATGGATGCACAGGCAGATTCGAACGCCTTTGCGCAGCGCGCGAGCGGCGTCACCAACAAGGTCGCCGCCGATCGGATCCTGAAAGGCTGGGCGGAGGACCTCCGCAAGCATCTGGACGCCGCCAACGGCAAGGCGTCGGGCCCATGACCTCGGATGCGCATCCAGGCGCGCCCAGCCTGAAGGAGCGGGCACGCCACGAGTTGCGCAATTACGCGATCGTCGCGGCCTATCTCTATGTCTGTTTCGCAACCTTTATGCTCTACAAGTCCGCATTGCTCAGGGAGGAGGGCCTCGGCCTCCTCCCGCACGGAATCGCGGCGATCAAGGCGCTGATTCTGGGCAAGTTCATCCTGATCGGTGAAGCCGCCGGCGTCGGGACGCGGATAGGCCGTCGGACGCTGCTGACGACGATTGCGACGAAGACCCTGCTCTTCTTCCTGCTGCTGGTCGTGCTGTCCGTGATGGAGGAACTGCTGGTCGGCAAGGCGCACGGTCACTCGTTCGCTCAGACTCTGGCCGACTACGAGAAACATTCGGTGCTCGAAATGATCGCCACCTGCCTGCTGCTCCTGGTCGTGCTGGTGCCATTGATCACCGCCAAGGAATTCAGCCGGGCGCTCGGGCCGGGCGTGCTGACACGCGCGCTCTTTGGTTCGGACCAGGGCAAGGCCGGGTAATCGCGCGCAGAGGAGGCAGGAGGCCGAACGCCTTTCTGTAATGTCTTGCCGCCTGAAATGAACAGGCCTCGGGACCGCGCGATCCCGAGGCCTTTTTTCGGTGCGGCCTCAGCGGCCGCCTCGCGCGTCAGAAGTGGACGGTGTAGAAGATCCGCGGGCCGCTGTACTCCCAGTTCAGGTCGCCGTCGAACTTGTCCGTGTTGACGCCGACGTCGACCTTGAAGCGGTTGTAACCGAGGCCCAGACCGACCCACTTGGACGGCTGCCAGATGGCGTCAATCTTGGCGTCCCAGATGCTGCCGTCGTACTCGTCGATCGACAGGGCGAACCACTGCAGGCTGGCGTCGAGCCAGAAGTCCCCGCCCATGCGCCACAGCGCTCGACCGCCGAAGACGGGCAGGGGCGCGCCGACGCTGCCTTCCTCCTTCACCTGGCGCGTACCGCCTTCGCCGTCAAGCGCCTGCCCCGAAAGAGTCAAGGAGAGGTCGGTGTAGTGCACACCGGCGGTACCGGTCAGCTCGAAGTTGTCTCGCCGCATGAAGGCGTATTCGTATGCCAGCTCGACGATATTGAACTTCGACTCGCCCTTGACCTTGGCGTTGACCGGGAACGTCTCGCCCTGCCAGACGATCTCGGTGTCGATCGTCTTCGAGTCGTCGCGCGACGAGTTGAACCACATCATCCGCACTTTGTGCCGCTCGGCGAACCGCCAGTAGCCGTCGAGCCGGAAGCGCGTGGTGTCGCCGTCGCCGAAGGTCTTTTCCCAGTCGACGGGCGAGCCGGGTAGGACTTCACCCGCCGTCGTGCCATCGAGGCGCACCTCGGTGTTCTGATTGACGATGAACGTGCCGAGGCTGACGTTGAAGCCATTGTCGAGCAGGTTCGGGCCTTCGGCGTTGGCCGCGCTGGCGGCCAGGAGCAGGCCGCTCGCCGCGCCCGTCGTAAGGATCCGGCGCCATCGAATCTTGTTGTTGCGCATCAGTACACCCTCCGTAACCCACCGGCAGGCACGCGAGCCTGACCGAGTCGTTCCTGTTGACCCCAAGCCGGACGGCAAGTCCGAGGGGAGCACGTACCCCCGTGCATCGCTCGGCAATCATCCTACCCCAGCCGCTACCGCACGGAATTGGCGTCCGGATACATGCGATTACGTCTTATACGTAATGCTGCGTCGCCTACTCAACGGCGGCGGCGATCCTTGAGGCGAGTTTCCGCGCATCGGCATGGAACAGCCGGATGCCGTCGGCGAGTTTCTCCGTCGCCATCGCGTCTTCGTTGTGCATCCAGCGGAATGCTTCTTCGTCCATGTCTACGCGGACAGCATCGCTGGCCTCCGCGGCCGCCAGGCTCAGCCGTCGCGGCACGTCGCCCGGGGCCGCCTCGAGTTTCTGCAGCAGGTCCGGGCTGATCGTCAGCAGGTCGCAGCCGGCAAGGTCGAGGATCTGCGTCGTCTTGCGGAAGCTCGCGCCCATCACCTGCGTTTCGTAGCCGAATTTCTTGTAGTAGTCGTATATGCGGGTCACGGAGGCGACGCCCGGATCCGACTCGCGCGGGATGTCCTCCACGCCCTGTGACTTCCTGTGCCAGTCGTAGATCCGGCCGACGAACGGCGAGATCAGCGTGACGCCCGCGTCGGCGCAGGCCACGGCCTGCGCGAAGCTGAAAAGCAGCGTCAGGTTGCAGTGGATGCCGTCGTGCTCGAGCCGCTCCGCGGCGCGGATGCCTTCCCAGGTGCTCGCAATCTTGATCAGCACCCGTTCGCGCGGGACGCCGGCTGCCTCGTACAGCTCGATCAACCTGCGCGCCTTCGTCTCCGTGGCGCCCGTGTCGAAACTGAGGCGGGCATCCACTTCGGTCGAGACGCGCCCCGGGACCAGCTCGAGGATGCGCCGGCCGAAGCCGACGAACAGCCGGTCCATCGTGTCGGCGAGCCGCGAGTCCGCGGGCGCCCCGGCCGCGGCCGCGATGGCTTCGTCGATGATCGGCCGGTAACGGGCATCCTGCGCCGCCTTGAGGATCAGGCTCGGGTTGGTCGTTGCATCCTGCGGACGGAATTTCCCGATCGCGTCGATATCGCCGGTGTCGGCGACGATGATCGAGTGCTGCTTCAGGCCGTCGAGCTGGGTGACCATGGTGTCCTCGTCGAATTCGTCACAGCGGCCACTTCCAGTCACGCTCGGCCGGACGGTCGATGCCGTGCTCGTGCGCGTAGTTGCGGCACTCGATCTGCAAGTTGCGCATCTTCTCCTTCACGTGCGCGCCGGCGACCTGCAGGCGCGGCACG
>Ga0209253_10006108_pt1 | contig 10435 bp, 9 predicted proteins | sample FrelakmetBRP12BR_FD_187145 | JGI IMG/M metagenome (GOLD analysis project Ga0209253, IMG submission 187145) | Freshwater lake sediment microbial communities from the University of Notre Dame, USA, for methane emissions studies - BRP12 BR (SPAdes)... | ecosystem: Environmental > Aquatic >... | reverse complement strand
CGCAGCCCACCAGGGACAGAGCGGCCAGCCCCGTTCCCACGCCGGCCGCTCCCGTCAGCAGGCGCCGCCGGGAAAGGCGGCGCTTGGCCCATCGACTCCAGTAGTCAGACGTCTCCATCGCCCTGCCTCCTCCTGTTACCACGGTCGCAAGCGGAATCCAGCGCCACAATACCCTTTGCGCTACGTAGGGGCAAGGCGGCCGGCGCCCACGGTGGGAAGTCACTGCGGCCCAGCGGGAGGATATTGAGCTAATTCGCCGTTTTGATCAGAGGTAGTACGTCTCTGTCCACCTCGGCGTCGTTCTGTGGCGTGGGCGCGTCGCGGAAGAGGCGCCAGTGCTCGACGTGCTCCACGGCGGCGCTCGGCTGGAGGTCCACAAGTGGGCCCAGCGTCTCAAGCTCGAGCATGTCGGCGTTGGTGAAGGCTTCGACGGAGCAGCCGAGGTCAGGGTAGCGGGCGCTTTCGACATAACTGAACCGCTTCACGAAGACGTGTCCGCCGCGCACGTAGGCTGCCCAACCGTCGGTGACCATGACGCCTGCCTTTTGGGGGGTGTCGAGGTTCGGGTCTTGCCTGAGCAGGGCGTACTTCCTGCCCCAGTGCCACCTGGGGTCCGTCATGTCGGTGTAGGCCCAGAGGGCGATGGTGTTGGTGGGCAGAAGGCTCTCCTGGTGGGACCGGCGCGGCGGCAGCGGTATGATGGCGGTGCCTCCCGGCGCCATCACCGACAGCGCCCAGGGGGCGAGCTCCACGGCCCACAGATTCGTGTTGCACAGCCGGTGGGTCACCTCGACCTGCGCATCCGCGGGCGCCATGCGGATGTCGATCTCTTTCTGGATCCCGGTGGTCGGCTCCGTGGGCTGCACGAGGCGGACGAAGTCCCCGTGTTGCTCCAGCCCTACCGACGAGTTGTCCGGGTAGTAGGTGCGCGGCTTCGCTTCGGGGGCGTGCCAGAGGCGATGGCCGCCGTAGATGCGCCATTCATCGCCGTCCTTCTTCCCCGCCGCGTCGTCGTACTCCTTGAACTCGTTTTCCTCACCCGCGAATCCGAAACGGATGACGCGCGGGCCGACGTCTGTCGTCATGATGAGGTCGATGACGCCGTTGGACAGCCGGTAGCAGTTCGGCCAGCCGCGGTACTCCGTCTTCTCCAGGGCGATCTTCATTCGGCGAGCCGGTCGGACAGGGGCCGGAGGTCCAGTTCCGCCTCGCGCGTCTGGCCTCCGAGCTCCAGGAACTTCCGCATGCGTTTTCGGGCGGCGTCTGTCGCCACGGCCCGGTCGAAGTAGTGAGCTTCCTCCAGCAGGCCCTCCATCGTGGGCAGCTCAGCGCAGCTGACGGAGGCCTTCGCCAGGGCTATCGCCTCGGCGGAGAAGCCGGCGATCCTGTAGGCCAGCTGCTCGACGAAGGGGCCGAGCTCGTCGGGCGGCAGCGCGCGGTTGATGTAGCCGTAGCGCTCGGCCAGGTCCGCCGGGAAGTCGTCGCAGCCCAGCACGACCTCCAGCGCTCTGGAGCGGCCCATGAGGCGGGGCAGGCGCTGAGTGCCGCTGCCGCCGGGGATAATGCCTATGGCCACCTCCGGCTGGGCGAGGATCGCCCGGCCCAAGGCGGCGAATCGCATGTCAAGCGAGAGGACGAACTCGCTGCCGCCGCCGCGGGCGCGACCCTCGATCTTGGCGATGCTGACCTTGGGCATCGTTCGAAACCGATCGACCATGGCGTGGAAGAACTTCAGCGAATCTGCCTTGGGAGGGGCCACCGCAGGGAGCTGCAGGATCAGGTTGACGTCCGCATGGGCGACAAAGAAGTCCGGGTTCGCGCTGTCGAAGACCACGACCCTGACAGCGTCATCCACTTCGATCTCTCTGCCCAGGCGGTCGATCTCCTGCATGAGGGGGAGGTCGAAGAGGTTGATGGGCGGGTGATCGATGGTGACGAACAGAACGCCCCGGTCCAGCCTGGTCTTCAGGCAACCGTAGCCGGCGTATGCCATTTCCCTGCTCCTAAGGAGGGCGGCTCGGTCAGCTCTGTTTGGCGCGCTCCTGCGCGATAAGCTCACGGCGGAGGATCTTGCCGGCGGCCGACTTGGGGATCTCCGACACGTACTCCATCTCGCGGATCTTCTTGTAGGGCGCCACCTTCTCGGCCACGAAGGCCATCAGCTCCTCGGGGCTGGCCTCGAAGCCCTCCCGGAGCACGACGAAGGCCTTGGGGATCTCGCCGCTCTCCAGGTGGGGCTTCGGGATCACGGCGGCGTCGAGGACGGCCGGGTGTTCGTGGAGGATGGCCTCCAGTTCGGCCGGGGCCACCTGGTAGCCCTTGTACTTGATCATCTCCTTCTTGCGCTCGAGGAGGTGGAGGTAGTTGTCCTCGTCCAGCCAGCCGATGTCGCCGGTGAGCAACCAGCCGTCCTCGCTTAGGCAGTCCTTTGTCTCCTGCGGGCGCTTCCAGTATCCCTTCATCACCTGCGGGCCCTGCACGGCCAGCTCGCCGATCTCGCCGGTGGGCAGCTCCTGGCCGGTGTCCAGGCTCACGATCTTCTCGAAGGTGTCAGAGACGGGCGGGCCGCACGACTCCAGTTTGATGCGTTCGAAGGGGTTGGTGTTGACTGCGGGGCTGGTCTCGGTCATGCCGTAGCCCTGTGACACGACGCAACCGTAGACGGACCTCGCTCGCTCACCGACCTCCGGAGGCAGGGGCGCTGCGCCGGACTGGATCACCCGTAGGGAAGAGGTGTCAAAGCGGGAACGGTCGGGTACGTTGGTCATGGCCAGGATGGCCGGCGGCGCTAGATACACGTTGTTTATCCGGTGCTTGCCGATGAGATGCAGCATCTGTTCCAGATCGAACCGCATCATCACAATACCGGTGGCCCCCAGGGCGATGCCGATGCTCAAGAGCACCGTCATCCCATAGATGTGGAAGAAGGGCAAGACGCACAGGCTGACCGAATCGGAGTCCGCCTGCTTCACGGCCAGCCCCTGCGTCACGTTGCAGGCAATGTTGTAGTGGGTGAGCATAACGCCTTTGGGAAGGCCCGTTGTGCCGCTGGAGTAGGGCAGGGCGGCCACATCTTCGCGGGGGTTGATGGGCACCGGCCGGTAGTCCTCCGGGACGCCGCCCAAAAGATCGGGTAGGCCGTCGATGGGCCAGATGTTGCGCAAACGGGGTAGGTTGTGGCGAGCCGCTTCCACCGGCGCTCCCATGGGACTGAAAACGAAGAGGGCGACCGCCTCGGCATCCTCCAGCTGGTGCTCGATCTCGCGCTCCCTGTAGAGGGGGTTGAGGGCGGTGACCGTGGCGCCGGCCAGGAGCGCTCCGTAGAAGACGGAGGCGTAGTCAACGAGGTTGGGCGAGAAGATGCCCACCTTGTCGCCCTTCTCGATGCCGTTGTCCTGCAGGAGACGCGCTACCTTGCGGGCGTGACTCCAGAGGTCGCGATAGGTCCGCGTGGTGCCGTCGGCGCCGATAAGGGCAGGCTTGTCGCCGAAGCGCTCCGCCGAGCGGCGCAGCAGCTCCGGCAGGGGGAACTCCTCGTAGGGCGCCTGGCTGGGCCAGTATCCGGAGATGACCATTGCTCGACCTCCTCTGGGCTCGGTTGCCCGTGTTCTTCTCGAAAACCCGCTCGGCGAATGTCCTCGGCCAAATGGAGATTACCCATCGCCGGAAGGGCTTGTCAAATCGTGTTGTGCCACGGCAGAGGCCATCAAAGGCTGTTAGAACAGGGAGCGCGATTCGAATCGGTTCAGACGACGGATGGCCAGGGCTACCACAGCCGACGTGACGGCAAGCATCAGCGTGAGCGCCATGGGGCCACCGAGGTGGGCGTCGAGCTCCGTCGTCTGCGTGAGCAGATCGCCCACGCCAAGAGTGTACTGGCGGATGCTGAGGATCCGCGTTCCGGCGAAGAGCTCGGTGACGACGCCTTCCCAGATAAAGACGTAGATGAGCCCGACGATGAGCGCTCGGGTCGTCAGGAGGCTGAGAAAGAGAAACAAGGCCGAGTAGGCGAGCGCGCCCAGGATAGAGGACACGACGAAGGCGAGAATAAGTGTGGAGTCGCCCGAGCCCTCGAGGGCGATAAGCCCAGAAAGGGCGGTGGAGAGCGCGACGAGCACGCCGGCAGGAAGCCATGACGCCGCGAGCTTGGCCATGATCACTTGGCCGCGCGGCAGCGGCTTCGACAGCAGGTACATAATAGTCCCGTCCTCAATCTCCATGCCCAGAGACGTTGTACTCAGGACAAGGGTCACGAGCGGCAGGAGCGTGGTTACGATGAGGCCGTTCAGGAGGGCGTTCGCGGTCCAGTCCACCGGATCGGTTTCGCTATTCCCCGTTCTGAAGACCAGTGCGATGAGGAGAGGCAGAAGGGCCAGCGCGATCAACGCGAACATTCGCCGTCTTCCGAGCAACTGCCGCAGGGAAAGGACGAATACCTCCCAGTTCATCGGTTCACCAGGTAGGAGAATACGCTCTCCAGCGACTGGTCGGCAGGAACGAACTCGTACAACGTGACGCCGGCATCCCTGGCGACAGGCGGCACGGCCAGGGCGAACGCGCCGAAGTCAGAGGCGCGCACGCTGAGGCCGCCGTCAATCAGTTCGACCCCCTTCACGGACTGCACCTCGATGAGCGCAGCGGCGAGCCTGCGGTTGTCGCTGGAACGGATCACGAACGCGTGCGGGCGGTCGGTCATGAGACGCCTGATCCTGTGGAAGTCGCCCGAGGCGGCGAGGCGGCCGGAGACGATGACAAGCACACCGTCCGCGAGGCGCTCTACCTCCTCCAGAATGTGCGAGGAGAAGACGATTGTGCGGCCTTCGGCGGCCAGGTCGCGCAATACGCCCATCATGTGTAGGCGCTGGGCGGGGTCGACGCCGTTGAACGGCTCGTCGAGGAGGAGGAGGAGTGGGTTGTGAACGAGGGCCGCCGCCAGCTTTAGGCGCTGCTTCATCCCCTTGGAATAGCCTCCCGTCGCCCGGTGCTGGGCTTCCTCCATGTCCACCATTCGAACGGCCCGAACCGTAGCCTCCTTGGGGTTTGGCAGTTTGTGGAGCCGCGCGTTCAGGAGGACGAACTCGTAGCCGGTCAGGAACGGGTAGATCGCCTCGCGCTCCGGCACCAGTCCGGTGTACCGGTAGAGCTTGTCATTTCGCCAGGGCGATTGGCCTCGCACTCGGACCGACCCGCTCGATGGCTGGAGAAAGCCGGCGACCATCTGGAGGATGGTCGACTTGCCGGCGCCGTTCGGGCCCAGGAGGCCAGTGATGCCGGGGCTCACTGAGAAAGAGATGTCGCTCACTGCGACGAGGTTCCCGAACCATCGCGACGCGTTCTCGAGTTTGATCGTGGGTTCGATGGTCTGGGCGGCAGGGGGTTGTGCTTCGGGTTGTTCGATCACAGGGCCATCCGTCGATAGCGAAGATGCACGATGACCATCGCAACAGCGATGGTCGCCATGGCGGCGAGGGCGTAGATATGTGGGGAAAGGTCAGCCTTGTACAGGTCGTTGTACAGGGAGTCGTCCTGGTCCACCGTAGGCGGGTTGAGGGTCACTCCGAACGTCCACAGGGTGAACGCGCGCACCACATGGAACCCGCTGACGAGCAGCGAATACCGAAACACTCCGTCGTCGCTGCTGTTGACGAGGAGCGAAGCCAGGATCCAGGTCAAGGCGAAGTAAGCGATGATGCCGCCCGAGGCAAGCGGCCATCGATCTGTCTGCGAGCCGATAGCCAGGGCAACGGCGGACCAGAAGACCGAGAGCATCGCGCCGCTGGCGACGATGGGGCCGATGTCGCGCCAGTTCTCCCTGAAGTAGTCCAGTGCATCGCTGCGGGCCATGGCGTTCCCGACGAAGATCGCGGCCTGCGGCACGAGCGCCATGGCGAGCAACGCCGTCGACAGGGCGGCCATCTTGGCGAGGATGTAATCGTTTCGGAGCAGGGGCCTTGAGAAGTACAGCGGCAGGGTGTGGCTGCGCTGGTCGCGCCCCACCAACTCCGGCGCCACAGCGGCGACGAAAAGGGCCAGCGGCCACTGGACGAACTCATAGTAGTCATCGGGCGATATTACCTCGAAGTCTATCGTCTCAGAGGCGGCGATGACACCGAGATGGACCAGGGCCGGAATTAGCGCCAGGATCGCCAGGCCTATGGGGAGTATCTTACTGGAGGTATGCCGGCCAAGGCCGAAGACGCCGCGAAGGCTCGTCACGTACACCGACAGGACGGCGTGCCGCCGACCGAGACGCACGCCGTCATACGTGCGGTATCCAAGATCGTAGACGCTGCCTTCGGGTTCAGCCGAGAGAGGCATCGTCCGCGTCCGCCTTCGGGGTCCGAAAGAGGTCTTCCAGGCTCTGCCGGCCCTGCTCCAGACACAGAAGCGCCAGCCCAAGGTCCGCGATGGCATCGCGTATCAAATCGTACGTACGCTCTCCCTCGAGACCCACGAGAATGCGTCCGTCCTCTTGTCTGAGCCTCAGGCCGTCCTCACGAAGTCTCTGGGCAAGTGCTGAGCTGTCGCCTTCAACCTCGACGACGAGCACCTGGGTGCGTTCGGTGAACGATGCCACTGGCCCCGAACGCACGAGCCGTCCGGCGTCGATCACGACGAGGTAGTTGCAGACGCGCTCGATCTCGGCCAACAGGTGCGACGCCATGAGGATGGCTATTCCGAACTCCCGGCCGATTCGGCGCACCAGGTCCAGCATGTCATCGCGGGCCTCCGGGTCGAGGCCGTTCGTAGGCTCGTCCAGCAGCAGGACTCGGGGGTCGTGGACGAGAGCCTGTGCCAGCTTCACGCGCTGCTTCATCCCCATCGAGTAGCCGCCCATCTCACGGTAACGCTCTTCGAAAAGGCCGACGTGCCGAAGGGTTTCAGCGGTACGTTCACGCGCGGCGGAGCGCGGCAGTCCACTCACCCCTGCCATGTGCGCGACGAACTCAGTCGCGGAGACATCTGTCGGCAGGCAATCGTGCTCCGGCATGTAACCCACGTACCGGCGAAGGTCTACCTGATGGCGTGTCACATCGAAGTCCAGGAGCTGTGCCGAGCCGCTGGTCGGCTTGAGCAGCCCCAGGAGGACCTTGATGAGCGTGCTCTTGCCAGCGCCGTTGGCGCCCACGAGCCCGATAATGCCCGGGCTCAGCTCCAGGTCAAGCGAGTCAAGCGCGGTTACGCCCGAATACCGCTTCGTCAAGGCATGCGTCGCCAGGAAAGCCATCGAGCACATCTTAGCCCAAGCTGTGCATCCATGTCTCCTGGAGCAGTACAGGGCTTGGCAACCTTGGCCCCTGCGAGTAGGATAGGGTCGATCAAATGTGAGCTAGTTCTTGACGGGAGGTAAATCGTGCGCAATAGCCGGCTGCTCTTTGTTCTGGTCGCCTTGGGAGCAGTGCTCGCGGTAGGGGTGGCGGGCTTCGCCTGGACCCTGTCCGCGGGTCCCTCCGAGGCACAGCAGGGCACCGTGCACAACTGTCCCAGCGCCGGGAAGTGGTCCATAGCGGTGTGGGAGGGCGACGATGCCGCCGCCGTCGACCAGGCGCTGGCCACCTGCGGCGAAGATGCGGTGGCCGCCGCCTATGCCCTCGACCCAGACACAGGGCAGTGGTCACGCTGGTTCGCCGGCAAGCCCGATGTCAGCAATCTGTCCACGGTGGACAACATGGAGGGCGTGCTGGCCCTGGGCGGTGCGGCTGAAACGCCAGGAACGCCGTCGCTTCCGGCGGGCTGGACGAAGATGGAGCCGGGTGGGGAAACCCTCTGCTCAACGGGTACCCCGTACGCCTACTGGGTCCATCCGGGCACCGTCAACCGCCTGGTGGTCTACTTCGAGGGCGGCGGTGCCTGCTGGGACGCCAACACCTGCTCGAACCCGGGCTTGTACTACGACGACACCGTGGACGAGACCGACAACCCGGCGACCCATGCGGAAGGGCTCGCTGACCTGGAGAACCCGGAGAACCCGTTCAAGGATTGGTACCAGGTCTTTATCCCGTACTGCACGGGAGATATCCACTGGGGCAACCAGACCACCACCTATCACTGGGGAGGCGCGGACCACACCATCAATCACAAGGGGTTTACGAACGTCACCGCGGTGCTGGACTGGATACAGGCCGGCTTCGACAAGCCGGAGAAACTCTTCGTGGCTGGCTGCAGCGCGGGCGCCTATGGCGCGGTCATGGGCGCAGCCTACGTCCACAACCTCTACCCGGACGTTCCCCTCTACCAGTTGGGTGACTCGGGCGCAGGCGTGATCACGGACGCCTTCTTCCAGGGCGGCTTCCCCAGCTGGGGCGCGGCCGATACCATCCCGAACTGGATCCCGGGCCTGGACATCGACTGGACGGAGCTCACGATGGCCAAACTCTACACCGAGCTGGCCAACTACTACTCCAGCGACCGCTGGTCGCAGTACAACACTGCCCACGACGAGAATCAGACCTTCTACTACACTGCCATGGGCGGCGCCGGTGATTGGGGCCAGCTAATGCTCGCCAGCATCGATGAGATCCAGGACGCCACCACCAACTTCGAGGTCTACACCGCCCCCGGCGAGATCCACTGCATCACGCCGTTCGACATCTTCTACACCCGCGAGGTCAACGGCATGAAGTTCGTGGACTGGCTGGACGACATGGTCAACGACCAGCCGTGGGAGAGCGTGGCCTGCACGGACTGCGAGACCGACCCCGAGGCGCCGTAGTCGCTTCTGGCTCAGCACGCAGCACAACAGGGCGGCCCTTCCGAGGAAGGGCCGCCCTGTCTTTGTCCTCGTGGGCTGAAGGTGCGTAGTATACTCCCCGCATGAGCGATGAGGCCTCCCGGGAGCAGCCTCGCAGGCGGCCACCGCGCCGCGCACGGGGGAGGCTGAAGGATGCCGGGCGCCGCGCCGATCGCTTCCTGGACAGGGCGGAGGCCCGCGTGTTCCGGCTCTTCTGGCTCTTCCTGCCGGAGCCGGCCATCGCCAGGAACCTGCGGTTCCAGCACCTGCTGGCCTCACGTTTCTTGTCCGACGCAGGACAACAATCACTGGCTTTCGGGGCGCTGGTGAGTGTGACCCGGGGCGGCGCGTCATCCTTCGAGGTGTCGCTGGTAGGGGTGGCCGTACTTATGCCGCCGGCCGTCCTGGGGCTGTACGGCGGAGCGGTTGCCGACGCCCTGCCGAAGCGGGTGGCGCTGGCGGGCGTCTACAGCGTGCAGGCTGTGCTTTGCTTCCTCGTGCCTATCACGATGGGTACCCAGCTCTTCGACGTGCTGCTTCTGTTGCTCGCCGTCAATAGTCTGGGACAGGTCTCAGCGCCGACGGAGTCGGCGGTGCTGCCTCTGGTGGCATCCAAGGAGGAGCTGGCGAGTGCGGCATCGTTGATCAACCTGTCGTCGGCGGCGGGTACAGCCTTCGGCACGGCGCTGCTGGCGCCGGTCTTGGTGCGGGCCGTGGGTGTGGAGCCTGTGCTCTACCTGGCGGGCGTCTTCCTGCTGCTGGCGGCAAGCCGCGTCTTCGATCTCCCCCTCCGCGGTGAGCGGAAACGGTCCAAGGTCAGCTATTCCCTTCCCCACGTGAGCGTTCGCGCCGCCGCGCAGTGGTTGGCCGCTCACCCCGCCGTCGCCACGATGATCGTTGTCGGGGTAGTGTCCGGCACCGCCAACGTCATGCTGCAGACGCTGGCGCCGCGCTATGTGCAATCGGTGCTGGATGTGGATGCGGCAGACGCGGCGTATGTGTTCGCGCCGTCCGCCTTCGGGCTCGTCCTGGCCCTGGTGTCGGCGCCCTTATTGATGAGAATCCGGGGCGAGCGCATAGCAGCCCTGGGAGGCTTCTTCTTGACCGCGTCCGCCCTCTTCCTGCTGGGCATCGTCGGCGACATTTCTGTGATCCTCGACCCGATCAATCCTCTGCGCATGGTGGGGGTCTTGGGTTTGGACCTGGAAGAGCGGTTGAGGACGGCTGGGTTCGTGGCTATTCCACTGGCGTTCGGTGTTTCCCTGACGGCGACCTCCGTCCAGACGTACATCAACCGTCGCGTGCCTGTTTCTTACCAGGGGCGTACATTCGCGATGCAGAACTGGCTGAAGAACGGCTCGGCGATCATACCGTTACTTGTCCTGGGGGCGGCCGCCACCCAATTCGGGGTCGAGAGTGTGCTGCTGGTAACGCCGCTCATTCTCCTGGCGGTGGCCTACGCGCTGATATTCGTCAGCATCCGCGTCGCCGGTCTGGCGCCGCCTTCGCGCCTGCAGGTGCTGGGGTCGTTCTGGGAGGAGCCGGACGGTGCTGCGGTCGGGAAGGACGAACCGGCTCCGAGCGGCTAGCGCTTCGTTGTTTGGTGGTTGCGTTCGGGGACGGCTCGACCTAAGCTGTGGGCACGATTGCGGCGCGGGCCTGGAGCGGCCATTGCCGGAAGGACAAGGAGGTACGCCATGACGA
>Ga0209253_10006107_pt1 | contig 10435 bp, 8 predicted proteins | sample FrelakmetBRP12BR_FD_187145 | JGI IMG/M metagenome (GOLD analysis project Ga0209253, IMG submission 187145) | Freshwater lake sediment microbial communities from the University of Notre Dame, USA, for methane emissions studies - BRP12 BR (SPAdes)... | ecosystem: Environmental > Aquatic >... | reverse complement strand
TCCGTGCAGGCCATCAGCGCCACGCTCACCGCACACGCCAGACAGACTCGATACCAGGTCATTGCAGGCTCACAGTCTGAGGTTGGAGCCACCGGAATCTCAGTTGTCGTTCCCCGGCGGAATCGGCTTGTCGTTGGGGCTTTCGCCGCCCCCTCCGATCAGGTTGTTCGTGAGCATGGCGACCACGACACCGGCAACCATACCCACCACAGCCCCCGCCGTCCGCCCCGGCGAAAACCGCCGTTCGCTCATCCTCCGCACGTACTCCGTGCGGAATGCCACCCGCTCACCTTGCCACCGCGACTGCGCACCGTACAGTCCGACGACCTTCGTGACGCCCAGCACGTACTGCGAGTCGGAGCGCTCGACCAGCGCTCCCTCGACGCTCACCACTTCGGGTCCCACCAGAGGTGCCATCCCGACGCGGCCGGCGTCAGTGAGCTCGATGGCGAGGCGGGTGCCGGGTGCCGGCTCGGGCCGGCTCCCCACGAGCGGCTGATTGACGTAGCAGCCCGTGAGCAGCGGTAACAGCAGCCCGAGTGACACCCGGCGCATCATCACCCCGCCTAGTAGCCGTAGTTGCCCTTCCCGACGCTCCCGCCGAGTTTGCCGACCCCGCCCAAGTTGTAGAACGAGCGCCGCCGCGAGTCCATCTCGTTGTACGGCACCGGCCAGTGGACGGCCGTGCCTTCCGGCAGGTCTCCCCAGCCGCGGCTGGAGTACCACTGCGAGATGTAGGAGACGAACATCGTCTCCATCCGGTACTCCCACTTCATCGCTTCCATGATGTTGCCGCACGCGGTGGTGACGTAGCCCGGTGCCTGCGGGACGTGCGGCACGCACCCGACGGCGCCACCAGGCACCGCCTGAGTGGCCGTCGTGACGACACCCGCGAGCGCCGGCAGACCGGCCGCCACGCGCGAGTTGTCGATCAACGTCGCCGCGGCTGGGATCTGGTTGGTCCGGATCAGGGCCTCGGCCAGAAGCAGGTCGTTCTGGGCCTTCACGAACACCGGATACGGCCCCGTTCTCGAGTTATTGTACCAGAAGATCATCCGATACCAGTCGTAGTACGAGGACCACGGCGCCGCATCCGGGTCCGCGGTAGCGCGGTTCCGGAAGTACGGCCTGACGGCCGGAACCGTGCCGACGGGCACCGCGGGGGAATTCGCGATCTGCGCGGCTCGCGTGGTTCCCTGCGGGAAGCGCCGGTCCGCCGTAACGATCAGGAACTGTGTCTTGTTGGCCGACGCGAGCCACGCGTCGTAGACGCCGGTCGAGTCCGCCATCCCGCCGAGCAACTGGTGGAGCTGATGCCACTGCGCGTACAACCACCACTGATTGCCCGTCATCGTCCAGCCCGAGCCAATGGTGACCAGGATGTCGGTGGTGATGCCCGCGGCGGCGTCAGCGGCCACGGTCGCCCACGGGACCGCGGCCCGGTCCGTCGGCGTCCGCGCCACGTTCGCGCGGAAGTATGCCTTGTAGGTCCTAACGAGCTTGATGAAATCCGCGGCGGTCGGGGCGTACCCGTTGATCCACGTGTTCGGGAGCGGGAATCCGTTCGTACCGGTCGCCGCCGTGGAGGTCGCCGTCCAGGTAAGGGCCGAATCCAGCGCGGCGAGCGCCGCCACGTTGACCTCGGTGTAGCCCACCAGCTCCGGGATGGCCCCCAGCTCGTCGTACGGCGAGATGACGGTGCCCGAGTCGTAGTCCATCGCCAGATAACCCATCCCGAGGCCGAGGACGAACCAGCCGAACGCCTTGGCCCGGGCATCCTGCGCAGCGGACCCAAGGGTCACGCCGCCGAGGATCATCCGGTTCAGGCCGTCCGCCGCGGCGCGCGACGCGCGCGACGTGGCGTTGAAGTCCGCTTGGTTCTCACCCTGGTAGGGGTTGCCGCGGGTGTTGTCGATGAAGGACCGCGGGATGGCGCTCCGCGGGCCGAGGCCCCAGTTCGCCAGGTTGGACGCGTTCTCCCACGACATCGTTCGGGCCGAGGGCGCGAGGCCGTCGGTGCCGAAGGTGCCGTTGAAGACCGAGCTGTAGGCGCCGCTGATGAGCGCCTCGATGTCTGTCGCGCGCGCGTACACGCGCACGCGGTCCGGATTGTTGGTGTTCGTGACTTCCAGAGCGTCGCTGCACGCACTGACCGCCACGGCCACGAGCACCCCGGACAGCACACGGTTGAGCCTATGCATCGGTACCCTCCGCACGAAGGGGTCCCGCCGGCCGGGGCCTTGCGGCCCGGGCCGACGGGAACCGTCTCCGCCTAGAAGCTCGTGGACAAGGCCAGAGTGAGTGTCCTGAGGTTCGGGAACGTGTACGCGTCGATCGCGTTCACCGTGGCGGACGACGACTGGCCGCCGCCGATCCCGACCTCGGGGTCGAAGCCCGTGTACTTGGTGATCGTGAAGACGTTGCGGCCGATGACGCTGACGTCCCAGTTCCCGACGCCGCCGACCGAGCCGACGTGGTACGTGAGCGACAGCTCGCGCAACTTCGCGTAGCTCGCGTCCTCCACCGTCCCATTGTAGGGGTTGAGCGTCTGGTACAGCCCGCCGATGCCGGCGCCCGACTCGGGCGCGGCCGACCGGTAGAAGTACCCGATCGGCTTGGCGAGCTCGGGGTCGGCTCCCCGCTGCTCTTCGTCACGGTTGATGAAGTCGAGGTACGACCAGTGCCGGCCCTGGTTCCACACGCGCCGGCCCATCACCCCCTGGAGGAGGGCATACGCGGTCACGCGATGGTACTGGAAGTTCTGCGAAACCGAGAACGACCAGTTGGGCAGCGCGCTGCCGAGAGGAACGCTGACGCGTGCCGAAGTGCTGTCACGGAAGGGGATCAGCGTACCCCAGTTGAGCTGCACGCCCCACGGCGCCGAGGCGGCGGGGAGGCGCGTCATCCACAGGTTCTTGGTAAGGCCGTCACGCCAGGTGTTGCCCTGGCCGACCCACACCAGCCAGCCGTCGTCGTTCACCTGGAACGACGAGGTGGAGGTCCCGCAGTCGGCGGCGAACGCCGCCGGCAGCCTGGCGCAGTCCTCCGCGCCCTTCAGGACATAGTAGCCGTAGATGGTGCCGTACCGCTCACCTTCCCGGGCCATGAGGATCGCGCCGCCATTCTGCACGCTCGACGCGCCGAAGGTGTAGGGCGGCACGTCGAGCTTCGAGATCACGGTGCGGGTGCGGTCGAAGTTGAACCGCCACGACCACGACAGGTCGCGCCTCCGGACGACCGGCACGTTGACCGACAGTTCCCACGTCTTGTTCTGCAGCGTGCCGGCGTTCTGCCACTGCGAGCCGAAGCCCGTCGAAGCCGGCGCCGGGACCGGCAGGATCTGGTCCCTCGTCTCGGACGCCGAGTAGGTGAGCGTGATGCCGACGCGACGGAACATCTCGATGTCCGCGCCGAACTCGCGCTCGACGTTGGTCTCGGGCCTCAGCTTAGCGTTGCCCAGCTGGCCGGCGGTGAGGTTGCCGCCCGCCGCGATGTTGTACGTCTCGTACTGGGCCACGAAGCGGGGCCGGCTGCCGGCGGTCCCGTAGGACGCCCGCAGCTTGAACTCGTTCATGAAGTCACGCCACGGCCACCAGCTCTCCTGCGACGCACGATAGGCGAACGACGCGCGGCCGAAGGTGGCCCACCGGTTGTCCGACCCGAACAGCGACGAGCCGTCGCGCCGGATCAGCAGGTCGGCGATGTAGCGCTGCTTGTACTCGAGGTTCACGCCGCCGAAGAATCCCATCAGCCGCGTCGACGTCTCGCTCGAGCGGATGTTCAGGGTCAACTGATTTGCGGCGTTGATGGCGGATGGGATGTCCACCACCTTCAGCTCGCTGCCCCACTCGTCCATGTCGCTGTAGTCCTGGCGCTCGAACAGGTAGCGGAAGGTCCAGCGCGTCGCGAGATCGCGACCGAGGTCCCGCCGCGCCGTCACGTTCAGGCTGGAGTTGTACGACTGGGTCATCGAGCTGAAGTACTCGAGGAACCCCTTCCACTCGGTCCAGTTCACTGACTGTGTGCGGAAGCCCTTGTTCCGGAAGTACTTGTACCGGCTGCCGCTGCGGTCCAGGGAGAAGTTCCCCTCGACGTCCACCCAGGAGACCGGGGTCCACCGGATGGTCCCGCCGCCGATGAAGCGGTCGGTCGTGGTCTCGTCAGTGACCCCGTTGCCGGTGGTGAACATCAGCGGGTTGTTGTTCTGGTCGCCCTGGTTCATGATGTTCGACCGGGCGTAGAGCCGTCCAAGGGTGTCCCGCGCCAACAGGTTCACCGAGGCGGCCTGGCGCGTCAGGCGGAAGAACAGGTTCCCGCCGCCGTCCTGGTTCCCGCCGTCGGAAATGCCGCGGCTGAAGTACGTGGTGAACGCCATCGACAGGTTGTTCCCGACCCGCTGGTTCACGTTGAGGCGTGACGTGTAGCGCGTGAACCCGTCCATGAAGCGGATCGAGCCCTGCTGCCGGAGCTGCGAGACGCTGGCGAAGTATTGCGTCCCGCCCATCCGGCCCGTCACGTCCACGTTCGTGTTGACGAACGGCGAAGTCGTCGTGATCTGGCGCACGTTATCGTACGTCGGCACCGGCCAGTAGCTCGCCAGGAAGATCTGCCGCAGCGGGACGCCGGAGGCGCCGGAGCCGGGGTCGAACGTCAGCGTTCTGGGGATCTGGGCGTAGTCGCCCGCATAGTTGTTGACGGCGTTCGTCTCGGCCGTCCAGTCGAGCGTCCGGGCGCACATCGGCTGCGTGTTGTCCGACAGGCAGAAGCGCGTCCCGGTCGGGTCCGTCAGCAGAGCGTGCTGGCGCGCCAACTGGAACTCCTTCTCGATGTCGCTCATCCCGCCCTCGGAGCGGAAGCGGAACGTCATTCCCTCCGCCGCCGTCCGGCCCGTCTTGGTGGTGATGTTGATGACGCCGTTCGCCGCGCGCGCCCCGTACAGCGACGCCCCGGCCGCGCCCTTCACCACCTCGATGTTCTCGATGTCCTGCGGGTTGATGGAGGGAAGGCCGCCGCTGATGATCACGCCGTCCACGATGTACAGCGGCTGCTGCCCGCGACCGCTGGCGTCCATCGACGTCGGTCCGCGGAGCATCACGTCGGGCGAGGCGCCCGGCCGTCCGCTCGCGGAGGTGACGTTCACCCCCGGCACCTGGCCCGCGAGCGCTGCCAAGGGGTTCAGCCCCGGCACCGGCATGTCGGCGATGTTCACCCGGGCGACCGAGAACGTCGTGCTGGTCATCGGCGTGCCTTCCATTACGCCGGTGACCACGATGTCCTCGAGCCGGTTGACGTCGGCCGCCAGCGTCACGTCGAAGACCTGCTCACCCGGTCTGACGACGAGCATCTGTGTGTGCGGCCGGAACCCGATCATCCGGATACGCAGCGTGACCGCCTGATTGCGCACCCGGGCCGCGGCGACACTCATCATGAACTGACCGTTCGCCGCCGTGGCTGTCTGGATGGCCATCTCGGGGATGATCACGCTGGCGCCTTCGACGAGTTCCCCGACGTCGGAGCGCACCGTCCCACGGATCACCGCGTTCTGCGCCAGAGCCGCGCCTGCCGCACCGGCAAGCAAGGCCAGGAGCACCGCGCCGACCCGCAGGGTCCTGAACGTTGAACGATTCATGAAGCTCCCCCTGCAAGAGAGGAAAGGGCCCCGCAGGCTATGCGCCCCGCCGCGCTGGAGTCGCGCGCCGCGGTCGCCTGCGGGTTCTGCACAACATCTTGGACCACGGCCCAGAACCCGTGTGATGCGGGTGGCGCCCCGGTCGGTGCCGGATGGCGCGGTGGAGCGTGGCCTCGGTTTTCGCTTGCTCAGTTCAGCAGACGCATTCGGCACAAAGGCTCGATCGGGTTCGCAGTCCCGGTGGCCTCGGCAACCTTAATATGGCCCGGCGCAAGGATTGTCAAGATTTACTTGCCCCGATCCCTCTTTCGTAACCGGCTAGGCACCGCTACCGTACTCACTAGAGACCCCATGCTCACGCCGATGCGTCACCAGGAAGTGCGCCGGGCGGCCACCCCCCTCCCCGCGAGGCCTGCCGCCGTCAGGCTGCCCCCGGCGTGCGTCTGGGCCGTGTGTGCCGTTCTCGCCATCGGCCTCCTGGCTCCCCGGGACGCCGGCGCCCAGCGGCGCGGGAGCGGCTCGGTATCGGGCCGGATCCTGGACCAGGTGACCCGGGAACCCGTCGGCGGCGCCCATGTCCTGCTCGTCGGCAGCCGCGTGGCCGCTCTGACGGACTCGGCGGGCCGCTTCGGGATGCAGAGTCTCCCCAACGGCGACGTCACCTTCGAAGTGCGTGCGCTCGGCTACCGGATGGGCCGGTGGCAGGTCACCCTGCCGATCGGGATGACCGTCGATCGGGTCTTCGAGATGACACCCCAGAACCTTGCCCTCGACACCCTGGTCGTCGAGGCACCGCGGGACCGCAACTGGCGCTCTGCGGACGGGTTCGAGATGCGGCGCCGGCGGGGCATCGGCCACTTCATCACCAACGAGATGATCGAGGAGCGCCAGGCCAACGTCCTCAACGACCTGCTTCAAACAGTGCCGGGCGTCCTCACCAGCTGCGGCGGCGGGCGCTGCGACGTGATGATGTTGGCCAGCGGGAGGAACTGCCGCCCCGAGTGGTTCCTCGACGGCTTCCCCGCCACCAACGCGGTCGGCTGGGACTTCCCTGTGCGCACGGTGCGGGCCGTCGAGATCTACCGGAGCCTCTTCGAGGTGCCTCCGGAGTTCCAGCGGTCGAACCTGCGCTGCGGAGTGATCGCGATCTGGAGCAGGTAGGCCTTGGGTCGGCCGGCGCTACGAATCCCTGCAGTGGTGCTCAGGACCCCGCCTGGACAAGCGACAGTCCCAAATCGTACAGCGCGTGCGTCCACGCCGCGATGCCGAAGCCGCGCGCCACGAACAGCACGCTGAAGACCACGCCCGCGATGGCCCGGAAGGTGAAGCTCGGCAGGGCGAACGCGTCGCCGAGCGGTCCGATATAGTGGAAAGAGGAGAAGATGAGGGCGGAGACGACCACGGCGAGCGCCGTCCCGGTCTTCCTCCCCGCCGGCAGCAGCACCAGGAAGAGCCTCAGCAACAACCCCACCAGCAGGACGCGGAACACCAGTTCCTCGTAGAGCCCCGCACCGAGCGAGATCACGAGCTGCGTCGGCAGGTCGAGCGCCGCCGCCCCGCCCGCCGAGAGAGCCCGCGGCCCGGAGAGGACCAGCGTGGTGAGCCAGCCCACCAGTCCCCCGAAGGCGGCGGCGTAGACGCCGCTCTCGAGTGCCATCCACGCGAAGACGCGCGCCTCGTACTTCTCGCCGGCCGCGCGACGGTCGCGCCAGACGAGCCACAAGCCGCCCCCCACCAGCAGGACGCCGAAGAGGTAGAGCCCGCCGCGCCCGCCGAGGGCCAGGAACAGCGTCTTCAGCAGGACGTCCGCGCCGTTCCGGACACCCTCGACGGCCGAGCCGGTCAGCGCGGCCGACAGCCCCTCGTACAGGAGGAGGAGCGGCAGCACGAAGACCAGGCTGTAGCGCGGCGCTCGCGAGCGGCGCAGGTAGTCCTTCACACCCATTCGAACAGACTAGCAACGCAGCGGCGCGCCGGCAAGTTCGCAGGACCGCAGTGTGAAGTGGTGGGCGCCCCAGTTGACCGCCCGCATCCGACCGTCCACGTTTCCCGCGCCATGACCCCGCCCTGGTACCGCGCCGCGTGGGCGCTCGCCCGCCCAATCGCCGGGCTCGCCGCACGCGGGGATTCCAAGCTCGCCCGCGCGGTCCGCGGCCGCCTGGGCGGAGCCGGCGCGCTGGCGGCCTGGGCCGCGGCGCACCGCGAACGCGGACGCCCGCTCGTCTGGATGCACGCGGCGTCGGTGGGCGAGGGACGGCAGGCCGAGGCCATCCTCCAGCGCTTGCGGGCCGCCCGGCCCGGCTGGCAGGTCGTCTACACGTTCCTGTCGCCTTCCGCCGAGCGGCTCGCCGCGACGCTTCCGGTGGCGTTCGCCGGCTACGTCCCCGCCGACACTCCCGAGGAGACGGGCCGCGCACTCGACGCGGTGCGACCTGACCTCCTGTGCTTCAGCGCCACCGACGTGTGGCCGGAACTCGTGAGGCAGGCATCGCGCCGCGGCGTGAGACTCGCCCTCGTCTCCGCGAACCTCGCCGCCGCGTCGTCACGCCTCGGGACCGTGGCACGCTCGCTCCTCGGTCCTGCGTACGCGGCTTTCGATCGGGTCGGCACGATCGACGACGCCGACGCCGCGCGGCTCGTGGCGCTCGGCGTGCGGGGAGACCGCATCACCGTGACGGGCGACACCCGCCACGACGCGGCGCACGCCCGCGCGACCGCCGTGGACCGCACCGCCCCGCACCTGCGCACGCTCGCGGTGGACGGTGACCTGCGGCCGATCCTCGTCGCGGGCTCGACGTGGCCCGCCGACGAGACCCGCCTGCTCGCCGCCGTGGGGCGCGTGCTCGGTGAGGGGTCCGCGCTGCGGCTCGTCCTCGCGCCGCACGAACCGACCGCGGCCCACCTCTCCGACCTGGCCGAATCCCTCCCGCTCACGCTTGGTTCCCTCGTGCGCATCCGGTCCCTCTCCGACCTCGAGGCTCAGTTGCGCGGCGGCGCGCAGCCCGCCGGCACGGGGTGGGATGTCTGCCTGGTGGACCGGGTCGGCGTGCTCGCCGACCTCTATGCGGCGGCGGCCCTGGCCTATGTGGGCGGAGGGTTCGGCCGCGCGGGGCTGCACTCGGTGATCGAACCGGCCGCGCTCGGTGTGCCGGTGCTCTTCGGACCGCGCTGGCAGGGGAGCCGCGACGCGCGCCTCCTGCTCGACGCCGCCGGCGGCCGGAGCGTGCATGACGAGGCCACGCTGGAAGCCGCGCTCCGGCACTGGCTCCACGACGAAACCGCCCGCACCGCCGCGGGAGCGGCAGCACGGGCAGTCGTCGATCGCGGTCGGGGCGCAGCGGAACGGTCAGTCGGCCTGTTGCTCAGCCTCCTGGAGCCTCCCGCCGCTTAGCCGGTCCCGTCTAGCGCATCCCTCCGAAGCCGATGGAGGCGCCGATGCCCCAGTAGTTGTAAGTCTCGTCCTCCCCCGCCGCGTTCCTAATCTTGCCGCTGTCGAAGGAGGCCCGCACGGAGAGGATACTGAAGATCGGCAGATCGGCTCCCACCGCCCACCTGAAGTTCGCCTTTCTGTTCTCCGGGCAGTTTGCCGTGCAGTTGACCCACCGCGTCAGATTCATGCGCGGGGCGCCCCAGAGGTTGAGGCTGGCGAGGCCGAGCGGGATGCGCAGCCCTACGGCCACGCCTACCGGGATGGTCAGTTGCTTGGCGTCGCTGATGCCGAGCAGCGTCTTCTGCGCGGCCGTGAGGCCCGCGAACTCGGCTGCCTTCACGTCCACGGCCGCGCCGCCGAAGATGGACATGGACAGGTTCGACCGGCCTCCGCCCGCGACCCGCAGCTGCCCCAGCAGGCTCGCCGAGAACGTCTTGTCCTTGCAGTCGAGCGTGGGGTTATCGACGCACGTCTGCGCCTCGCTCAGGTCGTTCTTCAGCATGCCCACCATCGCGTTGAGGCCGATCGGCCCCAGGGCGAGGCTAGCGCCGGCCTGGACGACCGTGGACGCGGTGAGCGCCGTACCCGAGTCCACGGACTGGCCGAGGTCTGCGTGGACCCGGAGCCCAGTCCCGTAGCGCGGGTTCGTGAAGAGCGGCATGCCCGGGATCTGCGCCGAGGCCTGCGCCGCGAAGCCCAGCAGGCCGGCCACCAGCGCTGTGCCAACGCGCATTCTACCAGTCATGGAAATCCTCCCTTGTGCGGTGAACCCCATCAGGACAGGCGCCGGGAACGGACCCGAGGCCCCGGGGACGCGTCGAAAATAGCGTCAACCCTACCTGTGCGCACGGTGACAGCGGTCACCCGGTGGCCGGAAAGCGAGCCAGGACACCGGGTTCGTGCGACGAAGATCACCGGATGGGGCGGATCGCGGGATCGGTCCCTAGGGTCGGGCCTGCGTGATCACGCCCTCGAACGTCACCGACGTCGGGACGATGAGACCGGCCGAGAGCACGGTGCCCAGGACGTCGGACCACCGGCGGTGGATCCGGATGCGCAGGTTCGCGATGCCGCGGCCCGCTGCGAGCTGCCCGGAGAGCGCGTTCTGGAGGCTGACCGCGCGTGACTGGTAGAGACCCCAGAAGAGGTGCAGCGACGTCTGCGTGATGCGGAAAGTGTCGCCGGCTGCCGGCTCCGTCACGGGAGCCGACATCGCGGCCGGGACGCCGAGGGAGCGGGCATCGAAAGCCATTGCGCACGCGCCGGCCAGGACCGGGAGACCCACGACGAGGAGCGCACGGCGCAATGCGGGTGACAGATGACGGGGCATCGTCGAGTGACGCATTCGGGGTAGAGGACGGCGGCGGGGCGGGCCC
>Ga0209253_10006106_pt1 | contig 10436 bp, 9 predicted proteins | sample FrelakmetBRP12BR_FD_187145 | JGI IMG/M metagenome (GOLD analysis project Ga0209253, IMG submission 187145) | Freshwater lake sediment microbial communities from the University of Notre Dame, USA, for methane emissions studies - BRP12 BR (SPAdes)... | ecosystem: Environmental > Aquatic >... | reverse complement strand
CTCAACGCTTTAATAAAGCCTTTGATTTGCTGTTAGGCTTTCAAAGCAATCTGAACGAAGCGCAGAAGAAGAAACTTACCCAGATGATTTCGGAAAAGGTGAAGAAATGGGATTGAGATTAGGCTCTTGATACTAAACTCAACACTCGGCGTGGCATGAAGCACGCCCGTTGAACAAACGTCACGGGATCATTTCACTCAATAAACGGGATTGAAGCTAAGTCTTCAATCCCGTTTATTCATCGACGATATTCCCGATAGCCTGGAATCCAGACCCTTTCCCAACCATGGGGTGCCGACCTATCTTCCCAGTGGCCGGGGATCCAGACTCGAGACGGACCATAATAAAAATCCGGCCCATAGACACCGGGTGGCGGATAGTACCCTCGGTAATAAACAGCAGGAGGCCCTACCCAAAATGGGGGCGGAGCAACAAAAATCCCAAAATGGCCACGAGAGTGTCCACGCCAGGCTAAGGCCGATCCGCTTGAAAGAAAAAGAGTTAACAGAATCAAGCTGATTATTATAGTTATAAATTTTTTCATCTTGATCCACCTCCTTCGCTCTTTATCTAATTTTGCCACATTTTTTTTCTTTCTTCTACAACTCAAATCAGAATAACCTCACCATTCATTCTTTACGATATTCATTTAGACGTGCCGTTAGGGAAAATTATTCAATCCCTTTTTCTTATTCTGTCAGGCTCGCCACTGTGTCCGCATCAAGCTTTTTGATCACAGCGGTGACAAGTTTCACAGCATGGTCAAAGTCATTTCGGTAGAGGATCCCTGCGTGACTGTGAATGTGCCGGGTAGGGACAGCAATGACAAGGTTGGGCACTCCATGCCGGTGAAGATGGATCGCTCCAGAATCAGTTCCACCGCGTTCCAACATATCAAATTGATAAGGGATCTTCAATTTCTCCGCTGTATCCACGAAGAGATCCCGAAGCCTTAGGTTTGGAACCATACTTCCATCCCGGATCACGATGACTGGACCTTTTCCAAGCTTTCCCTGGGCATCATCTTTCTTCACATCTGGAACATCCCCTGCAACACCGACCTCCATGGTGAGCCCCACATCCGGCTCAACCACCCAAGAGCTTGTCCGCGCCCCTCGAAGGCCCACTTCCTCCTGGACAGTACCGACCCCATACACTGTGTTGGGATGTTTCTCCCGGCGGAGGCTCTTGATCACCTCGATGAAGAGGGCACATCCGACCCGATCGTCGAATGCCTTGGCCAGATAAGTTTTGCCAGTGCCCAAGACAGTGAAGGGACAGATTGGAATAATGGGATCCCCAGGACTGACGCCGAGTTCCTTGACCTCGGCCGATGAAATAGCACCAACATCTACGTACATATCCTTCGGTTCTTGAAGTTTCTTCCGCTCCTCATCCGACAAGATATGGGGAGGCTTTGAACCGATGAGGCCAATCACATCGCCCTTTCGGGTTTTAATCACCACGCGCTGAGCCAGCATGACATGCCCCCACCATCCTCCGAGGGGACTGAATTTGATGAAGCCCTCTTCGGTCACAAGTTTTACGATGAATCCAATCTCGTCCATGTGTCCTGCGAGCATAATCCTCGGTTCTTTTGCTTTGCCATTCTTTCGACACACGATACTGCCCAGCCGGTCTTGTTCTATGGTTGTCATGTCTTGAAGATGTTTCCGAATGACCTCACGGACCTCTTGCTCATAGCCTGAAATGCCAGGCGCCTCGGTCAGTTCCCGAAGCAGTTCCATCGTCGCATCTGCCATAAATAATCCCCCTTTCTGATCAGCTGCCTTTTCTCTTTTCGATTTTTCGTTTTTTCACTCAGCCCTTCTTCAACTCTAAGGTTTAATCTCCTCCACTAAAAAGGGCGTGCAAAGTATCCCTCGGCTCCTTTTTTTCACCCAGAATCTGACCATGGGTGTGGTCTCGCCTTCCAAGTTCACGATACTTGGCAGTTTCTCCGCAAAGCTGACATCATCACGTTTGAACTCATAATAGAAGGGACTGCTTCCGTAAGGGTCCGGTACCAAGATCACTTTTCTAGAATCATGTGGATGTTTGAGGGGCGACCCGGAAAAAGGAACGTGGGTTTTCTTCAATTCCTTTAGATTTTTTGGCCTTTCATAGGCCTCTATTTCAAATCTCTTAACCTCCTGAGGAAAATTTTTGGTTCCCATCTGATGCCTCCTTAGAAAGTCTTTCTCACTTATTCATTAGAATAGCATCCTCCTATTTTAGATTTCAACCCTCCCATCTCCAATCAAAACCCTCTCCCCTCGAGAGAGACTGAGGGGGAGAAGAGACTGAGTTACCAAGAAGATTGTCTTGATGTTCCAGGGGCATAAAAGGTAAAATAGCGCCATTAGGCTTTCGGAGAAGGTTGCGATCATGTTTTGGAAAAGGAAACGCATCGGCCTTGCCCTCGGGGGCGGGGGTGCCAGAGGGCTCGCCCATATAGGCGTGTTAAGGGTGCTTGAGAAAGAGGAGATTCCTATTCATCTCATTGCCGGAACGAGTGTCGGGGCTTTAGTGGGCGGGGCCTATGCCAGCGGCATCAACGCAGACGATTTGCAAAAGAAGGTGGATGAGTACTTAAACAGTACTGAATTTCGATCTTCGACCATAAAGGCTTTTGAGGCGGCTCATGCAAAGGGAGAAGTAGGTCTGACCCAAAGAATTCAGACCTACTTAAGAAATCACTTTTATCTGATCCAGGCCATGTTCAAGCCAGGCATACTTTCAAATGAGGATTTCCAGACCACCATCGATTATTTTATTCCGGACATCCAGATTGAGGAGACTCGAATTCCCTTCCGGGCCGTAGCCACGGACCTGGTGAGTGGCGAGCAGATCACTTTTTCTGAGGGATCTCTGCGACAAGCGGTGATGGCGAGTTGCGCCGTTCCCGGAGCCATAGCGCCGCTGAAAGAGGGGGAAAGGCTCCTATCCGACGGAGGCATCATCTGCCGTGTCCCCAGTCCCGTAGTGAGACAGCAAGGGGCGGACATTGTCATTGCTGTGGTCGTAGACCGGGGCATCGGTTCGGAAGAACTGCGAACCGTGGTGGATGTCTATCTCAGAGTCAGTGAGATCATGGGAGAAAGGCTTAAGCAATACGAGTTGGCGGACGCTGATGTGGTGATCCGTCCGGAGGTAGGGGATTTACATTGGTCTAGTTTCTCCCAGGCCATGAATCTCATTGATGAAGGTGAAAAGGCTGCAAGGGAGAAGCTTGACGATATTCGTCGTCTCATGCCCGGCATTAAGAATCTTTTTAGATTCAGAAAGTCCCAGAATCGTACACAATAGAATCACGTTCGTTTATCACCCAGCAAAAGGGGCTGCTCAGAAGAGAATGTGGAAGTTAATCAGCCCGAAGGTCTCAACCAGGAGTCCTTGATCACTTAGCGTTAACAAAGCTGAACGGTTACAGGTATGACAGTAAGCCAACAGATGATGTGAAATTGTTTGTGAGGTCAGATCTCGGTTAGGGGGGAGGTCCTTTCTACAATTTTTTTGCAGTCAAGAACTTTTCCGCAGAGATCACAATATTTCTGTATTTGTCGTGGATGAAGCTCTTATCGAAATGGATGAAGTTCGTCATTCTCCCTTGAAATACTGACCAGGATTCTCCATAAAGTTCCTATAAATTTTGTAATGTTCTGTTTCCTCATAATGGACCCTCTTCACCGGGGCATCATCGAAACTGTAAATCACGGATCCGGGACAGGCCATGAGAATCGGAGAGTGGGTGGCAATGATAAATTGGGCATGCCCCAGAGCGCCCATCTCCTGAAGAAGTTTCAGAAGCTCCAACTGGCTTTTGGGTGAAAGGGCTGTTTCGGGTTCGTCCAAGAGATAGAGCCCTTTGATCTTGTAACGAGATCTGAAAAAAGACATGATGGACTGTCCGTGAGATTGGGCCATCAGAGATTTCCCGCCAAAATAATCGATCTGTCCAGGATTATCTGCTTCCCATTCATCTACCAATTGGGCAAAATTACGAAAGATTTGTGATGAGAAAAAGGAACCTGGAACAACGCCATCCGTCCATTTGACTTCGATATATAGAAAAAATCTCTCCTCATAAGGATTCATGATACAACGGGTTCTTTCAATTCCACTCCAGATGTGGATGTTGCACCTTCGGGCCAGTGCTTCCATGAGGGTGGTTTTTCCTGATCCGTTTTCCCCGATAAAAAAGGTGACAGGCGAAGAAAATGGGATGGTTCGCGTTTGCTGAAGCACTTCAATGTTGAAGGGATAGTGATCCCTGGTTGGATATTGCTCGGATAGCAATCTAACTTCTTCCAGATGTAACAAGTGAGGGCCTCCCTATGAAGAAGTTTCTCCTTCAATCCCCAAAGGAGAGGTACCAACTGAGGTTAACAATGTTCCATTCACTTAACTTTTGACGCCTCTATTTCGTTGTAATAATAGTGACGGTCAGTTTTCCTGACCTTTCGATAGACGCCCTTCACTCGAACCTCTTGTCCTGGTTTGAGTTTCAGCGTTCCCGAGACAGAGACCTTGATACGACCTCCAGATTTACCGACGAGCAAGAATGTCGTATAGGTTTTTCCAACCTCTAATGTCTCAAATTTTAGATTTGAAACAGTTCCTTTGACCGAGACCTTCCGGCCATCATAGGAATCTCCGTTGTTCATAATTTTTTCAACGGTGGTCTCCGCAGCCGCCCAAATGGGGAAACCGCCCAGAACAATGGTCGAAACCAAAAGAATACCGAACAACGCTTTTGAAGTGGATGGTCTCATTCAATAAACCTCCTGTCCGAATAGTATCTTTTGATCTGAGAGTATTCCACCCTCACCATGGTATTAACATAATACGCAAAATAGTCATCTTGTCAAACAAATTTAAAAGGTAAAATTCAGGTAAGAGATAGGTTAATCTTCAGGTGGAATGAATGCGAGGTTTTTTCCACAAAAAATGGGAAGTGTCATTATTAAGAGGTGTCTCTATTAAAAGTATTGTATCTCTATTTTCATTGTGGTAAGATTTTTTCAAATTTCTCACAGGGGTGAAACACCATGACTGAAATCAAGTTCAGTGACAACTATAACGACTTATCTCAACACTCTGGAGTGAACGCGGGTTTTCAGTTCGAGTTTTTCTGTGAACGCTGCAACGATACATGGCGTACTGATTTTGTCCCTTTCAGAAGTGGACAGGCTTCCGGATGGCTTGGGAAGGCAGCAGGAATTTTTGGAGGCGCCATTGGAGGGGCTTCTGAGGCGCTGGAGGGACTGGCTCAGTCTGGTTGGGGAAAAGCCCATGACGAGGCCTTCAAACAGGCCGTGGAACAGGCAAAGAGACATTTCCATCGCTGTGCCCGCTGCTTTCAATACGTGTGCGAGACCTGCTGGAATAAGGACAAAGGACTTTGTTTGAATTGCGCTCCCAGTGCGGAGGTAGAAATTGAAGCGGCCCGTGCACAAGGAGAGGTCTATGGTGCGGGAGAAAAGGCGGCATTAGAAGGTACCCGGCGGGGCAAGCGCTTGGACGTGAAACGGGACCGCCAGCTTGTTTGCCCTCAATGCGGCGCCGAGACCAAAGGGGCTAAATTCTGTCCTGAATGCGGGCATCAATTAGCCACAAAAGGGAAATGCCCCGCCTGTTCCGCAGAGGTTTCCCTGACCGCAAAATTTTGCCCGGAGTGCGGCGAGAAGGTAGCTTAAAATCTTCTCAATTAAGGGTTCATCCGTGACGGTTTACTGAGGCATTTTCTTCCGCACCGAAACAGCTAAATCTGGCTTGTCTGTGATAATGCCGTAAACTCTTCTGTCATGAAGCAATCTCCAAATCATTTCTTCATCATTCACTGTCCAAACGAAGACAGGAAGATGTCTTCTTCGAGCTCTTTCTAAAAAGCCAACCCGCAACAATTTCAAATGGGCCACCAGAAAATCCGCTTTGGCTTTCTTACATCTTTTCATGGGGAAGAACTCTTGAAGTCGGGTCAGAATATGATAGGCAGGTATTGCTCTTCCTAAAATTAAGCCTGTTTTGATATCAGGATGTCGCTCTTTAATAACTCTTAACGAAGCGTCGTTGAATGAAGTGATCACAAATTGATCTTCTTCAAAATACCCGGATAATAATTCTACGATTTCCTTTTCATAGCCTTCTTCCTTTAGTTCGACATCAAGTCTTATCTTTCCCCTTGACCATTTCAAAACCTCTTCCACCGTTGGAATGTCAAATCCCTGATGCCTGGCCAGTTGGCTAATCGCTTCATAGGTTAGATCTTTAATGGAATGGCCTTGAATCAATTCGTCATGATAGGCAATCAAAACGTTGTCCTTCGTTCTTCTCACATCGAACTCGATCATATCGGCGCCTAAAACCATGGCTTTCTCAAACGACTCGAGCGTATTCTCTTTGGCGTGGCTTGGGGCACCCCGGTGAGCAATGATTAATTTTTCTGTTATTTCGATCTCTCCTTTGTATTCAGACGTAATTTTACAGGAAATCAATGACGCCCTCATACGACTGATATCGCGGAGGATTTAAGCGGCCTGCTCCTCTAACAAAAAAAGGGGGCGGTTATTTATGTTTTCAGTCTCACGACCTGAAACTCAGAACAACCGCCCCCAATTTTACCCCCTCACCCCCTCCCTCTCCCCGCTGGGGAGAGGGGAGGGTGAGGGGAAGTTTCAAATATTTTTGGTTAGTCTTTTAATCCGGTTTTCGAAAATCAGGACGAACTTAATCGCCCCAATAAAACCTCCCGCAATTGATCACCTGTATTTTTAACATCTTCACTTACTCTTGAGCGCAGCCAGTACTATGTCCGGGGTCAGAGGAATACGCCTGATTCGTGCACCCGTCGCGTTAAAGACCGCATTCGCCACAGCAGGCGCCACCGCCGGGATTCCCAACTCCCCGATACCTCCGATCTTATCGGTGCTTTTCACCATGTGGACCTCGATCTCAGGCACTTCACTCATCCGGATGATGGGATAGTTGTCGAAATTTGACGTGGCCACGCCACCTTTGGCAAACTTGACTTCCTCCTTAAGAGCAGTGCTGAGGGCCATGATGTTACCTCCCTCGATTTGCTCCACAAGCGGCCCGGGATTGACGACAGGCCCGCAATCCACGGCCGCCACCACCTTATGCACTTTGATCTTACCGGTTTTCTCGTCCACGGAGAGATCTACCACTTGGGCGACCCAGCTTCCAAAGCATCCATGCTGGGCAATGCCCCGGCCTTGGCCTTTTGGGATGGGTTTGCCCCACCCGGCCTTTTCCGCTACCGTCTGGAGCACACGCGTGGCCCGCTTATTGTTCTTCAGGTTTTGCAGACGAAATTCAAGGGGATCCTTCCCTGCGGCATGAGCTAACTCATCGATAAAGCATTCAATGGCATACGCATTAGGGCCATTCTGGACCGCACGCCACGGCCAACAGAGAACGGGAAGATCGGCCAAGAACAGTTCGATGTAAAGGTTCGGTATCTCATACTGAATCCTGGCATTCCAGTGCGGGGAATTGGGTGCGTCCCAGAGTCCCCACAGGCAATAATAATCGACTCCGTCCTTGATGGCTTGGGGATTGACGGGCTTCATGATGGACACACAGGAGGTTTTATGCGACCAACCAATCATCTGACCCTGGGCGTCAAGGCCGCCCTGAATCCGATGGGTCATGGGTGCGCGAAACCTGTCGTGTTTGATATCATCCTCTCTTGTCCACATCACCTTGACCGGTTTCTCGAGGGCCTTTGAGATCATCACTGCCTCGGGCACAAAATCAGGGAACGCCCTCCTTCCCAGCCCGCACCCAAGGAAGGTTGTATGGATATGGATCTTGTCCGGTGGTAACTTCGTTATACCCGCGGCCATATCCTGGCAGGTGGTCAGGTTCTGGTTGGAGGACCACACGTCACACCGGTCGGCCTGGACATAGGCTGTGGCGTTCAAAGGTTCCATGGTGGTATGGGCAACGCATGGGACGTAATAGGTGGCTTCCACCTTTTTCGCAGCCTCGCTAATCGCCTTTTTGGCATCCCCAGCCTCATGGACTTTGGCCCCCGGCTTGTCCAGGTCCGCCATCATCAGTTTTTCAATGTAGGCGTTGTCCATATCCGGGAGGGCTCCCTTGTCCCACTGCACCTTGAGAGCGTCCTTCCCCTTCAGGGCCGCGTCGGTGGATGTAGCGCATACGGCAATCCCCATAGGGATTTGCATGACTTTGACCACACCTTTCACCTGCTCGGCTGCCTTCTGGTCGAAGGATTGAGGCTTTGCACCGTAAGCAGGTGGCCTTGCAATGACCGCATATAGCATTCCCTTCAGTTCCTTAACGTTCCCATCGTTGACATCCAGGCCATAGACTGCCTTGGCTCTCACCTTTTCCGGGACGTCCACACGGGGCATGGGCTTGCCCATATATCTGAATTCTTCCTCCTTCTTGAGCAATGGATCTTTTGGAACCTCAAGTTTGGATGCCTTCTCGCAAAGCTGGCCATAGGTGAGGCTTCGGTTGCTCTTGTCATGCTTCACGGTCCCCAGCACGGCCTTGCATTCACTTTCAGGAACTTTCCAGGTTTCGGCCGCAGCCTTGACAAGCATCGCTCTGCCTGCGGCGCCTGCCTTTCGCAGCGGCTCGTAGAAGCCTCTCATGCTGGCGCTTGCGACCGTGATCTGGGCACCCAAGAGAGGACTCTTGAAAGCATCCTTGTTCTCGCCTTGGCGGATCTGAACCTGCTTTTTCCAATCCGCCTCCAGTTCGTCGGCGATGATCATGGACTGGGCGGTTAGCACTCCCTGGCCCATCTCGGAATTGCCGATGTATATCGTGACCTTGTTGTCGGAGGTAATGTGCAGCCACACATTAGGGTTGAAATCCTTTACCTCAGCGGCATTGAGAAGGGTGTATCCAAAAGGGGTCACGGAGATCCCTATCGTTAGGCCTGTAATCTTCAAGAATGAACGACGTGATATGGTTGGGTTCATGGTTATTTGCCCTCCTTTCTCGTCATTTGGACGGCTGTTTGGATGCCCTTTTTCATGCGCAAATAAGTTCCGCACCTGCAGATCACATCATCCATTTTGCTGATAATTTGATCTGCGGATGGAGCGGGCTTCTCAGAAAGGAAAGCGGCTACCTGCATCATCACCCCGGGTTGACAGTATCCACATTGTGGGACCTGTTCTTGGATCCATGCCTTTTTCACCGGATGATTTTCGGGAAGTCCTTCGATGGTGGTAATCTTCTTCCCTTTTGCCTCCTTCACCGAGATCGCGCAGGACCTCTCCGCCTTGCCATTAATATGGACCGTGCAGGAGCCACATTCTCCAATCCCACAACTGTACTTGGTGCCCGTGAGTTTCAAATAATCCCTTAGAACCCAGAGCAGGGGCACATCATCCGAGACATCTACCGCATAATTCTTGCCATTCACATTCAGAGAAATCATGATGTCCTCCTTTCTTATGGTGATAGGAAATTCCTTTGAGCTTGGAGTTCTGACTCATCAATCATGTAACCCCTGTCCCTAAATCAAACCAGAAGGTTGAAATGATGCGATGTTAAATGTCAGAAATTGCGGGATATAAAAACGGATAAATTCTACACTTAAAATTCTGACTTAGTCAAGCAAAATTTTAGCTCTTGTCGACCCCCAATTTTTCCTGCTGGCTGAGGATCTGGGCAAGTCCCTCTCCAGGCGTCATAGGGCCAGATGTCGGATGGGTAAGATCACCGACCTCCACAGGTATTTCCTCCTGGAAGCTTGGTAGAAGAACTGGGGGAGGACAAGCAATTTTAGGTTGGGTGTCACTCAAACGTTCTGATCTTTTATGAATATTCAGGACCCATTCCTTTAAGGCTTTTTGGCCTTGGCTTCGGTCAGAGCATTTTTGATCCGCTCCGGAGTCATGGGGAGCTCGAACAATCTGGCTCCTGTGGCATCGAAAATGGCGTTGGCGACAACCCCTCCCATGCAGACAATGGGCGGCTCTCCTCCACCTGCCGGAGGAATTTCAGAGTTTTCAATTAGCACCGTCTCAATCTTTGGCAGCCATGAGAAACGAGGAATCTCATAAGTACCGAAGTTGCGGTCAAGAATTCGTCCCCCGTCGAAACGGACTTCCTCAGTCAAAGTGTACCCCAATCCCATCATAAGGCTTCCTTCCATCTGTATCTTGGCTCCCTCGGGATTGATCACAAGACCCATGTCCTGTGCACAGACGATCCGCTTCACCCGAACCCTTCCGCTTTCTTGATCCACTTCCACTTCGGCCATCGTGGCGACATACGCACCCACATCGGTAGCGCAAGCTACACCGAAGCCCCGACCGCTCGGGGCGGGTGAAGTCTTCCAGCCGAATTTTTCAGCCGCGGCCTTTAGGACTCTAATCATCCTTTGATCACTCAAATTCTTTAAACGGAACTCCAGCGGGTCCATT
>Ga0209253_10006105_pt1 | contig 10437 bp, 8 predicted proteins | sample FrelakmetBRP12BR_FD_187145 | JGI IMG/M metagenome (GOLD analysis project Ga0209253, IMG submission 187145) | Freshwater lake sediment microbial communities from the University of Notre Dame, USA, for methane emissions studies - BRP12 BR (SPAdes)... | ecosystem: Environmental > Aquatic >... | reverse complement strand
AAGCAGTGCTCGAAATCCACGCCATCCTGACAAAGAAGTAGTCACGCCTCGACGGAATCGGGGGAGACCTCGTCGCAGTTGTGCATCCGATCTTCTTCACGTCGCGAGTAAGGGGCAACCTACTGCTCCAATCGGACAGCGAGTCCGAGGTCTTCCGCCAGGGGTCGCAACTGCCGCACGACGGAGCGCACTACGCAATCTGGCTGATATACGTCCTCGGCGCGCTGACGCGCTCGCTGCGCGATGCGCTGACATTCCTCGTCGTGGCTCCGGCACCACTCGAGCCGTTGCGCCAAGTCCGAGAAATCGTTGGCGACCGGAACGTAGTGCTCCCACGCATCGAACTGGCGCGTAAAAAACGACTCCCAAGGCGAGGCCGGAGACAGCACAACGGAACCGCTGAGCAGCTTCCAAGCCCAAGCATCCCATGTGCGAGCGTAGCCATCGACATCGAGAATCCACCGGTAGGCCATCTGCGCTGCGCGGGGGATACCTTGCCCAAGATGCACGTCAACGTCGATTCGCGAACTCGTTACGAGTTCCTTCAGGTATCGCCGCGGGTGAGGTCTTCCTGGGACGAGCGGCGAGAAATAGTTCGCGGTCTCGCCATGGTCCCCGCCGCAGAATACGGCGCGAGAAGGCCGCGCGCTCCATGGCACAACGTCGGCACGTACTTCGGCGAAAAGCCCCGTGTAGCCGTTGCGAGCAAGGTAATGCGCTTCGGGCAGCAGCAACGCACTTGGATCGCCACGATGCGCTCCGTAGCAGGCAATCGGGCGAGGGTCAGGTGAGAAAAGGGGGAGTTCCCCCGGACCCTCACGCCATTCATCCACACCCTCGAGATCGCTGACGGGTACCCACCGATAGTGCGCAGAGTATGGAATTCGCTCGCGCCAGCCATCCCAAAAGCAGAACGCGAACCAGAACGACCGCCCGACGAACCTTGGCACGACGTCCGCACCAAGGAATCCCAGCGTCACCGGAACGCGCTCGCGAAAGACCCCGGATTCGCTGACGGAGTGTGGAGTGACGAACCAGGCTTCATCGGCCGCCGACCAGCCGACCAAGACGACGTTTCGCGGCAGTGACATGTCGCCGCACCCGAACTTCTTGGCAAACGCGTCTTTCGCTGCAAGCAGGATCTTCAAGGCAGTCAACTCCGCCAAAGTTCATCGAGCGGCTGACCGCCTTCGAACGGTGCTGCAACAGCTTGCGTTCCCACTGTGTTCAGTCCAGATGCTTGTCCAAGTGTGGCGATCAAAGCTCATGCGTGGGAGGGCTTCTTGTCCTCTCCAGCGGCGCGTTTGTCCCGCAGGCCATCGACCTCGCGCAACTCCCGCGCCGGTTCCCGCAACCGCTCCCGCTCGCCCCTCGATCTCTGACTGCCCGCGCTTGATCTGCCCAGGATCGCGCTGGTGCCAGCCGCGCGCAGATCGCCATCGGTGAGTCGACGCCTTTGGCGACCTTTTCGCGCACGCAACAACCACTCCGACGAGCCAGCGAGAGGGAAATCCTGCACGGATCAGCCGGCCCTCATCCGCCGCATTTCGATACACTTCATCTGTGGATTGTCCTCTGCGCACCGCGCGACTCAACGACTTGCGCGAGCGGTGCAGGATGGGGCCCTGCCTTGCCAGCACACCAAGTTGAGTGACTCCGTGCCCTACGAAGACGGACGGCCCTGCCGGCACCGGAGTTTGAATCACGTTGAGTTCGACAAACCGGCGCAGCGAGTGCAGAGGAAAGCCCCGCCCTCCTGCTAGTGGCAATCCGTGCGCATTCCGGACCAGAATCGAGCCTTCTCTTGTCAGTGACGGCCCGGCCGCCGACCAGTTGCCGCGGCAGACCATGAAGGAAGTCGCCCTCGTGCCCGCGAAGAGCAGCGAGACAGTCCGGCGCGTCTGCGGGGAGTGCCGGACTTGCTGCAGTGGATGGTTGACCGCCGAAATACTCGGCCACAAGATGGGCGGGGGCGTTCCCTGCAAGTTCCTGGGGCCGGAGGGATGCGGCATCTATGAAAGCCGCCCCGAGTTGTGCAGGTCCTTCATCTGCGGGTGGCTCAAGCCCGGCAGCCCTTTTCCGGAAGACTGGCGGCCGGACAAGATCGGATTCATCATCCGCGAGGGCCTTTGGGAGGGCAAGACATGCTGGCTCCTGCAATATGCGGGCAAGGAGCCAACTGAAGAAGTGATGGAAGCGATGCGCCAGCACACCATCGCAACCGGCGAGCCGCACATAATCAAGAAGCAGTACTCATGGCTTTGCTACGGCAAGCCGGAATTCCAGCAGGCCATGGTCAAACTCTCAAAGGAAGTCCTTGCCCCAGCAGAGCTCGCTTCGACCCTTTCTTTCTGGTAGTTCGTAGACTTCCGGCGACACGGCACGACCGCCCGCGTGGCGGTCTTTGTTTTCTCGGTCACGGGTCACTTGCCACGGAGCCGAAGTCTCGCCTGGTCCGACAGCCTTCTTGCCTGGGTTACAGCGAATGACGACGACAGCAGTCACCAGCGTCAGCAGCCCGGTCGGCTAGAACATCCTCGATGCGCTCGAGGCCTGCCGCGCGGGTCTCGAGATCGTCGGTATCAACAGCGCGGCAGAGGCGGCGAGCAGCTTCCGCTGCGTCCGGGCCCATCTGGCACCGCCGGCCACCCGCTCGGGCGAGTACCTCGAGCGGTTGGCCGCGATCCTGAACCGCGAGCAGCCGGATCTCGTGCTGCCGGGACGCGACGACGACGTGCTGGCGCTGGCGCAGCTGAAGGAGCGGCTGACGGCACTTCGCCCGGCGCTGCCCGTCGGCCCGGACGGGCGCATGCGCGGGTTGATCTGCACCTTCGTACACCTGGTGATGGGCAGGCCCGAGCGAATAGTGTCGCTAGATGATGCCGAGGCATGTGAAGTTGCGCGTCGCTACGTCGACACGTTTGCCGCCGCAGGATGGATCGGCGCGCTCAACATGCAGGGCCGCCGCGACAGCAACGGAAAGTTCCGCGTCTACGAACTGAACGGCCGCTTCACGGGCTCGACTGCGGCAAGGCTGCACCTGGGTTTCGATGAGGTCGGCCTGGTGGTCGAGGCCTTCAGCGGGCACACGCTGCCGCCACGCCCGTCGATCGGCAGGCGCGGCATCGTCACGAAGTCACTCGTCGAGTTCGCTAGCTCGCCCGCGGATATCGAGCAACTGCGGGCGACCGGGCGGTGGCAACGCGATGCGGCGCGCGCCGCAACGCGCTGACTCATCACTGCCGCCTCACGCCAAATTCCGTTGACGCCTGTCAACACCGACCGCCGTCGCGTGGCCGAATGTGCCTCGTGTAACGACGCAGTTGATGAGAGTGCGAAACCAGACGCCCGAAGCGCTCTCGCCGGCCTGGCGCTGGCGCGCGCGCGGTGCAAGACTGAGCGCAACCCTGCTGCTTGCTGCACTGACGCTGTTCAGCGCCAATGCGCTGGCACAGCGCAGCGTCAACGTCTACGCCTTCGTCTCCGAGGGCTGCCCGCACTGCGAGAAGGCAGTCGACTTCCTGCGCCGCGAGGCGCAGCCGATCGCCGGCGTGCAGTTGCACGTGCTCGAACTGACCCGCAGCGCCGAGAACCGCAACCTGTTCGCGGCGGCCGTGGCGCGACTCGGCACTGCCGACATCGGTGTGCCGACGGTGCTGATCGGCGAGCGCTTCCTGGTCGGCTACTACGACGACGCGAGCACCGGCGCCGAATACCTGGCGCTGATCGAGGTCTGCCGTCAACTTCACTGCCCCGATGTGCTGGCCGGCCTGTTTGCCGGGCAGCCGGCGCCTGATGTTGCGGCCACCGAGCCGCCGGCAGCCCAGGCGAGGCCGATTACAGAGCGCATCCACGTGCCGCTGTTCGGCGAGGTCGAACTGCGCCGCCTGTCGCTGCCAGCGCTCACCGTCCTGCTGGCCGCGCTCGACGGCTTCAACCCCTGCGCCATGTGGACCCTGGTGTTCCTGATCGGCCTGCTGCTCGGCATGCAGGACAGATCGCGGATGTGGGTCCTGGGCTCGGCCTTCATCGTCACCTCCGCCTTCGTGTACTTCCTCTTCATGGCGGCCTGGCTGAACGTGCTGCTCTTTCTTGGCGCGGTGATCTGGGTGCGGGCGGCGATCGGTATCGTGGCGCTGGCGGGCGGCGCCTACTGCATCCGCGAGTATTTCGTGAACAGGGAAGCCGTGTGCAAGGTCACGGCGCCGGCCCGCCGCAAGCAGGTGTTCGAGCGCCTGCGCGCGCTGGCCTCGGAGCGCAACTTCCTGCTGGCGCTGGCCGGCATCGTGGCTCTGGCCTTCGCGGTCAACCTGGTCGAGGCCGTCTGCTCCGCCGGTATCCCGGCCGTGTATTCGCAGGTGCTGGCGATGAACGAACTGCCGCGCTGGCAGTACTACGCGTACATCAGCCTGTACATCCTGGTGTTCATGGCCGACGACCTGGTGGTCTTCTTCGCCGCGATGAAGACGCTGCAGATCACCGGGCTCAGTGGCAAATACACACGCGCGTCGAACCTGATCGGCGGCGCGCTGCTGCTCTGCCTCGGTGCGTTGCTGCTGCTGCGCCCGGACCTGCTGATGTTCGCGTAAGTACGGCCGCCGGGGGACGCGCGCCGCGCTCAGCCGCCCGGCCCGCCGTAGCGGCGCTGGCGCAGCCACTTGGTGGCGATCCACTTCTCGCCTGCCAGCACCGGGCTGCCGCCGTGCAGCGTGCGCGGGTCGGTCTCGCCGGACTCGCTGGTGTACGCGAAGTACACGGCCGAGCCCTGGCGCGGCGACACGTCGAGCCCGAGCGAAGGGAAAACCGTCGAGCCGCCGGCCTCGACGTCGTTCAGGTACATGACCAGTGTCGCGATCCGCTGGCCGCCCATCGCCAGCACATTGTCGTTGCCCGGTTGCGCGGCGTCGAAGTAGTCGTGGTGTGGCTTGTACTCGGCGCCGGGCACGTAGTGCAGCACCTGCAGCGGTTCGCCGTTTTCCGCCGGGCAGCCGACCAGTTCGCTGATGCGCGCTTCGATCCGGGCGACCAGCGGGTTCTCGCCGCGCTCGAAATGCGTGCCGTTGCTGGTGCGGTCCGCGTGCACGTCGTAAGCGCCCGTCTCGGCGTTGACCACCGTGGAGCGCTGCAGCCTGCGGCGCGAGGCATCGATCATCTGCTCGCACTCGTGCGCCGACAGCAGGTCGCCGAACAGCACGATGCGCGGCGAACCGAGCGTCATCAGGATCTCGACCGTGCGATCGCTGGTGGCGATCGTGTTCGTCGAGGAGGCGAACGGCTCGGCCATTGGCTGCGACTGCACGACCGCCGCACCGACCGGCCGCGACCGCGCCAGCGCCGCCTCCACGGCCTGGCGCGCGAAGCCGCTGTCGTAGCCGGCCGCGCGCAGCGCCTGCTGCAGCACCTCGCTGTCGTGGCCGGCCCCGATCGAAGTCTGCAGCCAGCGCCTCAGGTCGGCGTTCAGTGAATCGAATCGCATCGGCGTGCCCCGTGCATCCTGCGCCGCGGCAAGAATAGCGCGCGGTCGCCGGCGTATCCTTCGAAAAACACCAAGGAGGACACCATGCTGCAGCGAGTCTCGGCACTGCCGAAGCTGAACGATCCGGCGCTGCTGCGCGCACAGGCGTACATCGACGGCGCCTGGTGCGACGGTGCGCACGGCAAGTTCGCCGTCAACAACCCGGCCGACGGCGGAGCGCTCATCGAGGTGGCCAACTGTGGCGCCGCCGATGCGCAGCGCGCCGTCGACGCGGCCGCCCGGGCGATGCCGGCATGGCGCGCCAAGACCGCCAAGGAGCGCGCGGTCATCCTGCGCAAATGGTTCGAGCTGATGATGGCGGCGCAGGAGGACCTGGCGCAGCTGATGACCGCCGAGCAGGGCAAGCCGCTCGCCGAGTCGCGCGGCGAGATCGCCTACGGCGCCAGCTTCGTCGAGTGGTTTGCCGAGGAAGGCAAGCGCGTCTACGGCGACGTGATCCCGACGCACCAGGCCGACCGCCGGCTGCTGGTGTTCAAGGAGCCGATCGGCGTGGCCGCCGCCATCACGCCGTGGAACTTCCCCAACGCGATGATCACGCGCAAGTGCGCACCGGCGCTGGCCGCCGGCTGCACGGTGGTGGTCAAGCCGGCGGAGCAGACGCCGCTGTCGGCACTCGCGCTGGCCGAACTCGCCCAGCGCGCCGGCATTCCGGCCGGCGTGTTCAACGTGCTGCCCGCCGACGAGTCGCGCTCGATCGAGATCGGCAAGGTCCTGTGCGACTCGCCGACGGTGCGCAAGCTCAGCTTCACCGGTTCCACCCAGGTCGGCCGCATCCTGATGCAGCAGAGCGCGCCGACGCTGAAGAAGCTGTCGCTGGAGCTCGGCGGCAACGCGCCGTTCATCGTCTTCCCCGACGCCGACCTCGACGCCGCGGTCGACGGCGCACTGGTCTCCAAGTACCGCAACGCCGGCCAGACCTGCGTGTGCACCAACCGCTTCTACGCGCACGCCGACATCTACGACGCCTTCGTCGAGAAGCTGGCCGCCAAGGCGGCGCAGCTGAAGGTCGGCTCCGGCTTCGAGGCGGGCGTGCAGCAGGGACCGCTGATCGACGCCAACGCGCTGGCCAAGGTCGAGGCGCACGTCGCCGACGCGGTGGCCAAGGGCGCGCGGGTGGTCACCGGCGGCAAGAGGCACGAACGCGGCGGCACCTTCTACACGCCGACCGTGCTCGCCAACGTGACCGGCGAGATGATCGTTGCCCGCGAGGAAACCTTCGGGCCGGTGGCGCCGGTGTTCAGGTTCAGCACTGACGCCGAGGCGCTCGCCGCCGCCAATGCGGTCGAATACGGCCTGGCCGCGTACTTCTACTCGCGCGACGTCGGCCGCGTGATGCGCATCGCCGAGGGGCTGGAGTACGGCATGGTCGGCGTGAACACCGGCATCATCTCGAACGAAGTGGCGCCGTTCGGCGGGGTGAAGCAGTCCGGCATCGGCCGCGAGGGCTCGAAGTACGGCATCGAGGAGTACCTGGTCATCAAGTACGTCTGCCTGGGCCTGTGAAGTGTCGGTGGCGATTCACACGATCCGGCAGGCCTCGTCGAACTCCAGCCGCGGGTTGCGCGGGTGCAGCTTCGCCGGATCGCCGTAGCCAAGGTTGCACAGGAAGTTCGACTTCACCGTGCCACCGGGAAAGAACTCGGCGTCAACCCTGGCATTGTCGAAGCCGGACATCGGTCCGCAGTCCAGGCCGAGCGCCCGCGCCGCGACGATCAGGTAGGCACCCTGCAGGGTGCCGTTGCGAAAGGCCGTCGTGCGGATCAGTTCGTCCTTGCCGGCGAACCAGCTGCGCGCGTCGGTGTGCGGGAACAGCCGCGGCAGCTGGTCGCAGAAGCGCAGGTCGTGGCCGATGATCGCGGTCACCGGCGCCGCCATCGTCTTGTCGAGGTTGCCCGCCGACAGCGCCGGGCGCAGCCGTTCCTTGGCTTCTCTTGTGCGGACGAAGACGATCCGCGCCGGCGAGCAGTTGGCGCTGGTCGGCCCCCACTTGAGCAGGTCGTACAGGGCGTGCAGCGTCGCATCGTCGACCGGCCGGTCCAGCCAGTGGGTATGCGTGCGCGCGCTGCGGAAGATGAGGTCCAGGGCGGGCTCGGCGAGGATCATGGCGGGCGGTCCCGGCGGCGGAAACGATGGTGCGCGATACTACCGGTACCGGTGGTGCCCATCGGCCTGCACTTGGCTAGAATCCGCGCCTCGAAGCGGGCGTCGTATAACGGCATTACCTCAGCTTCCCAAGCGTGCGACCTGAAAGTCGCGTCGGTCAGCTGGACCGACCACACCGCTAAAGTGTGGGCAAGCAGCACCAGAGCTGGCCCTCGGGCCACAGGCCTCGTCCCAGACGAGGTCAGGTGTTAGGCGCGGCGCAAGCCGTGCTGTGAGTTGTCGCGCGGCCGCAAGGCCGAAGCGCGACCCGATGTTCAGCCATCGGTAGCCTAGGTGCAGGGCGGGGTTGGCAACGACCCGGTTCGAAGCGCACCGACAATGTAGCCACCCAATGGGTGCGCACGGCCCGTGAGGGTCGTCGCGCGATACCGGAAGTCGAGATTCGGTTGAGGCGCTAGGCTGGGTCAAAGGACCAACAGTTCGTGAACCGCCGATAAATGCCGTAAAGCTTGAAAGAGCCAAATCGACTGAAAGGCTCTGACCAAAACGGTACGTGATCGGATGTCTCCCTGCTTGGTGGAGACACGCTGACACAACGATCACCGGCAGAAAGGCGGGGTCCTCCTGACTCGTGCTCGCGGCACGGAACAGGGCAAGCCCGTAACGGAGTCGCACGGCGACGTGCGACAAGTCTGGTTGTAAGATCAGGCGCAACCGTTGCGGGTACAGGAACGTGGAGCAAGCGAAGGCCGGGCTGTAATGGCCCGGATAGGGGATGCAACGATCGCCCCGACCCGAAAGGGTGCTGACTTCCACGTGGTGGCCTATCGCGAGATGGGTCTGCTGCATCCGCCCGGAGGGCGCCCCCCTCCGGGGTGCGCTCACCCTCCGGGACCGAGCGGGCGTAGCTCAATGGCAGAGCTGAGGCTTCCCAAGCCTATGACGAGGGTTCGATTCCCTTCGCCCGCTCCACTTCAACGGAGGTTGATATGGACGCAAGCGATTGCGATGTCGCCTCCACCAACTGGACGCACTGGCACGGCATACCGTGGCGGGACGCGCATCAGGTGGTCGGCAGGCTGCAGGCAAGAATCGCGAAAGCAGCAAAGGCAGGTGACTGGCGTACCGTCAGGCGCCTGCAGCGGCTCCTCACCCACTCGTCGAGTGCGAAAGCGCTGGCGGTCAAACGGGTGACCGAAAACCGGGGTCGAAAGACACCGGGGATCGACCGGCAAACCTGGAGTACGCCGGACGAGAAGTGGCAGGCGGCCCAAACCCTGAGTCATCGGGGCTACCGGCCGCGGCCGCTACGGAGGGTCTACATCCCGAAACCGAATGGTGAAAGGCGCCCCCTCGGCATCCCCACCATGACAGATCGGGCCATGCAAGCGCTGCATCTTCTGGCGCTGGACCCTGTGGCCGAGGTAGTCGGCGATGTTCACTCCTACGGCTTTCGCCGAGAGCGCTCGACCGTCGACGCCATCGAACAAGTGCGAAATGCGCTTGGACGCCGGGCGTCGCCGAAATGGGTGCTCGAGGGAGACATCAAGGGCTGCTTCGATCACATCAGCCACGACTGGTTGCTCGCCAACGTCTGCATGGACCGAGGCGTCTTGCGCAAGTGGCTGAAGGCCGGGTACTTCGAGAGCAATACGCTCTTCCCGACGCAAGCGGGGACCCCGCAGGGCGGCATCATTTCGCCCGTGCTTGCGAACTGGGCATTGGACGGGTTGCAGCGCGAACTGGATGGCATATGCCGGACCAGGCGCGCGGCGACTGCGGCCAAGGTCAACTTCGTGCGCTACGCCGACGACTTCATCATCACGGCGAGCTCGAAAGAGTTCCTCGAGAACGAAGTCAAGCCGCGCGTTCGGTCGTTCCTGGCCGGACGCGGACTGAAGCTCTCGGACGAGAAGACGGTGATCACACACGTGCAAACCGGCTTCGATTTTCTGGGATGGACGGTCCGGTGGCGTGGCGGCATGTTGTTGACGCAGCCCTCCAAGAAGAACGTCAAGAACTTCTTGGCGAAGGTTCGCGGGACGCTGCGGGAGATGCGCACAGCCAGACAGGCCGACGTGATTGACAAGCTCAACCCGGTGATACGGGGTTGGGCCAACTATCACCGAAGCCAGATGGCGACGCGCAGGTTCGCGAAGACGGATCACCAGATTTGGCAAGCGCTGTGGCGCTGGGCCTGCCGTCGCCACCCCAACAAGGGGGCGCGATGGATCAAGGCTCGGTACTTCCGGTGCATCGCTGGACGGGATTGGCAGTTCGCGGACAAGGACAAGCTGTTGTTGACGCTCGGGCGCTTCCACAAGAGACGCCACGTCAAGGTTGATGCGCAGCGAAATCCTTACGACCCGGCCGACGAGGAGTACTTCGACGCGCGCCTTGCGCGCAAGATGGAAAGCACGTTGGCAGGACGCCGGAAGCTGGCGTGGCTATGGTACTGGCAGGAGGGACTGTGTCCGCAGTGCGACCAGAGGATCACGAAGGAAACGGGGTGGCACATTCACCACGTGACCAAGCGGTCCGAGGGCGGCTCGGATGCAACTGGCAATCTCCGATTGCTGCACCCGAACTGTCATCGCCAGCACCACGTCGGCGAGTCGTTGGATCAGTTGTAGCTCTTTGCCGCTGCTATGCTTCATCGACACGAAGCATGGTTTTTCAGGCTGCTTGAGCCGGATGCGGGGAAACTTGCACGTCCGGTTCTAAGGGGGGAGGAAGACCGCGAGGTCTTCCTCCTACCCGACTGATGACGAGGGTTCGACTCCCTTCGCCCGCTCCAC
>Ga0209253_10006104_pt1 | contig 10438 bp, 12 predicted proteins | sample FrelakmetBRP12BR_FD_187145 | JGI IMG/M metagenome (GOLD analysis project Ga0209253, IMG submission 187145) | Freshwater lake sediment microbial communities from the University of Notre Dame, USA, for methane emissions studies - BRP12 BR (SPAdes)... | ecosystem: Environmental > Aquatic >... | reverse complement strand
CCGCCACTTTAAAGCAACAATGGAATACCATAGAACAAGAAACATTCTCTACGTTAAGCACTTGCTAGGACACAAACTACTAGAGAACACTGAAATCTACACGCATTTAGTGGAGTTTGAAAATGACGAATACCATTCAGCAACAGCTAGAACCATAGAGGAAGCAAAACAACTGGTAGAATCAGGCTTTGACTACGTTACTGATATGGAAGGCATTAAGCTGTTCAGGAAACGGAAGTAACGAGCCATGAGAAAAACCATTTTGTTTGCTGAAAAACCATGCTTCTTAAGTAATAGAATTCACATTTCTAAATGGCATAAATGCAAACGTGTTGAGTTAAATTTGAAGTCTGAAAAAATCTTGGTTACTTCAGCTTGGCCATACCTGAATGTGATGCCTCACCTAGGCAACCTTGTGGGCTCAATTCTCTCCGCGGACGTTGTTGCGCGGTATTACAGGTTGAAAGGAGAAGACGTCGTGATGGTAAGCGGCTCAGACGAGCATGGAACGCCCATAGAAGTTGAAGCCGTCAAACGTGGAATACCACCCAAAGAACTGACCGACAGAAACCATGCGAAAGTCGTTGACCTTCTTAAAAAGTGGGGGATATCATTCGACAATTTTACGCGAACAGAAAGCCAAGTGCATAAGGAATTTGTTCAAGATCACTTGATGAAAATCTTCAAAAACGGCTTCATATTAGTCCAAAACACAGAAATGCTATACTGCGAACATTGTGGTCGCTTTCTGCCCGACCGTTTCGTTGAAGGAAAATGTCCCTACTGCGGTTATGAACGTGCAAGAGGAGACCAATGTGAAAACTGCGGGAGATTATTGGAAACAACGTTGCTTATCGAGCCGTACTGTGTAATCTGCAAGGGTAAACCAGTCATGAAAACGACCAAGCACTGGTACTTCGACATGTCGAAACTTTCCGATAAATTGGCCGAATACCTCAACAACAATGAGCACCTTGCAGCAAGTACCAAGAACTTCAGCTTAAACCTCATAGAAGAAGGGTTGAAGCCACGAGCAGTAACCAGAGATGTTTCGAGAACCATTCGATGGGGCATCCCTGCGCCTTTCCCTGAAGCAGAAGACAAGACGATCTATGTCTGGGTTGAAGCCGTTTTAGGTTACGTGTCGGCAACGATAGAACACTTCAGAAACCAAGGAGAGCCTGACAGGTGGAAGGAATTCTGGTTCAACAAAGACGCTAAAACACTCTACTTCATTGGCAAAGACAACATTCCTTTCCATACGATAATTCTTCCGGCGCTACTGCTGGCGTCTGGCGTGGACTATAATCTGCCTTGGAACGTGTCAGCTACGGAATGGCTCCAGTTTAAGGGTGAAAAAGCGTCAAAGAGCTACAGGGTTGGTATATTCATAGACGAAGCCTTAGAACTGTTCCCTGCCGATTACTGGCGATACTATTTGATGGCGTCAAGACCCGAGACAAAAGATTCTAACTTTTCATGGGAACTGTTCACAGAGAAAATCAACGCAGACTTGAACGACACCTTCGGTAACTTCATCCACCGAACCCTTACATTCATAAACTCGCAATTCAACGGCGAAATCCCGCAACCAGAAGCATTGGATGAGGATGCTGAACGCGTTTTGAAAGAGCTCGGAAAGACAGTTGCAACCATCGCAACGGAGATCGAAAACCTCCGGCTGCAATCCGCTGCAAACACGATGATTAGTCTGGGTCGCTTAGGCAATCAATACTTGAACGAGAAGGAACCGTGGAACCTGCTCAAGAAAGACCGCGTCAAAGCCGCGAACGTACTTTACGTGGCCGCACAGTTTGTGAAGGCTCTAGCGATAGTTTCGGCACCCTTCGTTCCATTCACGGCTGAAGAAATCTGGAAAACCCTGAACCTCTCCGGAAGCGTCCATAAACAAAAATGGAGTGACGCATCTAAGCCCTTGCCCGCTGAGCACAAAATCGCAAAAACCAAACCGCTCTTCAGAAAGATAGATGCAGATGAGAAGGCACTTGAGGAATTACTCGGCAAGGCGCGGGAAAAAATAGCCCAAACCTGACTTTATCATTGGCTGTGAAAATTTGCGGCTGAAAATCGACCTTCACGTGCACAGTCACTATTCCACTGATTCAGTGATAACGCCAGAGGACATTATTCGCTACGCCAAAAAACGCGGCCTAGACGGTACAGCCATAACAGACCACGACAGAATCGACGGTGCATTGAGAATTGCGGAAAAAATCGACCTTCTGGTTATTCCCGGCATCGAAGTTTCCAGTAGAGACGGCCACATTGTGGGGTTATGCGTTAACGAAGTGATTCCGCCAAAGCTTAGCGCAGGCGAGACAGTGGAAAAGATTCACGCGACCGGCGGAATTGCTATTGCTTGTCACCCGATTTCTCTTTTCAAGGGAGGATTAGGTCGACATTTGACTTCAGGCTTTGATGCTGTTGAGACGATAAATTCTTCGGCTTTTCCATTTGGCTATTCGGTGAAAAACGCTGAGAGGATTGCTTCTCATCTTGGAGTTGCTCGAGTGGCAGGAAGTGATGCTCATTATGGTCCTGAAATTGGATACGCGCATACCTTGGTGGATGCCGAATCAACCGTCGGTGACGTAGTAGAAGCAATACGGAACAGACTGTGCCAGCCTTTTGGCAAAGCAATACCATTAACTTTGAGAGTGAAAAGAAAGTTTTTGACGAGCATCAGAAAATAGTAAACTCGCCTTTCAGCATAACTTTTAAAACTTAACAAACCTTCTTTACAGTATTGGTAAGACTAATGAAGGAATTAGCGAAGAAAGTAAGGCTTTTGGGCCTTGTTGACTCTGGAACCGTGATAATTAGCCGCGACCACTATTTTCCGAGTGCCTACACGATCGACTTACCGCTGGATTCCACACCTGACCATGTTTGGCAGGACATCTTTGAACGCGAATGGAGACTGAGCAGACATCTGTGGGACAGAAAGCTGTTCATAGTTGGCGATAAACTTAGACTTGTAACTTCGCCGTTGGACATTGAGGATAAGCTCGACTGGGTTAAACAGGTGATAGCACGAACAAACAGCAGAATCGACGAGTATCATCAGGAAATTGATGCTCGTATAGGTCAGCTGGATGAGCAAGCCCAGGTGCAAATGGAAAAGGCGGAAAGAGCAAGCGTTGAGATGATAAGGGACACCGTAAGAAAAAGCCTCGGAAGCTTGTAACCAGCTTGTCGCTCTGATGACTGAATCAATCTCTTATGCAAGAATCTGAAGAACGAAGACAATAATTGCATATAAGATTAAATGCCAAAAAACGGGGAAAAAAGGCTTTAGAAATCTTCCATCTGGTAAAGGTTCAACGCGATATCCAGCGGCTTCTCAGGTCCTGTTTGGGCTTCGAGATTATAGAGGTGCGGAGCGATTTCTCTGAATCCGCCTAGGATATGCGGCGAATTCACTCCTGTCATTACGAGCGTGACTTTTATTTTGCCGCTTTGTTCCGGATTTATCCTTGCACCCCAGATGACCAGTGCGTTATTGTCCATCATTTCTGTCACGATTTCGCCTACGCGATTTGCCTCTTCGATTGTCATTTGTCGGTCGCCCGTGACATGGATGAGTGCTCCTGTTGCGCCTGCATAGTCCACGTCGAGCAGCGGGCTTCTCAGCGCGTTTCTTACGGCTTCTTCGGCCCGGTTGGGCGCGTCTGACTCGCCTACGCCGACAACGGCTACGCCGCCTCGTTTGACGATGGTTTTGAAGTCTGCAAAGTCAAGATTGATCAGGCTTGGCGCCGAGATAGTTTCGATAATGCCTTTAATCATGTTGGCCAAGACCTGGTCCGCAACTCGGAAAGCTTCGTTAATGGGCAATTGCGGCACAAGGTGCATCAGCTTATTATTGTCTATGACTACAACGGTGTCGCAGTGTCTGCGCATTTCACTCAAGGCCTTAGTCGCATATTCATTTCGTCCTTTTTCAATGCGGAAAGGCGTTGTGACGACGCCGACTACTATTGACCCTTTGCGTTTGGCGATTTCCGCTACGACTGGTGCTGCTCCTGTTCCGGTTCCGCCGCCTAGGCCAGCTGTTATGAAGACGATGTCTACGTTAGAAAGCATGTCTTCAACTCTTTTTCTTGATTCTTCTATTGCGGCTCTGCCAAGCTTAGGGTCTCCGCCTACGCCAATTCCTTTTGTGAGTTTTTCGCCTATCAGGATTTTCTGATTCGCCTTTGAAGCGTTCAGGTGGATGGCATCAGTGTTCATTGCTATGCATTCTGCGCCTGCTATGCCAGTTTCTGTTAACCGTGTCACTGTGTTATTGCCTGCTCCTCCGACGCCGATTATCAGAACGCGGGAGTTGGTTTGCTGTACAACGTTGCCGTCGAGTGTGTTGTGCCACGTGTATTTGAACGCGTGTTCCGGCGGATGCATTTTAGTCACTGTTGCTCCTCCGCCACACTTCTTCACTTATCATGTCGCGAATGGCTATGCGGATGGCTTCAGCCCTGTTTGGATAGAATCTGTCGCCAACCAGTTTATCTAAGGCCTTAATGTAGGTCTCAGGCAGATACAGTGTGATTAGTCTCATTTTTAATCTCTCCCTCGGTGAAAGTAAAAGAGCATGTAGGACAGGTTATACTCCTATATGTTATGCTGTAAATATGAGGCAAATATGTTTGTACATTGCTTTTTAAATGTTTCTATCTGTCTGTTGCACGTTCCTGTAAATTCGGGTAGCATGCAACCTTTAGGTTTTTATTCGTTGCTGATGCATTTAATGTACTGCGATGGAAGGTTATGCGCGTCTTCGTTAAGAGTTTCGGGTGTTCGTCTAATTTGGCTGACGGCGAGGTTTTGGCCGGATGCTTGGCGGAAGCAGGGTATACGCTTGTGGACTCTGTTTGCGCGGCTGATGTGGTTGTGCTTAATACCTGCGCTGTTAAGGGGCCTACTGAAAATCGCATGATTGAACTTTTGAAGCGTGTTCCTGCAAGCAAAAAATCGGTTGTGGCTGGGTGCCTGCCTTTGATCAATTTTGAGAGACTGGTGAAGGAGACGCGTTTCGATGGCATTATAGGACCAGCAGCGGGACAGAGCATTGTAAGTGTTGTAAAGCGTGTTCTGGATGACGACAGGGTGGTTGCCTTGAAAGAAGCCACTCGTACGCAACCTAGTCTGGATTTGCCGCGGTTTCAGTCAAATCCTGGCATAAGCATTATACCCATAAATTATGGCTGTTTAGGCTCATGCGCCTACTGCTGTGTGCTCTTTGCAAGAGGAAAGCTGAGAAGCTATGGCATTCAAGAGATCGTTGACCGAGTCAGAAAGGATTTGGCTTCTGGGACGTACGAGTTTTGGTTGACTTCTCAGGACACTGCCTGCTACGGACGGGATAAGGGCACAAATCTTGCAGAGCTGCTCAGAGCTCTGGACACTTTTGATGGCAAGTTCAAAATTCGTGTAGGAATGATGACGCCTAACACTACTATGGCCATTCTGGAAGAGCTGATTCAGGCTTTCCGCAGCAAAAGGGTTTTCAAGTTTGTTCATTTGCCGGTGCAAAGCGGTGATGACCACGTTCTGAAAAGTATGCGGCGGTTTTATTCTGCAAGTGATTTTAAGAAGATCGTGGCTACTTTCAGAGCGAGTTTTCCAGAAGTGGCTTTGTCGACAGACGTTATTTGTGGGTTTCCAGGCGAAAGCAACGAAGCCTTTGAAACAACTTTGCGATTGATTGAAGAAATCAAGCCTGACGTGGTGAATATTTCAAAGTTCTTTGCCAGACCCCGAACGCCTGCAATGAAGATGCAGGAGGAGTATGTTCCAATTTCAGAGATAAAGCGGAGGAGTACCTTAGCGGCCGGTTTGGCAAAGAGGATTGTTTTTGAGAAGAATCAGCGTTGGGTTGGGTGGAGCGGGGATGTTCTTGTTGACGAAGTAGGCAAGGTTAAAGGTTCTTGGATGGGGCGCAACTTTGTATACAAGCCCGTTACAGTAAAGAGTGTCTGCAATTTGCTGGGCAAGACTGTTTATGTCAAAATTGCCAGGGCGTTTGCGACTCATTTAGAGGCTGAGATCGTAGATTAACAAATTATTTATGCTGATTTGTTGTTATTCTTGTTACTAGGAGTTGGAGCGTTTGGCTGAAGAAAATGTTATGAAGATTGGGCACATTGCACATTTCTTCTCTAAGATCAGCGTTGCCGTTATCGAGCTTACCGCGCCACTGTCGGTTGGCGACACCATAGTCGTTAAGGGACCGAACACGGATTTTGAGCAGGTTGTTGACTCGATGCAGATTGAACATGAGAACGTCCCAAAGGCTGAAGCTGGCCAGAGCATCGGCTTGAAGGTTGCTCAACGCGTCAGAGAAACAGACACTGTATACAAGAAACTGTAGCTTTCTCCCTTTTTTCATTCCTTATCTGATTGGTTCTTCTCAGTCGGTTGCACATCCACCTTCAGGAACTAGAACTGTCACTGCGGCATTTACAGGGATAGTCCAAGGTTCTCTCTAATGTTCAAAAGGATTCCGAAGCTGCATGGGCTTAAATTGCAACCTGCTTGTAGAACCGACTTTCATTTGGATGATAAATCATCTGAACAAGATTTTTGAATCCTTTTAAGCCTTCTTTTTTCGCCAATTCTTTGACTTTTTCGATTGACACCTCATTCTCAATGTGGCCTTTGCTTGGCTTTCCGCGATTCTCCCCCCCGAGTGTGGCAAGCATTCTTCTTTTTCTTTTAGAAGTGTTTGGATTTGCCGTATTCCAAACATCTGGCTATTGTTTAGGCAAACATGGAGGTTATGTTGGATATTTCAGAAAAATCGGAAAATGCAGATAAATATAAATATTCCGAATGCGCTTTCTTACCTGATGAGAAACATGAGTAAAATGGGCAGCTGCAAAGTTGATGCCGTGGTTTCTGTTGATTCAAAAGGACAAATAGTTCTTCCAAAGGATCTGCGAGAGAGGGCAAAATTGAAGCCAAATGACAAATTGGCGATCATTGGTTGCGAAGATAATGAAGAAGAAGTGTGTTGCATCATGATGATCAAAGTGGAGAGGCTTGCGAATTCGGTTAAAGAGACGCTAGGACCCATGTTTAAGGAGATTTTCAAGTGAGGAGTTTGTATGAAGAAGGAAGAAATTAGAAAAGTTGTTAGAAAGAATTATGGTAAAATCGCGAAAGAAGATTTCCCATGTTGCGGTCAGGAAAACAGCCAGAGAATAGGCTACACTGAGACAGAACTCAAGTCAGTGCCTGAAGGCGCTAATTTCAGCCTAGGCTGCGGAAACCCGATTGCTCTCGCGTCTTTGAAAGAAGGCGAAACGGTGCTTGATCTTGGTTCGGGGGGCGGATTGGACTGCTTCTTGGCTGCGCGCAAAGTCGGCGAAAAAGGCAAGGTGATTGGTGTTGACATGACAACTGAGATGCTTGACAAAGCGCGAGAGAACGCGAGGAAAGGCGGCCACAAGAACGTGGAATTTAGATTGGGCGAAATTGAGAACCTTCCTGTTGCGGACAGCAGCGTTGATGTGATTATTTCGAACTGTGTCATTAACCTTTCACCAGATAAGAAGAGAGTGTTCGAAGAAGCCTTCAGAGCGCTACGTCCCGGCGGCAGGGTCATGGTTTCTGACATTGTCTTGTTGAAGAATTTGCCTGAGGCCTTAAAGAAAAGCAAGAAAGCTTATACGGCGTGCGTTTCAGGTGCAATGAAGAAGGCCGAATATCTGGAGTTGATGAAAGAGGCTGGTTTTCTGAAAGTGGAGATAATGGAAGAAGCTCATTTTTCGATTGCAGACTTCATTAGCGACGCTGATGTGGAAGCGGCCGTGAGAGAACTCAAAATCTCCAACGAGAAGCTGAAGAACCTTGCAGGTGCGATAGCTAGCATCAAAGTCTCCGGCATAAAGCCCGAATAGCAACCTGCTTGAGACCAGCGCTATGTGATGAGCCTTAACATGTAGTCATTCACTGTTTGCAGGAAAGCGTCTTCCAACTCTATGCCGTATTGCTCTGCGAGCACGAAGATTATATAGAGCAAGTCTGAAAGCTCGGTTGCCAGCATTTCTTTCGTTTTCGGTTTTTCTGGCGGCTTGAATCCTTCGAGACCTTTGACTGTTGCTGCTACTTCGCCGGCTTCTTCGAGCAAGTCGGCGACCATCACGAACGGTGTCCAGCCTTTGCCCCTTTGCGGGTCGAGTTGGTCGTTTATTTTTCTAAAGTTTTTCCAGCACAGGTGCTGTGCGTCGCGCATGGTCATAGACATGAATGTTCACTGGATAAGTCTAAGCGGTTGCCGGATTTAGATTTTGGCATCGGTTTAAAGAATATTACCTAGATAAAAAAAGAGGGGCGCTAGTAGTTTTCGTACCAGACTTCAAAGTAGCTTCTTGGATGATCGCAGACAGGACATTTTTCAGGAACTTCTTTTCCCTCGTAGACGAAGCCGCAGTTCCTGCACTTCCACTTGATCACCATGTCTTTCTTGAAGACCTTGCCCTGCTCCAGATTTGCCAGTAGCTTCCGATATCGGCGTTCGTGGTAGGCTTCGACCTTGGCGACTCCGCGGAAAGTGTTAGCTGCCTCCATGAAGCCTTCCTTCTCTGCAACTTCACCGAAATTTGGGTAAAGTGTTCCCCACTCCAGCTTTTCGCCATCTGCGGCTGCTTTGAGGTTTTCTGCGGTTGAGCCGATGACGCCTGCCGGGTAAGTGGCTGTGATTTCAGCGTCGCCGCCTTTGAGGAGCTTGAAAAAAAGTTGCGCATGTTCTTTCTCGTTGTCTGCTGTTTCTTGGAATATGGCTGAAACTTGCTCGTATCCTTCCTTCTTAGCTGTACTGGAGAAGTATGTGTATCTGTTTCTCGCTTGAGATTCGCCTGCAAACGCTGCCAGCAAGTTCTTCTCAGTTTGACTACCTTTAAACTGCATAAAGTCATACTTCCTTCTGGCAAAGCATAGCAACACATTCATAAAAAACGTTTCGCAAAACATAAAGATCAACATGCGTCTTTCGCAGATTCTCTCGCGCGCGCGAATTTCTTGCAAAAGGACTTGATAGGACAGAATACCTTTGTCGAAGTTCAAAAACCAACTGCTATCCCTATAGTCTCACAAAGTTGCCATCCGATGTTTTTCTACAGCGTAAGAAATCCGACAAAGACTTGACAGAGTCCAAATTCAAAAAGGTTATTTCATGGCGGAATGAAGACGTGTCCCGCAAATCCCTCCTTTTTTCTTTCTATTAGTAGGCTAACAAATTTGAAGCGCGTGCGATTTATACTAGTTCCAGCTCATATAGTACCAATGCCTGGGGTTCATAATTATTGGGTATGATCAAAGCGACGAAATACGTGGGAACCCCAGGTAAAGAGGAGGAGTTGTGAGCTGGCAAAGCTGAAAGCTGAATGGCCTGATCGGCAAGGAGAAATCATGACAATTGCCAAGCGTCCGGTCATCACAGCAGCACTCACGACTTCTGTCTATGACGTTGTTCAAATTATGGCAAAGGAAGGTTTCCGGCGTATACCGATCGTGGATCCCAGAACAAGGGCGCTTCAAGGAATAGTCACTAGCACCGATATTGTGGACTACTTAGGAGGAGGCAGAAAATTCGAGATCATTCAACGAGACCTCAACGGATCCTTTTTCAAGGCGATAAATGAACCAGTCAAGTCTATTATGCGCCCAAATCCACCTACAGTGAGAGATGTTGCCACCATAGGGAGCGCGATTGAGCTTATGAAGCAACACGGAGTAGGCGGTTTGCCAGTTGTAGATAATGCGAACAAAGTGCTTGCAATTGTCACTGAAAAAGACTTGCTAGGCGTCTTCGAAGGAAGAGTCAAAGGAGTCAAGGTCACAGCTTTGATGACAAGAAAAGTGGTTACTGGCACTGGCGAAACAACAATTATTGAAGCTGGGAGAGAAATGGTGGGAAAAAGCTTTCGCCGTCTGCCACTTGTCTCGGACGGAAGACTTGTAGGCATAGTTACCGCTATGGATATTGTTAGGTTTTTTGGGTCAGGCGAAGTTTTTCAGCACCTACGCTCTGGGACCATCCTCCAAGTTCTCCAGACTCCAGCGGCACAGATAGGCACGAAGAAACTGGTAACTACTTCCCAAGACGCAGACGTAACTGAAGCCGCAAGAACTATGAAGGAAAGAGACGTGGGAGCATTATTAGTTGTTGATGATGAGAAGCTAGTGGGCATGTTAGCTGAACGTGACTTCTTCAAACTGACTTCACGTGCATGAATAGCGCGTTACAGTGGGGATATCAACCGCAACTCTCTTTTTCTGTCTTAACTATGGAGCTTCGTTTCAAAACCGTTATTTACATATTCAGACATGAGATATTTGGAAGAAGAGCACGAACTTGGGAGGAGTGTAGGCTTTGAAGTCGCGCTTGCCTGTTATGATTCTTGGTGCCTTGGTC
>Ga0209253_10006102_pt1 | contig 10438 bp, 7 predicted proteins | sample FrelakmetBRP12BR_FD_187145 | JGI IMG/M metagenome (GOLD analysis project Ga0209253, IMG submission 187145) | Freshwater lake sediment microbial communities from the University of Notre Dame, USA, for methane emissions studies - BRP12 BR (SPAdes)... | ecosystem: Environmental > Aquatic >... | reverse complement strand
CGCTGCTCGTGGACTTCCTGATCAACCGCCGCTGACCGTGCCAGGGACCGTCGCAACAAAGGTGGACTTCTACCTCCTCGGTGCCGCCGACGGCCGCACGCGCCTCGTCACCGCCTGCCGGCTGGCCGAGAAGGCCTGCGGCCAGGGGCTGCGCGTTGCGGTGCGCACCGCCGGCCCGGCGCAGACGGCCGAGCTCGACGACCTCATGTGGACCTTCAGCGACCGCAGCTTCGTGCCGCACGGGGTGTGGCCCGCGGAGCCGGATTTCGCGGCGGCGACGCCCGTGCTGATCGCGAGCGGCGCACTGCCCGAGTCGCACCGCGACGTCCTGATCAACCTGGGCGACGACCTGCCCGCAGACGCCGGCAGCTACGCGCGCGTCTGCGAGGTGGTCGCGGGCGACGAGGACGCGAAGCGCCGGGCGCGCGTGCGCTGGCGAAGCTACCGGGACGCCGGCCTCGAGCCCGACACGCACAACCTCTGAGCACGGGGGACCGCATGAACAAGGCGATCGACAAGATTCCGGTGCTGACCGACATCATCGAGGACGACGCGCCGGGCGCGGGCGCCGCGGAAGACCGCACCGCCGCCTTCCTTGGCGAGATCGAGGCGCACCTCGCCACTGCCATCCACGACCACGCCGACGAACTCGTGCACAACGCGTGCCGCGAGATGGAGGCACTGCTGCTCGAACAGGTTTCCGACCAGCTTCGCGCCCGGCTCCCGGGCCTGATCTCGGGGATCATCGAAGAGCACTTCCGCGGTCCCGCCGGCGCCGCCTGAACCGACCGATGGACAAGAGCTACTCGCCCCGCGACATCGAGTCGCGCCTCTACGAGCGCTGGGACGCGGCCGGGTGGTTCGCCCCGGGCAGTACGGGCGCGCCGTACTGCATCATGATCCCGCCGCCCAACGTGACCGGCACGCTGCACATGGGGCACGCGTTCCAGCACACGCTCATGGACGCTCTCACGCGCCTGCACCGCATGGACGGCGACCGCGCGCTCTGGCAGCCGGGCACCGATCACGCCGGCATCGCGACACAGATGGTCGTCGAGCGGCAGCTGAATGCCGAGGCGCGCACGCGACAGGACCTCGGCCGCGAGGCCTTCCTCGAGCGCGTGTGGCAGTGGAAGGCGCAGTCCGGCGACACCATCAGTCGCCAGATGCGCCGGCTCGGCGACTCGGTGGACTGGTCACGCGACCGATTCACAATGGACGAAGGCCTGTCCGCGGCGGTGGCCGAGGTCTTCGTGCGCCTCCACGAAAAGGGGCTCATCTATCGCGGCAAGCGACTCGTCAACTGGGACCCCGTGCTGCACACGGCGCTCTCGGACCTCGAGGTCGTGTCGGATCCGGAGGCCGGCAGCCTCTGGCACCTGCGCTATCCGCTTGCCGATGGCTCGGGGCACCTCGTGGTCGCGACCACCCGGCCCGAGACCATGCTCGGCGACACGGCCGTGGCGGTGCATCCCGAGGACGAACGCTACCGTCACCTCGTCGGCCGCGAGGTCCGCCTGCCGCTCACCGACCGGCTGATACCGGTCATCGCCGACGAGTACGTCGATCCCGCGTTCGGCAGCGGCTGCGTGAAGATCACACCGGCGCACGACTTCAACGACTACGAGATCGGGCGGCGCCACGGCCTGCAGTTCATCAACCTGCTCACGGCGGACGCGGTGCTGAACGACGCGGCGCCCGCGGCCTACCGCGGCCTCGACCGCTTCGAGGCGCGCAAGCGTGTGGTGGCGGATCTAGATGCGGCCGGACTGCTCGAAAAGACCGACCCGCACACGCTGCCCGTCCCGCGCGGCGACCGCAGCGGCGCCGTGCTCGAGCCCTGGCTCACCGACCAGTGGTACGTGCGCATCGCACCGCTCGCCGAGCCCGCGATCCGGGCGGTCGAGGACGGTCGCATCCGCTTCGTGCCCGACAACTGGTCGAAGACCTACTTCCAGTGGATGCGCAACATCCAGGACTGGTGCATCAGCCGCCAGCTCTGGTGGGGGCACCGCATCCCCGCGTGGTACGACGACGAAGGCAACGTGTTCGTCGCGCGCAGCGAGTCCGACGCGCGCGAGCAGGCGCACGCGCGCCGCGGCCGCGAGGTGCCGCTGCGACAGGACGAGGACGTGCTCGACACGTGGTTCAGTTCGGCGCTCTGGCCATTCTCGACGCTCGGCTGGCCGGAGCGCACGCCCGAGCTCGAGGCGTTCTACCCGACCACGGTGCTCGTCACGGGCTTCGACATCATCTTCTTCTGGGTCGCGCGGATGATCATGATGGGCCTCGAGTTCACCGGCGAGGTCCCGTTCCGCGAGGTCTACATCACCGGGCTCATCCGCGACGAGCACGGCAACAAGATGTCGAAGTCCAAGGGCAACATCATCGACCCGCTCGACCTGATCGACGGCATCGAGCTCGACGCGCTCATCGCCAAGCGCACGACCGGCCTGATGCAGCCGCAGATGAAGAACGCGATCGAGAAGGCGACGCGCAAGCAGTTCCCGCAGGGCATCCCCGCCTACGGCACGGACGCGCTGCGCTTCACCTTCGCTTCCCTCGCGACCATGGGCCGCGACATCCGCTTCGACCTCGGGCGCATCGAGGGCTACCGCAACTTCTGCAACAAGCTGTGGAACGCCTCGCGTTACGTGCTCATGAGCGCGGGCGACGACCCGGCCGCGCTCGAGGGCGAGCGCGAGTACACCGCCGCCGACCGCTGGATCCGCGGCCGACTCGGCCACGCGGTCGCGGCGGTGCGCGAGAACTTCGCGGGCTACCGCTTCGACCTCGCCGCCCAGGCCGCCTACGAGTTCGTCTGGTACGAATTCTGCGACTGGTACCTCGAGCTCTCGAAGCCGGTGCTGCAGGCAGCGGACGCTGCACCCGCGCTGAAGCGCGGCACGCGGCGCACGCTGGTCGAGGTGCTCGAGGCGACGCTGCGCATGCTGCATCCGCTGATGCCCTTCATCACCGAGGAGATCTGGCAGCGAGTGGGGCCCCTCGCCGGCCGTGCCGGCCCGACCATCATGCTCGAGCCCTACCCGAAGGCAGGCGCTTTCGCCGAGGACGACGAAGCGGCCCGCCAGGTCGCCGTGCTGCAGGCCGTGGTGCTGGGTGTGCGCCAGATCCGCGGCGAGCTCGACGTCCCGCACTCGCGCGGGATTCCCGTGTACGTGCGCAGCGACCATGCAGGCGACGCGGAGGCGATTGCCGCGCTCGGCCCCACGATCGCGAAAGTCGGAAACCTCGAGTCGGTGACCGTGGTCGCGTCGGAAGCCGACCTGCCGCCTTGCGCCATCGCGGTGAGCGCAGGCCGCACGATCCTCGCGCCATTCGCGCGGCTCGTGGACGACGTCTCCGCCGAAGTCGCGCGGCTCGCCAAGCGGCGTGCACGCACGGGCCAGGATCGCGACCGCAGCGTCGCCAAGCTGGCGAACGAGAGCTTCGTCGCCAACGCGCCGCCCGAGGTCGTGGCGCAGGAACGGGGCCGCATCGCTGAATTCGACCGGCAGCTCGCGCAGCTCGGCGAGCAGCTGCGCCGTCTCGAGGCGCTGCAATCCGGGGAGGAGACAGCATGAACGCCGGGCACGAAGTAGCGCCTGCCCAGCTCGACGCCGCGAGCGTGGAGCGGGTCGAGGCGGCGGTCGCGGCGCTCGACCGCATCATCCTCGGCAAGGAACGCCAGCTCCGGCTCTGCCTCGCATGCCTGTTCGCGCGCGGCCACCTGCTGATCGAGGACATCCCGGGCGTCGGCAAGACCACGCTCGCGCACGCGCTCGCCGCGACCCTCGGCCTCACCTACCAGCGCATCCAGTTCACGAGCGACCTGCTGCCGGCCGACATCACCGGCGTCTCGGTGTTCGACGCCGAGACCGGCCAGTTCCGCTTCCATCGCGGCCCGGTGTTTGCGCAGGTCGTGCTCGCCGACGAAGTGAACCGCGCCACGCCCAAGGCGCAGAGCGCGCTGCTCGAGGCGATGGAAGAGCACCAGGTCACGTCCGACGGCACGACCTACCCGATGAGCGAGCCGTTCTTCGTCATCGCGACGCAGAATCCCGTCTACCAGGTGGGCACGTTCCCGCTGCCGGAGTCGCAGCTCGACCGTTTCCTCATGCGCATCGAGCTGGGCTACCCGGAACCCGCGCTCGAGCGCGAACTGCTGCTCGGCGCGGACCGTCGCGACCTGCTGGCGACGCTTTCGCCAGCGCTCACGCCGCAGCAGCTGCTGCGACTGCAGGCGGACGTGCCGCGCGTGCACGCCTCGGACGCCCTGCTCGACTACGTGCAGGCCGTCGCCCTCTACACGCGCCAGGCGAGCGAATTCGAGGCCGGCCTCTCGCCCCGCGCGGTGATCGCGCTGCTGCGCGCCGCGCAGGCCTGGGCCCTGATGCACGCGCGACCGGGCGTGCTGCCAGAGGACGTGCAGGCCGTGCTGCCGGCGGTCGTCGGCCATCGCCTCGCGCCGCGCGAGGCCTCGCGCTTCCGCGACGCCGGGCAGGTCGGCCTCCACGTGCTCGAGTCGGTCCCCGTACCCTGACCTGGATGCGCGACGCGCTCCGCCGCCTGCGGGCGGGCCTCGACCGGCGCATGGGCGCCTGGATCAGGCGTCGGCAGGGCCCGGACCGCGATCCCGTCAGGCTGATGCGCGGCCGCATCTACATCCTGCCGACCGGTCTCGGGGTGGCCTACGCAGCCATGGTCGTGGCCATGGTTGCGGGCAGCCTCAACTACAGCAATAACCTGGGACTGGGCCTCGCCTTCCTGCTGGCGAGCCTCGGGTTCGTCGCCATGCACCACTGCCACGGCACGCTCTCGGGACTCGAGCTGCGCCTGCTCGCGACGGAGGCAGCCTTCGTCGGGCAGCCCGTACGCTTCCGGCTGCTGCTCGAGAACCGCGGGCACGCGCCGCGGCCACGCATCGAGGTGTCTGCCGGCAGCGAAGCGCCGCAGGTCGCGGACGTGCCGTCCTGCGGTTCGGAAGCAACCGCGATCGCGCTGCGCTCCCAGCGGCGCGGACGCGTGCGGCTCGATCGCTGCGTGCTCGCGACACGACATCCGCTCGGGCTCTTCAGGGCCTGGGCCGTGGCGCACCCCGGCTACTCGGCCATCGCGTGGCCGCAGCCCGCGGATCGTGGCCGGCTCCCGCCGGGCGTCGAGACCGACACCGGCGGCGCCCAGGACCGCGCGAAGGGCGAGGAGGACTTCACGGGACTGCGGCCCTACCAGCCGGGGGACCCGCTGCGCCGCATCGCGTGGAAGGCCTACGCCCGCGGCCAGGGCCTGCACACCAAGCAGTACGCGGGCACCGACGTCGTCTCTCACGTCTTCGACTGGGACAGCCTGCCGGGCCTCGACGTCGAGGCCCGGCTTTCACAGCTGTGCCGCTGGGTGCTCGACGCGCACGCGAGTGGAGAAGCGTACGGACTGCGCCTGCCTGGCGTCGCGATCGAGGCAAACATCGGCAGCGGGCAGCTGCAGCGCTGCCTCGACGCGCTCGCGCTCTTCGGCCTGGACGACGGCGATGACTGAACCGGCGCCGGGCAGGCTGCGCGGACTCGACGGCGTGCTGGCCGCGCTCGTCGTATCGGTGGCGGCGCACTTCCCGTACCTGCCTTCGTGGACCCTGCTGCTCCTGCTCGCCGCGATCACCTGGCGCTGGACTGCGGACCGGCGTGGTCTCCCGCTCCCGCCCCGATGGCTCTGCGTCACCGCGGGGGCGGCGGCGCTCGTCCTCGTGCTCCTGGCCTACCGGACCGTCAACGGCATCGAGGCCGGCACCGCGTTCCTGGTCCTCGTGGCGGCGGCAAAGCTGCTTGAGACCCGCGCGCCGCGCGACCTCACCGTGCTCGTCTTCGTCGCCTACATCGTGCTGTACGCGGCGCTGCTGCGCGACCAGCGGCTGCAGCTGCTGCCCTGGCTCCTGGCGGGGACCCTGCTCGCGACCGCGGCGCTCATGCGCGTGCATGCCGGTTCCACCGGAGACTCGTGGCGCGACCTGCTGCGACGGACGTCGGCGCTGCTGCTGCAGGCACTGCCGCTCGCGCTGGCGCTGTTCCTGCTCTTCCCCAGGCTGCCGGGACCCTTCTGGGGCCTCGCGGCCCCGAGTTCGGCGCGCACAGGATTGTCGGACGAAATGACGCCGGGCGACGTCTCGGAACTGTCTGTATCGGGGGAGCCTGCTTTCCGCGTGCGCTTCGCCGGCACGCCCCCTCCGCCCGTCCAGCGCTACTGGCGCGGGCCGGTGCTGCACGAGTTCGACGGCAGGAGCTGGCGGCGGCCGCGCGGCCAGCCGCTCCCGGAGCAGGCGGTCACGGTCTCGGGCGCACCGGTCGACTACCAGATCACGCTGGAGCCTCACGATCGAAACTGGATCCTCGCGCTGGACCTGCCCACCGAATGGCCGGCGAGCGAGGCCTACCGCGCCTACGACTTCACGCTGCTGTCCCCTCGCCCGCTGACCGACGTCGCCTCGTTCCACCTGCGTTCATATCCGAGCTATCGCGCCGGCGCGGTGCTCCCGACATCCGTGCGCCACCGCGATACCCAGCTGCCGCCGTCCGGCAATCCGCGCGCGGTCGCGCTCGGCCGCGAGCTGCGCGCTCGCTACGGCGAGCCGCGCCAGATTGCGCGGGCCTTGCTGCGCCGGTTCCGGAACGAGCCGTTCGTGTACACGCTGCAGCCGCCGCGACTCGCCGCGAATGCGGTGGACGAATTCCTGTTCAGCACGCGCAAGGGCTTCTGCGAGCACTACGCTTCGGCGTTCACGGTCGTGATGCGGGCTGCGGGCGTGCCCGCGCGTGTCGTCACCGGCTACCAGGGCGGCGAATTCAACCCGATCGGCGGCTACCTGCTGGTGCGCCAGTCCGATGCGCACGCCTGGTCGGAGATCTGGCTAGACGACGGCGGCTGGGTGCGGATGGACCCGACGGCGGCCGTCGCTCCCGAGCGCATCGAGCGCGGCCTGGTGAATGCCCTGGGCGCCGACGAACCCGCGCCCGGGCGGCTGCGGCAGGAAAGCGAGTTGTGGCTGCAGGTCACGATGACCTGGGACGCCGTCAACGACCTGTGGAACGAGCGGATCGTGCGCTTCAACGAGGCGCGACAGCTCGACCTGCTAGAGCGCCTGGGCTTCGACGAGCCCGACTGGCGCACGCTGGGCCTGGGCCTCGCGGCAAGCCTCGCGGCGTTCTTCGTCGCGCTCTCGGCCTACCTCGGATGGAGGCACCGCGAGCCCGCGCGCGACTGGCCGGCACGGCTGCACGCCGAGGCCGCGCGCCGCCTGCGCCGCCGCGGGCTCGTGCCCGGCCGCACGGAGGGCCCCGCCGCGTTCCTCGATCGCGCGGCCACGGAGTGCCCGGACCTCGCCCGCGACATCCGGCGGATTCGCGACCTGTACTGCGCGCTGCGCTACGGGCCCGGCCCCGAGCCGGGCGACCTCGGGCGGCTCAAGCACCTGGTGAACCGCCTGCGCCCCTGAACGGGGCTCGGGTATGCTTGCGCCCTCCTTCGTGTGTCGGGGTGCAGGACCATGGCAGACCTCAAGCAGCAGTTCGAAGCGGCCGGCAAGGACGCGCAGAAGCTTCCGTCGCGGCCGTCCGACGAGGACATGCTGCGGCTCTACGCGCTCTACAAGCAGGCAACCGCCGGCGACGTGTCCGGCGAACGGCCCGGCGCATTCGACTTCGTGAATCGCGCGAAGTACGACGCCTGGGCGCGCGCCAAGGGCACGCCCACCGACAAGGCGATGAAGTCCTACGTGGACCTGGTCGCGCGACTGAAGAAACTGGGCTGAGGCGGTGGGTCCGGCCGCGGCGATTGCGCTCTGCGCGGCCGCCGTCCTCGGGTGGCTGCTCGCGGGCCCGATCGTGGCGGCGCGGCGCCGACGCACCGCCATGGCGCGACCGCTCCCGGCGGACGCGATCGCGTATATCGAGCGCAACGTTCCTGCGTGCAGGCGTCTTCCCGCCGCCCTCGCGGCACGCCACGAGGGCCTCGTGAGCGCGTTCCTCGCCGAGAAGGAGTTCGTGGGCTGCGGCGGGCTCGTCGTCACCGACGAGATCCGCACGACGATCGCTGCGCTCGCCAGCCTGCTCGTGCTCTGCAGGCGCGGCCACTACGACGCGCTGCACTCCGTACTCGTGTATCCGTCGGCGTTCTGGGTCGAGGACGAAGTGGAGGACGAGGCCGGTGTCGTCGAGAAACGCCGGCGGGACCTGTCGGGCGAGGCCTGGGAATCGAGCCGCATCATCCTGTCCTGGCAGGACGTGCTCGAAGCCGCGCATTCGCCGGGCGAGGGCTACAACGTCGCGCTGCATGAGTTCGCCCACTACCTCGAAGCGGAAGGACTCGGGCTCGCCCCACCGCCCGCCGTCACGCAGCGCAGGCCGGGTCCCGCGACGCCGGCGGGCCGGGCGCGCGCGCTGGACGCGTGGTCCGCCGATGTCATCGTGGAATTCGAGGCGCTGCGTGACGCGGTGGACCGCGACGCGGACACGTTCCTCGATCCCTATGCCGCCGAGGACGAGGCGGAATTCTTCGCCGTCGCGACCGAGGATTTCTTCGAGCGCCCGTCGGGGCTGCGCGCGGCGCACCCGCGGCTCTACGCGCTGCTGCAGGAGTTCTACGGGCTCGATCCCGCCGCGTGGTGAAGTGACGACCGCGAGAAGCCACGGGCCAGCTGGTCCCGAGGGCGGCCTTCCCCCTACCGAGGGCGTCACGCCGCATGGACGCGGCGTGCGAGGCTACAGGGATGTACTTGCGCCGTCCCTCGGCAGGGGGAAGGCCGCCCTCGGGACCAGCGCCGGCGCAATCACCTCACGATCGGGATCTCGAGCACGCTCGCGTGCTTCCGGTCGTGAAAGACGGTGACGTGGGCGACGCGCGCATCCTTACCGGACTCGCCCTCGACGCGCCCGCCCGAGTTGTAGTTCTTCTCGAGGTAAATGCTGTTCGGGCAGTTCACCACGAGGCGCAGCCGGCTGCCCTTCGACACGCGCCTCGAGAACCACGTGAAGCCGGTGAAATCGTAACGCGTGATCTCGCCGGGCGTCACGAGCTTCGCTGCGGTCATCGACTCTCGATAGCGAGCGCGCATTACGTCGCCCGTCAGTTGCACGCTGGTGCCATCCGGCAGGATTTCGTAGAGGGTCGCCTCAAGGTCTGTGTCGGGCACGTCCATCGACATCCAGAGCGTCAGCTTCACGTAGCCGGAGACTTCGGTCGCCTCTGCGAACGGCTCGCTGTGATAGACGACGCCGTTGCCGAACAGGTTGAGAGCATAGCGCTGGTCGGTGTACCCGTTCTCGACCTCCCCGGACTCGAGCGCCGCCGGGCGCAGGTCCGACGGATCGTAGACGTAGTGGTCCGGCGACGACGGCCGGGGATCCCGGGCGAGGTCGCCGGAATGGACGACGTCGTTCGCCGATCCGCCGCTCGAAGCCAAGTACAGGGGCCTTCTCTCCGTGGCGACCGAGTCGAGGTCATCGGCGTATTTCCACTCCTCAGCGCCCGGGCCCGCGACGTAGTACGCGATGCGCTTCTTCAGGAACTCGGGCCGCGCGCCGCCCTTCAGCGTCCAGTCGTACCAGTCCGCGTGCAGCTTGTTCATGTCGAGCATGCTCGCGTCGCCGAAGGTGAGTCCGCCGACCTCCTTCGCCGGCGTCCGCGTACCTGCGTGGTCCCACGGACCGATGATGAGGTAATGATTCCGCCTGGCCGCGTCATTGCCGTACTGCATGTGCTCGCGGTAGTACGACATGGCGCCCGGCTGGTCGCCATCGTAGTGGCCGGTGATGGTGAGGATCGGGACGTTCATGGCCCGGTATTGCTCCGGCGTCGGCGCCATGGCCTGCCAGTAGCCGTCGTACGTGGGGTGCGAGAGCCACGCCTGGAACACGGTGTCCGCATTACCGACGATCCGGTCCAGCGTGTCGTACGGAGCCTGGGCCAGGTACAGCTCGCGCGATTTCCGGATCCAGAACGCCGGGTCGCCGAACAGGTTTGTATTCCCCGTCACGCCGCCAGTGAGCGTGAGCCACTGCATGACGTAGGTTGACCAGATGCCATGGTAGTAGGGGAAGTCCACACCCGCATGGGCCGCAGCTGCGGGAACGATGGTCGCGAGGTGCGGCGGCAACTCCTTCAGCGTGGCCCACTGGTCGAAGCCGGCATACGAGCCGCCCCACATCGTGATCTTGCCGTTCGACCAGGGCTGCGCCCCAAGGAACTCGACGACGTCGTGACCGTCGCGACCCTCATTGGCGAAGGGCTCGAAGGTTCCGCCGGAGTTGCCTCGGCCACGCACGTCCACCAGCACGAACACGTAGCCGTGCTGCGCGAAGTACATGGCCCGCTCGTGGTAGGAGTCCGAGATGTACGGCGTCAGCGTGAAGATCACGGGCAAGGGTCCCGCCTGCCCTGCCGGCTTGTAGAC
>Ga0209253_10006101_pt1 | contig 10439 bp, 5 predicted proteins | sample FrelakmetBRP12BR_FD_187145 | JGI IMG/M metagenome (GOLD analysis project Ga0209253, IMG submission 187145) | Freshwater lake sediment microbial communities from the University of Notre Dame, USA, for methane emissions studies - BRP12 BR (SPAdes)... | ecosystem: Environmental > Aquatic >... | reverse complement strand
CGGACCGGCGGAAGGATCATTGCCAGCATCCCCAACATTCAGAATATCCGGGTTGTGCAGAACCTGATCAACGGGTTCTGGACATACTCCAATATGGGGCTGCTGGACGCGACACACATCCGGTTCTTTACCCTGGCCGAGATCGGGAAGTTGTTTTCCGGTTCGGGGTACGCCACCGAGCAGATGGTCAGTGTGCTCAATGTGGAGTTCCCCTGCGGGGGAACATGGCCGCGCGATCTGGATTTCGGCAATGTGCTCCTGCGCAACGTGACCCAGGACCAGGCGCAGCAGTTTTTCACGTTTCAGTACCTGGTCCGCGCAAGGAAGAATTCCCCGAACGGCGACGGAGGACGGCCATGATGTATGCCGTGCTACCGACGGGCAGCTTCCATGGGTGGGGTGTCTGCGGCAAGTATATCGTGAAGGAGCTCTCACGGGTGGATGAGGTGCGCCTGGTCACCGAGGGGTTCGATTTCGCCAATATTCAGGACGAATTCGATTACCGGCTCTTGAAGAGCCGGCTCGTGTCCGAAGAGGAAAACCGGAAGATCCGGGATGGCACCGTCACGTCTGTGGACAGTCCCGTGCTGCAGAACATCATGGACAAGTCTCTCCGGCCAGCGCTGCCGGCCTTCCGCGGGTCGTGGAATGTGGGATATACCTTCTTTGAGGACAACGTGCTTCTCCCCGAGTACATCGACAACGGACGGCGTTTCTACGATGTGATCGTAACAGGGTCATCATGGTGCGAAGAAGTGCTGCGCGGGTACGGCCTGACGAATGTCCGGACGATTATCCAGGGAGTTGACCCGACGATGTTCAACCCCACCCATGCGTCAAAAGAGTACCTGCAGGATATGTTCGTCCTGTTTTCAGGCGGGAAATTCGAGCTACGCAAGGGGCAGGACCTGGTCATCAGGGCATTCAAGGTGCTGCACGACCGTTACCCGGACGTGCTCCTGGTGAACAGCTGGTATAATCATTGGGCGGCGAGTATGCAGACGATGAGCATTTCGCCGCATATCCGGTTCTCGGCACAATCCGGCGAGTACCGCACGGTGATGAACAACGTGCTTGCCGAGAACGGCATCGACACGGCACGCGTGATCACACTGCCGCCGTACCCGAACATCATGATGCCCCGTATCTACCGGAATACGGATGTGGGGGTTTTCCCGAACCGATGCGAAGGAGGAACAAATCTGGTGTTGATGGAATACATGGCCTGCGGGAAACCGGTCATTGCTTCGTACAACAGCGGGCACAAAGATGTGCTCACGGAGCGCAACAGTATTCCCCTGGTGCATATGCGCCCGCTCTCGATCTCCAATAATGGCCGGGCAATTGCCGTCTGGGAGGAACCGAATCTGGACGAACTGGTATCGAAGCTGGACTGGGCGTATCATCACCGTGACCAGCTCCGCACGATCGGATCCCAGGCAGGTGACGATATGGAGCAACTCCCCTGGGAGCGGACAGGGCGGATGTTCGCGGACGTGTTACATCCGCAGTCTGTAGGCCGTTTACGTATGGTGTGACACGAAATGAAGCGGTGGAAGAAAGGCCTCGATTGGAACAGAATCCTGACAGAGGGTGCAGACGCTCGAACACCAGAAGTGCGGGAGCAGCGGGATGAATGAAGAGACGCTTCTCCAGCAGGCACTGGAACATCATCGTGCCGGCAGGCTGGACATCGCCAATGGACTCTACGGAACGGTTCTGGCGGATGAGCCGGACAACGTTGCCGCCCTCCGTTTACTCGGTGTCCTGAAGAGTCAATGCGGGGCATTTGACGACGCTCTTCTGCTCCTTCAAGCACTTGTCCGCGTTGCACCTGATGTTCCGGAATTCTACAACGATTTAGGGAATGCCCTGCGCGGAAAAGGTGCGTGTGAGGAAGCTGTTCTGGCGTATCGGAGCGCCCTGGATCTTTTCCCGGCGTACGCCGATGCCTGTTTCAATCTCGGCCTGGCTCTGGAATCCATGGGTCAGACCGGGCAAGCGGAACAGGCGTATACGGCCGCGCTGCAGGGCAATCCTGCCTGTGTCGAGGCGAGGTACAACCGCGCCGTCATGATGATGCGGAACGAACGTCACACGGAAGCAAGGGAAGAACTCCTGCATGTGCGGAAGGAACGGCCCGACCTGCTGCAGGTTCACGCTGCCCTGGGACGCGTCTGCGAGATCCTTGGCCGGTGGGAGGAAGCAGAATCGGTTTACGAGTCACTGGTGCAACGTGATCCGACTTCCTCCGATGCATACCTGCGTCTGGGTGTTGTGCAAGCAGCGCGGAGGAAGGAACAAGAGGCCCGGACGGCGATCGACCGGGCTCTCCTGTTGAACCCGGACTCCGCCGAGGGACACTATCATGCCGGTGTGCTGGGATTGCGTTCGTGGGACTTTGAGAGAGCCGCTGTTGAACTGGAGACAGCCCGGCGACTGCGACCGGATCGTCCGGAAGCACACGTCATGCTGGGGGTGGCGGCACAGCGGCAGGGCCGTCTGGATGTTGCACAAGCGTGCTTTGAAGATGCCCTGATGTGTGATGCGGAAAACGCGGATGCGCACTGGCGATACGCCGATCTCCTCCTCCTTCGTGGAGACTATCTCCGGGGTTGGGAGGAGTTTGAATGGCGATGGAAGCACCGGGATTTTGTAACGCCCCGCAGGACGTTTCCGCAGCCGCTCTGGAACGGTGAAGATCTTAACGGACGAACCATTCTCCTGCATCCGGAACAGGGGTTTGGCGATGTGCTTCAGTTTGTTCGTTATGTTCCGCTGGTGGCAAGCCGCGGGGCCCGCGTGCTGCTCGGCAGTCCCCGCGAACTCGTTCGCCTGCTGGCTTCCGTACCCGGCACAACAGTGGTTGCCACTTCGCCAGGGGAATTGCCCTCCTTCGACGTACATGCTCCACTGCTCTCGTTGCCGCGCATCTTCGGTACAACCCTGAACACCATTCCTGCGGCCGTCCCATACCTTGCTGCCCCCGCGGGGTTGGTGGACGCATGGGCAGAGCGCCTGGGAGAGAGACACGGCCGGTTCCGTGTGGGTATCCTGTGGTCCGGCAACCCCCTTCAGGAGCATAACCGGCATCGGGCATGCCGCCTGGCAGATTTCGCCCCGCTCGGGGATGTGCCGGGCGTGACGTTCTATAGCCTGCAAAAAGGCTCTCCCGCAACGGAACTCCATGAGCCGCCCCGGGGGATGGATATCGTTGATCTCGGACCTCACCTGACCGATTTCGCGGAGACGGCTGCGGTCATGCAGAATCTGGATCTCGTGATCAGCACAGACACCGGGCCCGTACACCTTGCAGGGGCGCTGGGCAAACACGTATGGGTGTTACTTTCGGCCGTACCTGACTGGCGATGGCTGATGGATCGACCGGACTGCCCATGGTATCCCACGATGTCGCTCTTCCGGCAAACACGCATTGGTGTCTGGGAGGACGTCATGCGGTCCGTTGTTGATCGCCTACGCGTCGCGTCGCGGGAGCGTGTGATGTCACATGCTTCACATTGCATACAGGAGGAACACGAGTGAACGCTCCATTGAAGGCCGTTCCGCTCTCTGACTTCTCCCTGAATCGCTTCAAAGTCTTTCTGGGAATCATCTCGGGACAAACATACCCCGAGGCACCATCCGAACCGCATCAGACGGTCACGCGGATCATGATGGAACAGATACTGCAGTCCTGCCGCATTGTTAAACCCGGACGGATCCTTGACGTGGGTTGTGGACAGGGGCCCGCGCTCGATGTGATGCGGGAGAAGGGGTTTCATGCCGTAGGCATTACCATCAACGATGAAGATCTGCGGGTCTGCCGGGAAAAGGGGCATGAAGTGTACGACATGGATCAATCATTTCTTGACTTCCGGGACGGGGAATTTGATCTCGTCTGGGCACGGCATTGTGTCGAGCACAGCATACTCCCCACCTTCACGCTTTCCGGTTTCCACCGCGTGCTGAAGAACGGCGGCCTGCTCTATGTCGAAGTTCCCGCTCCCGACACCGTGTGCCATCATGAACAGAACACCAATCATTACAGCGTCTTCACGAAAAGTGCGTGGGTCTCGCTGCTCAAACGGGCCGGATTCCGGATAGCATGGGACAACAACTTTGACTTCACCTTGCCGATCGGAACGGACACGTACTACATGTTCGTATGTGAAAAGTTGCCGTAACAGCCATGACGGCCGAACCACTCATCGTGCGTGCAATAGAACTTCACCGGGCGGGTGCTCTGGATGCGGCCAGGCAGCTGTATCTCCAGGTGCTTGATCTCGATCCGGATCAGATTGACGCGATGCATCTGCTCGGCGTGATCCATCACCAGCGGCATGAATACGGACCGGCGGAGCAATGTTACAGGCGCGCCCTGGATCTCAGCCCGGAGTATGCCGCCGCTCTTGGAAATATCGGTGTGCTCCTGCACGAAACCGGCAGAGAGCATGAAGCGGTCGATTGCCTCCGCCGGTCTCTGGAGCAGCAGCCGCATCAGGTTGGCGTTCTCAATAACCTCGGACTGGCCCTTGCCGCTCTCGGCAGGGCGCCTGAAGCGCAACAGGCATTTCACGCAGCACTGGCTCTTGCGCCCGATACTCCTGAAATCCTGCACAATCTTGGCAACACGCTGGTGGCCCTTGACCGGAACATGGAAGCCCTCGGCATACTCCGGCGTGTCATTGCCCTGCGGCCCGGATATGCCGAAGCATACAACAGCCTCGGGAACATTCTGGCATGCGGGGGAGACAGCGGTGAGGCGTTCGATGCCTATGAAAAGGCCGCTGCTCTGAAACCCGGCTACGTAAGCCCGCTGAACAACCAGGGAAAACTCTACCGCGAACAAGGGCGTCTGCAGGAAGCAGAAGCGACGTACCTCAAGGGCCTCTCACTTGATCCCTCCTCCGCGGAGGCGCACTGGGGTCTGGCGCATGTGTATCTCCTTCTGGGCCGGTTTGCCGAAGGATGGAAGGAATACGAGTGGAGATGGAAACTGAAGGAACTGCAGGGCCGTGATCATCACACCGCCCCGCGCTGGCAGGGAGAGAACATCACGGGCAAACGTATCGTCCTGTACGCCGAACAGGGACTGGGTGACGCGATCCAGTTCATCCGGTATGCCCGCCTGGTCGCCGATCTGGGCGCCGAAGTCATCGTGCAAGTTCCTCTTGAACTGGTCAGGCTCTTGCAGGGTGTGTCCGGCGTAGCGCAGGTGTTGCCGGTCGGCGGCAGCGTTCCCGATTGCGATTTCCATGCGCCTCTATTGAGTCTGCCGCACGTGTTCACAACACGGATGGAGAGCGTACCCGCCGCCCGGCCGTATCTGCATGTGCCCGAGGAAATCCGCCGGGTCTGGGCGGAGCGTGTGAAACAGGATCCTCCGGGCGTGAAGATCGGTCTGGTCTGGGCGGGAAGTCCGTCGCACATCAATGACCGGAATCGATCATGCGGTCTGGAAGTTCTTGCCCCGCTCGGTTCTCTTCACACTATGCAGTTCTATTCCCTCCGGATCGGCGCAGACGCAGAGGTGTCTTCATCTTCCACACTTCTGCCCCTTGTCGACCACAGTGCGGGTTTCACGGACGTCCTGGAGACAGCGGGCCTCATCGAACAGCTGGACCTTGTCATCACGGTCGACACGATGGTGGCCCATCTGGCAGGAGCCCTCGGCAAACCGGTGTGGGTGCTGATCCCCTTCGCACCCGATTGGCGCTGGATGCTCGACCGCGGAGATACTCCGTGGTATCCCACGATGCGGTTATTCCGGCAACCCCGTCCCGGTGCCTGGGAGTCCGTGGTGCAATCGGTGGTCGGAGCGTTGGAGGAGGAGTATGGGCCGACGCGTGCAGAGCCCCCAGCCTCTTCTCCCGAGCAGACGCTATTGAATGCTCTTGACCTCCACCGCAATGGGTTGATGAAGGATGCGGAACGCGGCTACCGTGCGGTGCTTGCCGGTGATCCGGCGAACGCAGATGCGTTGTATCTTCTCTCCGTTGTCCTGTTTCAACAGGGCGCCATCGACGAGGCACTCCGTTTCGGTGAAGCAGCCCTGCGTTCACGCCCCGGGAGTCCGGAAGCCTGTAATGCGGTAGGGAATTGTCTCCGTACCAAGGGGGATCTGCAGGCTGCAGAGCGGATGTTCCGGCGGGCGATTGCCCTTCAAGGTGATTATGGAGATGCCCACTACAACCTCGGGGCTTGCCTGTGCGATGCCTGGCGGTTGGAAGAGGCGGAAGAGGTTTTCCGTACCGCACTCCGGATCGACCGGTTGCGGCCGCACACCTGGAACAATCTCGGCCTCGTAAAGTACCGGGCAGGACGAATGGACGAGGCTCTGGACGACTACCGTCGTTGTCTGTCCATTGCCCCGGATTTCCCGGACGCTCACTGGAATCTAGCCCATATGTTGCTTCAGCTCGGCGATTTCCGGGAGGGATGGCGTGAGTACGAATGGCGGTGGAAGAAGTCCGGGTTCCAGCCGCTGCTCAATCGCCATCCCGGTCCACGCTGGAACGGAGAAGATCTCCGAGGCCGGTCTCTGCTGGTGTGGACAGAGCAGGGTTTTGGCGACACTCTTCAGTTTTTGCGCTTTGTGCCGCTTCTTCGTTCCCGGGGTGCAATTGTGCATGTGGAGTGCCCATCCGTCCTTCGTCGTCTGGTCGAACGGGTCGACGGCGTAGCCTCCGTAAGCGACAGTACTCATCCGTTGCCTGCATTCGACGTGCATGTCCCCCTGATGAGTGTACCCGGTCTTCTGGGGACCAGAGTGGAGACGATTCCCGCTGCCGTCCCCTACCTGCTGCCTGACGCGGAGACGTCCGGGCCGTGGAAGAAGCGCCTTGCCCCGGCCGGTGGGGCATTCAGGGTTGGCATCGTCTGGTCGGGGAGCTCCACCAATCCTGCAGGGAATTACCGGTCGATACCGATCGGTCTTCTGGCTCCGCTCGCAGATATTCAACAGGTGCAGTTTGTCAATCTGCAAACAGGAGAGGCCGCCCGAGAATTCGGTCTTTCAGCATTTGGAAAACGGGGTGTTGATTGGACTGCTTCCCCGGCGGACTTCATGGACACCGCTGGTGCGATCGAAAACCTGGATCTCGTCATCACGATTGACACGGCGGTCGCGCATCTTGCCGGGGCGATGGGAAAACCGGTTTGGACATTGCTTGCCCGGCCGTGGGATTGGCGATGGGGCATGGACGGGGAGAGGACGCCATGGTATCCGACGATGCGGCTATACCGGCAAGAGGCTCATGATGAATGGCATACACTCACGGCGCAAGTCAGGGAGGATCTGGAATCACTTGTCGCATTCCGGACTGAAGGGAGGGTCCCCCCGTCAGCGTCGGATGCATCTGTTTCGCTCAACGATCTCGGAGTAGCCCTCCTGGAGGCACGGCGGCCCGAAGAGGCCATCCCTCTATTGGATCAGGCGGTAAGCATGGAGCCGGATTTTTCCGTTGCACACTTCAATCTGGCGCTGGCGTTGCTTGTTACCGGTGAATGGACACACGGCTTAAGAGAATATGAGTGGCGTCTGCGCACTGATCGTGGCCGGCCCTCCCTGCGCCCGTATGAACAGCCGCGACTGAAGGCTCCTCCCCCGAAGGGCAGTACTGTCTATCTCTATGCGGAACAAGGGTTTGGCGATGCGATTCAGTTCGTCAGGTATGCGCGTCTCCTTGCTGAAGACCGGATTCATGTCATTGTTGAGTGCAGAAGAGAACTGGTCCGGCTTATGCAGATGGTTCAGGGAGTCGGAGAGGTGATCGTTCGCGGAGAACAGGCTCCCCGCTTTGATTTCCATGCTCCGCTCCTGAGTCTGCCGCTGGTGTTTCAGTCAACGCCCGCGAAAGTCCCGGCACATGTGCCCTATATTCATGTGGAAGATGATCTTCGACGGAAATGGGCTGAAAACCTTGCGGAGCTTCCCAGGGGCCGCAGGATCGGTGTGGCATGGGCTGGTAACCCGAATAATTCGTCGGATTCCCGGAGGTCCATTCCGGCCGAACATATTCTGAAGGCTCTGACTGGCACGAAAGGTGTATTAGTTAGTCTGCAAAAGGGGGGTGATCCGGCACCTGTCGGGATGGCCGACTGGACCGGCAGCATTCAGGACTTTGCGGACACTGCGGCGTTGATAGAGCAGCTTGATCTTGTGATAACTGTCGATACAGCCGTCGCCCATCTTGCAGGGGCTCTGGGAAAACCCGTCTGGACGCTGATTCAGTATGCGCCGGACTGGCGCTGGATGCTCGGCCGCACTGACACTCCCTGGTACCCGACAATGCGGCTCTTCCGGCAAATTCACCCTGCGTCCTGGCATGCAACACTCGATGCTCTCGGCTGCGCACTGCATGAATGGTCCGATGATCATGAAACCTGACCTCCCGACACATACCGTCGATGCAGGATATCACGCCTCAATGATCCGGCGTAAAGCCGAGGCGTTTTATGCTCTTGGTTTGCGTGCGGCACGACGGGGAGATATGCGTGATGCCGCCGACCATTTCCGCCGTGCGGTTGAAACCGACCCGGCTTTCACCGACGCCCATCTCCACCTTGCCCGCGCGTCGAGAGAGCTTGGCGCACTGGATCAGGCGGTGTTTTCGCTGAAAAGTGTCTTGAACCTGCAGCCGGACGACAGTGACGCATGGTACACGCTCGGCAATACCTATGGTGCGATGCAGGATCACAGCCGTGCTGAGGAGTGCTATCGCACTGCGTTCCGTCTCGATCCGGACGACATCCGGGCATACAACAATTGTGGAGTTGCCCTCCATGCCCTCGGGCGGACCGAAGATGCCCGGGACTGCTACCGCGCTGCTCTGGCGATCGATCCCGATCATGCCGATGTCCATTACAATATGTCACTGGCCTACCTGCTCGACGGCATGTTTGAGCAAGGATGGAAGGAATTCGAGTGGCGTTTGTTGACCAGCGAGCAGACGAATCCTCTCTACAGGAACACTCTCTCCCGCTGGCAGGGGGAAGATCTCCGCGGAAGGACCCTTCTCCTCACCGCCGAACAGGGGTATGGCAACACTCTTCAGTTTGTGCGGTTCATACCGCTGATCAAGAACACCGGCGCGCGCGTGGTTCTGGAATGCCAGCGGGAACTCGAGGCCCTACTGAGCGGACTCGCCGGAGTTGATCTCCTTGTACCCCAGGGGAGGAAGTTGCCGCAATGCGATTACTGGCTGCCGCTCATGAGCCTGCCACACTACCTTCGTGTGTCATCACATGCACTGGCAGATCATGTTCCGTATCTTCATGCCGATCCATTCCGGATGGCAGTATGGGCCGGACGGCTGGAGAGCAATTCTCATCAGCTCAGGGCTGGCATCGTTCGGACCGGCAATCCCGGCCACCGGAAAGACCGGAAAGAATCGAAACGCATTATGGAATTGACAAGGTCTCAACAGAAAATAGTTTTGGCTTTCCTGGTGATGGTCATCATCGTCCTCTCGGTGTACCGGCAGGCCACTCAGGAGCCCCCGCGGACGCAGCCGCTGACCTATACGCGCGGCATGAAGGCCGCATCTCCGGTCCGCAGAGGAATATCCTCGCCTGGTGCGGCGGCTGATCCACTCTCCATTTTTCTTGAACGACAGGCGGAGAAATATCCCGGGGTCCTGCGGGACATCTTCCGAATGAGCGATCAAGCGCCGAAGAAGCCGGTCGTCGTCGCGCCGCCGGCAGCGGTCGTCACGCAGCCGGTTTCAACGGTCCCGGTGGTGACCCCGGAGGAGATCGCCGCCGAGGCGGCCCGGGCAGACCTCTCCAAGTTCCGGTTCCTGGGTTACCTGACCGACAAGGACAGCTCGCTCTTCCTGTCCAAAGAGGGGGAGCTGTTCATTGTGAAGAGCGGTGACATGGTGCTCAAGAACTACCAGATAAAGGCCGTGGGCAAGGACCATGTGGTCCTGCTTGACACGGTCACGAAGGTGGAGGTGACGAAGAGGAGCGTGTGGCCGTCGGGCTTCGCCTGCGTGATCTGCTGCGCGGCGATGGAGCCGCCCGCGCCGCCGCGGTTGTCCACGACGATGGAGGCGCCGAGCTTGTCGCCCAGGGGCTTCGCGAGCTCGCGCGCGAGCGCGTCCGTGCCGCCGCCCGGCGCAAAAGGCACGACGAGCGTGATGGGCTTCTTTTGCGGGAAGGCCTGTGCGTGCGCCACCGCGGCCGGGAAGGCGGCCGACAGCAAGCCGGCCGCGGTGACGAGGGATTTCACGAGTTTCATGGTTGACCGGTTTCGTCGGAGGGTTGGGGCGACATTCGCTGGGCGGAGCAAGGCACCATGGTAACGAATCCCGGGAGCGTGCCGGTCTAGCGCCCGTTGCCCATGAGGATGAAGGGGGCCCAGAAGAAGGGGTGGCCGTAGGGCGCCGATGCCTGTCCGCGAAGAAGTGCGACCTGCGCCTGGCGAAGCGCCTCCG